>Ga0209172_10000054_pt1 | contig 328408 bp, 286 predicted proteins | sample LarsenN4metaG_FD_184113 | JGI IMG/M metagenome (GOLD analysis project Ga0209172, IMG submission 184113) | Hot spring sediment bacterial and archeal communities from British Columbia, Canada, to study Microbial Dark Matter (Phase II) - Larsen... ... | reverse complement strand
CGGGGGACAACATCAACATGAGTGTGGAGTTGATCACGCCGGTGGCCTTGGAAGCGGGCTCGCGCTTTGCCATTCGCGAAGGCGGCCTGACCGTTGGCGCTGGCGTCATCACGAAGGTGATTGACTAGGAAAAAGTATTCCGTCCCTAACAGGATGCTGTGCGGTATTGCGTATTCTGTGTTTTGATTGACAGTATACGCAATCCGCACTACGGAATAAGTGATTTATGGCGAAACAAAAGATACGGATCCGCCTGAAGGCGTATGATCATCGGGTGCTAGATCAATCGGCGAAACGAATCGTAGAAACAGCAGAACGCACGGGCGCGCGCGTAATTGGTCCGGTGCCCCTGCCAACGCGACTGGAACGATTCACTGTGCGGCGCAGTGCTTTCATTGATAAGGACTCGCATGAGCATTTTGAAATCCGCACCCATAAGCGATTGATTGATGTGTTAGACCCGGATGCGAAGACCATTGACTTGTTGACACGCTTGAATTTACCGGCTGGCGTTGATATCGAAATCAAGCTATAATTTCGCGCTTCCTTTTTTAGAAGCAAAACTCGTTTGGTAACGAACCAGACGGTCACGCGGCTCACAAATTTATCAGCCGCGCCCGTGGTTGACGCCCAAACGTGAGGGATGATGATGCTTTGCCCAAGCATACAGTCCCATGAGCATTACTCGTAAGGAGATTTGTAATGAAAGGGCTGATTGGTAAGAAAGTTGGCATGACCCAGCTTATCTCAGACACGGGCCTCGTAACGCCTGTTACCCTGATTGAAGCTGGGCCATGCTTTGTAACGCAAGTCCGAACGGCTGAGAAAAATGGTTACTCCGCCGTTCAATTGGGTTTTGAAGAAGTAAACCCCAAAAAACTCTCCAACGGCGAACGGGGCCATCTTAAGCGCGCTGGCCTAAATTTGCCCCCCCTGCGCCATTTGCACGAGTTCCGTATTGAAAGCCCTGATGTGAAAGAAGGGGATAAGGTGCTGGTGGATGTTTTTGCCATCGGCGAGCGGGTTGATGTGATTGGTATTAGCAAAGGCAAGGGTTTTCAAGGCGGCATTCGGCGGCACAACTTCCGCCGGCAGAATAAGACGCACGGCGCTTCTGATCGCACTCGCGCGCCGGGCGCAAGTTCCTCTAACACCACGCCGGGTCGGCTACGCAAAGGCAAGCGGATGGCTGGGCACATGGGCGTGGAGCGTATCACTTCCCAAAACATCAAAGTTGCTTTAGTGGATGCTGAGCGGAATCTGCTGGGTGTGTGCGGCAGTGTGCCCGGCGGCACGGGCGCTTTGGTTTATATCAAGCCCGCGCGAAAGGCTGGGTAACTAAACATGCAAGTCGAAGTTAAGAACCTGAAAGGCGAAAAGGTTAGCACGGTAGAATTGCCGGCTGCAATCTTTGAAGTGCCGGTGCGCGAAGATTTGATGCATCAGGCTCTGGTGCGCCAACTGGCCAATGCCCGCTTGGGCACACACTCTACCAAAACGCGCGGCGAAGTGCGCGGCGGCGGCAAGAAACCGTACAAGCAAAAAGGCACCGGTAACGCTCGCCAAGGCTCTCGTCGTTCTCCCACTTTTGTGCATGGTGGTAAGGTGCATACGCCCAAACCGCGTGATTATACGTTGAGCATGCCCAAGAAAATGCGGCGCGCGGCTTTGCGCTCTGCCCTCTCGGCCAAAGCGGCTGGCCAACAAATTGTGGTGGTGGATAGCTTGAGCCTGGAGAAGGCTAAAACTTCCGAGATGCTTAAGGCGTTGGTGGCTTTGGTAGGCACGGATAGCGCCTTAGTGCTACTGCCCGAGAAGAATGATGCGGTAGAGAAGTCGATCCGCAATATTGAGCATGCCAAATACCTGCGCGCCAATTATTTGAATGTGCGTGATTTGCTGGGCTATGACCGGGTGGTTTTGCCCGTGGCCGCGCTCGACGTCATTCAGGGCTATTTGGGCTAAGGAGTAAAGTCAATGTTGACGATCTATGACGTTCTGCGGCGTCCAATTGAAACTGAAAAGACACGCTATCTCAGTAGCAAATTGCACCAATACGTGTTTGAAGTAGCGCCGAAGGCCACCAAGCCCATGGTGAAGAAAGCGGTGCAAGATTTATTTGACGTGGATGTGTTGAAGGTGCAAATTGTAGTGGTCCCAGCTAAAAAAGGCCGCCGGGGCAAGCTTCGGCGCGAGGTGGTGCGCAATGCTGAGTATAAAAAGGCCATCGTCACTATTCGCGCTGACCAATCAATTAATGCGTTTGAGGGTGTGCAATAATGGCTGTAAAAGTTTACAAACCCACTTCTCCCGGCCGCCGTGGCATGACCAGCCACACCTTTGAGGAGATTACCAAAACCAAGCCGGAGCGCGGCCTGATTGTCCCAAAGCGCAAAACGGGTGGCCGCGATAATCAAGGCACCGTCAGCGTGCGCCATCGCGGCGGCGGTAATAAGCGTCAAATCCGCATTGTGGATTACAAGCGTGATAAGTTAAATATCCCGGCCAAGGTAGCGGCGATTGAGTATGACCCGAACCGTACGGCGCGTTTGGCGCTTCTACATTACGCCGATGGCGAAAAACGCTATATCGTCGCGCCCTTAGAATTGCGCGTCGGTGATACTGTCATTGCCAGCAAGGCCGAGGCGGATATTCGCCCTGGCAATGCGCTTCGCATTGCGAATATCCCGGTGGGCACCACTATTCACAATATTGAGCTTCAACCGGGCAAGGGTGGGCAGATTGCCCGCGCCGCCGGCATGGCCGCCCAATTGCTTGGCAAAGAGGGTGATTACGCCCAAGTGCGCTTACCCTCTGGCGAAGTGCGCCTCATTCGCCAAGAATGTATGGCGACCATTGGTGTGGTCGGTAACCTCGATCATGCCAACGTGAAATTGGGCAAGGCTGGTCGCAAACGCCACATGGGCATTCGGCCTACCGTGCGCGGTACGGCCATGTCTCCGCGGGATCACCCGCACGGTGGCGGCGAAGGCCGCCAACCGGTTGGTAAGCCCGGCCCCCGTAGCCCGTGGGGCAAGCCCACGCGCGGTTACAAGACTCGCCGCAACAAGAAGAGTACGCAGTTCATTATCAAGCGGCGCGGCACGAAGTAAGGATGGAGTAAGCGATGTCTCGATCATTGAAAAAAGGCCCGTTCATCGAGCCTAAATTGTTGAAGCGCGTGGAAGGCATGAACCAGCGCGGCGAAAAGAAAGTGGTGAAGACGTGGAGCCGCGCTAGCACCATCTTCCCGCAAATGGTGGGTCACACCATTGCCGTGCATGATGGCCGCCGCCATGTGCCGATTTACATCACGGAAAACATGGTCGGTCACAAGCTGGGTGAGTTTGCGCCCACTCGCACATTCCGGGGCCACGTGGCGAAGGAAGAGAAAGCCACGGCCACCGGGGAGGCGCCAAAGAAATGACCGAAGTTCGTTCTCAAGCCAAGTATGTGGGCATCTCCGCCCAAAAAGCGCGCTTAGTGGTGGATATGGTGCGCGGCCAAAAAGCGGAAGATGCCGTAAATGTGCTCAAGTTTATGCCTAAAGTGGCCGCGCGGCATGTGCTGAAGGTAGTGCAAACCGCCATGGCGAATGCGGATGAGAACTTCGGGCTGAACGTAAGCGACTTAATTATCAAGAAGGCATTTGTGGATGAAGCACCCACCCGCAAATGGCGGCGCTTTGGCGCGCGTGGGCGGTTTAAGCCGGTTTTGCGCCGTTCTTCCCATATTACTATCGTCGTGGCTGAGCAAGAAGGAGCGTCGTCCTAATGGGTCGTAAAGTTCATCCAATTGGTTTTCGGTTGGGCGTGATTAAAGATTGGGAAGCGCGCTGGTACGCACCCAAAGGCCGTTACGCCGCTCAACTACAACAGGATTTTGAGATTCGTAAGCTGGTGTACGGCGAAGCGCCGAAGGCCGCCATCGCGCGCGTGGATATTGACCGCTCACCTTCCAGTGTGACGGTGACGATTTGGACGGCCAAACCCGGCATTTTGATTGGCCGTAAAGGCGCGGCAGTAAAAGTGATGCGCCAAAAACTGGAAGAGCTGACCGGTACGAAAGTTAAGCTGGAAGTGGAAGAGATTCAGAAGCCGGATTTGGAATCCAAGCTGGTTGCGGAAAATATTGCTGACCAACTGGAGCGCCGCATCAGCCACAGCCGCGCAATGAAACGCGCCATTAGCCAGGCCATGAAGCTGGGCGCGTTGGGCGCTAAAGTAGTGTGCTCTGGGCGTTTGGGTGGCTCAGAAATGTCTCGCCGTGAAAGCCTACGTGAAGGCCGAGTGCCCTCGCAAACCTTGCGCGCCGATATTGATTTCGCCCGCGCCGAGGCATTGACGACTTTTGGCCGTATCGGTGTGAAGGTCTGGATTTACAAAGGCGAAAAGATGCCGGAGACGATTGAAATCCCGGCAGTGGAAGAAGACGTTTACGTTAGCGAGTAGTTCGGTAGTCCGGTGGTCAGAGAATGCGATTGCCCGACCACTTGACGAAATGACTAGCTAACTTGTTTGAGGTGAGACTATGTTGATGCCAAAACGCGTCAAATGGCGCAAACAAATGCGCGGACGCATGACGGGCCATGAAACCCGGGGCGTCGAAATTTCCTTCGGTGAATATGCTTTACAAGCATTGGAGCCAGCGTGGATTACGCAACGCCAAATAGAGGCCGCGCGCCGCGCCCTTGTGCGGTATATGAAGCGCCGTGGCAAAGTGTGGGTGCGTATCTTCCCCGATAAACCCGTCACCAAACGCGCCGCTGAAAGCCGCATGGGTAAGGGCAAAGGCGCGGTAGACCATTGGGTGGCCGTGATTAAGCCGGGCCGCATTATCTTTGAAGTGGCCGGTTTGCCGGAAGATGTAGCCCGTGAGGCCATTCGGCTGGCCTCACACAAATTACCAATTAAAACCAAGCTGGTGGTGGCAGATGAAGTGGTGAGCGCGGGAGGCCAATCATGAACTCAAAAGAAGTTCGGGCATTAAGCACCGAGAAGATTCAATCCGAGTTGGAAAACGCCCGCGAAGAACTGTTCAATCTACGTTTTCAGTTCAATAGCGGCCAGCTCAAAGATTCTAGCCGCCTGCGCGTTACACGCCGCACAATTGCGCGCCTCGCCACCATTCTACGTGAGCGTAGCATCGCCAGTCAGATCGCGGCGCAAAAGGAGAAGTAACATGGCCCGTCGTCGGCTCATTGGTAAAGTGACCAGTAACAAGATGATGAAAACGGTGGTGGTGCAGGTGGATAATAGTTATCGGCACCCGCTGTACGGCAAAGTCGTTCATCGCTCGCGCAACTATATGGCGCATGATGAAAAAACATGTTTGCCGGGTGATACGGTAGAGATTGTGGAAAGCGCTCCCATCAGCAAAAACAAACGCTGGGTGGTGCAAACCGTTCTCCAGCGCGCGATTCAAATCTCCGAACTCGCGCCGGAAGGGAGCGCATAAGCCATGGTGCAACAGGAATCGCGTTTAGCGGTGGCCGATAACACCGGAGCGCGTGAATTACTCGTCATCCGGGTGATGGGCGGCTCTAAACGTCGCTATGGTTATATTGGTGATGTGGTAGTCGCCACGGTAAAAGACGCCGCCCCGCAAGGTGCGATTAAGAAATCGGCGATTGTCAAGGCTGTGATTGTGCGTTGCGCCAAAGAGTACAAGCGTGATGACGGTTCTTACATTCGCTTTGATGATAATGCGGCCGTGATTTTGGACGAAGACGGTGAAAACCCCAAGGGCACTCGCATCTTTGGCCCGGTGGCTCGTGAGTTGCGCGAGAAGGGTTTTATGAAAATCGTCTCGCTCGCGCCGGAAGTACTGTAAGGAGAAATTACCAATTACCAGCGGTTCTGTTGCCAGGCCGATGGTGAATAGTAATTGACGTATTTATGAAGATGAAGATCAAGAAAGGCGATACGGTGGAAGTTATCTCCGGTCGCGATAAAGGCAAACGCGGCGAAGTATTAAAAGTGCTTCCCAAGGAAAGCCGCGTGGTGGTGCAAGGCGTAAATGTGCGTAAAAAACACAAGAAGGCCAACCCTGCCGCGCAAGGCCAACAAGGCGCGCCGCAAATTCTAGAGTTTGATGCCCCACTACACATTTCGAACGTGATGGTGGTGGATCCCAAAGAAAATAAGCCAACGCGGGTGGGTTTCCGCCGCGAGGGTGACAAATGGGTGCGCTACGCCAAGAAGAGCGGCGAAGCGCTTGATAAGTAAGTGTGAGGCGAGACATGCATAGATTGTTAGAGAATTACAAAAAAGAAATCGTGCCTCAGCTCACGCGCGAGTTCCAGTTCAAAAACGTGATGGAAGTGCCTCGCATTGAAAAAGTGGTGATCAACATCGGCCTCGGCTCTGAGACGCAAACCGATAATAAGGCCGTGGATGCCGCGGTGAATGACTTAACGATTATCACCGGTCAAAAACCGGTGGTGACCAAGGCGCGTAAGAGCATTTCCAATTTCAAATTGCGCGAGGGCAAAGCTATTGGCGTGAAAGTGACTCTGCGTGGTGAGCGGATGTGGTCTTTTCTGGATCGGCTCATGAACATTGCCCTGCCCCGCGTGCGCGACTTTCGCGGCATTTCTGGCGATGCCTTTGATGGCCGTGGTAATTACACGCTGGGCCTGCGGGAACAGTTGGTGTTCCCGGAAATTGAGTATGACAAAATTGACAAACTGCGCGGAATGGAAATTACCGTGGTGACCTCCGCGAAGACCGATGAGCATGGCCGGCGTTTGCTCCAGATTTTGGGCATGCCGTTCCGCAAGAAAGGCGCGAACTAATTATGGCGAAGAAGTGCATGCAATACCGCGAGATGCGGCGCAAATATGAAGTGCGGGTGCGCAACCGCTGTAAGCTATGTGGCCGACCCCGTGGTTTTATGCGCCGCTTTCAGTTGTGCCGTATTTGTTTCCGAGAACTCGCGCTGGCCGGCAAAATCCCGGGCGTCGTCAAGTCTTCTTGGTAAGTAGGCGAGGAGAGAAGTATGCAAAGCGATCCTATCGCAGATATGTTGACCCGCCTTCGCAACGCGTTAATGGCGGGTCACACAAGTGTGACCTTACCTTCTTCAAAACTAAAGCTATCGATTGCTCAGATACTTAAAGAAGAAGGTTATATTGAAGACTTTCAGGTGCTCACGCCCGAAGGTGAAAAGGCAGTGGGTCAGCCCACTCTGCGGCTTTTGTTGAAATATGTGGGGGTGCGCCGCGAGAAACGGCCAGTGATTAGCGGGTTGGAGCGTATCTCCAAGCCGGGCCGCCGGATTTACACCCGCAAGAACGAAATTCCGTGGGTGCTCTCGGGCATGGGCATTGCTATCCTTTCTACGCCCCGGGGTGTGATGACGGGCGCGAAGGCCCGCAAACTGGGCGTGGGTGGCGAAGTACTCTGCAAGATTTGGTAAGGAGCCTTAGCCATGTCTCGGATTGGTAAGAAACCCATCGTTTTGCCAAAAGGCGTAACGGTGGATATTAAAGACAACACAGTTAAAGTCAAAGGCCCTAAAGGTGAACTGGCCCGTACCTTCCGCCCAGAAGTTTCAGTGACCATGGAAAATGGGCAGGTGGTGGTGGCGCGAAGCTCCGATGCACGCCAAACTCGGGCTTTGCATGGCACCACTCGCGCCGTCTTAAGCAACATGATCACCGGCGTAAGCGATGGTTTTACAAAGACCCTGCAAGTAGAGGGTGTGGGGTATAAAGCTGAGATGAAGGGTAAGCAACTGGTGATGTCCCTTGGCTACTCACACCCAATTGTGGTGGATCCGCCAACGGGGATTGCTTTTGGTTGGAACGAAAAAGAACGCACCATTACCATTTCGGGCGTTGACCGAGAAGTAGTGGGGCAAGTAGCCGCTAATCTGCGCGCTTGGCGCCCGCCGGAGCCTTACAAGGGCAAGGGCCTGCGTTATTTGGGTGAGCGGATTAAGCGCAAAGCTGGTAAGGCCGGTAAGGCTGGCTAATAGAGGAGAAGTACGATGGCGAACGTGAAACGCGAAGAAAGCCGGGCCCGCCGCCACCGCCGTGTGCGCGCGCGCGTCTCTGGCACACCGGTGCGACCCCGACTCAATGTTTTCCGCAGTTTGGCCAACATCTATGCTCAACTGATTGATGACCAGGCAGGCGCTACTTTGGCCTCAGCCTCTTCGGTAGATAACGAGCTGAAAGCCAGCCTGGACGGTAAGAAGAAATCGGAGCAGGCTAAATTGGTGGGCAAAGCTATTGCGGAGCGCGCTAAGGCTAAGGGCATTACCCAAGCGGTGTTTGACCGTGGCGGTTATAAATATCATGGGCGCGTAAAGGCGTTGGCCGAGGGTGCCCGCGAAGGCGGACTGGAGTTTTAAATGGCACAACAGCAACGACGTGAACGAACTGAAGAGCGCGGCTCCGAATTTGACGAGCGCGTGATTGATATTGCCCGCGTGGCAAAAGTTATTAAGGGCGGTCGGCGCTTTGCCTTTCGCACGGTAGTAGTGGCGGGTGATAACCGGGGCAAAGTGGGCATTGGCATCGGCAAGAGCCGCGCCGTGCCGGATGCAATCCGCAAGGCCACTGAACGGGCGCGCAAGAACATGAAGCCCGTCACCATCAGTGGCACAACCATCCCGCATGAAGTGACGGCGCAACGCGGCGGCGCAAAGATTCTGCTCAAGCCGGCTTCCCCCGGTACAGGGGTGATTGCGGCTGGCGGCGTGCGCGCCGTGCTAGAAGCCGCCGGCGTGCGTGACATTCTAACCAAGAGCCAGGGCAGTTCTAATGTGTTGAACGTGGTAAACGCCACGCTCTCGGCGTTGGGACAATTAAAGGATGCCAGTCAAGAAGCCTCTGATCGCGGTAAAGATTTACGCACGGTGACGCCCTTCTGGAAGCGGAGCAAGCAAAATGGCTAATGAAAAGAAAGTGCGTATTACTTTAGTGCGCAGTCCGATTGGCTTTTCTTATAAACACAAGGCCACTGTGCGGGCGTTGGGTTTGCGTAAAATCCGCCAAACGGTGGAGCAGGTGGATACACCACAACTGCGTGGCATGTTGGCCAAAGTAGCACGGCTAGTGCAGGTGGAGAACGCCGAATAACCACTAACCCATAACGATGGGTTAGGAGTTATTGGAGATAAGTTATGAAATTACATGAACTCGGTCCCAACCCTGGGGCTAACCGTAAAAAGACGCGGGTGGGGCGCGGTATCTCGGCAGGCAAAGGTAAGACGGCAGGCCGCGGTACCAAAGGTTATGGCGCACGGCGCGGCGGCGGCGGCAAGCTCTACCGCCAGGGCGGTAACTTGCCGTTCTTCCGCAGTTTGCCGTTCAAGCGCGGCTTCATCAATCACTTCCGCACGGAATATGTTGAAGTGAATGTGGCGAAACTGGCCCAATTCTCAGCTGGGACAGAAGTAACGCCGGATACGTTAGTAGAGGCCGGCGTGGTGCGTGACCTAACCTTGCCGGTGGTGTTGCTCGCGCAGGGCAACTTGGCGCACGCGCTCACTGTAAAAGTGCATCGCGCCAGCAAAGCCGCCGTGGCCAAAGTGGAAGCGGCGGGCGGCAAGGTAGAAATCATCGCCTAGCGCGAAATGGGTGAATATCCATGAATGAGTTTTTCGCCGCGTTGCGGCGCATCTGGGCCGCGGATGATCTTCGCAATCGTATCCTGATTACGATTTTTATCCTTGTGATCTATCGGTTGGCCGCGCATATCCCCGTCCCTGGCATCAATCCAGACGCGGTGCGCGCCTTCTTTGAAACGGGTGGCGGCTCGGGCAACAATTTCCTTAACATCCTGGATTTGCTTTCCGGCGGCACGGTCTCCAACATGTCTGTGTTGGCGATGGGCGTTTATCCGTACATTACGGCGCAAATTATTCTGCAATTGCTCACCCCCATCATTCCGCGTCTGCAACGGATGATGGAAGAAGACCCCACACGCTTCCGTGAATTTCAGGAACGCTGGACGTATTATTTGGCTGTCCCCATGGCCGCCCTAAACGCCTTCGGCCAGATTCAAATCATCCGCACTCTGCAACCCGCCACCAGTGAACCCATTCTCACTTTTGGTGAATTGGGCTTCAATCTGCCCACCATCACCATGATTATTGCCATGACGGCCGGGACGATGTTTGCGATTTGGCTAGGTGAGCTGATTTCAGAATATGGGCTTAAGAAACAGGGTCTCTCCCTCATTATTTTCGCGGGTATTGTAGCCCGCGTGCCCACCAACTTGGTGAGCATTCTGCGAGATGAGGCGACGCGGATTCAGGCCCTCGCCACCTTCCTCGTGTTGCTGGTCTTAATGGTGCTGGTCATTGTCGTGGTGCAACAAGGCCGCCGCAACGTACCAGTGATGTACCCTGGGCGGCGGATGGGCAACCAAATGAGTATGCCGGTGCGTGGCCAATTGCCTCTGCAAGTGAACATGGCGGGCATGATTCCGATAATTTTTGCCCAATCCATTCTCACCTTCCCGGCCATCATCGCGCAATTTTTTGTGAACTCCACCACTCAGTGGGTGGCGGATGGCGCGCGCACGGTGAGTAACTTATTTGGCGGCCAAAGCGAGTGGTATTGGTTACTCTATTTCATCTTTGTGGTGTTGTTTGCGTTCTTCTACACCAACGTCTTGTTTACGCAACAAAACTACGGTGAAAATCTGAAACGGGCCGGCGCACAAATTCCGGGCGTTACCAAAGGCGCGCCCACCCAAAAGTACTTGGAAAAGGTGTTGAGCCGCATCACTTTGCCGGGCGCTTTATTCTTGGGCATTATTGCGGTTCTGCCATTTCTCATTCAGGCCTCGGGCCTCATCCCCAACGCGGCTAACCTTTCCATTCTCAGCACCGGCTTGCTGATTGTGGTGGGGGTGGTGCGGGATACGTTCTTTGGGCTAGATGCAGAGTTGAAGTTGCGCGGTTACAACGACTCGTTATTGGTGAAATAACTGTTTCATGCCGCACTACGTTTTACTGTTTGGCGCGCCGGGCGCAGGCAAAGGCACACAAGCGCAGGTGCTTACACACGCTTATGGTTTACCGCATGTAGCCTCGGGCGATTTGTTCCGAGAGAATATGAAGCTGATGACGCCGCTCGGTCAACAAGCCAAGACGTACTACGATAAGGGCGAACTGGTGCCCGATAGCCTGACGATAGGCATGATCCGTGAGCGTTTGCGGCAAGCCGATGCTCAGCCGGGCGTATTGTTGGATGGTTTTCCGCGTACCGTGGCGCAGGCGCAAGCGCTGGATGGTTTGCTGGCGGAATTTGGCGGCCAAGTAGACGTTGTGCTTTATATGAAAGTGCGCGAACACATTTTACTGGAGCGTTTGGCCGGGCGGGCCGCCACAAGTAGCCGCGCAGATGATAGGCCGGACGTTCAGGCGAAGCGCATCCGCGTCTTTCTTGAGCAAACCGCGCCACTGATTGAATATTACACGGAGCGCGGTGTGATGCGGGAAATAAATGGTGAGCAGACGGTGGAAGCTGTGACCCAAGATTTGCGCGCCGCTATTGATGCCGTTCTTGAGAAATGACGCGACTGGCCGGTGAGCCTACAGGCTGGCATCGCGGTGTAGAACTCAAGAGCGAACGGGAAATCGCCGTGATGCGGCAGGCTGGCCGAATTGTGGCGCTGGCGATAGGTGAGATGCAGGCCAAACTTAAGCCGGGGATTACCGGGCGGCAGTTGGATGCCATTGCGGAAAAAGTAATCGCGCAAAATAAGGCTGAAGCGGCTTTTCGAGGTTACGCGGGACCGTATCCATACCCGTTCGTAACGACGATCTCGATCAACGAACAGTTGGTGCATAGTTTGCCCACCAAACGCGAAATTCGCGCCGGTGATTTAGTCTCGCTCGATTGTGGTGTACGTTACCAAGGTTTTTATGCGGATATGGCGGTGAGTGTAGGTGTAGGGCGCTGTTCGTCAGATGTAGAACATCTATTAGCAGTAACTGCTCAGGCCCTGCAAGCAGGAATAAAACAATTTCTGCCCGGTCAGCGTGTGGGTGATGTTTCTGCCGCTATTCAAAACCATGTGGAAGCCTCTGGTTACTATTTAGCCGAAGGCTACACGGGGCATGGTATTGGGCGGCATATGCATGAGGATCCATCCATCCCAAATGTAGGGCAAGCGGGCACAGGGCGGCTTCTGCGAGTAGGTTTGGTGGCCGCTATTGAGCCGATGGTCATGGTAGGTACATCACAAACAATGACTCAGCCGGATGAGTGGACGGTCGTTTCGGCAGATGGCTCGCTAGCCTGCCATTTTGAACACACGGTTGCGCTCTTACCAAGCGGGCCGGAAGTACTTACTAAAGTGTAAATTGCCCCTAGACGTAACATCGGGCAATGAATATAATTCCCTTTCGCGCCTGTTACTTGTTGGGCGCTTTTTTGGAGTGTTAGAAATGAAAGTTCAAGCGTCAATTCGGAAGCGGTGCGCCAAATGCAAGATTGTTCGGCGGCGCGGTCGTGTGTATGTAATCTGCACCGATCCCACCCATAAGCAACGCCAGGGTTAAGCCCGGTTATTTGTAAGGATAGAGACTCATGCGTATTGAAGGTGTTGACCTGCCTCGTGAAAAACGTGTCGAGCACAGTTTGCCCTATCTATATGGTATCGGCTTAAAGGCTTCTCGCGATATTCTCAAGGCCACAAAAATTAATCCTGATACTCGCGTCAAGGACTTGACCGAGGCTGAACAAACCGCTATTCGTGACTACATTGCCCAACACTTTGTGGTGGAAGGTGATTTGCGCCGCGAAGTGCAATTGAACATTAAGCGGTTGATGGAAATCGGCAGTTATCGTGGTTTGCGGCATCGTCGTAATTTGCCGGTGCGCGGCCAGCGCACTCGCACCAATTCCCGCACGCGCAAAGGCACCAAGAAAACGGTGGCTGGCCGTGGTCGGCGGCGCGGGGCGAAGAAGAAATAGTTTTAGGTATTGGCTGGTTGTGGCCAATGACCAATGGCTTATGGGCTACCCTTCCTGCCCGCGGCTGAGCTGTTGGTAAACGACCCAACCAGATGTTTAGCAGAGTAGTGAGGAACAATGGCTCGTCCGACTAAGACCGTACGACGCGCTTCTGGTCAAAAGAAGAAGAATGCCCCTGCCTTTGGGCAAGCGCATGTCTTTGCGTCATTCAATAATACAATTGTGACCTTTACCGACCAGCAGGGCCAGACCATCTGCTGGGGGTCTGCTGGCACGTCTGGCTTCAAAGGCTCACGCAAAAGCACACCCTATGCGGCGCGGATGGCCGCGCAACAGGCCGCGCAACAAGCCATGAACCTGGGTATGTCTGAGGTAGATTTGTACCTCAAAGGCCCCGGCCCTGGGCGTGAGTCGGCTATCCGCGCCATTCAAAGCGTAGGCATGAAGGTGCGGGCGATTCATGATATTACACCCGTGCCCCACAATGGGTGTCGACCACCCAAGCGTCGCCGCGTCTAATTTAAGGGCGTCACTGTTCCTCGATTTTGGAAGGACTCACTGAATGGCAAAATATACAGGGCCAGTGTGCCGGTTGTGCCGGCGCGAAGGCGAAAAATTATTTTTGAAGGGCGCGCGGTGCCTCTCCAACAAATGCCCATTTGAGAAACCGGAGAAGGATGCGCGCCGCGATTTTGCCCCCGGCCAACATGGGCGGGATGCACAATTTAAGAAGAGCCGCTCCTCGGACTTCTTGCTTCAGTTGCGAGAAAAGCAAAAAGCCCGTCGTGTGTACGGGGTGCTAGAGCGCCAGTTCCGCCGCTATTACCAAATGGCGTTGAAGACGCGTGGCGTGACCGGCCAAACGCTTTTACAAATTTTGGAGCGACGGCTGGATAACGTCGTATATCGCTTGGGCTATGCTTCCAGCCGGGCGCAGGCCCGCCAGTTGGTGGCGCACGGGCACTTCAATGTCAATGGCCGCCGCATCGCTGTTCCCTCCTCTCTGGTGAAGCCGGGCGATACGATTGAAGTGCGCGCCAACTCGGCCTCGGCCCCGTATTTTCGCCTGTTGAAGGAAACGGATGAGCCAAAGGGCGCGCCGAACTGGTTGATTCGAAATTGGAACTCGCTCTCGGCGCAAGTGACTAAACTGCCGGCGCGTGAAGACATTGACGCCAACCTCAATGAACAGCTCATCGTTGAGTATTACTCACGGTAAGCTTTAGCTGGCGCAATCCGCCGGAAAAGAGAGCTTTATGAGCGTCATCAATAATCTGGTTTTACCTAAGGTCGAAGGCGAGAACATCTCGCGCAACTACGCCAAATTCATCATCAGCCCGCTCGAAAGCGGGTACGGGGTGACGTTGGGCAATGCGCTCCGCCGTGTGCTGTTAACTTCATTGGAAGGCGCGGCGGTGTCTTCCATTCGCGTTTCGGATGTGCCGCATGAATTTTCCGATATTCCGGGCGTGAAAGAAGATATGACGCAATTGCTGTTACAAGTAAAGCAGTTGCGGCTAATCCTGCATGAAGGTGAAACGGCCCGTCTGCGTTTGGATGTGCAAGGCGAGGGCGAAGTGACTGCCGCGGACATTATCTGCCCCTCCGAAGTGGAGATTGTGAACCCTGACCTCTACTTGTTTACGGTGGATAACGATAAGACGCGACTGGAAATTGAAATGACTGTTCAGCGGGGGCGCGGCTATTCGCCCGCAGATGAGCGTGGCCGCTTGCCGATTGGCGAAGTGCCGGTGGATGCGATCTACAGCCCCATCAAGCGGGTGGCTTTCGATGTGCAACGCGCCCGCGTGGGCCAAAACACCAACTACGATAAACTCGTGTTGGAGATCTGGACGGATGGTACTCTGCGGCCCGAAGCCGCTATTAAGCAGAGCGCCCAAGTACTCATGTCTCATCTGCGGCTGATCGCGGGTGTAACGGAAGAGTCACTCACGCCGGTTTTGCCTACCGAAGAAGCGCCCAAGATGTCCAGCGAGATCTATGAGATGCCGATTGAGAATCTCGATCTGTCGGTGCGCGTCTTTAACTCTCTCAAGCGCACGGGCATTACCACAGTGGGCGAAGTTTTGGACATGATCAACAAAGGTGAGGAGGCGATGCTGGCCATCCGCAACTTTGGCGATAAGAGTTTAGATGAATTGCGCGTGAAATTGCGCGAGAAGGGCTTCATTAAGGATGGGGGCGAAGTGAAACCCGAGGCGGAGAAGCAATCATGAAACATCAGGTATCTGGCCGGAAGTTAGGGCGTTCCACCGCCCAGCGTAACGGCCTGCGGCGCACACTGCTCATGCAAATGTTAGAGCACGAGCGCATTAAGACCACCGAAGCTAAGGCCAAGTTTATCCGTGGGGAAGTGGAAAAGTTGGTAACCACGGCAAAGCGCGGCCTTAAGGCAGGCGCGGAAGAAGGCGATACAGCCAAAGCCAAACTGGTGCATGCGCGCCGGATGGTGAAAACCAGTGTGACCAATGACGCGCTGGTGAAAAAGCTGTTTGATACCATTGCGCCGCGTTACGAAAAACGGCAAGGTGGTTACACCCGCATCCTCAAGCTTGGCCCACGCCTTGGCGACGCCGCGGATATGGCGCTGTTGGAGTTTGTTGAGGAGTAATCTCTAATTCTCCTACGTTCTGAGAACTGGCGATTAGAGAATTATGGGCCGCTACAAAGCGGTAGTGGAGTACGATGGAACTGAGTTCTTAGGGTTCCAACGACAGGCCCAAGGCCGAACGGTGCAGGGCGATCTAGAAGAAGCCCTGCGACGGATTGGTTGGAATGGGAAAAGTATTTTAGCCGCCGGACGCACCGATGCGGGTGTGCATGCGGCTGGGCAGGTGATTGCGTTCGATTTCGATTGGGCGCATGGCGCGGAGGCGCTCTTACGAGCCTTCAACGTCAATCTGCCATACAACTTATGTGTTAAGTCTGTAGCGGAGTGCGCGCCGGAGTTCCATCCCCGATTTTGGGCAAAGGCGCGGCATTATCGCTATTCGATTTATAATGCCCCGGTGCGTTCACCTCTGCGGGCGCGGTACACATGGCATGTATGGACGGAATTACACTTGGACGTTCTGCAAGCCGTAAGCGCTGAACTGCTGGGCCGGAAGGATTTTGCAACTTTTGGCTCAGACCCGGATGGTGGCCCGAATACGGTGCGCACCATTCAATACGCGGAGTGGCGCCGCGCAGGCGATGAATGGCACTTTGACATTCAAGCCGATGCCTTTTTGTACCGGATGGTGCGAAGCATCGTTGGCGCGCTGAAGTTGGTGGGCGCGGGTGAGTTGACGGTAGCGGATTTTAGGCGCTTGATAGATGCCCGTGATCGCACCTTGTGCCCGCCCATTGCTCCCGCGTCGGGGTTGTGCTTGATGAATGTAATTTATTGACCGAGAGTTTGAGTCAGGAGAGAATGACTGTGGCCGCGAACAAAACGTTTGTAACCAAAGCCAGTGACATCCAACGCGAATGGGTAGTGGTGGACGCCGCTGGACAAAACTTGGGCCGCTTGGCCACCAAAGTGGCCGCCCTGTTGCGGGGGAAACATCGGCCCTATTTCAGCCCGGCGCTAGACACCGGTGATTTTGTGATTGTGGTGAACGCCGAGAAAGTAACCGTGACCGGCGGAAAGATGATTGAGAAGGAGTATTACAATTACTCCGGCTATCCCGGCGGCTTGCGGATTACGCAATTAAAAGACCAGTTGGCCAAGCACCCTGACCGGGTGATTACCCACGCGGTGAAAGGCATGTTGCCCCACACCAAACTGGGCCGCGCCATTATTAAGAAGCTGAAGGTTTACGCTGGGCCGGATCACCCGCACAAAGCGCAAACCCCCAAGAAGCTGGACTGATAGAAGGAAAGAGACGCTATGGGTTCTCAATATTACGAAGGCGTTGGCCGCCGCAAAACCAGCACCGCGCGTGCGCGCCTCACCACTGGGGATGGCACTGTAACGGCGAATGAACGCCCAGGCAAGGAATACTTCACCCGCATTGGCGATATGGAAGCCGTGGTAGCCCCAATTAAGGCCGTGGGCATGGCTGGCCGCTTCACAGTGAGTGTACATGTGGATGGCGGCGGCGTAACGGGGCAAGTGGGCGCGGCCCGCATGGCAGTGGCGCGTGCTTTGCTCAAATTCAACCCGGATTATCGCAAGCCGCTCCGTCGTGGTGGTTACCTGACGCGTGATGACCGCGAGAAGGAACGCAAGAAACCCGGCCTTAAACGCGCCCGCAAAGCTCCCACCTACACCAAGCGCTAAAGTTTTGCCAAGTTTGCGAAATGAGCGATTTGGGATTAGGGATTACAATGTCCCTAATCCCTTTTTATTTTCCAGCGTTATTTTTATAACTTAGCGTAGACTCACAAACATATATGCCCACCATCACCATCGTCGGCTTGGGGCCGGGTAACCCTCATTTGCTAACGCGCGCGGCGTGGGAAACGCTGACTAGCGCACGCGAAGTGTACGTGCGCACGGCGCGGCACCCCACCGTAAGCGGCTTTCCGGACAATCTCGTTGTGCATGCTTTTGATGAAATCTACGAAGCCAGCGAGCGCTTTGAGCAGGTGTATGTGCAAATTGCTGAGCGCATCTTAGAGTTGGCCGCGCGGCCCGAAGGCGTGGTGTATGCTGTGCCCGGCCACCCGAACGTAGCCGAAGCCTCTGTTAGCCTTATCCGGCAAAAAGCGGCAGAGCGCGGCTGGCCGGTGAAGCTGATTGCTGGCCTTTCCTTTATTGAACCGGCGCTAGAAGCGTTGGGTGTGGATGCCCTCCCACAACTACAATTGGCAGACGCTGTTGAACTGGCCGCGCGCCATCACCCAACGTTTCATCCGGATGCGCCCGCGCTAATTGCCCAACTCTACTCTCGCGCCCTTGCCAGTGATGTGAAACTCACGCTGATGAACCAGTATCCTGATGAACATCCGGTGCGAATGGTGCATGCCGTGGGCACGCCGGATGAATTGGTGGAAGATCTGCCGCTGTACGAGATTGACCGCAGTCCGCACATTGCGCATCTCACTTCTTTGTACGTGCCGCCACTTCCACAGACTTCAGCGTTTGAGAGCTTTCAGGAAACTATTGCCCACTTGCGCGCGCCGGAAGGTTGCCCGTGGGATAGGGAACAAACGCATCTTAGCCTGCGCCGCTACTTATTGGAAGAAGCTTACGAAGTTCTGGCCGCGCTGGACGCCGAAGATACCGACGCTTTACGGGGTGAGCTGGGTGATTTACTTCTGCAAATAGTTTTGCACTCGCAGATTGCGGTGGAAGAAGGCGAATTTAGCATGGCAGAGGTGATTGCCGAAGTGCAAGCGAAGATGATCCGCCGCCACCCGCATGTATTTGGCACTGTAGCTGTGAGCGGGGCAAGTGAAGTGGTGAAGAATTGGGAACAAATTAAAGCTGAGGAACGTAACGGCCAAGCCAAACCAGATTTGGGCGTGTTGGGCGAAGTACCGCCCGGCCTGCCAGCATTGATGCAAGCAGAGGCTTACCAGAAACGCGCGGCAAAAGTGGGTTTTGATTGGCCGGATGTGAGCGGCGTGAAGGCCAAAATCGCTGAGGAGATTGCGGAAATTGAAGCCGCAGACGAAGATGAGCACGGCAAAGAAGTGGGTGATTTGCTATTTGCCGTAGTGAACTGGGCGCGCTGGCTAAAAGTGGAACCGGAAATCGCCCTCCGCGAGGCCAATGCGCGATTTGCCCGCCGCTTCCGGCATGTGGAACAAGCTGCGCAACTAGCTGGCCGTGATTTGAAGGCCATGACGCTGGCCGAGCTGGATGCATTGTGGGAAAAGGCCAAGACGCAAGGTCTGTAAATTTTTCTGGAATGGGGATAGCGCTGAATATCGCTGAGGCGCTGGTTTTTATCAGCGAAATCAGCGCCTATCCGTGGTTTCAGCGTTCCTCATAACAATTATGCCCACCCTCACTGTTGCCCTTCTGCAGTTTGCCGCTAATGGCAATCACCAGGCCGCCAATTTAGAAAAAGGTTTGGCCGCCTGCCGCCAAGCCAAAGCCCTCGGTGCGGATGTGGCTCTGTTCCCAGAGATGTGGAACATTGGCTACACCAACTTTGTGGCGGAGGGTGCGGAATTGGAAGATGTGTGGAAAGGCCTCCCTTCTCCCAGCGAGAGACCACCTGAAGGTGGCAGGGTAGGCGGGGGTAAGGGCGAATTCTTGAGGGATGCACGAAAAGCCTGGCAAGCGCAGGCAATTGCCACCGAGAACGGGTTCGTCAATCAATTCCGTGATTTGGCCAAAGAACTGAACATGGCGATTGCGCTAACGTATTTGCAGGCGTGGCCCGCCGCGCCTCGCAACGCCGTCTCGTTGATTGACCGGCACGGCGAGATTGCGTTCACTTACGCCAAAGTGCATACCTGTGATTTTGATGAGATGGAAGCGGCTTGCACGCCGGGCGATGATTTCCATGTCACTGCCTTGGATACGGCGGCTGGCCCAGTGGCCGTGGGCGCGATGATTTGTTATGACCGCGAGTTCCCCGAAAGCGCCCGCGTGCTGATGCTGAAAGGCGCAGAAATTATTTTAGTGCCCAACGCCTGTGATCTAGAAATCAACCGGCTGAGCCAACTGCGCGCGCGTGCGTATGAAAACATGATAGGGATTGCGCTAGCCAATTACCCCGGCCCCAATGATTACGGCCACTCCATCGCGTTTGACGGCATCGCCTTTGATCAAAACGGTTCGCGCGATATGACGCTAGTAGAAGCCGGCGAAACCGAAGGTATTTATTTGGCGCATTTTGATCTCGACGCCTTGCGCGATTACCGTCAGCGTGAAACGTGGGGCAACGCTTTCCGTCGTCCGCGCCGCTACGGTATGCTGACGTCTCCCATTGTTCTGCCGCCCTTTGTGCGCGTTAACGAAAACGGCGAGCGTTGGGATGTGAAGCGGCGCTGATTTCTCATTCGAAAGATTTTCAAATCCAACCTTATCTGATTGAGCTGTTTGAACAAGCGTTATGCGGGCTGACTAGTGTTTCAAATACTCACGCACCATCAACGCGGCGGTAGCGCCTTCACCTACCGCGCTGGCCGCCTGCTTGGTGCTTCCCAGCCGCACATCGCCCGCCGCAAACACACCGGGCAAGCTGGTTTCCAGCGTGGGCTTGGTGATGATAAAGCCGTACTGATCGCGCTCAATGCTGGCCGGCAAAAAACCGCTGTTGGGGCTGAGGCCAATGAACACAAACGCGCCTTTAGGTGTGAGTTTTTCTGTGGCGCCCGTTTGCCGGTCTTTCACCGTCACTGCACTCAGCTTGCCGCCCTCACTGTGGAACTCCGTCACTTCGGTGTTGTAGCGCACTTCAATCTTCGGATTTTCTAAAACTTTATCAATCACAATTTGGCTGGCGGTGAGTGAGGGGCCGCGCACTAAAATGGTGACTTTTTCTACGAATCGCGCGAGAAACAAACTTTCCTCGCCCGCGCTGTTGCCGCCGCCTACCACCACCACCTGTTGGCCTTTGTAAAACGGCCCATCACAGGTGGCGCAGAAGTGGATGCCAGCGCCGATCAAATCTTCTTCGCCGGGCGCGCCGAGGCGGCGATAGGTAGAGCCGGTGGCGATGATGGCCGCCCGTGTGCCGTACTCGTGGCCATCGGCAGTTTTCACATATAGCGATTCCTCTTCACGGCGAATATCCACCACTTCCTGCGCCTGGAGCAACTCCACATTGAAGCGGCGAGCCTGCGCCGTGAGTCGATCGGCGAACTCTGCGCCGCCAATGCCGTCCGGGAAGCCGGGGAAATTATCCAGCCGCTCGGTGACACCCGCCTGCCCGCCGAGGCCGCTTTTTTCAATCACCAGCACTTCTAGGCCCTCGCGCGCGGCATATAACGCGGCCGTAAGGCTGGCCGGGCCGCCGCCCACGCAAATTAAATCGTAGTAGCTTAATTTGGCGCGGGTTTGCAGGCCGAGCTTGGCGGCCAGTTCTGCATTACTTGGCTCTACCAACAGGGAGCCATCTTCAAAAATGATGGTGGGAATGATGCGCTTGCCGTTGTTCACGCGCTCTACCAGCGCCTGCCCGTCTGCATTTTGCTCAATATCCACCCAGTTGTAATGAACGCGTTGTTCACCGAGAAATTTCTTCGCGCGTTTACAATCTTCGCACCAAATAGCGCCGTACACAGTCAGAGAAGTATGAGACATACTGCCAACTCCTTATGGGAAACTGATGTGGATTAGACCATACGGCGGAGGTTTTGTTACAGCCGTTGCCAAAAGCCTAACGCCTAGCTATAATAATTTCTCGCGGGCGGTTAGCTCAGTTGGTTAGAGCGTCGCGTTGACATCGCGGAGGTCGTAGGTTCGAGCCCTATACCGCCCACACCATCTCCAATTCTCTAATTCTCAAATAACTGAGATTGGAAAATTGGTAAATGAGAGAATTGCGTTGACCGGGACGAGTATCGGCCCAGCGGCCAACAGGGAGCGCGCGCCACAGATTGAGAGCGCCCGCAGTGCCGCCGCCGAGAAAACCACCCGCGAGCATGAGCCTGAAAATTAGTAGGGTAAACGGGCAGGCCCGTTATCGCCTCCAAAGATTGCGGCATTTGCCGCGAACTTGGGTGGAACCGCGTGATGAACTCTCGCCCCAAGCCGGGTGAGAGTTTTTTATTTGTGGACGATTGATAATTGACGGCTGACACTGGAAAAGCGTCTAACCAACGGCTGTCGTCCAGCATCTATCGTCCGAGGAGTGAAGCAATGTCTGAAAAATATGAAGAGTCTGAGTTGTACAAAATCCGCCACTCAGCGGCGCATGTAATGGCGCAAGCAGTGACTGAATTCTTCAACGGCGATGTAAAAGTGGCCATTGGCCCGCCGATTGAAGACGGCTTTTACTATGACTTTGAACTGCCCCGCCCGCTTTCGCCGGAAGACTTTGAGCCGATTGAAAAGCGCATGCGCCAGATCATCGCTGGCCGCTTTCCATTTGTGCGCAAAGAAGTTTCCGCCGAGGAAGCCCGCGCCCAGTTCGCCCATCAGCCGTATAAGCTGGAATTGATTGACGGGTTGGATAAAGGCGGCGTGGACGAATACGGGAATGCTACGGCGGAGAAGCCGGTGATTTCCTTCTACACGCACGATACGTTTACGGATTTGTGCCGTGGCCCGCATGTGGAACACACGGGCAAAATTCCGCCGAACGCCTTTAAGCTGATGAGCGTGGCCGGCGCCTACTGGCGCGGTGACTCTAATCGGCCCATGCTTCAGCGGGTGTACGGCACGGCGTGGAAGAACGAAGCAGACCTTAAGCAATATCTCTGGCGGCTGGAAGAGGCCAAGAAGCGAGATCACCGCAAGCTGGGCAAAGATTTGGATCTTTTCAGTGTTTCGGATGAGGTGGGGCCGGGCCTGATTTTGTGGCACCCTAAAGGGGCGCAAGTTCGCGTGCTGGTGGAAGATTTTAGCCGTCAGGCCCATTTAGCGAACGGCTACGAATGGGTGTTCTCGCCACATATTGGCCGGGCGCATCTGTGGGAAACATCTGGGCATTTAGGCTTTTATAAAGAAAATATGTATGCCCCTATGGATATTGATGGCGAAGATTACTATGCCAAGCCAATGAATTGCCCGTTCCATATCCAAATTTACAAGAGCCATATTCGTTCTTATCGAGATTTACCGCGCCGCTATGCCGAATATGGCACGGTGTACCGTTATGAACGTAGCGGCGTTTTGCATGGCCTAACGCGCGTGCGTGGCTTTACCCAAGATGATGCCCATATCTTTTGTCGGCCGGATCAGGTTGAAGATGAAATTTTTCGCGCGCTGGACTTTTCCTTGTTTGTCCTGCGCCGCATGGGCCTCACGGATTTTACGGCTTATCTTTCTACGCGTCCGGAGAAATACGTGGGTGAAGTGGCCGACTGGGCCATGGCCACGGCGGCGCTTAGGCGGGCGGTGGAAAAAGCAAACCTCACCTATGAAGTTGATGAGGGGGGCGGCGCCTTTTATGGGCCCAAAATTGACTTAAAGGTAAAAGACGCTTTAGGCCGTGAATGGCAATTGAGCACCATTCAATTTGACTTTAACTTGCCCAAGCGTTTTGGAATGGAATACATTGGCGAGGATGGGCAAGCCAAACAACCGTATATGGTTCATCGGGCTTTATTGGGTAGCATGGAACGCTTTTTTGGTGTGTTGATTGAACACTTTGGCGGCGCGTTCCCACTCTGGCTGGCGCCCGTGCAGTTAATGATGATTCCGGTGGCAGATAGGCACATTCCCTACGCCAATGAAGTGGCTGAGAAGTTAAAGGCCGCCGGGTTCCGGGTGGAGGTGGATGCGGGCAACGAGCGGATGCAGGCCAAAATCCGTAACGCACAATTGCAGAAGATTCCGTACATGCTGGTGGTGGGTGATAAAGACCAAGCGGCGGGCACGGTTTCGGTGCGCAAACGCGGCGGCGAGGATTTGGGCGCAAAACCGTTAGATGAGTTTGTGGCGCAGGCGAAGGCAGAAGTTGGGGCGTAATTTCGAAAGTGGTGAGTAGAAAGTAGGCCGCCTAAAATTGGCGGCCTGCTCTTTATAATTCTGATAGAAGTTGCTTCAATAGTAAACCCATGCTTGGAGCTACGCCGCACTCACTATCAATGATTATTGGGGAGGAGGGCTACCTTGAACACCCCCAGCGCGCCGCCGTTTTCCCACTGATAAATAGCCCACGTATTACCCACCAACTGGCCGTTGTAAAACGCGCCGCCGCCAGAATCTCCGGGGTTGATGTGTTTGGCTGGGTCAGCCACGGTGGCCACGCCATCCTTCACCCACAGCACCATAAACTGCGCCTGCGTAGGTTGGCCGTTCTCCCAAAACACCACCGTTAACCAATTCCCAAAGCCTAAACTTTCCACCGTAGCTTCACTAGCTAATTGAGCCGGAGCCGCCGCCATAGGTTGCGGCAGGGCAAGATACAGCGTGCCCGCATCTTCCGGTTGCCGCTGAATTTCTGCCGCTGGAAGTTCCAGCGTATGATACGGCGCCTTAAACCGCATCCGTTGCCGCGTGGCATTTTCCGGCGGGCGGGCAAAGTGGTTGTGGGTCAGTATTTCATCCGGCGCAATCAACGTGCCCAAACTTTGCGTGGTCACGCGATACGTTTTGGCGCCTTCCACGTAATCCCACGTGCGCTCTAGCACCACGGTGCTTTGTAAGGGTGTGGGCCGCAGAGCGGGCGCGGAACTTGGTTGAGCGTGAGCGGGGCGTAAGCCACTGGTTTGTAGCAGGAGTGAGAGCAGGGCGATGGCGGTGAGCAGTTTCATGGTGGCCTCCTCAATGGGTGAACTGCTCTCACCTTAGGAGGCCAGAGTTACCGCGCATTCTGTGGGCGTTTACGTTTTAGTAACAGTTTCAGTAACCATGTGGTAACCTTGCGTAATGCATTGATTGTTCATCTGTCATTGCGAGCCGCTCGTTGCGGCGAAGAAGGCATTACACTTCACGTTTTACACATGTTGGGCGCAACTTTTCTCAATCGCTATCAGATTGACGCTGAAATTGGGCGGGGCGGCATGGGCGTGATTTACCGCGCGCACGATACGGTGCTGGAGCGGCCCGTGGCGCTGAAACTGCTCACCCAAGCCGGCCTCGGTGCGGAAGGCCACACCCGCCTCCTGCGCGAAGCCCGCGCCGCCGCGCGCCTCAACCACCCGAACATCGTCAGCATTTTTGATGCGGGCGAGGCCGAAGATGGCTCACCCTTCATCGTCATGGAATGGGTGGACGGCCAATCCCTCTATCAACGTTGGCCGTTGCCCGCCGAAGACATCCTCAGCGCCGCTAAACAAATCTGCGCCGCTTTAGAGCACGCCCACGCCCACCAGATAGTTCATCGAGATTTGAAGCTGGAAAACATTTTGCTCACGGCTACCCGCCAAGTGAAGCTGACGGATTTTGGCTTAGCGCGTTCGGTGGCTTCACGCGTCACACAAGATGGCTTGCTTACCGGCACGGTTTTTTACGTGGCGCCGGAGCAAATCATGGGGCAGGCGTTGGATGGCCGCACAGATTTATACGCGCTGGGTGTGGTGCTGTATGAACTCACCACCGGAAAACTGCCCTTCAATGCCGATGATCCGTTGGCCGTGCTCTCACAACATTTATATGCGCCAGTGGTGCCGCCGCGCACCCATCAACCGGAACTTTCGCCGGCGCTGGAAGCGTTGATTGTGCAATTGTTGGCGAAGACGCCGGATGAGCGGCCCGCCTCCGCTGGGGAAGTTTTGCGCGCGCTGGAAGCTATTGAAAGTGGGGCCACGGCGGCCAGTGAGCCAAGCTCACCGCTAGATCGGTTGGTGCGCGGCCGCCTGATTGGCCGGGAAGCTGAACGCGCCGAGATGATGGCGCTATGGAAGAAGGTGAAAACCGGTGAGAGCCATGTGCTTCTCATCAGCGGCGAGCCGGGCATTGGCAAAACGCGTTTGGTGCGCGAGTTGATGACACTGGTGGAAGTTTCTGGCGGCGCGGCGTACATGGGCGAGTGCTACGCCGAAGGCGGCGCGCCCTATGCCCCGTTGGCGCAAATTGTGCAAGCGGCTTCTACATTCCCCCCTCTTCCGGCGGGAGATCGCCCGAAGGTAAACGGGGGGCTGGGGGCGAGGGAGACCCATGAAGAAATTTCACCCCTCGTCCTGGCCGATTTACTCACTATTGCGCCCGCCTTGCGCGTCCGCTTCCCTGAGGTGCCACCCAACCCACCGTTGGAACCACAAGCCGAGCAACAACGGCTGTTTGAAAGCGCCTTGGAATTATGCGCCCGCCAAGCGCGCCGCCAGCCGCTCTGCTTGGTGCTTGATGACGCCCACTGGGCTGATAGCGGTACTCTGTACCTCATCCGCCATGTGGCCCGCCGCCTGCGAGGTATGCGGCTCCCCGTTTTGCTCGTCCTCACTTATCGTGAGGTAGAGCTGGATCAAACCCGCGCCTTAAATGAAGTTGTGACGGATTTGCAACGGGAGCGTCTGGCCACCCGCCTTAAACTAACGCGCCTCACTCGGGAGCAGGTGGGCAATTTGCTGACGGTGATGTTTGAGACCGAAATTTCGGATGAACTGCTAAATGGCCTGTACCGTGAGACTGAAGGCAACCCATTCTTCATTGAAGAAGTGTGCAAGGCGTTGGTGGAGCAGGGCGTCATTTATCGTGAAAATGGCGCGTGGCAACGCCATAGTTTAGAAAATTTGCAAATCCCCCAAAGCGTGCGTGTAGCCATTCAGGCGCGGGTGAACCAACTGACAGAGGCCGCTCAAACCGCTCTGCGGCTGGCGGCGGTGATTGGCCGCGAGTTTGATTTTTCCTTGCTCTTGCGCGCCGGCGAGTTGAGCGATGAAGAACTGGTGGATGCGCTGGAGGTAGCCGAACGCGCCCAACTCATTGAAGAACTGCGGGGAGCGTGGCGCGGCGGACGTGAAACCTTCAAATTTGTGCACGCCCTCATCCCCGCCGCTTTACGGGAGAGCGTGAGCGGTCTGCGTCGTCACCGGATGCACAAACGCGTGGCCGCCGCCTTGGAACAACTGCGGCCTGATGATTTTGAAACACTGGCCTACCATTACGGCCAGGCAGGCGATGAGACCCGCGCGCGGTTGTACTACCGCAAAGCCGGAGACCGCGCCCGGGCCGTGTATGCCAACGATGACGCCATCCGCTTTTATACCGAAGCGCTCACTTTGATGCCTGACGGTGAGCCGGACCAGTTTGATCTGCTGGCCTCGCGCGCCCAGATGTATGATTTTGTGGGCCGCCGTGTAGAGCAAAAGGCAGATGTGGAAGCCATGTTGGCGCTGGCCGAAAAACTGGGTGATGACGTGCGCCGTTTGGATGCGCTGTTGGCGCAAGCCGATTATGAATCGGCGGTTGGCATTTTAGGCGCCGACCCCCAAGCCGAAAGAGCAGTGGCCTTGGCGCGCCAACTGCAAGACCCAGTGCGCGAGGGCCGCGCGCTCATTCAACTAGGTTGGATTACGCGCGTACAAAACAATTTCACCCAAAGCCGCGATAGTTTGCGGGCGGCGGCGGAGATTTTTAAGCGCGAAGGATTAATCAGCGAAGCCGCCGAAAGTTTACACACGCTTTCGCTTGTGCTGGGGGATTTGGGCGAATTAGAAGAGGCCCAAACCATCGTCCGAGAAGCGTTGGCCCTAAGCCAGCAAGCCAAAGATAAACGGCAGGAAGCCACTAGCCTCCGTCGCATTGCAATTTTGCTGGAAAACGCAGATAAGGATGAAGAAGCCATCCCGATTGCGGAACAAGCCTTAGCCTTACACCGCCAATTAGGTGACCGCGAGGCCGAGTGCCACGCCCTCAACGTGTTGGGCATATTGCACCGCAAGCTGGGCCGCCCCCTCTTAGCTGAAAGCTATACCCGGCAATCTATCGAAGTGGCGGAAGCTATTAATTCCAGCGTAGGATATACCAACGCCCTGGGTGGTTATTACTTTAGTTTCCTCCGGCAACGTGATTATGAAGGCTGTCTGCATTTCATTGAAACGGCGATGCAACGACCGTTTGTGAACCAGAACAATACCATCCTAAACGTGATGCGTTTCAACCTCTCCGGCATCTTAGCTGATATAGGGCAGTTTGAACGTACAATCGCTGTTCAGGCAGAAATCCCAGACGGGTTACAAAAGCTATTTGGCTCGGCGCTTAAGGCCGATACCATCCGCGCGCTGGCCGAGATAGGACAATTTGCGGCGGCCCGCGCGCTGGCGCAAGCGCAATTACAACTCTCGCGGGCCGAAGATAGCGCGTTGAACACGGCTCGGAATCAATATGAGCTGAGCTATGTTCTGTTATTAGAGCATGAGGCCGGATCTGCCGATGCGACTCTTCTGCCGCAGGCCCTGGAAGCGATTGAAGAAAGTTTAGCGATTGGCGGACAACACAAACTGTTTGATGGTATGGCCTTTGGCCAGAATTACAAAGCGGAAATTTTGCTGGCGCTGGAGCAACCCGTTGCCGCGCTGGCCGCCTCGGAAAAATGTATAGAGTTAATGGAACGGCGCGAGGCCACTGGCTACTTTTTGTGTGAACGTTTTTGGCTGACGCACTCACGGGCTTTGCGGCGGCTGGGCCATACGGCGCAAGCCGATGACTATTTGCGGCGCGCTCAAACCCTCATGCGCGAGGTGGCCGAGAAATTTACCAACTTAGAACTTCGCCGCGGCTGGCTGGAAAACGTCCGTGCTAACCGCTACATTCAGGCCGATGTGGTGAAGTACTTATAAGCAACCTTGAGCCTCAATTCGACCCCCAAACTCCGCGCGTTAGATATTCGTCCTTATCAACAAGACGGCCAAAATTTTTACCTTATCCGAGACCCACTGCAGATTACTGAAGCAGTGCTCTTGGTGCCCTACCAACTCGGCCCTGTGCTAATGTTGTGTACGGGGGAATGGGATGCCCATGCCATTAACGGCATTTTGCGTTTACAGTACGGCGTGCAGTTTGAGCCGGACGTGTTAGAGAGCGTGCTGAATATGCTGGATGAAGCGCTGTTATTTGAGAATGAGCGCTTTGCGGAAGCGCAGGCGCGCGCCCTGGCCGCATATCGGCAAGCGCCTTTCCGCCTGCCCACGCTGGCCGGCGCAGGTTACCCCGCTGAACCAACAGAATTGAAGCATCAATTTGATACTTACTTGGAAGAGGCCGGTGAAGCGACGCCTGCTTCTTCAGAGGCCCGCGGCCTGCTGAGCCCGCACATTGATTACGCGCGCGGCGGGGCGGTGTACGCGCAAGTGTGGAAACGCGCCGCCGAACTGGCCCGGCAAGCTGAGCTGGTGGTTTTACTCGGCACGGATCATTACTCCGCTATGCCGGGAAGCCTAACGCTGACGCGCCAGAACTACGCCACGCCCTACGGCGTTTTGCCCACCGCCGTGGGAATCATAGATGCGTTGGCGCACGCGATTGGCGAAGAAGCCGCCTTTGCGGGCGAACTGCGCCATCGCGGCGAACACTCTTTGGAGTTGGTGGCGGTATGGCTTCATCATATGCGGCGCGGCCAACCGGTGCCGATGGTGCCTATCCTCACCGGGTCGTTTAGCGAATATATTCAGGCGAGGCAATCACCCATCGCCGATGCGAAAATGAAGGCCGTGATTGAGACGCTTCAACAACAAACGGCGGGCAAGCGGGTGTTGTACGTGGCCTCTGGAGATCTCTCCCATGTGGGGCCGGCGTTTGGCGGCGAGCCGCTTACCGCTGAAGCGAAGGCGCAATTGAAAGTAATGGATGATGAACTGGTGGCGCGCATGTGCGCGGGCGATGCGGACGGTTTTTACGCCAGCATTCAACGGATTGGGGATGCCAACAATGTGTGTGGGCTTTCGCCGGTTTACCTGACGCTTAAAGCGTTAGGGGCAACCGAAGGCCAATGTGTAGCCTACGCCACTTGCCCGGCAGATGAGCATGACACCTCCGTGGTAACAGTGGCGGGCGTGGTGTTTGAGTAATTTATGGGGCCTTTCGCCTCTCACTTTAAGAGATTAACAACCCCACCGCCAACAACAGCCCAAACAGTAATTCTAATTGGCCGGTGCCGCCGAGCGCGGCGTTGAGGGGGCGGCCCTTAATAGTGAACACGGTGCGCGTCAGCGTCACGGCGCGCGGCGCAGAAATTAAGGTGAGCAGAACACCCAGCGGCGCGAGGCCGCTTAGCCATAGGCCAATGGGCGCGAGGTAAGCCGCCAATAATAAAAGCGCGTACTCAATTTGCGCGCCGCGCGGCCCCCAACGCACGGCTAACGTGCGTTTTCCGGCGGCCCGGTCGGTTTCCACATCGCGCAAGTTGTTCACCACGATAATGGCCGTAGCAATCAACCCCATCGGCACAGCCGCCCACCAAGCCAACGGCGTTACCTCCCCAGCTTGCACGTAATAGGTGCCGCACACCGCCGCTAGCCCAAAAAATATAAATACAAACACCTCGCCCAAGCCGTTGTAACCCAACGGAAATGGCCCGCCGGTGTATGCAATCCCGGCCAGAATTGAGAACACGCCAATCAGCAATATCGGCCAGCCGCCCATATAAATGAGATATAGGCCAACCAGCGCGGCTAAACCAAACACGGCCCACATGCCCGTAAAAACTTGTTGCGGCGTGAGCAAACCCGCTTGTGTGACGCGCGTGGGGCCGAGCCTATCCTGTGTATCTGCGCCTTTGAGGTAATCAAAGGCATCGTTGGCAAAGTTCGCGCCAATCTGAATCAATAATGCGCCTAACAGTGCGGCCAGAGCCGGGAGCGGTTGGAAGGTGTGGGCGTGTGCGGCGAGGGCTGCGCCCACTATCACTGGCGCGGCGGCGGCGGGCAAAGTGCGCGGGCGTGCGGCCATGAGCCAAATTTGTAACGTTGAAGGCTTGGTGGATGTTTGCATGCGTGTAGATTATAAAGTGTGCGCCAAATTTTTTTGGCCGTCAATTGCGCATATGAACACGGATTGAATAATGTATTTGCGTGTATCTGTGTTCCAAAAGTTCATTTATCAGCACAAAACCTGTTCAAACCGTGAAACTTTAAGGTTTAAAGACATATTTTAAGCAAAAAATTATTGACGCTCTAACTGATTATGGTTAGGATGCAAAATAGTTAGCAACGCCACCCAAATTTGTGGCGGTCATAGAGGCAGAGCCACCTAAATATAGAAATGGTATTGTGGTTGTGCCTAGAGGAATGTTATGGCTCTCAAACTTAAGACGCGTCGCTCGGTGAGCGCGCCCAGCTCCGCGCCGCGCCAGTTCAAGGCCATTATCTTGAACAGCGTGTTCAGCGATTGGTCACAAGACGATACGATTCTTTCCGAAGAATGCTTGACGCGCATGAAGCGCGGTTTGGGCATTGTGGGGATTGAAGCAACTGTGGTGCAGGTGAAACGCGATATTGCCGGCCCGCTGAAGAAATTTGACCCACGCGAGTACGTGGTCTTTAATTGGGCTGAGGGCATAGACGGTGAGCCAAACGCTTACGATAAAGTGCCGCCCGTGTTGGAAGAATTAGGCTTTGCCCATACCGGCTCGGATGCGTGGGCGTTGGCCGCCAGCGCGGATAAAGCCTTTACCAAAAAACTTCTGCTGGAAAACCGCATTCCCACACCTGTTTCTAAAACCTATGAGCGCGCGGCGCTGAACGGCTGGCGGCGTTACCCGGCGTTGGTGAAACCGGCCACCGAGCACTGCTCCTTCGGCATCACCCGCGATGCGGTGGTGGATAGCCCACAACAGCTCAAAGAGCGCATTCAATATGTGTTGGATACGTGGAAGTGTCCGGCGCTGGTGGAAGATTTTATTGACGGGCAAGAGTTCAACGTCTCGGTGTGGGGCAACGGTGAGAGCGCGCAAGTGCTTCCCATCAGCATGATGGATTACTCCGCCTTCCCCGATTACCATGACCGGCTGTGCACCTTTGACGCGAAGTGGAACCCGGACTCCGAAGCCTATCGGCTGACTGCTGTGCAGTGCCCAGCCTTGCTAGATAAAACGCTCAAACGCCGCATTGAGCGCGTGGCCCTCGCTACCTACAAAGCGCTGAAAATTCGGGATTACGGGCGCGTGGATATGCGCGTGCGCAATAATGTGCCCTATGTGCTGGATGTGAATGCCAACCCCGATATCACCATGGAAGGCGGCTTTGCCCGCAGTTGCCGCGCGGCCGGCTTTGATTACGGCCAAAGCATCGCCAAAATCCTCACCTTTGCCGCCGAGCGAATGCCGGCGCTGTAAGCCTTTTGCGGATTGCGAACGAAACGAGACCGACGCGGCGCAACACCGCGTCGGTTTTTGTTTTTTAGGCCAAAATTTTGAGGCCTGCTGTATCGAAAATTTCAAACGCCACCTAGCGCCGCACTCACCCATCCAACCACTTTTCCGCATCTTTGGGCAGTTGGGCCAACGGGGCGCGGCGCACGGTGCACTGCGGCAGTGAGTCTAAAAACATTCGGCCATAGGCTTTGCTCAAAATGCGGCGGTCTAGCACCACCACCACGCCGCGGTCACTCTTGGTGCGGATGAGGCGGCCAAAACCCTGCCGGAACTTCAACACTGCTTCCGGCACGCTGTACTCATCAAACGGGCGCTCAAATGTCTCGGCGCGCGCGGCCACAATCGGGTCATCCGGCACATCAAACGGTAAGCGCGTAATCACCAGCACCGAGAGCGCCTCGCCCGGCACATCTACGCCCTCCCAAAAACTTTTAGTGCCGAGCAGTACGCCGCCCTCCGATGACTTAAAGTTATCCAACAGCGTGGTGCGAGACGAACCATCGCTTTGATCGTAAATCTCAATTCCGGCGCGTTGCAGTGGCCCGCGAATGGCGCTGGCCGTTTGCTTGAGTTGCGCATAGGACGTGAACAGCACCAGCGCCCGCCCGCGCGTGGCCTTGCACAAATCAATTAAGGATTTTTCCAACGCTTTTTGATACTCCATCCGCGCTTGCGGCTCCGGCATATCCGTGGCAAGGTAGAGCAGGGTGGAGGCTTCATAGTTGAACGGCGAGCCCACCGCCAACTCATCCACCACTTCAGACGCATTGAGACGGCCTTTGATATAGCGGAAATCGCCAGCGGTGGTGAGGGTGGCGCTCGTCATCACCACGCTTTCCTTGGCCATCCACAGATATTTTTCCACCAGCGGGCCAACGTGAAGCGGTGCGGCGTGCAGGGAGATACGGCCCTCCCGATTGCTGGCCGCCGCCCAATAAATGGCCGTTGGTTCCGGCTTCACCGTGAGGCCCTCGCCGTTGATGACGAGGGCGGTGAAGTAGCGAGCGAACTGATTTACCGAGGACGCTAAATCCTCCGCTTCGCTAAAGTCTAAGTCTTTATCTTTACTCCACTTCACCAACGTGGCGGCCAGCTTGCCTAGCTTCTCGGCCAAGGCGTTTAGGTGAGGCTTGAGCTGATCCCACTGAACTTCAATTTGGCCCCACAGCGGCAAAGTGCGCGTGGCGGGCAGGATGCGTAAGGTTTGACCATACTCGCTCACCGGGCGGCCCTCGCGCCGCTCTTCTAAAAAGGCCGCCACGCTTTCAAAAAAGCCGCGCATCAGTTTGAGCGCCAAAGTGGCATGCTCATACAATTCGCCCGCCGCCATTTCTAAAGTGAGATAGTGGTCGGGCATTAGCTTTTCGCGCGCGGTGGAAAGCACCTCGCCCAGTAAGCCGCTGTTGGAGCCGCCCAAATCTTTTACGCGGCGTTCGGTATCGTTTTGGCTCCACTCAAAGCTTAGGCCGTCCGTGGTGGCCGCTTCCAAGTGGTGCGCTTCATCCAGCACCAAATAACCGTAATCCGGCAGAACACGGTTCTCGGTGGCAATATCGGCTAACAGCAAGGCGTGGTTCACCACAATAATATGCGCAGATTCAGCGGCCTTGCGCGCGCGGAAGAAGGGGCAGGTGCCCTGCATGCGCTCGCGGCACACATCCTGCGTGCAGTTTTCATCTTCAGCCGAGAGCTTGCTCCACGCGCCAAAATCAATCGGCCCCAATGAGGGCGGATTGGCGGGCAGGGCGCCGTTTTGTTCGTTCAGCCACACCAGCACCTTCGCCAGCACACGCAGTTCATCCGCGGTGCGCGGGCGATGTTTGCGCATATTTTCCAGGCGGCGCGGGCATAAATAGTTACTGCGGCCCTTCAACAGCGCGGCGCGGAACGGCAAGTTGAGGGCGGCTTGCAAATCTGGGATGTCTTTATTCACCAACTGGTCTTGCAAGTTAATGGTGTTTGTGGAAACCACCACGCGCTCGCCATTCTGCACGGCCCACTGCACAGCCGGGATGAGGTATGCCATGCTCTTGCCGGTGCCGGTGCCCGCCTCCACCATCAAGTGCAGGCCCTCGGAGAAGGCGCGGGCTACGGCGCGCAACATCGCCACTTGCTCGGAGCGGTATTCATAGGCTGGGAAGTGCCTGGCAAACGGGCCGCCCGGCTCCAGCACGGCGGCCACTTCGTCAATATTTAGCGGGGTGGCCGTTTCCGCGCGCACCAGCGGGCGCGGCTCTTTTTCGTCTTGCGCGAACAATGGGCCTAATGCGCCGCTCCGCGCTTGTTTAGCAATTACTTTTTCTTTACTGCGCGCCCGCATTGCATCTTCAAAAAAGTGGCCTACGTTCCAATCAATATCCTGGCTGTATTGCGTAATCTCGGCCAGCAAATCTAGGGGCAGGCTGAGGGCCTTCCTGAAGAGCGCCTGATAGACCGCCACCGTTACGCGGGCATCGTCTAGCGCGCGGTGCGTGGCGGGCAAAAGTATCGCCAGTTCTTTGGCGAGCGCGCCCAACGCATAACGGGCCGCGCCCGGTAGCAGGGCCGCGGCTAAACTGTAGGTATCCGCCACATCGTTGTAGCGCAAAATCTTCTGCGCCTGCAAAAATCCCAAATCAAACTTGACGTTGTGGCCTAAGATCGTGGCTTCACCCGCAAAATCCTCCAGCTTGGGCAAAACCGCGCTGAGCTTGGGCGCCTTGGCCACCATTGCATCCGTGATGCCGGTCAGTTGCACGATGTTGTATGGGATGGGGCGGCCCGGGTTAATCAACGCGCTGAATTCTTCTTCGATACGGTCACCCTTGAATTTCACCGCCCCAATTTCAATAATCGTATCGCGTTGGGGGTCAAAGCCGGTGGTTTCTAAATCTATCGCAACAATCGTTTGGGTCATGCGGGAAGTATAAAGGAGGATGCAAACATTTTGGAAAATCTTATTCACCGAATATAGCTCAGAATCTTCTAACCATCTCTGCGCTTGAAGCGCCCTGAGCGCGTGTGGTATAGTTTTGAGCGTGCCCTAATGATCTAAAATTACGGTTAATGCGAGACATCACTCGAGGGCGGGGAGAGAACCTCAATGGCTCATCTCCCCGCCTCTCTTTTTGTGTAAAACCAAAACTTTGAGAACTGACCGAGGGCGGAAGGCGTTTTAGAAAGAGCAAACTGTTTGGGCTGGGCCTGAAGCAAAGTACATGGACGGAGGCAAGTAATGGATGTGGGTGGGTTAGGCCTAAGCCAACGAGAGAATGTCATGAATTGGCGATTGATTGTTATTAAGTTGATGAGCGGCTTATATTTGGCGGCGTGCATGGTCTCCCAGCCCACACCTGCCCCGGTCACACTGGCGCCTTACCCGGTGAGCACGGCCATCAGCCCGGCGCCTTATCCAGCACCCACTGAGCCGTTGCCGGTGGCGGGCGCTCATCAGATTTATTTACCTGTGATTACCGCAGAGCAACTGCTTCCTACCATCACGCCCATACCGCCCACCGCCGCTCCGGCAGAGCCTACGGCTACACCCGCGCCGCTATGGCCGGAAGCCATCAACAGCCTCACCGCCAGCAAACTCGGCCTACACGCCCTCGGCCCCAGTGACCCGTACATCATGGAAGTAGTGCGGCGGGCGCGGCCGCGTGTGATTAAGTCGGTTGGAGATGTGGGGTGGCTGACGGAAGTAAAGGCGGTCTCGCCGGAAACGGTAACGATTGGCCGTATCCCAAGTTGGGAACAAGACCACTGGATTGAAACGGCTGACCCGCGCCAACTGGCGCAAGACATTGTCTCCAAACAATTAGAACAGTATCGCCTTAATCCGGGCGTAGATTACTGGGAAGGCTGGAACGAATTTGTGGCCGAAACGCCCAGCCGGATGCAATGGTTTGCGGCCTTTGAAGCAGAGCGCGCCTGCCAGTTACAGGCGAATGGTTTTAAGGCGGCCGTGGGCGGTTTTTCCACCGGCGTGCCCGAATATGACTTGATGGATGACTTCCTGCCTGCGCTGGAAGCGGCCAAGCGGTGCGGCGGCATTTTTCATCTGCATGAATATAACTCGCCGGCGATGGATTGCGGCGTGGTGACGGGCGTTCCAGCGATCCCGGGCGCGCCGGCGTTAAGTGTGCCCGCTGGGCCGCTCACCCTCCGCTACCGATATTGGTATGAAGGTTATCTCAAGCCGCGCGGTTGGGGCGATTTGCCGCTGGTCATCAGCGAGGCGGGCATTGATAAGATCAATTCGCCGTGCCCGGGCCAGGTGGGCGGCACTTGGCGTGATTTTGGAGAGTATTGGGCCGGGCGTGGCTTGGGTGAAGATGTCCGTCAGGGCTATGTGAACACGTTGGCTTGGTACGATGCCCAACTGCGGCAAGACGCCTACGTGATTGGGGCAACAATTTTCACCGCCGGCGCTATGAATCCCGATAACATCTGGCAGGCGTATGATATTCACGATGTGATGATCCCGTTGGCCTTTTATTTAGTCAGCCAGCGGTAAACAGGATCGGATTGAAACGACTCGGAGGCTTAGCATGACAACAAAATATATCTTTATCACGGGTGGTGTGGTGAGTTCGGTGGGGAAGGGCGTCACGGCCGCCGCTATGGGCCGTACGCTGAAGGAACGCGGGCTGAAAGTTTCGATTCAGAAGCTGGACCCGTACATCAACGTGGACCCGGGCACGATGAGCCCCTATCAACACGGCGAGGTGTTTGTGCTGGATGATGGGGCGGAATGCGACCTCGACCTGGGGCACTATGAACGTTTTATTGACGTGAGCCTGACGCGCGATTGTAACGTGACCACCGGCCAAATTTACTCGGATGTGATTGGCAAAGAACGGCGCGGCGATTATTTGGGCGGCACCATTCAGGTCATTCCCCACATCACCAATGAGATTAAGCGGCGGATGGCGCTAGTAGCCCGCAATAGCGGCGCGGAGGTGGTGCTGGTGGAAGTGGGCGGCACGGTGGGTGATATTGAAAGCCAGCCCTTTTTGGAAGCTATGCGTCAGATGCGAACCGATGTGGGCCGCGAGCACACCCTGTTTGTCCACGTCACGTGGTTGCCCTACATTGGCGCTACCGGTGAACTCAAGACCAAACCCACCCAACACTCGGTGCGTGAATTGCGCTCTCTGGGCATCAGCCCGGATATTATTGTGGCCCGCAGTGACCACCCGGTAAGCGCGGATTTGTGCCAGAAAATCGCGTTGTTTTGCGACGTCGAAGAGCGGGCTGTAATCCCCATGGAGACCACCGATGTGCTGTACGAAGTGCCCCTCTTGCTGGAGAAACAAAAGGTGGCCGAGCAAGTTATTGAGCGGCTAGGCCTGGCCGCCAGCCAAACGCCGGATTGGCGCGAGTGGGAGAAATTGGTAGCGGAAGTTCGCCGCAAGAAGCCGTCCGTGCGCGTGGGCATTATCGGCAAGTACGTGGAACTGCATGACGCTTACATGAGCGTGCGCGAAGCTTTACGACACGCAGGTTACGCGCTGGGCCGCGAAGTGGATATTGAGTGGATTCATTCGGCGGATTTGGAAAAGGGCCGGGGCTGGGAGCAGGTGCGTAGCGTAGACGCCATTGTAGTGCCGGGCGGCTTTGGTGTGCGCGGCATTGAAGGCAAAATTGCGGCGGCTCGCTACGCGCGCGAAAGCGAAGTGCCTTACCTCGGGCTGTGCTTGGGGATGCAAACCATGTGCATTGAGTTTGCGCGGCATGTGTTGAATGATGACAGCGCTAATTCCACCGAATTTGACGCCACCACAAAAGCGCCGATTATTGACTTAATGGCCGATCAGCGCGGCATTGCCGATATGGGAGGCACCATGCGCTTGGGCCTGTATCCCTGTAAACTTACGCCGGGCACCAAGGCCGATGAAGCCTACGATGCGCCGGCGGGCCAACCCATTCAGGAGCGCCATCGTCATCGCTGGGAATTCAACAATCACTACCGCGAAATTTTGAGCGAACATGGCATGGTGTTTTCCGGCCTATCGCCGGATGGCAAACTGGTGGAAATTGCCGAACTGCGCAACCATCCCTTTATGGTGGGCACACAATTTCATCCCGAATTGCTCTCCCGGCCTAACCGCCCGCACCCGCTGTTCCGCGCCTTAGTGGCCGCCGCCGCCGAACGGCATGATGCAGGTAATGGCAAAGCCTAATCGGACGGCGGACGATAGACGATAGTACAAACTGCTATCGTCCGTCGTCCATCGTCTATCGTCTATGACCCACACTCCACTCCCCCTCAACCGTGTTTATTTAGCGCATAGCTTTTCTGAACCAGCGTTTGGCGAAAGTGCCGATGAGCTTTTTTACGTGCGCACTGCCGATGGCAAGCGGAGCATTGTGCGGCAAACGCTCAGTACCGGCTTGGCGCAAGTGATTACCACCGAGCCGCCGCCAGCCGGCGGCGTGGGCTATGGGCAAGGCTTTTTCGCGGTGAAGGGAGACATGTTGATTTACGCCGCCAAGGGCGGCGCTTTGCAAGGCATAGACTTAACGAGCGGCGCACAGTGGGCCGTGACGCCGGAATATGAAGGCGTGGCCGCGCCGGCGATTTCGCCGTGTAGGCAATATGTGGCTTTTCTGGCGGAGGGCGGCGGCGCATGCAATGTTTTATTGTGTGATGTGCGCGGCAAGACTCTGCCCATCAAACTCTCCGATGACCCGTGGTACGCTTTCAACCCAACCTTTTCTGCGGATGGACGGCGCGTGGCGTGGCTGGAGTGGAACGAACTCGATATGCCGTGGGATGAATCTCGTTTACGGATTGCGCAACTAGCCAAGCCTACGGGCAAAGCCGGCGCCAGCTATCAACTCTTGCCGCTCACAGTCTCTACTTTGAGTAAGCCGCGCGTGAGCTATGGCTCGCCACAATTCAGCCCGGGCGGGCGGTTTATTTCTTTCACCAGTGATGAGAGCGGCTGGCGCAGTTTGTACGTGGCTGAGGCCGATGGGCAGAATCCGCAAAAAATTGAAACCGGCGCAGGCGAAATTGGCGGCCCGGATTGGGTGCCCGGCGAGATTGCGGCGCGCTGGAGCGGCGATGGCAAAACGCTGTACGCCGTGCGCCGCCATGAAAGCCGCGATACGCTTCTGCGCGTGAGTTGGCCGGAGCGGGCCGTGGCGGAAATTTCTAGTGAATATACATACGCCGATGGGCTGGCCGTGCACGGTAATCAATTGGCGTTCTTCGCTTCATCACCTACTACACCCGTAACCTTAGTGACGCTGGATGCGAACAAAGCCGCCGCGCCAGTGGCGCGCGCCACCACCGGCCTCGGCCTGCTGGATAAAAATTCACTCGCCCCGGCCAAAGTGATAAATTGGCTTACGGTGAATGATGTGCAGTGCTGGGGCATTTTCTACGCGGCGGTTGGGCCGCAAGCGGCTGGCCCGCGTCCATTGATTGTGCATATTCATGGCGGCCCTACCAGTGAAGTGGGCTTGAACTTCAACGCGCAGGCGCAATACTTTGCCACACGCGGTTGGCATTACTTGTTCGTCAATCATCGCGGCGGCACGGGCTTTGGGCGCGCCTATCAAGAGATGCTGAACGGGCAGTGGGGGGTGGTGGATGTGCAAGATGCGCGCACCGGCGCGGAGCATCTCATTGCGCTCGGCCTGGCAGATGCGGCGCGGCTGGTGATTACGGGCGGCAGTGCGGGCGGCTACACCACGCTTATGGCCCTTACGCAAGACCCGGATTTTTGGGCGGCGGGCGTTTCTCTGTACGGCATTGGCAATTTGTATGAACTCAAACTCGGCTCACACCGTTTTGAAGTAAATTATGAGCAGGGCCTGATTGGCCGTTTGCCGGAGGCGGGCAAATTATGGGTGGAGCGTTCACCCCTCACCTTTGTAAAAGCGGTGCGCGCGCCCGTTCTGCTCTTTCACGGCAAGGAAGATAAAGCCGTGCCGTACCAGCAAAGCGTGGAATTTGCAGACGCGGTGAAGGGCAACGGCGTGCCCGTGGAGTTGGTGCTGTACGATGATGAAGGCCACGGTTTTGGGCGCGAAGCCAACCGCAAAGATTGCCTGGCACGCACCGAGGCGTTTTTAGAGAAGTATGTGGTGAATTTGCAGAGGTAATGCGGTGTAAAACGTAAAGCGTGAAGAAAGTTTTATAGGTGACAGTCACTTAGCGTGTAGGCGTTCTAAACTGCCAAGTAGGTGGTACGCCAAGTGACTGTCACCTTAGCTGAAGGAGGCTTACAGTGGGTACTCAACATTTCCCCAAATTTGTAATTTGGCTTGTGCTGTTGGCGCAAGTTGTGGCGAGTTGTGTGCCCGCCCCAACTGCCTCGCCAATTTCACCTGCCCCAACTGTAACCAGTGAACCCCCACCCACGCTGGCTGAGGCCACGGCCACCCCCTTCCCGGCCAGCCCGATTGGAATGATACCCCCTGACGGCGCGATTGCGGTGAATGAGATGCCAGAGAGTTTGCAGGTGGTGGTGAAGAATGAGGCTGATGTTGAAAAGGCCGTGGCGTTGTTGGGTGGGGGTGGAGATCAGGTTAAGGCTTTAGTGGCACGGGCAAAGGAGGCATTGCCAAACGGAGTTTCGTTTGCCGAAATGCGGATTGGCACGAACAAGCACTGGGGAACGCTGATTATTGGCAGTGATGGAAAAGCGTATACGTGGGTAACGGCTGACGGAGTGAATGTTGCGTCATTAAATCCGTATGGAACGGTTGGTGCCGATTTGCAGGCGTTTGGATTGCAGGAAGTGGGTGGGGCTGATGAGGTGGAGTTTGCTCAGGAAGAATCGGGTTGGGTGGTGCTAACTAAACAAAGAGCCCTGTGGCGGAATATGGCGGCAAAGCCTGGCGAAAAGCCGTGGCAGATGATTGGCACTTGGGGAGGTGAGCCGGTGGCGGATGAGCGGGGGTTGATAGAACGAGATGGCGAGGTGTTTTTGTACAACGAGGCGGTGGGTGGGTTAGTACGAGGTACGAAGGTAGTGGAAAATGTGATGGTGATTGATGGCTTGGTGCATGAGTGGAATGCGGATACGGAGAAGTGGGAGGGGAGAGGGGTAAGTGCGAATGCAGTAGAAATTGGTGGCAACGGGGAAATAACCTTAAAACAAAGTGGCAAACCTCGAGCTGTAGTAGATGCTAGCGGAACTTTAAGAATTGTTGAGGATGGTTACTACTCAGATAGCAATGGTGATCAGTTTAAATGGGAGAGCAATGGTTGGAGGCTAATTGATCCGTTTGCAAATTCGGGTATTGAATTTGCTGAAGGCAAAAAACCAAGACTAGAGAGTAGTGAGGTTTTGAACGGGTTGGTTTTGGTGAAGGATGAAGACGGCGCAATAGTGGGGGTAGGGAGTAAGGACCAAGTTTATTCGGGGCATGCGATTCTTGAACAAATTGAGGTTGATGAAGAGATTGCATACGAGAAAACAGAAAAAATGAATTTTAGCTTGAGCCCCATTGGGCTTTTAGTAATTGAAGGGGAGAAAACGGGGCCATTAGCTTTTTATAATGTAAAAAGTGAGAAGTGGCAGTCGTTAGTTAATTTTAGAAATGAACTAGCAGAGAAACATCCCAACGGACATTATTACGATGGCATTCAGGGGATTGAAGGCAGAGTAATATTTACTAAAACATTTTTTGAGTCGGATGCGGCTAAGGGTGGGGCTGTATTCCCCGTTTATGATGCACAGGGTAATTTATTGTTTAACTCAACTAGAACAACTGCTGGGATTGTATATGACGGGGCAGGCAATTTTAAGGTTATGAATTTTTCTACGCGCGTGGCTTCATCTGATGGTAGTTTTGAAGTGGTGCCTTACAACTATGTAGTTTTTCCTGAACTTGACGATAACTTAAAAACTAGAATCGCAAATGGGGAAAATGTAGGCTCAGAGAAAGAGTTAATAGAAGTTACACTTGGTGTTATGGAATTTAATTATTCAAGGCTTTCTCCAGGAAAGTTGGCAAGACCTGTACTAAATTCTATGACTGTGGTTTCGACCATGATCCAACGCTCTAGGGAGGCATATAGCATGAGTCTTAACGTGCAAACTCAACTTGATTGGTTCGAGGCAGTTATGAAGCGATTTAGTGTTGAATATGGGGATTTTTTGCCAAGTCTTGGTGTGCAAAGCGTTGACTCTGGGGTTGCTTATCCAATATTTACTACCATACCTACGGTAGAGTAACAGCCGCGTTGAATTGAAGCATTGGGTGGGATATCCTGATACTGCATATGTATAGGGTTCCACTTTTTTTTGTGTTGATGCTGTCTTTGTTTGTGTTGGGTATTGGTGGGGTGTATTTTTGGATGCAATTGCAGAAAGTAGATAACACGGCGATTACTCAAGCGCCTGTAGTGTTTAAACCTGGTAGCTTGCAAGAAAAAATGATGGCGACAAAAGGCCAGTTAACGTCTGTGGCCACGCACGTGGGTGGGGTGGATGACAAATACGGAGGCTTTTTTTACCAGGGTGTTTATCAAGAACTTGTTGAGAAAAAAGAGCCACTACAATCTAAAGATGGCAAAGTATTGGGCCAAGTAACACTGGCGCTAAGAAGCGTTTACTTAAAACCTAATGGGACTTTAGAACCAGTGAACGTTGCGAGAGTTTTAGAATTAGAAAATGGCGAATTGTATGAAATAAGCATACTGCCCAGAAAGTTGGAAGGCATTGAGGAGATTGCCAAGATTTACTGGGGCAAAGAGAATACCCAGTTTTCGGGTAATGTGTTAACAAACACCAATAGCGTATTGTTAGCAATGAAAGAGGTGGGGAAGAGTGAGGAAGAAGTTGCTAGGGCAACGGCCTTTTTTAGTGTGATCAATGAATACCAGGAGAGTTGGAAAGTAGAGCTTGAGAGTTTTAGAAATAATGGAGAATTAGGTGAGATGAAATACCTGTTGCCACTGTTTTTTACATCACAAAGTTTTAGGGCTGAGAACGGAATATTTAGGGAAGAGGGTAAATGAAGAGATTGGTAATACTACTGGCGTTTTTTAGTTTTGTGTTGTTTGGTGGCTCTGTGGTTAAAGCACAGTATATTGGGCCAGCGGCATCGTGTGCTTCGGGGTGGTGTTTGGGTACAAATGCGGGTAGCTGTTATAACTCATGCACTTTTGATCCGGTGCTGGTTGCATGCAGGCCTACTAGCAGTGTGTGGCGATCGTGGACGTGTAATACCAATGCTTGTATTGTGGGTGTGCCGGGTTGCGGGGCGAGTACATGTACGCCATGGAATGGGATATGTGGTAATTGTGGTGGGGTGTACTGTAGTGTTCAAAATGGTTGTTATACTTCTTGCGATGTGCACGGAAATGCAACTGGATCATTTGTTGGCTCGCCAGGTTCTTGTACTACTTGTGTTGGCCCGAGTGCCGATAGCGTGAGTTGTTGTGGCAATGACCCGAGTGCCACGCCCACGAGGACGCCTACGCCAGGCGGCCCAACAGGTGGCGGGGGCGGCCCGAGCCCAACGCCAGGAGGTGGGGGAGCATCGCCCACGCCTACTAGAACACCTACGCCAGCGGCTGGCGTACCAACGGGTTTATCGGCTACGTGTTTGGCGGGGAACCAAGTGAGACTTTCTTGGAATGCGGTGGCGGGATCGGACTTTTATTCGTTGCGAGTAGATAGCAATACTGTATCGTGGGGGCCGCCAGCATCGTGCTCGGTTTCTCCCAGTAACGGCACAGGCCCAGGTGACTTTTGCCGGGATACTGCGGTGGGTGGGGCAACTAATTACACGTTTAATATAACGGCTGGGGTTACTTATAGCTGGTGGATGCATGCCAGAAGAAGTGCAGACCCGGCTTACTGGAGTGGAGTGGCGGGGGGAGAACTATAAATGGATTAAAGAACTACTCAAAGCAATCGTTTCTTACAAACTACTTACGTTTCTTAGGCTTCGCGCTTTTTGTGGGGCGTTTTCGTTTTTCCTTCAATCGATATTGAGTCAAAAGTTCTGCATCAATTAAATCTTGTGGGCGGCCCGAGGCCAGTTTGGCGGTGACCAAATTTTCCGGAGAGATGAAAAGCACCTTCAATCCGTCAAAATCAGCTACTACTCGGCTGGGCCAAGCCTCCTCAAAGGTCAGGCCGGGAATCCCCATTAAGATATCCACCCGCACAGGCGGCTTCCCCATTTGATAAAAGTAGCCCTCCTCAGCAAAGTCTACTTCGGTTAAACCCGCTAACGGCGCACCAAATTCTCGTAAGGCTTCATAAACGGCTTTGGCGTTGGCCGAGTCGGTACTCACCCACAAATCTAGGTCTTTGGTGTAGCGTGGTTCAGCGTGTTGAACGACGGCGTAGCCGCCGATGACGAGGTAGCGAACGTTTCTGGCGTTGAAAAGTTTCAATAGATCGGAGAAGTCGGAGTTGACGAACATCCTGTCCTTGCACTTTGTGAGCGTGGAGGATCAATTCCCAAGTAGCCGCAAAACGGGCCTTGGGTTCTTGCTTTTGCCAGAACGCAATATCGAAAGAGCGATCTAACTCTTCGAGTCTTCCATATCGCTCGCTAACTCTAGGTTTTATAGACATTTGCTACTAGTGTAGCACGAAACATTTGACTGTTGGTAATTCCTACGGAAAAAAATCAGTTATACTCCCCGCAATTCTTGTTCGCCTCACAACTTCATCAGGAGCGTCCGCTGTGCCGCAGACCGCTGATTTCATCATCACCTCCGCCCGCGTTCTCACCCAAAACTTGCAACAACCCCGCGCCGAAGCCGTGGCTGTGCGTGGCAACCGCATAGCCTTTGTGGGCAGTGCGGCGGAGGCGGAAAATTTTCGTGGCCCCGCCACCCGCGTCATAGATGGTCAACAATGTACGCTCCTCCCCGGCTTTATTGATTCACACTTTCACCTGTATTGGGGTTGCCAGTGGCTGGGCGTGGCGCAACTCTATACCGCCACCACTACCGAAGCAGTACTAGATATTTTGCGCGAATATGCCGCCCAACATCCGGATGAAGCGTGGGTGGAGGGGCGCGGCCTGCGCTATGACTTAATCACGGGCCGCAAGGAATTGGATGTGATTGCGCCTGACCGCCCGGCGTACGTGGTGGCTTATGATGGGCACACCACGTGGGCCAACACCAAGGCGCTAGAATTGGCGGGGATTCTGCACAGCGGCGAGCCGATTGGCCCCAACAGCGTAATTGTCCGCGATGAGCACGGCCTGGCCACCGGCGAACTGCGCGAAGCTGGCGCTTCTGAATTGGTGCGCCGCATTGCGCCGGAGCCAACCGCTGAACGTAAACGCACGCTTTTGAACAAAGGCCTCAAGCTCATCGCGCAAGCGGGCGTGACGAGCGTACACAACATGAACGGGGATATGGAAGAGTTGAGCGTGTACGCCGCGCTGGAAGATGCCGGTGAGCTGAGTTTGCGGGTGTATGTGCCCTATCACGTGAAGCCCGAAACACCGTTTGAAGCCTTAGCCGAAGCGGCCGAGATGGCGAAAGTGAAGGGTGACTTGGCCCGCGGCGGCGCGGCCAAGTTTTTCATGGATGGCGTTTTGGAAAGCTGGACGGCGCTGATGGTAGAGCCGTATGTGGATAAGCCGGACTCGTATGGTGATTCACTCTTTAGCCATGAACACTTTGTACGCATGGCCGCTGAATGTGACCGCCTTGGCCTGCAAATTTTTGTGCACTGTTGCGGAGATGGGGCCGTGCGGCGCACGTTAGATGGCTATGAAGCCATTCAAAAGCTCAACGGTCGGCGAGATAGCCGCCACCGCGTGGAGCATATTGAAATGATTCACCCGGATGATTTGCCCCGCTTCAAACAATTGGGCGTGCTGGGTTCAATTCAACCGTTGCACTCTCCGTTGAATGTGAATGATGGAGATGTGTGGCCCACGCGCGCGGGCAAACAAAACTGGCATCGCAGTTTTGCGTGGCGCACGCTGAAAAACGCTGGTGTGCATTTGGCCTTGGGCAGTGATTGGCCGGTGGTAACCTATGACCCAATGTGGGGCGTGTACGCCGCCCTCAACCGCACACCGTGGCAGGCCGGTGACCCAGACCATCACCTTTCCCTTGATGAAACACTGGCCGGTTACACACGCGATGCCGCGTATGCCGAATTTATGGAAAATGAAAAGGGCCAACTCGCGCCCGGCTTTCTGGCGGATATGGTGCTTCTCAATGCGGATTTAGAGCAAACGCCCAAGGAAGCGTTGGCCAATCCAGAAACGCTGGAAACCAACGTTAAACCGGTGCTCACCATGACGGATGGCAAGGTGGTGTTTGAAGGTTAGATAGAAATAAGCACAAGCCATAATAGGCAATCGCCCAAAAGCCAACCTCGCCTGACGGTAAACCATCGGGCTGACATCGCAAAGCCAGTTAGAGCTGGCTGGTCATAATCAGTTACAGGGTACTTCAACGCCCTTTATTCGTTTAGCCTGTTGCCTTAGCATCGAGCGGTTGCGATGATCTAAAAAGTTAGATAGTTTATTGACTCAATGCTCACCTACGCCGCGCGCCGCGCCCTGCAAGCCATTCCCATTTTGCTGGGGCTGAGCGTTTTGCTATTTTTCCTTATCCGGCTCACGCCGGGCGGCCCATTGGCCCAAGCGGAGCGCAACCCCAGCGTTACGCCGGAGCAATTGGCCGCCTTGCGCGCGCGCCTCGGTTTAGATCAGCCGTTGCCGGTGCAGTACGCGCGTTGGGCGCAAGCCTTCATCCTTGAAGGGGACTGGGGCTACAGCATCAAATTCCGCCGCCCCGTAAGCGAAATGATAGTTGAGCGCATCCCGCCCACGTTATTGTTAGTGGGCGCGGCGTTTTTGCTCACTTTGCTCATCGCCATTCCCATCGGCGTCATTTCCGCCACCAAGCCCTATTCTTTTTTTGATTACGTGGTGACCACGCTGACATTTGTAGGCCAGAGCGTGCCCGTGTATTGGCTCGGCCTTCTGCTGATTGTGGTGTTTTATCTCACGCTGGAGAATCCGTTCACCGGCGGGCCGCTGTTTCCCTCCGGCGGCATGAGCACCATTGGCCAAGAAAACAGCTTGCCCGATTTAGCGTGGCATTTGGTTCTCCCCGTTACCGCCCTCAGCGCCGGGTGGGCGGCGTGGTACTCACGCTTTTTACGTTCCACCATGCGGGATGTGCTCAACGAAGATTACGTCCGCACGGCCCGCGCCAAAGGCCTCACGTTCAACAAAGTTTATTATCGGCACGCCCTCCGCAACGCGCTTTTACCACTCGTAACCATGCTGGCGCTGGATTTGCCCAGTGTGTTCAGTGGCGCGTTGTTTATTGAAACTATTTTCTCTTGGCCGGGCATGGGCCGCTTGTTTTGGGATGCCGCCCGCGGGCGCGATTATCCGGTGCTGTTGGCGGTGGTAATGGTGAACGCGGCCCTCATTATCTTTTGTAACCTGTTGGCCGATGTCTTATACGGCCTGCTAGACCCACGGGTGCGTTATGAGTAGCGCCGCCGTTTCATCCTCGGCCCAGTTGGCGCCGGAGCCGCTGGCCAGCGTCGCGCCTGAAACGCTCTCGGCCTTAATTTGGCGGCGCTTCAAGCGGCATCGGCTGGCCCTCATTTCTTTAGTGATGTTTGGCGGGTTGCTGTTGCTAGTGCTCGCCGCGCCGCTCAGCCCATACACCGCCACTGAGCAAGACCCGGCCAACGCCTTTGCCCGCCCCTCGGCTTTACATTGGTTCGGCACGGATGAATTGGGCCGCGATGTATTCACCCGGATTCTGGCGGGTGGGCAGGTTTCATTAGCGGTGGGCGTGTTCTCCACCTTGCTAGCCATTCTATTGGGGATTGGGGTAGGGGCGGTGGCCGGTTACTACAGCGGCTGGCTGGATAACGGCCTGATGCGTTTTACGGATACATTTCTCACCTTACCTGCTACCTTTGTGCTGATTTTGCTCAGCTCCCTCTTGCGCGAATTGCCCGCGCTGGCCCCATACCGCAACAGTGTGTGGTTGGTCGTCATCGTCATTGGCGCGTTATCCTGGATGTGGCCGGCCCGCATTGTGCGCGGCTTGTTCTTAGTATTGCGCGAGCGAGATTTTGTGGCCGCTTCGCGCGCTTTAGGCGCCAGTGATGGCCGCATTATTTTCCTGCACATTTTGCCTAACTGCCTCGGCCCCATTTTGGTGCAGGCCACCCTGCAAATGGCCTTTGCCATCATTACGGAAAGCGGCCTGAGCTATTTGGGTTTTGGTGTACAACCGCCCACGCCCAGTTGGGGCAATATCTTAGAGAGCGCCCAAGTGCACGCCTTCCGCGCGCCGTGGCTGGCCGTATTTCCCGGCCTAATGATTTTCCTAACCGTCATGTCCATCAACTTCATCGGCGATGGATTGCGCGATGCCTTTGATCCATATACCGTGAAGAGTAATGCGTAAAGCGTTAATTGCGTTTTACGCTTTGTTTGCCACCCCAAGGAGAAAGAAATGCTACGCCGAAACCTAATTTATCTGTTGTTAGCCAGTATTGTTTTAGCGGCTTGCGCTGGCGGCGGTGGGGCCACACCCACGGCGGCCCCAAGTAGCGAGGGGCCGCGCACCGGCGGCACGGTGGTGCTGGTGATCCCAGAAGAACCGGCCGGGCTGAACCGCTATTTGGCCGATGCGGCCATAGTGCGCCAAGTCTCAGATGCGACGGTGATTGGCCTCACCACGCCGAATGCCAACGGGGAATTTGAACCGCGCCTCGCTGAAGCTCTGCCCACGATTTCTGAAGATAATCTCACCGTAACGTGGAAACTGCGCGCCGGGCTGAAATGGAGTGACGGGCAACCGCTGACTTCCGATGATATTAAGTTCACCTGGGAGGCGGTTTCCAATCCCAACAGCGGCGCGTTCAATGAAACCGATGGCTTTTTATTGATTGAAAGCATAGAAACGCCGGATGAACTAACGGCCATCATCAAATACGCTGAGCCGTACACCGGTTATTTGGGCCAATTTGCCGCTGGCCTGCTTCCGCGCCATGCCACCGGAGACCCCGCTACGATGGGTGAATGGGAGTGGAACCGAACGCCCGTGGCCGCTGGGCCATTTGTGGTGAGCGAGTGGAAGAGCGGCGAAAGCATCACTTTGAGCCGCAACCCCAATTACTATGAAAGCGGCAAACCCTATCTTGATCGGATTATCTTTCGCATTATCCCGGAGCCAGCCGCGCAGGTAGCGGTGATGAAGCAGGGCGAGGCGCATGTGCAACTCTGGCCGGGCGAGGATAAGGCTGATTGGGATGCATTGATGGAAGGCCAAGCGGCGCAACAACTGGTGCCCGGCATTTGGAACATGGCTATTGACTTTAATTTGAGCCGCCCGGGCGATAATGACCCCAGCAACAGCGCCCCTCACCCCATACTGGGCGATATCCGTGTGCGGCAGGCCATTGCCCATGCGATTGATTACGATACGCTAGTAAATCAAGTGATGCGCGGCCAAGTGAAGCCTTCTACAAACCCCTTTGCGTATGGCTGGTATGAGTGCCAGATGGAGCGCAAATTCGGCTATGACCCGGAACGAGCCAAGCAATTACTCACCGAAGCGGGTTGGGTGGAAGGCTCAGATGGCATCCGCGTGGCGCAAGGGCTGACGGACGCCGCCGATGGCACGCGGCTCTCATTGGAATTGCAGGGCTACACTAACTTTGAGCCGCTGGAGCGCACCGAGCAATTTATTGTGGAGAATCTGCGCGCGGTAGGCATTGAAGCCCGCATCCAAAATTATGATTTCTCTATTATCTTCGGCGGCTTCTCGGATGGCTCGCCGCGCATGGTGGGCGATTACGATTTGCTGATTTATGACCGCGGCTTTGGGCTGGAGCCGCAGGGCGAAACGCAAAATAGTTGGAGTTCAACTGCTATCCCCAGCGCAGATAATGTGGATGGCGGCAACATTTTCCGTTGGGTGAACCCCAAAGCGGATGAAGCCATTGCCAAAGCCGGTAGCACGTTTGACCAAGCCACGCGCAAGGCGGCCTATTGCGAGTTGGGCCGTCTCATTCAAGAAGACTTGCCCCAAATCTACCTGTATCTTTTCCAAGATGGCTATGGTTTTAACAACAAGGTGCAGGGTTACACGGTAAGCACTTGGGGCAGTATGAGCTGGGATGTGCAGAACTGGTGGTTGCAGGAGTAATTAAACGGGAGACAATAGACAACAGGCGGCAGACTGTGGGCAAATAAAGAAAACGAGCGGTGTTTGAAGCCGCTCGTTTTTCTGTAGTCGGTTGTCCGTCGTCTTTAAGCCAGTTCACCCTTGTAAATCTTCATCATATCGCCCAGCAGTTTCAATGCTTCCGGTTTGGGGCGTTGGAAGGCGTTGCGGCCAATGATGGAGCCAAAGCCGCCGCCATCCCGAATGGCGCGGGCTTCATCCAACACAGCGTTGGAGTCTTCCTTCGTCGCGCCGCCCGAGAAAATCACTACACGCCGTCCGTTGAAGGCCGCTTGCACCATGTGCCGCACGCGGTCTGTCAGCGTGCTCACCGGGATTTGATATTTGTCATACACCTTCTTGGCTTCCGGTTGCTCCACGTGTTCGGTGGAAAGTTTAATTTTGATGATGTGCGCGCCGAGTTGGGCGGCGATTTGCGCCGCGTAAGCGGTCACATCCACACCGGTTTCACCGGCTTTGCTTAAGCCGCCGCCGCGGGGGTAAGCCCAGGTAACCATCACCAAGCCGGCGCGCTTGGCCTCCAACGTGAGTTTTTGCAGTTGTTCGTATTGCAACCGCCGGTCTAGCGTGCCGGGGTAAATCGTGTAACCAATGCCCACACAGCCCAGCCGCAGGGCGTCTTCCACGCTGGCCGTCACTGCGCCCAGAGGGTCTTTTTCATCTTGCAGAACATCGTGATTGTTGAGTTTGAGGATGAGCGGAATCTCGCCGGCGTAATCGGCGGCAATAGCTTCCAAAAAGCCAAGCGGCGCGGCGTACGCATTACAGCCGGAGTCAATCGCCAACTCCACATGGTAGCGGGGGTCATAACCAGCCGCGTTGGCCGCAAAACTGCGGGCCGGGCCGTGCTCAAAGCCCTGATCAACCGGCAAAATCACCAGCTTGCCGGTGCCCGCCAAGGTGCCGCTATTGAGCAAGCGGGCAAGGTTGGTGAGGGTGCCGGGGTTATCACTGCGATACCACGACAGAATTTCCTTAACGCGCTGAGTAGCCATGTAGTGAACTCCTTGAGAGAGAATGGATAAGGATGAAAGCCCATTAAGTATAAAGTGAAACGCAAAACGTGAACAGTAGGTTTTATAGCGAAAAAAGCATCACCCCATTTTCAATTTGCGGCGCACACGCAGGAGGGCAATTTTAGTGGAATGGTTGAAGGGCGCCGGGTTTGTGGGGCGGGCGCGGCGTACGGTGGCCGGATATCCGGCGCAATCCGGCGGCGCGGGGATGAATTGTTCAATGGAAAGGTAGCCATCAGCGCACACCGTTTCCAGCGCGCGCACGTATTCTGCGCCGCTTACAAATAGCGCGTTATTAACGGCCACCAACCAGCCGCCGTCGGCAATAAGTGGGCGCACTTTGTTGATAAGACGCACGCTCTCGGTTAAGTCTACGCGGCCCTTGGCAGTGGTGGAAAAGTAGGGCGGGTCTAGGATGACGCCATCAAACAGCGGGCCAGTGCGTTTGAGCCGGGCCACCACGCTAAAAAAATCCCCCACCATAAAGTCGGCCATCTCCACGGGCCAATTATTAAGCCGATAGCTGTCTTTTGCTAGACTGAGAAAGTTTTTGTGCCGGTCTGTATGTATCACCTGCGCCGCGCCGCCCGCCCGGGCGGCCACGCCCAAACTGCCGGTGTAGGCAAAGGTGTTGAGGATAGTTTTATTGGCCGCATTTTCCTTAAGCCAAACGCGAAGCTGGCGCGTATCCAAATAGAAGCCAGCGTCTTGGTTGAGGTGTAAATTCAGGGCGTAATGTACGCCGTTTTCCGTGAGGCGGGTGGCCGGTTGGGAGCCGAATATCACCCGGCCCCGTTTTTCGGCGGTGCGCCGCGTCTTAAGTATCACACATTGGATGAAGGAAAGTTGCGTCTGATAGAAAATTTGGATTTGGCGAATAAGCGGATCGGCGAGGGGAGGTTGCGCATAATCATAAATAACCAGAGTGTGCGCGAAAACTTCCACGCTCAGCGCGGGCCAACCTTCAAGAAAGCCGTTGAACAAGCGAAGCCCGCCAGTCCCTAAGCCGGATAATTCATGGGCGCGCGCGGCTAAAGCGATCTCTAGTAATTCCTGCCAAGCGGTTGGTTCTGGCGCGGTGGATGATTTCATCCGCCCAACACCCCGCGCCAGAGTTGGTATAAGCCAAAGCCTAATAACACCAGCGCGGCCACATCGTTGAGCGCGCGCGTCAGGCGCGCCTCTAGCCGCTGGGCGGTGGCAAATACCAATATAAATCCTATGAAACTGCCCAGCAATGTAAGATAAAAACCGAATAAGAAGCTTAGCGCTTGCCCGGTGGAAAGCCGCCAAGCTTCAATAAGCAAGGGGCCGCCAACGGTGCTCCAGAAAATCCATGGGCCGGGGCTGATGGTGTTCATCAACACGGCAGTCATAAAGCCGGTTTGCATGGCGCGCGCGGTGAGGGTGACGTTGGCCCGCGCAGTTTGGTAAGCTCTAAACGCCAAGTACAACAAGAACACCCCGCCCACCACTTGCAAAACGCGCAGAAAGCCAACCGGCATATGGGTTAACGTTAGCAAAACAACGGCGATGATGGGGCCATCACTGCCGAGGGGGGCCAGGGCAAAGGGCAAAGCGCGGCGTGCGCCCAGCGCCAGCGTTTGGTTAAGGAGATAGGCCAAAAACGGCCCGGGTTGCACCCCCGCCGAAAAGCCGAGTGTGAGGCCTTGTAGGAAGTAAACCAACATGGTTTACAACAGTTTGTAATAAATCACAGTCGGCGCAATAGAACCGTCCGGGTTGCGGGCATATTGGGGTACGGCGCCAGTGATGTGCCAGCCCAGCGATTGATACAACTTTTCCGAAGGATCTCCCTGACGGGTATCAAGCACCAGTGTAATGCGATTGGCCACACGCGCTTCGGCTTCAATAGCCTGCATCAGCGCACGGCCAATGCCGCGCCGCCGGGCTGTGGTGTGCACCAACAGTTTCATCACCTCGGCCCGATGTAAGCCGTTTCCCTTCTGACACAAATCCAATTGCACGCTACCCACCACACGCTCAGCCTCTTTTGCTATTAGCAGAATCCGCGAGCCGGCGGCGACGCCGGTGAAAACACCTTGCCAAAAGGCCGTGCTCTCTGCCGGGTTAAGCGGCGGCAGAAAACCCACCGAGCCGCCATTCTCCACAGAGTCTCGCAGAAGCTCCATCAGGGCGGGCAGGTAGGCCGCAGTTTCGGAGGCAGTTAATTTCTGGATTATGAGCATGCCGTGATTATAGCCATTTGGTCAGGCAAATAAAATGACTGATACCGGGTATCATTAGCGGCTAATAACGCATGACACTAAAACTGCTAACCCCTACCATTTACTTAGCGCGGCATGCCACGCCGGATTGGACGCGCACCGATATCCCCTACCACCTCCCGCCCGGCCCGCCATTAGTGCCCCAGGGCGAGGCCGAAGCCGCCGAACTGGGCCGTTTCTTCCGCGAAGTGGGTATGAAACGCATCTTCTCCAGTCCCTTAGAACGCGCTAAACGCACCGCCGAGATTGCGGCCTCGATTGCTGATTTAACTGTGCAAGTGGATGAAGCCCTGGCCGAGTGGCAACCGGCAGAAAAGGCTGAAGACATTCGGGCGCGATTTTGGCCGGCATGGGAGCGGGCCAGCGCCCTCAGCTTGCAAGTTGGGCCGGTGGCTTTCGTCACCCATGGCGGCCCCATCGGCTTTTTTTTAGATGAATTGGGCTTACCCAAAGATACTCTGGCCTACTACAAACGCACTTTTGACCGGAACAACCCCATCTCTCCCGCAGGGGCTTGGAAGTTTACACGCCCAGCCTCTGGTGAGCCATGGGATTTGAGCCTAGCCTTTGTGCCTGAAGCCCATCGAAAGAAACTGGTGACCTAAATTGACTTGACAAAACACACCGGCTGGAGCGTAATCCAGCCGGTTTTATATCTAATTTTCCATAATGTTTGACGGGGGCTGTTATGAGGCTCTTAAGAGTAACTTATGAAAAGATGTTATACTCTTATTATTCAGAGTGCGGGCTACAAAGTTCAGATAATCATCTTGGGGTGAATGACATCTCTGCTTTCAACTACGTGAGCCCGACAGAAGAGGTCATTGAGCCATGGAACAATATCTTTCTCAGTTTCTCAACTCTCTGGCGGGGCAAAAAGGGTATTCTGATAACACCATAGCCGCATACCGTAATGACCTGAACCAATTTGCGGGTTATTTGCGCGAGCAACAAGGCGGGCTACTGGAACCAACAGAGGTGACGGCCGAGCTCCTTCAAGCTTATGTGGAAAAAATTCAGCGGCCCGATGATGGCTACGCCCCCTCCACCGTGGCGCGTAAAATTGCCGCCGTTAAGTCTTTCTTTGGTTATTTGCGTGAACAGAACATCATTGCCGCTGACCCTTCCACGAAACTAATTTCACCTCGCATCAAGAAAAACGCGCCGCGCACCCTCACGGCTGAAGAAATTCAACGTCTGCTGGCGACGCCCAAGAAGGAGAACGGGCCGAAAGCCCAGCGGGATAGCGCTTTGCTGGAAGTGCTGTGCGCTACCGGCATGCGCGTAACCGAAGTTGTAAATTTGCGCCTGATGGACGTGGATTGGGAGAAAGGGGAGATTTTGTGCCAGAGTAAAGGTGAGCGGAGCCGCCGGATCCCTTTGGCCTCTGCTCGCGCGGCGTTAGCGGATTATGTGCAAATGGCCCGTCCCTTACTGGCGGATAGCGCTTCACCGGAAGTGCTCTTCCTTAACCACCGCGGCAAAAAGCTAACCCGGCAAGGGGTGTGGCTCATCATCAAAGAGACGGCGCAGTTGGCTGGCATCAGCGCCGAAGTAACACCCCACACCTTGCGTCATTCGTTTGCCAAATACTTGGTCACCTCCGGCGAAGATTTGCGCCGCGTACAAGAATTGCTGGGCCACGCCAATCTTTCTACTACGCAAGTGTACAAACAAACGTCCGCCGAGGCGCCCACTTTATCTAACGCTGAGTAAAGCTATGGATGAATTCTTAACGATTGCCCACTACGACGAGGCGGCAAATTACATCCGCTCTAAAACGCGCCACAGCCCCAACATTGGCTTGGTGCTTGGCTCTGGGCTGGGGGGATTGGCTGAGGCCATTGAAGACGCTGATATCATCCCCACCGCCGAAATTCCGCAGTGGCCCAGAAGCACGGTGCAAGGCCACGTGGGCCGGTTGGTAATTGGCAAACTGGAAGGACAAACGGTGCTGGTGCAACAAGGCCGCGCGCACTACTATGAAGGCCACAGCATTCAGCGCGTCACGTTGCCTATTCGCGTAATGCAAAGGCTGGGCTTTCACACCGTTATCCTCACCAACGCCGCCGGGGCCATCAACCCGGATTATGCGCCGGGTGATGTGATGTTGATTGTGGATCAAATTAACTTTCTGGGCATGGCCGGCATCTCACCTTTGCGCGGCCCAAATGATGATACCCTCGGCCCGCGTTTCCCCGATATGAGCGCGCCTTTTGACCGTGAATGGCGGCAGTTGGCGTTGGAGGTGGCCGCGCAGGCGAACTTGAAATTACATCAGGGCGTGTACTGCGGCTTGGCCGGCCCATCCTTTGAATCTCCGGCTGATTTGCGTTTTCTGCGTGCGGCTGGCGCAGATGCGGTGGGCATGTCCACCGTGCCGGAAACGATTGTGGCCCGGCATGGCGGCCTGCGTGTGCTGGGTTTTTCCGGCATCAGCAACAAGGCCAATTTAGATGGCAGTAGCATCACCACCCATGAAGAAGTGTTAGAAGCCGGGCACATTTTGGTGCCAAAAGTAACCACGCTGGTGCGCGGCGTGCTTAAACGTTTGCCGCAATAAATTCCCATCTTCGTTTAGAACCCATCCCAGAGCGGCGTTTTGGGCGAGAAAACGCATGATAATGGTAAGCTCTGAGATGGGGCCTTGGTCAGCCGCCTTCTGATCATCAGCGGTGCGTTGGTGTATGAGCCGTTTTATTGAATTCGCCAATCAGTATGAGTGGTGGATTTACAGTGGCTTAGGGCTAGCCGCATGCTTAAGTTTATGGCTGTTTTGGTCGGCCTATCAACGTATGGAAGTCACACCGTTTGGCCTGGAAAAGAGCAACGCCCGGCGGTGGCAATTTTTAGCCCTGACGATTTTGGTTTTTCTGCTGGGAGTGCTGGCGGCCACCTTTGCTGTCAACCGTTACTTCCCCGATGACTTTAACCCAGCGGCAAGCGCGCTCACGCCCAACTTGCGTGTCACAGCTACACCCACCCCAACGTTGGTGCTCTCGGCGAATGTGGAAGTCGACTCCAGCGGTTGTCAGCCAAACGTCTCCGAAATCATCAACCCCACCAACGGTGAGCGCCTCAGCGGCCCTTATGAAATTCGGGGTACGGCCAACATTCCTCGGCTGGCGTTTTACAAAGTGGAAATCAGCGGCCTGACCACCAACGGCGCGTGGGTCACCCTATCGGTTGGGCGGGAAGCGAAGGTGGACGGAAGTTTAGGCGCGTTTAACACCAATAATTATCCTGCGGGTGAATACGCCTTCCGTTTGGTGGTAACGGATAATGAAGGCCATTCCCTGCCGCCGTGTGTGATTGCGGTGACGTTGGCCCAAACCGGCCTAAACGTGCCCACAGCCACCTCGGTGCCCTAAGGTAAAATTCTGGCAACTTGCTTATCCCTACATGCTCATATGCCCCAAGTTCAAGTTCGCCCCGCTACCTCCCAAGATTTGTTGACGCTAACGAATTTGGATCATAGCTATAGCACAGATTACGTTTGGCAAATGGAAACACGCGAAGAGCATGAAGCCATCGCCGTGACGTTTCGCAATGTGCGGTTACCGCGCTCCGTTCGGGCCAGCCCACCGCGTGACCCGCGCCATTTGTTGGAGTTGTGGAACAGCCGCGTCTGCTTATTAGTGGCAGAAGAGAGCGAACAAATTAAGGGCTATCTCCATCTCACCTTTGCCGGCGTATCCGCCACCGGTTGGATTGCGGATTTTGGGGTAGAGCGCCGCTTCCGGCGGATGGGCGTTGGTTCGGTGCTTTTGGCCGCCGCCCTGCAATGGGGGCGCGCTAACCATTTGCAACGCGTTGTGCTAGAAACGCAATCCAAGAATTATCCGGCCATTGCCTTTGCCCAAAAGCATGGCTTCACCTATTGCGGCTACAATGACCGTTACTATCCTAACCAAGACGTCGCCTTGTTTTTTGGCGCGAATCTAAAATGAGTTGCTGGCGGGTTGTTTTGTCCTCGCCCCACGCATGTCTCCCTTCCTGACTGGTTTCATCACCCTCAGCCAAATTTTAGTGGCGGGCATCGGTATCACTGCCGTCTCGTTATTGTTGTACGCGCTCACATTTAATTTGCGTGACCGTGTGGCCCGCGCTTTTGCGCTGTTGTTGGCTTTCATTTCGATTGTGTACTTGTGTGATGTGCTCGTGACCGCGTTTAGCACCCCCGAGATGATCACCCTGTTTTTGCGCGGGCAATGGTTGGGCATCGCTTTTGTGCCGGTGAGTTACCTGCATTTCTCCGATGCGCTTTTGGCTACGACCGGTCAGCCTTCACGAGGGCGGCGGCGAATCGCCATCCGCATCTTGTATATCACCGGGCTTGTGTTTTTTATAGCGGCGCTCTTCAGTGATGTACTGGTGGGGGCGGTGGTATTGGAAGCCGATACCCGCGCCCCGCATTTGCGCGCCGGGCCGCTGTTCGTGGCCTTCATTGCTTATTTTGTTGGCGCCTTAATCTGGGCCGGTTGGAACTTTTGGCGGGCATATCAACGTTGCCAAACCTCCACCACACGCCGCCGCATGCTGTACCTCATGGTTTCCGCCGCCGCGCCGCCGCTGGGCACCTTTCCCTTCTTACTGCTGGCCGGCCAAACTGCCGCCCTACACCCACTTCTCTTTTGGCTATTGGCTATTCTCACCAACTTAGTGGTGGCGGTTTTACTGTTAGTGTTGGCCTACACTGTGGCCTACTTTGGCGTGGCCTTGCCAGACCGGGTGGTGAAGGCCCGCTTCTTTCAATGGCTTCTGCGTGGCCCAGTGGTGGTCTCTACTGTGGCGGCAGTATATTTACTGGTGAGCCAATATGGGCCGCGCGTGCCGGGCTATGATGCCCGCATGTTGCCCATTTTGCTCATTGCCACTTTGTTGATGGTTCAGTATGTGATTACGCTGGTGCGTTTGCCCATTGAACGCGCTCTGTTCTATGGGGCAGACCGTCGCGAGATCCGCCGCCTGCAAACTCTGGAAGAACGTCTGCTAACGACGCGCGACCTGCAACAATTTTTTGAGTCGGTGCTAGCCGCCGTATGTGACGCCCTCCGTAGCCCCTCCGCATTTTTAGTGGCTTTTGGCCCGGATGGCCGGATTGATGATGAAGTGGCCGTTGGATCGGCCAGTGAATTACGGGTGCGCGGTGAATTGCCGCCGCTCTCGGAATTGCGCGCGGCCCCCGTTAATTTGCCGGAAGTGAATGAAACAACGCTCGAAGCGCTTTTGCCGGGCGGCCTGTTTGCCTGGGGCAACTACTGGTTGGTGCCTTTACGGGGTGAAATGGAAGAAGTTTTCGGTTTGCTGGGGGTGCAATCTAGGGAACGAGCGCCGCTCACACTGGATGAATTAACCACCCTCAGCCGTTTGTGTGCGCGGGCCGCTGTGGCGCTAGAAGACCGCCGTTTGCAACGCGATGTGTTCACGGCGCTCGATCAACTCCTGCCGGAGATTGAGACTGTTCAGCGGCTACGCGCCTCCACCACCTTCCCCAACGCCCCTAATTGGGATGGCGATGTTAATCTGGCCGAGGTGCCCCAAATGGTGCGTGATGCGCTGAAGGATTTTTGGGGCGGCCCCCGCCTCACCGAAAGCCCATTATTGCGTTTACGCGTGGTGCAAAACGCCATTGACCGGCATGATGGCAACGCCGCTAACGCTCTGCGCGCCGTTTTGAATGAAGCCGTGGAGAAAATTAAACCGGAAGGGCAACGCAAAACCACCACCGAATGGTTGCTATACAACATCTTGGAGATGAAGTTTTTGCAGGGTGAACGTGTACGAGATGTGGCCACGCGGCTGGCGGTGAGTGAAGCAGACTTATACCGCAAACAACGGGTGGCGCTGGAAAAAGTCGCCAGCGTCATCATTGAAATGGAGCAGGCCGCCAATCGCGAAGAAACCGCGCTGTAAAGGCCTTTTCGCCAATTGGGCTTTGCTAAAATCGTCCGAGTTAGGTATCCTTCTGCCTAAGTTTCCACAATACTGCGGAGGTCAAATTAAATATGTTGCGCGAACGTGATGAGTATGCTGATGGTCATGGGGCCGAGATGCAGGATGAGGGGTGGTGGGCATCCTTGCTTCAAGCGGATGGGGGCCGACCCGCGGCCCATCCCTCCAAACCCGTAACGGCTTCAGCGTCTGAAGCGCCCGGTAACGATTGGGAGACAGCGCGGCTTTTGTATGCTTCTGATGGCACAGTTGATTTAGATGTGGTGGGCTTTAATCGAGGCGGGCTGTTGGTCGTTTGGAATTCATTGCGCGGATTTGTGCCCGCTTCACACCTAATCGAATTTCCAAATGATGCAGATGAATATACGCGCAAAAACGCTCTTAGTCGGCGGGTGGGGGAGCATCTTCACCTCAAAGTTATTGAAGTGGATGAAAGCAAAGGCCGGATTGTCTTCTCCGAGCGGGCGGCGCGCTCTGCCCCGGGTTCGCGCGATCAGTTGCTCAATCGGTTACAGTTGGGGGATATTGTAACGGGCATGGTCACCAACGTGTGTGACTTTGGCGCTTTTGTGGATTTGGGCGGTGTAGAAGGCCTCATCCATGTTTCGGAGATTTCATGGAACCGCGTCAACCATCCGCGCGATGTGCTGGAGAATAATCGGCCTGTTGAGGTCATGGTGATGTCCATTGACCGGGAACAAGCGCGGGTAGCCCTCAGCCTTAAACGCACTCGGCCAGACCCGTGGAGCACGGTGCATGAGCGCTATCGCATTGGGCAAGAGGTAGAAGGCGAAATCACGAACGTTGTCAACTTTGGGGCTTTCATCAGTTTGGAAGACGGTTTAGAAGGCCTCATCCATATTTCTGAGCTGGCGGAAGGGCATTTTATGCATCCGCGCAACGTGGTGATTGAGGGCGAGGTGGTGAGCGCCCGAATTTTGAGCATTGACCCCCACAACCGCCGCCTGAGCCTGAGCCTGCGCCGCACCGCCGCCGAACACTTGCCGATTTAGTTTTCTTTACGACTCACACCCGAGAGCACAAAGTTCACCAAGAACTTTGTGCTTTTTGTTTTACAGGCTCGTAACAGCCACCTGCTAAAAATAAACCTGCCTCGGATTTGCGCCGCGCCCTTCTGTGGTGTTTAATCGCCTGAATGAGCAAGAAACGCAGAACGCGCCGCTACGCCAAAGACACTCAAGGCGAAACGCCGCACAAAACTATCCCTACGCCAGACCCAATTGTGGTGCGGTTGGTTTCTTTAAGTGACCGCCTGCGCAAATATGGGGACGATGTAGCGGCCATCATTCTCTTGGTGTTGGCCGCCCTCATGCTATTAAGTTTGCTTGGCCTTACGCATGGCGCACTCACCGATTTCATCGCCGGGAATTTGCGCGCCTGGTTCGGCTGGGGAGCGTGGCTGGCGCCGCTCTCCCTCGGCTGGATTGGCGTCTTGATTGTTGCCCATAATCTGGGCCGGCTTCCACCGCTTCGCTGGGGCCGTATTATTGCCGCCGAGATGGCCGCCTTTGCCTTGTTAGGGCTATTGAATTTTGCGCATGGTGGCCGCGTGGCGCTGGCGCAAGCCGGGCAGGGCGGCGGCATGGTGGGCTGGGGCATCGGTTTCATCTTCAACCGGATTGTTGGCCCCGCAGATTTTTTTGTGCTGGGCGTGATTTTTCTGCTGACGCTGATGCTGGCGCTAGATGTGACGGCCTCCCGTTTGGAGCGGCTGGGCCAGTGGTTAGCCTCCCAAGGTTTTGAGACTGAGAATGCCGCGCCACACCAACTGCCGCTTCCGTTGGATAAGAAAGCGCCCGCACCCGAAAAGCCCAAACGCGCGCCCGTCGTTCCATTGGCCAAGCCCACCAAAGCTAAACTCGCACCCGGTGAGCGCATCCGTGTGCCGGTGGAAACGGTGGATGATGAGATTAAGTCCAAGAAAAAGCGCGACCGCCGCTTACCCGGCTTTGAACTGCTGGACAACACCGATTTGCGCCGACCCGCGCAAAAAGAAATTGACGAGACGGCCTCCATCATTATGAAGACGCTCAACGAGTTTGGCGTGCCCATTAACGTCTTAGGCGCGCGCGTGGGGCCGAGTGTGACGCAATACCAAGTGGAGCCGGGCTTTTTAGAGAAGGCCGGGCAAGACGGCATTAGCCGCCAGTGGAAAGTGCGTGTGGCGCAAATTGCCTCCCTGCACAAAGATATTGCGCTGGCGCTCTCGGCGGATACCATCCGTATTGAAGCGCCGGTGCCCGGCCAACGTTACGTGGGCATTGAAGTGCCGCACAAGCGCACCAGCGTGGTGGGCCTGCGCCCAGTGATGGAGAGTGAAGCCTTTCAGCGTATCAACAAGCCGTTGGCCATTGCGCTGGGGCGGGATGTTTCTGGCGGCGCGGTAGCGGCAGATTTGGGCGCGATGCCGCACTTGTTAATTGCAGGCACCACCGGCTCCGGCAAAAGCGTATGCATCACTTCGCTGGTAACGTGCCTCATCACCAACAACACGCCCGATGATTTGCGGCTGGTGATGATTGACCCGAAGATGGTGGAAATGGTGCGGTTTAACGGCCTGCCACATTTGTACGGCAAAGTGGAAACGGAGCTGACGCGCATTCTGGGCGTTTTGCGCTGGACGGTGCGCGAGATGGAGCGCCGCTATAAACTGTTTGAGACGCACGGCGTGCGCAACATTGGAGATTTCAACAGCAAGCAAGCGAAGAAAAAGAACGGCGAACTTCTGCCGCGTTTGGTGGTGTTTATTGATGAGCTGGCGGATTTGATGATGCAAGCGCCGGACGAAACCGAGCGCATGGTCGTGCGTCTGGCGCAGATGGCGCGCGCAACGGGCATTCACATGGTGGTGGCTACACAACGCCCCTCGGTGGATGTGGTAACGGGCCTCATCAAGGCGAATTTTCCGGCGCGCATTGCTTTTGCCGTAGCCTCCAGCATTGATTCGCGCGTAATCTTAGATACAGTGGGCGCTGAGTCTTTGTTGGGGCGGGGCGATTTGCTTTTTCAATCGCCAGAGATGCCGGCCCCGATTCGCTTGCAGGGCTGTTATGCCAGTGACCGCGAGATTGAGAAAGTGGTGGATTGGTGGCGCGAGCAGGCCGAAGAATACGCCGATGAACCGCAGGCGGATGTGGAGGAAGAAGCCAAGGCCCCTCAAACCGATGAAATTGAGAAGCCGGCGCTTGCCCCGTGGGATGAGATGTTGGCCCGTGAGCGCGCGGTGGAAGATAAAGACCAGCAGATTGAACAAGCGATTGCGATTGTGAAAAAGTACGGCACGGCCAGCGCGTCTCTCCTTCAACGCAAGATGCGGCTAGGCTACCCCCGCGCCGCGCGGTTGATGGATGAGCTAAAGCAGATGGGCATTGTGGGCCGCGAGCAGGCGGGCGGCAAAACCCGCGAAGTGTTGGTGGGCAAAGATGATGACCCCATCGGTGACCGCGCCGCGCGCATTTTGGGCGGGGAGGATGAGGAGGATGAATAAATTCGCATCGGGCTAAAGCCCTCGCTGAAAACGTGCAAGCCCTTCGGGCTACAACACGGTAAGCCTCAGCGGACTTCCACGAACTCAGGAAGAGCTTTAGCTCGATTGATTAACGGGGGTAAAATCCCTGCATGCCCACGCACCCCTTCCTAGCCGCCCTCGCGCAAATCTTCCCCGCCGAGCGGCTCCTCACTAACGCCGCCCAATTGGCCGCTTACGGCTCCGATGCGCTGACGGCCTTTCACTCGCAACCCAAAGCGATTGTTCTGCCGGAAACACAAGCCGAAGTGATTGCGGCAGTGAAGGCTTGCCATCAGCACCAAATTCCGTTTGTGGCGCGCGGCAGTGGCACTTCTCTTTCTGGCGGCTCACTGCCGGTGAAAGATGGCTTGGTGATTGCCCTCAACCGACTAAATAAAATTTTGCGGCTAGATGCCCACGAGCGCGTGGCAGTGGTTGAGCCGGGCGTAATAAATCTTAACGTCACCAAAGCCGCCACACCTTACGGTTTGTACTACGCGCCAGACCCTTCCTCGCAACCCATCTGCACCATTGGCGGCAATGTAGCCTTTAATTCCGGCGGCGCGCACTGCCTGAAGTATGGCATGACGAGCAACCATGTGCTGGGCCTAAAAGTAGTTTTGCCGGATGGTGAAGTGATGCAATTGGGCAGTGATTCCTTAGAGAGCGTGGGGCCGGATTGGCACGGCTTGTTTGTGGGCAGTGAGGGTTTGTTCGGCGTGGCGCTGGAGATTACGCTCCGGCTTCTGCCCAAGCCGGAAGTGTTTCGCACCGTGCTGGCGGCGTATGATTCCATGGAGAAGGCAGGCAATGCGGTGGCCGCCGTAGTGGCCTCCGGCCTTTTGCCCGGCGCAATGGAAATCATGGATAGATTGAGCATCCAGGCCGCCGAGGCCGCCGTGCACGCCAACTACCCAGCGGGCGCGGCGGCCTTGCTGATTGTGGAGTTGGATGGGGAAGCGCAAGCGGTGGAAGAAGAATTCAAGCAGTTGATGAAGGTGATTGATAGCACCGGCGCGTATGAGGTGCGTGTGCCCAAAACTGAAGCCGAGCGGCAGACCATTTGGAAGGGCCGCAAGAGCGCGTTCTCGGCGGTGGGCCGCATCAGCCCGGATTACATTGTGCAAGATGGCGTGGTGCCGCGCAGTAAGCTGGGGCAGGCGCTGGCCGAGATTGATGAGCTGAGCGCCAAGCATAGCATCCGGGTGGCCAATGTCTTTCACGCCGGAGATGGCAACCTGCACCCACTGATCTTGTTTGATGGCCGTGAGCAGGGCGCGTTGGAGCGGGCGGAAGCGCTGGCCGCTGAAATTATGGCGTTGTGTATCCGCATGGGTGGTTCCATCACGGGTGAGCATGGCGTGGGCATGGAAAAGCGCCAGTTTATGCCGCAGTTGTTCAGTGAAAGTGATTTGGATTTTCAGTGGCAGTTGCGGTGCGTGGTGGATGAACTGCAAATTGCCAATCGCGGCAAAGTGTTCCCCACGGGTGAAGCGCCCGCCCTCCGCCACGCCGGCCCGCACCCGCTGGAGCGCGCTGGAATTATTTCGAGGGAATAAATTTTCGGAAGGCGTGCTGAGCATCCTTCGACTGCGCTCAGGATGCGTGTTTTAGGTTTTAGACCAAAAAACCGGGATTTTTCTAAGGCTTTGAAACTTAATGAAGCAACAAAAATTTCAAAGAGTCCTTGAAAGCGAAGCCGATGGGGCCATTTCATCCGCATTCCATTTGATGTGCCGCAGACGTTTGGCGCGGGCGGGCGGGTGAAGGTGCAGGGCACGCTTAACGGCACGGCGTTTCACGGTTCTCTGTTTCCGTACAGCGGCGTGTATTATCTTGGCCTAAACAAAACCGTGCGCGCCGCCGCCAAAATAAAAGCGGGGGATAGCGTTCAGGTGACGTTGGAAAAAGAAGAACAATAAAAAACCCAAAAGCAAAATTTCAATAACCAATTCTCTACTTCTCTAATTCTCTAAATATGTACCGCCCCGCCTCTATCACTGATTTGCAATCCCTATTCCGGGTTGCGCCGCGTTGGTTGGCGCGCGGCGGCGGAACAAAGCCCGCGCTCTCCGCGCCGGCTGAGGGCGAAACCACACTTGATTTGAGCGGCCTAGCCGGTGTACTGGAATACAACCCCGGCGAGTTCACCTTTACGGCCTTGGCGGGCACGCCCGTGGCCGATGTGCAAAACTTGTTGGCTGAGCACGGCCAATACCTGCCTTTTGACCCGCCGTTGGCCACCAAAGGCGCAACATTAGGTGGAACAGTGGCCAGCGGCCTGAGTGGGCCGGGCCGTTACCGCTACGGCGGCGTGCGGGATTTTATCTTGGGCGTGCAGTGGGTGGACGGTGAGGGGCGTTTGCGGCGCGCGGGCGGCAAAGTGGTGAAGAATGCCGCCGGGTTTGATTTGCCTAAGTTGTTTGTGGGCAGTTGCGGTCAACTCGGCTTGCTCACGGAACTTACCTTCAAGGTTTTTCCCAAGCCGCAAGCTTACGCCACTTTGCGTATAGAATTTCATCGCTTGCCACAAGCGCTGGAGGCCGTCTATAAACTCTATGGCTCACAGTTAGATTTGGAAGCTTTAGAAATGCGGCCAGATGTGCGCAGTGTGAGCGTGTACGTGCGGTTGGGCGGCCTGCGAGAAGCCTTGCCCGCGCGGCTAGATAGGTTGGCGAAGTTGTTGGGCGGCGGTGAGATTTTAGAAGGCGGCAATGATATTTTGCTGTGGCAAGGCATCCGTGAGTTTGAGTGGGCGGGCAAGGAAACCGCGCTGGTGAAAGTGCCCCTCACGCCTGCCCGTATCCCGCCGCTAGACGCCGAGCTAGAAAAGCTGAATTACATGCGCCGTTACAGCGCGGGCGGGCAGGTTGCCTACATTGCCGGCGCGGATGATATGAGCGACCTTCACGTTCTTCTGGCCGCGCAAAATTTATCCGGCCTAAAGCTATTGGGCTCACCCGGGCCACGCTTTCTTGGCGTTCCACGCTCTCATCACGCTTTTGCCCAAAGAGTTAAGCACGCGCTTGACTCCGCTTCTAAATTTGCAGAGGCTTAATATGGATTTGCCTGAATTCAAACGATTGATGGAGCGTTTGGCCACCGCGTGGGTAACCCAAGATACTGAACTGGGGTTAGCCTGCTTTGCGGAGGACGCGGTTTATATGGAACCACCGGATATTCAGTTATATCTCGGCCATGCCCAGCTTCGCCCGTACTTTGCCGCGCTCAAACCGGGCACCTTGATGGAGTGGCAGGCCCTGATGTTTGATGAGGCCACACAAACTGGCGCCGGTGAATATACCTTTGGCATGGCCGGCCAGCCACAAGCTGACCACGGCGTAGCCGTAGTGACGATTAAGGATGGCGTCATTGCTTTTTGGCGTGAGTATCAACGCAAAGGGCCGCAACCCTTCACGCAGTTCTTGGCCGTGGAGGGCAAGAACTGGCAGTGGCATATTGGCAACTACCCATGAATGTGTTGGGCGTGGCTTGGATTGGTTTGGTAAGTGACCGCGAAGCGATGCGCCATTTTTATTCAGAATTGCTGGGGCTAAAATTACTGGAAGCTGAGGTGGGCTTTGCTTACTATCAGGTGGATGAGAAAACGCGGCTAGAAATTCTTGCCTCGCATACACGTACAGCCACCCAGCAACGCGCCGACGCGCCCGCCATTGGTTTTCTGGTGGATGATTTAGAGAGTGCCGTTCAGCACTTGCGGCAGGCCAATGTATCATTTATGTCTGAAATTCAGGAGTGGCGCTCCGGCGAAGTAATTCACCGTTGGATTTATCTGAAAGACCCCGAAAACAATGTTTTGTTATTGTTGGAACGCCATGGCGAATAGAGGATCTGCGAGTTTACTGACCGTATCTTTTGGAGAATTGGAGGCGTAGAGAACTCTCTACGCCTCCAATTCTCAAATTTTCTCTAAAAGATGCAACACACCATCCCCGTTCAACAACTGGGCGCAGAAGGCGAAGTGATGGCGCACGCGATTGAAAAGTGTGTGCACTGCGGCTTTTGTTTAGCCGCTTGCCCCACCTATGCGGTGCTGGGCGAGGAGATGGATTCTCCCCGAGGCCGTATCTTCCTGATGAAATCTGCGCTGGAGGGGACGCTGACCGTTGAAGAAACCCTGCCGCACATTGACCGCTGTTTGGGCTGTGTGGCCTGTGTGCCGGCCTGCCCCAGCGGCGTGCCGTACGGTGAACTTCTCCCGCTGTATCGCGCCCACGCCGCCCCGCGCCGCCAACGCCGTTTCGTTGACCGGGCCGCGCAAACGTTGGTGCATGAAACTTTGCCGTATCCAGAACGCTTCCGGCTGGCGGCGCTGACGGGCAAGGTGGGTAAATGGGTGCAAGGCGTTTTGCCAGCGCAATTTCAGGGTATGCTCAATCTTTTGCCGGATGATTTGCCCGCCGCGCAACCTTTGCCAGAAATTTTCCCCGCGGAGGGCCGGCGGCGCGCGCGTGTGGCGTTGTTAGCCGGTTGTGTGCAACAAGCGCTTGCGCCCAACATCAATTGGGCCACCTTGCGCGTGTTGGCCAAAAACGGCGTGGAAGTGGTGATTCCGCGCGGGCAGGGCTGTTGCGGCTCACTAGGCCTGCACACCGGAGAATTGGCGCGCGCACGAAATTTGGCGCGCAATAATTTCAACGTCTTTCCCAAAGATGTGGATACAGTGCTGACTAATGCGGCGGGCTGTGGTTCCGGCATGAAGGAGTACGGCGTGCTATTTGCGGGCCAGCCGGAACAGGCGGAGGCCAAAACGTTTGCCAGCCGCGTGAAAGATGTGAGCGAGTTTTTGGCTGAGTTGGGCTTAATCACACCACCCGCGCTGACTCAACCGCTGAAAGTGGCCTATCACGATGCCTGCCATTTGGCCCACGCGCAAGCCATCACCGCCGCGCCGCGCCGCCTGCTCAGCCAAATTCCCAATCTCACACTGATTGAAATCCCAGAAGGCGAAATGTGTTGTGGCTCTGCCGGAACCTACAATTTAGAACAGCCGGAGTTGGCCGCCGTTTTTGGAACGCGCAAAGCTAAAAATATCCTCAGCGTTAACGCGCAAGCTGTGGCCACCGGTAATATCGGATGCTTAATCCAAATCCGCACCTATCTGCAAAAACTGGGTCAACCTTTGCCTATCTATCACACTCTAGAAGTGTTGGAGAAGGCCTATCTTGGCCGAGTGTGAACGGTTGTCAGCCAATGTGTGGCTATCTGCCCTTCGCTACCCGCCAATTGCCAACTTATGCTCACTGCGCAAACCTTACAATTTCTGTACGATTATCATTATTGGATGACCGCCAAGATGCTAAAGGCGTGTGACACGCTTACACCCGAGCAATGGACTAAGCCGATGGGTCACTCGTGGGGCAGTGTGCATGGTGTGGTGGTGCACATGCTGGCGGCCGAGTTGATTTGGTACGCGCGCTGGCAGGGAGAAACCCCCACCCGGTTGGCGCAGACTACGGATTACCCAACTCTGGCGGAGGTGCGCCCTGTTTGGGCAGCTATGGAACAAAAGGTGCGGGCCTTCATTGCACAATGCGATGAAACACGACTGAATGCTGATTGGAGTTGGACGAATACACGCGGCCAACATTTTTCTGCCCCGTTGGGGCAGGTGATGCTACATGTTGCTAATCACGCTACGCATCATCGCGGCGAGTTGGTAGGAATGCTGGCCCTGTTAGGGGTCGAACATGCCGAAGATGATTTGTTGTGGTACATCCTAGAACAGCGATCAACCAACCTGTTGTAAGCGGCGTCCGGGTTGTGATTCAAGTTGATGCGCCAGCGGTATCGGGGTTGTAAAAGGTTGAAGCCACGGTAAAAGCGGCATGACGCCCGCCTGATTTTTGGAATTACACTAGTTATTTCATCAAGCCGGTATGGATTTTTCTTGGTTACGCTCCCCAGCCTCTAAGCCTCAACCCGGGGCTACAGACGATCTTTTGCATCAACAAAGGCTATATTTTCTGCGCTTATTAATTTCTGGAAGCCTCATTGCTCTGTTTATAAGCGCCCTCGTCAACAGTGTTGTGATGGACTTACTGGCCATCCCCGGCTGGTGGATATTCTATGGCTGGATGGCGTTGATTTTGCTAATAGCCTTGCGCCAAGTTTTTAGCGGCCGCCTGACGGGCGTGGCCCTGTTGCTATGCGGCGCGACGCTTCCGGCGATGCTATTGTTGATTGCGGAGCTTGGCCTGCGCGCCAGTATTGGCGCCGTCATTTTGATAACGGTCTTGCTTCTGATTGGGCTGAGCTTTTTTGTTGCCGGGCGTGAAATGTTTCTGGTCTATGTGCTGATAGGGCTGATGATAGTCGGCGGGGCCGAACTAGAAAGGCAGGGCTTAATTCCGCTTACCACCGGCCCAACCTTTGATGTGGTGCGTGGCCGCGGTTTGCAGAGTATAGCTTTGCTAGGCCTGTTGGGGCTGATGGCTTACCACTTCAACCGCATGTATTACCGTGAACTAAAGGCCCATCACACCCAAGCTTTGGCTCTGCAACAGGAAATTACCCGCCACACCGCCACCCTGCAGGCCCTGCGCGTCAGTGAGGCCCGCTTCCGGGCGTTGGCTGATAACATCCATGGCGTGGTGTATGTTTGCCGCAATGATTCGCGTTTTACCCTCATTTACATTAATGATGCTATTGAACGCTTAACCGGTTACGCCAAACCGCAATTCCTAAGTGGGGAGGTGAGTTTGGTGGATTTGTATCACCCAGAAGATGTGGCCCGCGTCACCGCCGTAAACGTGATTCCGGAAGCCGGTCAGGAGCGGCGGGTGTTTGAGGTGGAGTATCGTATTCGGCGGCGCTCGGGCGAATGGCGCTGGGTGGAGGAACGTGGGACGGCCATCCGCACAGAAACAGAGGAAGTGTTATTGGAGGGTTTCATCAGTGATATCACCGAACGGAAACAGGCCGAGTTTGCCCTGCGCGAGAGCGAGGAGCGCTTCCGTCTCCTCGCCGAAACCGTTCCCAGCATCGTCTTTATCTGCCGCGATGATGAACGCTATACGATGCTCTATCTCAATGATGCTGTGCTAGATGTGACCGGCTACGATAAAGAAGAGTTTCTTTCCGAACGTCGGAGCTTTGTCGATCTCTATCATCCCGATGAACGCGCCGCTCATTTTGCCGCGCCGCCGGTGGTGGTCTCGGTCACTGGTCAACGCTCTTATCAGCTAGAGTATCGGCTTCGGCACGCTTCCGGTGAATGGCGCTGGGTGGAAGAGCGGAGCCTGCTCATTACCTTGCCCAATGGTGAGCGTGCATTCCATGGCATCCTGACGGATATTACAGCGCGCAAGGCCTCTGAGGCTGAGCTCAGCCGACGTCTGGCCGAACAAACGCTCTTATATGAAATTGGGAAACGCTTGGCCTCCCAAACCTCGGCGCAGGAGGTGCAACGCCTCGTGTGTGAAAGCCTGACTGAGTATTTGGGCGGCACCTCGGCCTATTACGAGGTATATCTGGATGAGACCGCAAGTTCGCGCACGGACTTTGAGTATTGGACTGAGCGGGCTACTGAGCGAGAGCGTCAATCGGTGCTGGGAAGGGTTTGGCATTTCAAGAAGCCTGTCTTTGACGGCTCGCAACAAATTTGGCGTCCGCTGGTATTTCATCTTAGTGATGCACACTTAAGCGCCCGGGAGCGTGAGTTGTTGGAACAGGCCGATGGGCAAACCGTTGTAGTGATCCCGGCTATTGTTCAAAACAAATGCGTAGGCTTTTTTGAAGTTTGGGATAGTCAAGCGGAACGCGATTTTGATGAGCACACACTACACCTGGCGCTAACCATTGGCGCGCAGGCGGCGGGCGCTTTAGAAAATATCGCCTTACTGGCCCAGCGCCAGATGGCCGAGGCGGAATTGAACCAGCGACTGGCCGAACAAACCTTGTTATACAAAGTGGGCCGGGAATTGGCCCTGGCCACGGAAGCCGCTACCGTTTTTCAGATAACGGCGCGTCATTTAGCTGAATATCTGCAAGCCACCTCGGTGTATTACTTGCGTTACCTTGCGGCCTCGCAAGTTTTTCAGATGGACTACGAATATTGGACAGACCGGGCCAACGCCCAAGAACGCCAATCCGCGCTGGGCGAAAGCTGGCCCATACAAGACTTCCAGAACTTTTATCGGGCTTTGCAAACGGGCTGGCCGCAACTTCAAACCCGGCAGGACGAGAACTTAACACCCGCTGAACGCGCGGCCTTTGAATCGGGGAATGGGCAAACCGCTGTGGTTGTACCGGTGATGGTGCAAGGGGCATTCTCCGGTTACTTTGAAATTTGGGATAGCACCGCCATTCGCCATTATGATGACCGCACGTTGCGAGTTCTGCTGACCATTGCCAATCAGGCGGCTATCCGGTTTGAAAACATCCGTTTGGTCACTGAGCTGAAACAAACGGCCCAACACGCTCAGGAATTGGCTACTGCCGCCGAATCGGCCAATCGGCTGAAGACTGAAATTATTGCCAACATTTCACATGAACTGCGCACGCCGTTGACGGCGATTCAGGGTGGTTTGGGCTTGGTGTTACAGGGCGCGGTGGAAACGCCCATTGATGAAAAATACTGGCTGGATGTGGCGTACGAAGGTTCTGAGCGATTATTGAAATTGATTAACGCTTTGCTCAATGTGGCCCGAATTGAAGCCAGCCAAATTAAATTTACGCCCACCGCTCTGGATGTTAACCTTCTGGTGGAAGAGGTGGCGGGGCACATCCGGCCCATGGCAGAAGCCAAGGGCCTGGTTTTGCAGGTGCAGGCGGAACATTTTACGAATTGGTTGTGGTTGGATCATGAATTGGTGCGGCAAGTTTTGCTCAATTTACTCCAGAATGCGGTGAAATTTACAGAGCAAGGCTGGATTGAGCTTTCCGCACATCACATAGAAGATCATCTCATCTTTATGGTGAAAGACACGGGGATTGGCCTCACGCCCGCGATGCACCGGCAATTGTTTCGGCCCTTTGCTCAAGGGGATGGCTCTACCACGCGGCGCTATGGTGGTTTTGGGATGGGTTTGTACACGGCTCAACGCTTGGCCGAATTGATGAATGGCCGCTTAGAAATTTCCAGCCCGGGTGAGGGCCTGGGCACTACGGTAACATTACGTTTGCCTTGGCGCGTGGCCGAGGTGGAACTTTCGGCGTCTACTACTTCAACCGAAGCCGTTCACTAGCAATTTAGGTAGGGGGAGGGGCCGAAGAAGCATGATATAGTCCATTATTGACTGCGTATCACTCATTCTGCTGAGTGGTCTAAATCATTAATCATCATAGGTGCGCTGGAGATTCTCATGTTCAATACCACTGCTGATGTGATGCACGGATTAGGGCAACAGCAATATGTTGCCTCAGATGAGATTGCCACAGTGCTGTTTTTAGCGGAGAAGCTGGGAAAGCCGGTATTAGCCGAAGGGCCAGCAGGCGTAGGCAAAACCGAGTTAGCCAAAGCATGGGCCGCCGCCACGGGCCGCCCCCTCATTCGCTTGCAGTGTTATGAAGGCTTGGATGAAACCAAGGCGTTGTATGAGTGGGAATATTCCAAGCAAATGTTGTACACGCAACTTTTGCGGGATAAGTTGAGCGAATTGCTTTCCGGCGCCGCCAACTTAACGCAGGCCGCCGATAAACTGGCGCAAGAAGATAATGTGTTTTTCTCCGAGCGATTTTTGCTCCCCCGGCCCCTCTTGCAAGCGGTGATGTCTGAAATGCCGGTGGTGTTGTTGATTGACGAGATTGACCGCGCCGACGCCGAGTTTGAAGCTTTTTTGCTGGAAGTGCTTTCGGATTTTCAAGTCTCGGTGCCGGAATTGGGAACCATTAAAGCCAAACATCAGCCGCTGGTGTTGTTAACGTCCAACAACACGCGCGAACTTTCGGAAGCGCTCAAACGCCGCTGTGTGTATCTGTTCATTGATTACCCCACGTTAGAATCTGAATTGCGCGTGGTGCGGCTGAAAGTGCCGACTTTGGCCCCGCAGTTGGCCGGGCAGGCCGTGCAGTTGGTTCAGCGTTTGCGCGGCTTGGATTTGAAGAAAGCGCCCTCGGTGAGTGAGACGTTGGATTGGGCGCGGGCGTTGGTTCTGCTTAACGCCAAAGCCATTGACCAGACCACCTTGGATAACACACTCTCTATTTTGCTCAAACACGAAGCGGATTTGCAACGCGCCAAACGCAGTTTGAACCAGCCGCCCTATGATGAACGCCCTGCGCCCGAGGATGGCCCAATGCGCGGTGTGCAACGCCGCCTGCGCGGACGAGATGCGCGGTGGAGCCAGGATGATTAAACTGTAGGCAGTCGGCGCGAGGCGGTTGGTTGCCTGCCTGCGGTTCACTGTGGCCTGCTATGGATGATCGTATCGTTCAATTTATTGCCGGTTTGCGCGCGGCAGGGGTGCGCGTTTCACTGGCTGAGAGCGCCGATGCCATGCGCGCCACCGGGTTTATCGGTGTGCTCAATCGCGCGGCCTTCAAGAATGCCCTTCGCACCACCCTCATCAAAGAGCATAAAGACGAAATCATCTTTGACAAGCTGTTTCCCCTGTACTTCGGCGCAGGCGGGCCGCCGTTTATCCCGCCGGAGGAAGCGCTGAGTGAAGATCAGCGCAAAATGCTAGAAGCCGCTCTGCGGGCGTTGGCAGGGGAACTCAGCCGTCTACTGGAAATGCTGGCGCGTGGGCAAAACCCAACTCCAGAGCAAATGCAACAGTGGGCGCGGCAAGCCGGGGCCAACCGCATGCGGCGCCCGGAACAGCAGAGCTGGCTAACGCGTGAGATGTTACGCCAGATGGGTTTGGAAGATTTGGTGGAACAAATTGAGCGGCTGATGGAGCAACTCCGGCAGATGGGCATGACGCCGGAAGGCCAACAAGCCGTTTGGCAATTATTGGCCGCAAACCGCGAGGCGCTCCTTCAGCAAGCGCAACAATTTGCCGGGCAACAAATTGCCGAACAGATGGCGGGACAGGGGCGCGAGCGCGTGGATGAGCAGGCGTTGATGCAAACACCGTTTAGTGAATTGACGCAGACCGAAGCGCGGCAGCTGCGCCATCTGGTGACGCGGCTGGCGGCCAAACTCCGCTCCCGCGCCGCCCTGCGCCAGAAAAAGGGCAGTGGCAAAACGTTGGATGCCAAAACCACGTTGCGCGCCAATCTGCGCACAGCCGGCGTGCCATTTGATCTGCACTTTAAGAAGCGCCACCTCAAGCCCAAGTTTGCGCTGGTGTGTGATATGTCTGAATCCATGCACACCGTCATTGAGTTTATGCTCCGGTTGATGTATGAGATGCAGGATCAGGTGGGCAAAGCGCGTTCTTTTGGCTTCTATGATCATTTAGAAGAAGTGAGCGAAGAGTTTCATCAGAACTTGCCGGACGCGGCCATTGCGCTGGCCCGCCATCGCTTCCCGCATGTGCCCTATGGCACGGATTTGGGCCACTGCTTGGGCGTTTTTCATGCCAATCATTTGGATGCGCTTGACCGGCGCACGACCTTGATTTTTCTTGGGGATGCGCGCAATAACGAAAACCCGCCGCGTTTAGAATTGTTTGAGCAACTTAAGCGCCGCGCCCGCCGCGTGGTGTGGTTTAACCCGGAGCCGCGCTGGCAATGGGGCCAATGGGACCCCGGCTCCGGCTCCAGCGATATGCTGAAATATGCCGCGCTGTGCGATGCCACACACCCGGTGAGCAACTTGGCTGAACTGGCCGACGCAGTGGATAAATTGTTCACCACGCGCTGAAATTTTGGCCGTTTGTCACTTTTTCTTACCTACAACCTCCCCTTACAATCCACCACATGACTCTGTGGCGATGGTTTGCTGGCTTGCATCCAGCTTGGCAGGCGTTGCTGGCTACGCTATTCACTTGGTTTGTGACGGCTGCGGGGGCGAGTTTGGTTTTCTTTTTCAAGACCATTAACCGCCGTGTGTTGGATGGGATGTTGGGTTTTGCGGCTGGGGTGATGATTGCGGCCAGCTTTTGGTCTTTGCTTGCGCCCGCTATTGAGATGGCGGAGGACAATCACCAGCCGCCGTGGTTGCCAGCGGTGGTTGGGTTCCTATTGGGCGGCGGCTTCTTGTGGGCCACCGATAAATGGCTTCCACACCTCCACCCGGGCTTGCCGGTTGCGCAGGCCGAGGGGATTAAGACGCATTGGCAAAGAAGTGTTTTGTTGGTGCTGGCCATCACTCTGCACAACATCCCCGAAGGTTTGGCAATTGGGGTAGCGTTTGGCGCGGTGGGCCATCATCTGCCTTCGGCTTCGTTGGCCAGCGCCGTAGCCTTGGCCATTGGGATTGGCCTGCAAAATTTTCCGGAGGGCACCGCGGTGGCCGTGCCGCTGAGGCGCGAGGGCCTGTCCGCGCTCAAGGCGTTTTGGTACGGCCAACTCTCAGCCTTGGTGGAGCCGGTGGCCGCCGTGCTGGGAGCGTTGGCTGTTGCCGCCATCCGCTGGCTGTTGCCATACGCCCTCGCCTTTGCCGCCGGGGCAATGATTTTTGTGGTGGTGGAAGAACTGATTCCCGAATCACAACTCGATAAGAATACGGATTTCCCCACCATTGCCGCCATGCTGGGCTTTGCGGTAATGATGTTTTTGGACGTAGCGGTGGGATAGTGGGTGAACGAAATTGAAAGCGCTGGCATTCCATAAGAATATTTTTACCCTCCTACTAAATACTGGTTGCTTGCTAACCTAGGCGGACGCATAATTTGAGCATGAACCTTTTTGCGCGACTGTGGCGTTGGCTTGTGATTGTTTCAATGTTAGGCCTCGGGCGTTGGGAAATTGTCTCCGCCGAAACCCCACCGCCCACGCCGGAGATTTCATCAGTGGAAGCGCAAGCCCGCGCACAGGCCTTTTCTACTGTGGAGCAAGCCGCGCAGGCGAAGGGCTCTGTGCTGGTGATTGCTCAGTTAGCCGTGAATGTGCAACCGGAAGGCGTGCTTTCTCTGGCGCAAGCGCAGGCGCAACGCCAAACCATTGCCAACGCCCAAACCAGCGTGGCGCAAATGCTAAGGGGCACTGGCGCAACGAACATCCGCACATTCACCTACATTCCGTTTATGGCCTTGCGCGCCGATGTGGCCGCGCTCCGCGCTTTGCAAGCTTCCCCTCTCATTACTAACATTACCGAAGACGTTCCCGAACCGGCCACCTTGCTGGAGAGCACAGCATTGATTGGCGCCTCCACGCCGAGCACCGGGGCGTGGGCGCAGGGTTACACTGGCGCGGGCCAAGTGATTGCAATTCTGGATACAGGGGTGGACAAATATCACCCCTTCATCACGCCCGGCAAAGTGGTGCAGGAGGCGTGTTTCTCCAACGCCAATGGCGGCGGCGCCGCCAGCGGCGGCTCAACGTTGTGCCTAAACGGTCAACCGAAAATGGAGAGCCAACCCGATGCGGGTCTTGATTGTGATCCGGCGATTGCGGGCTGTGGGCACGGCACGCATGTAGCGGGCATTGCGGCGGGCAAAGCGTATGCGGGCATGGAAAGCGCGGCGGGCGCTACGTTTTCCGGTGTTGCGCCAGAGGCGAGCTTGATAGCGATTAAGGTATTCACACGCTTTGAAGATGATGGGAGCAATCAATTTTGCACGAACAGTGGCTTACATTCCCCTTGTGCCCTCACTTTTATCTCAGATCAAGTTGCGGCCCTCAACTATGTTTTTAGCTTAGAAGCCAGTTACAATCTGGCCGCTGCCAACATGAGTTTGGGTGGCGGTATGAACCTCTCCCCTTGTGATAGCGCCCAAGCTAGCCGGAAAGCGGCCATTGACCAATTATTGAGTGTGGGCATCGCCACCGTAATTGCTTCCGGTAATTCCGGTTATTCCAATGCCCTAGCCGCGCCAGCCTGCATTTCAACTGCCGTAAGTGTAGGCGCGGTAGAAGATGGCAGTAGCGGCACAGTCACTGACCGGGTGTGGGTTTCGTCTAACAGCGCTTCATTTTTAGACATCCTTGCGCCGGGCGCCGTCATTCGGTCTTCTACAGACGGGGCTTTTCAAGATTTTGTAGGCACATCTATGGCCGCGCCGCATGTGGCCGGCGCCTGGGCCGTGCTCAAACAGATTGCGCCAGCGGCCTCAGTATCTGCCGTGCAAAGCGCGTTGGAAAATTCCGGCGTGGCCATTACAGACCCGCGCAACGGCCTCACCCAAAAACGCATTCAGTTGGATGCCGCCGTGCGGCTGATGTTGCCATTGCGCGGCTCACCCAGCCCGGCTAACTTTGGCACGGTAGGCGTTGATCTTTCTGGTTTGTTGGTGCTCACTCTGCAAAATGTTTCGGCGGGCAGTATTACTATTACGCCGTCCCTCAGCGGCGCGGGCGTGGCCTACACCGGCGGCGGCGGCTTCCCCGGCTCCGGCGGAACGTGCACCACCACCATCACCGCCGGGCAAACCTGCACAATGCGGCTCACTTACGCGCCGCTCTCCGGTGGCACGCTCAGCGGCTCCTTCACGGCCACATATATCAACAGCGTTGGCCTGCCGGTTGCCCTCACCATTCCACTTTCCGGTATAGCGGATACCATTTGCCCCAGCAACCGCTTGACAAATGCACGTCTGGAAAAGTCAGGCGCTTGGACGCAGAGTGACACGGTGGGGGGGCAAGCTTTACCGCTATGCCCGAGTGGGCAGTGTAGCGTGGGTTCTTTTGCGCCGGCCGGGCCGTCTAGCGGCGGCGGCTGGGCGTGGTTTGGCGGTTACACCACCACTGTGCCTTCCCAGGTAACGCAGATGCTCACCCAAACCGTCACCATCCCAACGGGCACGGCCACCTTGCAATTCAATTTGCGCATTAGCCGGGCAGACGCGGGCGCGGGCGCAAGCGATATGTTGCGGGTGCGGTTGGGCAATACATATGTGTTCACCGCTACGGCGGCGGAAGCCAGTTTTTACAACACATATCAATTAGTGCGGCTAAATATCAATCAATTTGCTACCGGCGGCTCACACGCATTGGTGTTTTCCTCCACCACCTCCACAGGGCCGGTTATCAACCTCAATGTGGATGATGTGGCCTTGTGCGCGCCGGCTTACTATCCGATATATTTGCCCAACATTTCTCGTTAATCGCCAAATCCTTAGAGACTGTCTGAGAACTCCCAGAAGGTATGCTGAGCGCAGTCGAAGGATGCTCGGGGTACTTGTTCCCAGGGCCAAGACCAAGTCTTCAAACCGTTTCTTAGGTTTCTGAATTGAAGGATGACACTCGTGAAGTTGAATATATTTTTACGTGTAAGCCTGACCGTAATTGTAATGTGGGTGAGCGGCTGGGGCGGCGCGGCGCGGCCTGCGCAAGCGCAAACCGAGGGCTGTTTCAATGTGGTGGAAGATAGCGATTTTGAGTCATTTGTGTGGAGTGAAGGCTCGGTGCCTGACACCGTTGACCTAGACCCTAACCCGTTTTCTGGCGAGTTCTTCCCATTCCCGATTGCCAATTGGGATGGCTCGAACGGCAGTGTGCAGGATTACAACGCCCCGGCTGGGCCGGCCAGCGGCGAGTGGTGGGCCTGGTTTGGGCAGGGCATTAGCAACACGGCGCCTATCACCCAAGTGATGCAGTACATTGAGCAGGAGATTGTGATCCCTTCCGGCGTCACCGCCAACCTGGAGCTTAAATTATGGATTAGCCGCGCTGACCCGGGCACGAACGCCAGCGATTGGCTTCAGGTGAAGTTCAACGACACAGGCGTGTTTACGGTCACAGGCGCGCTTACGGCCCCATATGCCTCCGGCTACCAGACCGTGCGGGTGAACGTTTCCCCGTTTGCCAATGGCCTCACCACCACGCTCACCATCTCCGCCACCACGCGCGCCCAGCAAAACGGCCTGCCGCCCGTTATCAATTTCAACGTGGATGATGTGCGCGTGTGCGCGGCCTACACCGTATTTTTGCCTTGGGTAAGAAAATGAGGCGGTGGTTGGATGACGTGCAACAGCCAACACCCACATCGCTAGACGGCCTTCAAGTTCCCGAACTTGTCCGGACGGAAGCGCGCGGGTGCGCGCCCTATTCAAGCACAAACACAACTACTTTCTACTTTCCGTTCTCTTGTTTATTTCTTGCAACAACTTTGGGAAATCTGAGTCATGTGGGGCGCGGTTAGCGCCGAGTTCTAATGTTTGGCGGGCCTGAGTGTAGCGCCCTAATTGTGCTTGCACGCGGGCCAATTGTTTGTAATATGCCGTCTCGCGTGGTTGCAGGCGCATGGCCTGCCGCAGGTGCAGGGCGGCCAACGCCAGCCGCCCTTGCTTTAGATGTTCTTGCGCGGCCCGGTACAGCGAACCATCATCCTGTAAACCGCGCCCAAGCTCCGTAAACAGCCTTTTGCGCGTCCATAGTTGATTAATCAGCAAACTGAGGACTAATAATAATGCCAGCCCGGAGGAGGCCAGATTGAGAACGGCAAACGACATAAACAGTTTTTCAAGGAAGAGGGCGAAGGCGTTCACAGCCACATCCGCCGCCAACACACCCGCTGTGATGACGAAACCGTAAGGGATATTGTTGAGAATGATGAAGAGCGTGACGAGGAAAATGCCCGCCCGCACGGCCATCACACCCCACGGCGCATTGGCCAGTGGTTTGATGGATTCCACGAACTCTACCAAAAATGGATGGGGCGTGCCGGAGCTGAGCGTATCGGCGGCCAGAGGCAACAAGGTCTCAATTACAGAAAATTGCACGCTCAGGCCAAACACCAGCCAAAAAATATAAAGCGAAAGGCCGCCCTTCCAATGGATTGAAGCGAGCAAATCTTGCTTGCAATGTGGGCAACGGCGGTCATCTTCCACGGTGAGCTGGCCGCAGTACGGGCATTGCAGTGGGTCTTCGGTGGGGTCAACGGCTGTATTTAGGTTCAGGGGCGAGGGCGGCATCGGGCGGGGCGCCGGGGTGGGTGGCTCATCGGGTGGAGCGGCTGGGGCTTCTTCCGGCTCCCACAAAGATTGGAGCTTTGTTTCGGATGCAGGCGGTGGGCGTAGCCGGTCTAGCTCGGCGCGGGCGTGGTGGTTGTGTGGGTTAAGGGTCAGGGCATTTTCCAGTGCGATGATTTTATCAGCGGGATCGTCCACAGCGGCGGCCAACCACAGCCACGCCGGTTCAATATTGGCGTCCGCCTCCACCACCGCCAACAGCAAATCTCGCCCGCGTTCTCGTTCCCCGGCGCGAATGGCCGCAATGCCAGTTTTGAGTTTTTGCTGAATTTCAGCCGCCACCATGCCGCGATTATACGCCCGACCGAATGCCAATGGTATAATCGTTGCGCTCTAATTTCATGAATATGATTTATAGGAGAAGCGTGTATGTCGGGTCACTCAAAGTGGAAGACCATTAAGCACCAAAAAGGCGCGGCGGATGCCAAACGGGGCGCCATGTTTACGCGGCTGACGCGGGAGATTATGATAGCGGCCCGCGAGGGCGGTGGTAACCCGGATTCCAACTTCAAACTGCGTCTGGCGGTAGATAAGGCTAAGGCCGCCTCCATGCCTAAAGAGAACATTGAACGGGCCATTGCCCGGGCCACCGGCGCGGATAAAGAAGGCATGACGTTTGAAACGCCGATGTATGAAGCTTATGGCCCCAGCGGCTCTGGTGTGTTGATTCAAGTGGTAACGGATAACAAAAACCGCAGTGTGTCGGAGATCCGGCGAGTGGTGACGCGGGCCAATGGTAACATGGCCGAAGGCGGCGCAGTTTCTTGGCAGTTCACGCGCAAGGCCTACATTGCTATTGAGAGTGAAGGTCAGGATTTTGACAAAATTTTTGAATTGGCCGTGGACGCCGGCGCGGATGATGTAACGGAGAGTGATGGGGTGATTGAGATTTACGCCGCCGCCGAAAACTTTGGCGCGGTGGTGCATGCGCTGGAGAAGGCCGGTATTAAGCCCAGCGAGTCTGAACTCCGGATGGAGCCAAACCAAAAAATTGAGTTGGACCCGGACGCAACGGTAGCCGTGATGAAACTGGTGGAAGCGTTGGAAGAGCTGGATGATGTGCAGAACGTATACACCAATGTGGAGTTCACTGACGCGGCGCTGGAGAAAATGGCGGCCTAACGGATGATAGACGATAGACGACTGACCGTCGTCGTCGGTCGTCCGTGGTCTATCGTCTCATAATGATTGTTCTCGGCATTGACCCCGGTACGGCCATTACGGGGTATGGTTTTGTAAAAGATGCGGGCGCGGCCCCGGCGCTGGTGGCGTGTGGCGTGGTGACCACGCCCAAAGGGCTGGCGATGCCGGAGCGGCTAAAAATTATCTACCGAGAATTAACGGACTTGATCCTTCTCCATCGGCCGGCTTCGGCGGCGGTGGAGAAGTTGTTTTTTGCGCGTAACGTCACCACAGCCATGGCGGTAGGGCAGGCGCGGGGTGTGGCTGTTTTGGCGCTGGCGCAGGCCAATGTGCCGATTGGCGAATACACCCCGAAAGAAGTAAAACAGGCCGTGGCCGGTTACGGCGGCGCGGATAAGGCCCAGATGCAACAAATGGTGCGAGCCATTCTCAACCTCACCGCAGTGCCCAAGCCAGATGACGCCGCCGATGCGCTGGCGGTGGCGATTTGCCACCTACATTCCATGAAATTGAATGCTTTACTAAAAACGGATTAAGCAGATGAACGCCGAATGAAACGGATGCTTAATCACTCAATCACCCAATGAACCATTCACCCAATGATTGCTTCCCTCCGCGGCTCTCTGCTAAGTTTTCAACACCCTGATACCTGCGTGATTGAAGTGGGTGGAGTAGGGTTTAAGGTGTTTGTGCCTACTTCGGTGTTAGATGGCGTGGAAGTCGGGCGATTGATGTTTTTGCACACGCAGTTGATTGTGCGCGAAGATGCGCTCACGCTGTTCGGCTTTGCGACCGAGGAACAACGCGGCTTGTTTGATTTATTGCTCACGGTGCAAGGTGTTGGCCCCAAGTTGGCGCTTGCGGTGCTTTCTTCATTGTCCCCCGATGTTCTGCGGCGGGCGGTAGTGAATGAGCAGGCGGAAGTGTTTAGCCGAGTGAAGGGCGTGGGCAAGAAGACGGCGGAAAAGATTGTGGTGACGTTGAAAGATAAAATTGGCGCAGAGTTAACGTTGGGCGGCGTAGCGGCGGCAAGCGATGTGGATACCGAAGTGATTGCGGCCCTCACAGCGTTGGGCTACAGCGTTGTGGAAGCGCAAGCCGCTGTGCAGGCCATCCCCAAAGAGGCCAAGGGCGAGAACGTGGAAGAGCGCATTCGGCTGGCGCTGGGGTATTTTGCGTAATTCTCTCGCGCCAAGCCGCCGGAGCGCAAAAAAGAACTTTCCGGCTGGGCGCGAAACTTTCATGCCTAAGATTGTTGTTGCTTCAACTAATCCTGTAAAAATTCAGGCCGCGCTGGCGGGCTTCCAAAGGCTGTTTCCCGATGAAGGGTTTATGGTGCAGGGGAGGGCGGTGCCCTCCGGCGTGAGTGACCAGCCGATGACGGATGCCGAAACTCTGCACGGCGCGCTGAACCGCGCCGCCAATGCCCAAACTGCTGAACCCGCCGCCGATTTTTGGGTGGGCATTGAAGGCGGCTGTGAAGTTTTAGAAGGTGAGCTGGCCTGTTTTGCGTGGGCCGTGGTGCGCTCTAAAGAGCTGGTGGGTAAGGGGCGCACGGGGCTATTCTTTCTGCCGGAGGCGGTGGCGCGGTTGGTGCGGCAGGGCGTGGAGTTGGGCCACGCAGACGATTTGGTCTTCAACCGCTCGAACTCTAAACAACAGAACGGCGCCATTGGCCTGCTCACGGGTGATGTGATTGACCGGCTGGCTTACTACGAGCATGCAATGGTGATGGCCTTGGTGCCGTTTAGAAATAAAGAACTGTATTTGAATGGAGAGTTGAGATAGGGAACGGGGGGCGCTTCGCTTACGTACCCGCTCGCCTGCGCCAAATTCCCCCGCCCACCAATTCTCAAAGAAATTATGCTTACACACTCCAAAATTGCTTTCCTCGGTTCAGGCGCTATGGCCGAAGCCATGATTTCCGGCTTACTAAATAAAGGTATGGCGCAGGCCACAAACTTAATTGCCTCCGGCCCGCGTGTTGAACGCGGCGAAGCTTTGCACAGCCGTTACGGTGTGCATGCCACCACCGATAACGCTCAAGCCGCTACCGGAGCCGATATCATTGTGCTCTCTGTCAAGCCGCAAGTGCTTCCCAAAGTCTTGCCCCTGTTGAAAGGCGTGGTGAAGCCAGAAGCTTTGGTGCTTTCCATTGTGGCCGGGGCGCAGATCAGCGCCATCAGCACCGGTTTGGGCAATGCCAATGTGGTGCGCTCTATGCCCAACACGCCCGCACAAATTGGGCAGGGCATTACGGTGTGGATTGCGGCCCCCGGCGTGAGCGAGGCGCACAAGGCGCAGGCGCGGGCATTATTAGGCGCGCTAGGTGAGGAAGTGGAGGCGGATACCGAAGACCAACTGGATATGGCCACGGCGCTCTCCGGCTCTGGCCCGGCATATGTGTTTTTGTTTATGGAGGCGTTGGTAGATGCAGGCGTGCACTTGGGCTTCTCCCGCCGCGTGGCCGAGCAGTTGGTGATTCAAACCGTCAAAGGCTCGGTGGATTTCTATCAGCACACGCCCAATCACCTTTCGCGGATGCGTAATCAAGTCACCTCGCCGGGCGGCACTACGGCGGAGGCCATGTATTACTTAGAAAAAGCCGGCTTCCGCACGGCCATCTCCCGCGCGGTGTGGGCGGCCTATCAGCGGAGCGTGGAGCTAGGGCAGGGGCGCAAACGCTTCCAGAAGCTGGATGGGGAGCGGTAAAGTGCATAAATTCGATTGTGAACAACTGGACAATCAAACTCCTTTCAAGTATTATTTCTGCTAATAAATTCCCCCGGATTGGTGACTTTCCGGCCCGGCAAGCCCCGGGCTGTTTTGTGAGACGACCTTTACCTTAATTTTGGCCGGAGGCCTTTTTGCATGTCTGATTTCGTCAAAGATTTAGCCCTTTCCCTCCAACAACAAATTGAAGCCTTTCAACCCAAAGTTGAAACCCAAGACGTAGGCCGCGTGCTGGAGGCTGGTGACGGTATTGCCCGCGCCTCGGGCCTGAGCGCCGTGCAAGCGCAGGAACTGGTGCAATTTGAAAACGGCGTGATGGGCGTCGCCTTCAACCTAGAAAAGGAGAGCGTGGGCATTATTACGCTGGGCGATTACAGCGGCATTGAAGAAGGTATGTTGGTACGCGGCACAGGCCGTATTGCCTCCGTGCCGGTGGGCGATGCATTGGTGGGCCGTGTAGTGAACGCCCTCGGTGAGCCGGTGGATGGCAAAGGCCCCATCAACACAGCTCAATACCGCCCGCTGGAGCGTATCGCCCCCGGCGTGGTAGAGCGCAAAGACGTCAAACGCCCCGTGCAAACCGGCATCAAACCGATAGACTCCATGATCCCGATTGGGCGCGGCCAGCGCGAATTAATTATTGGCGACCGCCAAACCGGTAAAACGGCCATTGCCATTGACACCATCATCAACCAAAAGGGCAAAAACCTGTTTTGTATTTACGTAGCCATTGGCCAGAAGAAGGCCCAAATTGCTCGCGTGCTGGGCACGCTGGAAAAATACGGCGCGATGGAGTACACCACCATTGTGGTGGCCTCCGCTGATGACCCGGCGGCCATGCAATACATTGCGCCCTACGCTGGTTGCGCTATCGGCGAAGAATTTATGGAGACGGGCCGCGATGCTTTGGTGGTGTACGATGACCTTTCCAAACATGCGTGGGCCTACCGTCAGGTTTCGCTCCTCCTCCGCCGTCCGCCGGGCCGCGAAGCTTACCCGGGCGATGTGTTCTACCTACACTCCCGTCTGTTGGAACGCGCCGCGCAACTTTCTGACGAACGCGGCGGCGGCTCCCTCACGGCGCTCCCCATCATTGAAACCCTCCTCGGTGACGTTTCGGCGTATGTGCCCACCAACGTCATTTCCATTACCGACGGCCAGATCTATCTGGAGTCTGATTTGTTCTACTCCGGCATTCGCCCGGCGGTGAACGTGGGGATCTCCGTTTCTCGCGTGGGCGGCGATGCCCAAACAAAGGCCATGAAGAAAGTGGCCGGTCAGCTCAAAGGCGATATGTCTGCCTTCCGCGAGTTAGCCGCCTTTGCCACCTTCGGCTCGGACTTGGATAAAGCCACCCAGCGTCAGCTAGACCGCGGCTACCGTCTAACCGAGATCTTAAAGCAAGCGCAATACTCGCCCGTCTCTTTGGCCGACCAGGTGATGGTGATGTACGCTGGCACGCGCGGCTACACCGATAATGTGCCAGTGGATAAGATGAAGAGCTGGGAGGCGGCGTTCACACGCTTCATGGAAACCTCTCATCCGGAAATTGGCAAAGATATTGCGGCTAAGAACGATTTAGCGGCAGACACCGAGGCTAAACTCAAAGACGCCATTCAGCAGTTTATGGCGGGCTGGCAAAATTAATTGTAGATGTTAGCGTGCGGATTTTAGATTCGGCAAAATTGCCGCTCTAAAATCGGCAACCTACCACCAGAAATCCCAAATGCCTTCTCTTCGCAACATGCGGCTCCAAATTCGGAGCGTCAAAAATATCGCGCAGGTCACTAAAGCGTTGGAGGCGGTGAGCGCTTCTAAGGTGCGGAAGGCGCAGTTGGCGGTGATGGCTACCCGGCAGTATGCGGCCAAAGCCCTGCAAATCCTGCGCCACCTGAGTGAACAGCCCGGTAACATGGCCTCCCTGCACCCGCTTCTGCAAACGCGCGCGCAGGTGAAGAATGTGACCATTGTGTTGTATACCAGTGATCGGGGCCTGTGCGGCGCGTACAACACCAATGCCTTGCGCTCGGCGCTGAACTATGCGCGCCGTGTAGGTGCGGATGTGCGTTATGTGGCCGTGGGCCGCAAAGGGCGCGATTTGCTCATCCGCCGCAAACAAAATGTGGTGGCTGAGTTTGTGAATTTGCCCAGCAACCCCACCTACGCCGATAGCGCCGCTATTGGCCGCCTGCTCGTGGATGACTTTTTGAACGGCCAGACGGACCGCGTCTATTTGGCCTACACGGATTTTGTGAACATGCTCAGGCAAGAGCCGCGCGTGGTGCAAGTGTTGCCGCTTCAGCCGGAAAGCGCGCATGCGCAAGAAGCAGGTGAAGGCGCGAAGACCAACAAATTATTGGCGGCGTACGAATATGAGCCGTCTCAAGAAGAATTGCTCAACGTCATCATCCCACGCTTTACGCAATTGCAAGTGCATCAGGCGCTGCTGGAATCTTTGGCCAGCGAGCACGCCGCGCGCATGACGGCGATGCGTAACGCGACGGATAACGCCAAAGATCTGATTGCTGGCCTGCAACTTTCTTATAACAAAGCGCGCCAACTGGCCATCACCAGCGATATGTTGGATATTGCAGGCGGCGCAGAAGCATTGGCGAAAGCTGAGTAAACAGTCATCAGTCAACCAAGAGCCGGAAAACGGTTTGCGGGTGACTGTTCCCTGAACACTGGAGAATTCTATGGCAAACGCAAACGGCAAGATTGTGCAAATTCTGGGTGGGGTGGTGGATTGTGAATTTCCGCCGGATAACCTGCCGGAGTTGTTTGAAGCGATTGAGATTGCGCGCCCCAACGCCGAACCTTTGGTGCTGGAGGTGCAGAAACACTTGGGCGATAACTGGGTGCGATGTGTGGCGATGGATAGCACCGATGGCCTCTCCCGCGGGATGACGGCGGTGAGCACCGGCGCCGCTATCAGCGTGCCGGTTGGCCCAGCCACCTTAGGCCGCATCTTCAATGTGTTAGGCCGCCCGATTGACCAAGCCGGGGCCGTGGACGCTTCACAACGCGCTCCCATTCACCGGCCCGCGCCCGCTTTTGAAGACCAGGTGACGCGCGTGGAAGTGTTTGAGACCGGCATCAAAGTGATTGATTTGATTGCGCCCTTCACCAAAGGCGGTAAGACCGGCATCTTTGGCGGCGCGGGTGTGGGCAAAACCGTGGTAATCACGGAGTTGATTTCTTCCGTGGCGCGTGTGCACAAAGGCAACTCGGTGTTTGTGGGCGTGGGTGAGCGCACCCGTGAAGGCACCGCCCTGCGCCGCGAAATGGAAGAATCCGGCGTGATGAAAGATACCGTGATGGTGTTTGGTCAGATGAATGAACCAGCCGGCGTGCGCTTGCGCGTGGCCCTCACTGGCCTGACTATGGCCGAATACTTCCGCGACCAAGGCAAAGATGTGCTGGTGTTTATTGATAACATCTTCCGCTACGTGATGAGCGGTTCCGAAGTTTCCGCGTTGTTGGGCCGTTTGCCCAGCGCGGTGGGCTACCAGCCCACGTTGGCTAACGAAATGGGCGAACTGCAAGAGCGCATCACCTCCACTAAGAACGGCTCCATCACCTCCATGCAAGCCGTGTACGTTCCGGCGGATGACTACTCTGACCCGGCGCCCGTGGCCGTGTTTACGCACTTGGATGCCACGCTGGCGCTTGAGCGCGAAATTGCGGCCAAAGGCTTGTTCCCAGCGGTGGATCCGTTGGCCAGCACCAGCCGCATTCTGGACCCGAACATTGTGGGCGAAGATCACTACAACACCGCCCGCGAAGTTCAGCGCGTTTTGCAACGCTACAAGAACTTACAGAACATCATTGCCATTTTGGGCGTGGATGAGCTGAGCGAGGATGATAAAGTGTTGGTAGCGCGCGCCCGCAAGATTGAGAAGTTCTTTAGTCAGCCGTTTGTCACCGCCGAGCAGTTCACCGGCATCAAAGGCGAATACGTCAAGCTTAAAGATACGGTGGCTTCCTTCCGCGCCATTCTCAACGGCGAGGCCGATGACTTGCCGGAAGAAGCCTTCCGCTATGTGGGCACGATTGACGACGCCCGCGCGAAGGCGAAGAAACTCTCTGAAGGCTAATTTGACGACGGACGACAGACGGACGACGGCTAACCCGTCGTTCGTCAGCCGCCGTCCGTCGTCCATTCCCAATGCCAATCCGTTGTGAAATTGTGAGCCAAGACCGCAAGGTGTTTGAGGGAGACGTGGATATTGTGGTAGTGCCCGGTGCTGATGGCGAAATGGGCATTTTGCCCCATCACTCTGCCTTGCTCACCGCGCTCAAGCCGGGTGTGCTGAAGGTGCGGCGCGGCGGCCAAGAAGATGTGTTTGCCATTTCCGGCGGCTTTGTGGAAGTTCAGCCGGATTTGGTGACAGTGCTGGCAGATGCCGCTGAACGCTCCGACGAAATTGACATTGCGCGCGCGGAAGAGGCCCGCCGCCGCGCTGAAGAGTCTCTCAAGAACGCTCCACGCGAGTCGCAATCCTTTATTGAAGCCGAAATGGCCTTGCGCCGCTCCAATTTACGCCTCAACGTGGCCAAACGCCGCCGCGCGGGTTTCCCCGGCTTAGAACAGTAGCGCTTACATGGCTGGGCTCCGGCGTGACCTAGGGATTGACCTCGGCACCGTTAACATTCTGGTGTGTGAAGGCCAAGAAATTGTGCTTCACGAGCCAACGGTGGTGGCCCTCGTCATCGCCGAGAACCGCATGGTAGAGTGGGGGCAGGCTGCCAAAGATATGTTTGGCCGCGCGCCCGAAACGCTGGAAGTGGTGCGCCCCCTCCGCGATGGCGTCATCGCCGATTACGATATCACCACCACTTTGCTAGAAGAAGTCATCAAGCGGGTGTGCGGCCCGTTCCGCCTTTTCCGCCCCAACGTCATCATTACCGTTCCCTACGGCGTTACCAGCGTAGAAAGCCGCGCCGTGCAAGAGGCCGCGCTGGAAGCCGGCGCGCATGAAGCCTTCCTTTTACCAGAACCGCTAGCGGCGGCCTACGGCGCGGATTTAGCCGTAGCCACGCCCACCGGCAACATGGTGGTGACGTTGGGCGGCGGCGCTACGCAGGCCGGCGTGGTTTCTATGCATAGCCTCGTCGCCGCGCACACCGCCCGCGCCGGCGGCATCCGTTTGGATGAGGCCATCACCAGCTACATCCGCCGCAAATACGGCTTGGTGATTGGCGAAACCTCCGCTGAAGACATCAAAATTAAGTTGGGCGCGGCCTTGCCACAAGAAGAAGAAGAGAGTTTGGAGATTCAGGGGCGAGACCAAGTGAACGGCTTGCCGCGCACCATCACGCTCACCACCAATGAAATTGTGGAAGCCTTACAAGAGCCGTTGGGCATCTTAGTGGGCGTGGCCAAAGCCGTGCTAGAGAAAACGCCGCCGGAGTTAGCTTCGGATGTGATTGACCGCGGCATGATGCTGTGCGGCGGCGGAAGCCTTTTGCGCGATATTGACCGGCTGTTTACCAAAGAAACCGGCGTGCCCGCCTACGTGGCCGAAAACCCCATGGCCGTAGTGGCGCAAGGCACCAGCAAAGCGTTTAAGTATTTAGACACCTTGAAGCGCGTTCTGCCGAAGTTGTGATGAGCGTATTCCTTAGTTCGCAAATTAGTCAAACAACAGAATATTGGCACAGCCCGTTATTTTGTGCGAAGCGCGTCGCGTTGGCGGCACGTGGTGGTTGGGCACACTGACCCAGTGTAGTCTGCTAATCTCAAAATACAACAGCTCTTCAATCAATATAGCCTATCAGAAGCATCCAAGAGACTGCCCCCAATAGATTAACCGGAACAGCGAGCAAAGCTAGTAGCCCCAACACGGCATACTTCGTGGTTGCATTGACCTGCTCAATAGTTAGCCAATGGTAAATTTGGAGCAACAGGATGAATACTACGCCACCGCTGACAAGCAAGCTACCCGCAAACCAATCACCTTCTGAAAAATGAGCCAATGAATCGAGGGACTCTAGGCTGGCGATTTGCTCCGATGTCAGGTCTATATCCCGGATGATTGGACGAAACTTTCCATCCGTAGTATCCACAATGCAATTTAGATTCTGATATGCGTAATGTGCGTTGCAATTCGCATAGGAATCAACTTCAACTGCCAGTTGATCCCCTGAAATATTGATCGTGCAAGTTGAAACTCTATTTAGAGCCAGCGGAAGATTGTTGCATTGAAAGTTGATAGCACGAAGATACACTAACTTACTTGACGTTCAATCTGAACCCTGTGATGCCACCTTGTGAACCGCCCGACGGAGAAGCCCACCCGCTTACCACACAAAAAGCCATGGAAGCCAGAACAACTACTGATACAAGAAAACGAAAATGCCGGGCATGAATGATTCGTGGAGTCCCAGCTGGGCTTGAGTCCATACAGAATTGATAAGTGCGCCCAACGATAGATATGAGCCGCTGGCGCGTACTTCGCTAGGGCAACTCGGTTGAACTACCAGAAACTACGTGAGAAAGGCACGGTTGGTCGGCGCGAAGCGCCAGTCGGCTTGACACCCGTGTTGGGCGGCGTACGCGTGAACTTGTTGCTTATAATTCACCGCTTGACCTAACAATAATTGGCTATCCCAAGTGCTTACTGGCTTGCCGATTTCGTTTCCACAAAACATATACGCCATGAATAATGACTATTGCGATAGCAAAGAGAGTTCGTGTCAATGGTCGAATATCATCAGGATTTTGGCTTATGAAAGTTAATCGGATAAGCCATGCGCCAAAAGCTTCTAGCGTACTCGCACCGAGGACTGTGACAAATAATATTAAAAGTCCTGATTCTTGTCCACGCCACATAAAAAAACCTGCGGTAATAATGAGAGTCGTAATACCCAATGGGAGAAGAAGAATAGGATGGAAAATTTCACCTAAACCCCAAAACGCATACTCAAAGGGTAGATACCACAAGTGAAGCCACCACCCCCAAAGACCAGTGTACTGTGTGACTCCCAAGACGAAAATCATCACTCCGACAAATGGCAAAACGCCAAACAGCAAGACATCTATTGAAGTCACAAGCCATATATCCCATGATGGGAGAATCAATTGTTTCTTGTTGGCCATGATTGCCATATGTTGTAAAACGACGTTGTTATTACATTGGGTTCTTGGCGTTCACAAATTTATGCTCGCCGCCGCCCAACAATTATTATCAGTCGCCTGACTGATAATAGATTTGGCTCGTCAAATATATTATTGCCTAACCAAATCACCCATAAAACGTCATGCGCTGTAGATGCACCACCGGGTCAATATACTGCACCAGCACGCCGTCTGGCACTTTGAGGTTGATAGGCGCGTAGTTGAGGATGCCCTTCACGCCGGCTTTCACTAATTCATCGGCCACAGCCTGCGCCTGCTCGGCGGGCACGGCAATCATGGCCAGAGTCACGTTGTGTTCATGGAGCAAGGCCTTCATGTTGGCCGCATCTTGTACCGTGTGGCCGCTCAGGGTCTTGCCAATTTTGTTAGGGTCGCTGTCCATAATCAGCGCTATGCGGAAGCCCCGGTCACGGAAGCCGTTGTAACGCGCGAGGGCGTTGCCAATATCCCCGGCGCCCACCAGCGCCACCGCCCACTCGCGATCCACTTTCAGAATTTGGCGCAGTTGATTAACCAAATATTGAATTTGGTAGCCCGTGCCCTGCTTGCCAAACTCACCAAAATGGGAAAGGTCTTTGCGGATTTGGGCCGAGCTGATGCCCAACCGTTTGCCCAGTTCACCGCTGGAAGTAACCGTTTGCCCCTCCTGCAACATCCGCGTGAGCGCGCGCAGGTAAATGGGCAGGCGGCTCACCACAATATCGGGAATTTGCGTTGAGGTTTTATCAGACATAGGCTTTCTGCGATTGTGAAAACTTTAGCATGAGTTGGAAGGCGGGGCAAGCGGCCAAAGCACCACCCACCCGTGATATGTGCTTCACACCACCCATTCACCTTTACAAAAGTTTGGGGTGATATAATCCTCCGGTAACTTTTTCAACCTTTCTAACCTCCTATGTTTTCACGCAGAAATTTAGTCATTGTGGGCATTGTAGTGGCGCTAGCTGTGGCTGGTGGGTTTTGGTGGCAAGCTCAACAGGCCGCCACGCAAAATGCCACCTCAATCCGGCAAGAGATGGTGGCGCTGGGCGCCATTCTTTCCACCGTCAGCGCCACTGGCGCCCTTAGCCCAGACTCTCAGGTAAGCTTGTATTTTGGCGCAAACGCCCCCAGCCCGGTAGCCAAGCTTAATGTGGCGGTGGGTGATGAGGTGCCGGCCGGGGCAGTGCTGGCTGAACTAGACACCACCGACCTAGAATTGGCCGTTCGGCAGGCTGAGCAAAACCTACGCGCCGCCGAACTGCGTGTAGCGGCCCTTACCGCCGCGCCGCGCCCGGAAGATTTGGCGCTGGCTGAAGCGAATTTGAAAGTGGCCAACGCCCAGGTGTACCAGGGCGCACAGGGAAGCACCGCCGAGCAAATTGAAATTGCGCGGCTGAATTTGGTTTTGGCGCAACGAGCCTTAGACCAACTGTATCAACAGATGGATGATTTTATTGAGCGTGGTGATTACGCAGGCAAGCAGGCGTTGGAGGCCCAGGAGAAGCAACTTCAGGAAAATGCGCAAATTGCCAACCTGCGCTACCAACAGGCTGTTAACCGGCGCGGCTCCGGCGGAACGGCGTTGGGGGCGCAAGAACAGGCCGAAGTAGCCTTGGAACGGCTTAAACGTGGGCCGGACCCGGATGAACTAAGGATTGCTCAACTACAAGTCGAACAAGCTCAGGCCGCGCTCGAGTTGGCGCGTAACAATCTCAAAGATGCGCAAATCATAGCGCCGTTTGCAGGCGTGGTGGCCGCCGTCAATATCCGGGTAGGTGAGGTGGCCAACGCCGCCTTGCCCGCGGTGGTGCTGGTGGATAACGCCGCCTTTTACATTGAAGTGGGCGTGGATGAAGTGGACATTGCCCAGATCGCCGCTGGGCAATTGGTTACCATCACCGTGGATGCTTTGCCGAATGAAGTGTTTAGCGGCGTTGTGGAACGCATTTCACCGCAATCCACCGTCAATGCTGGTGTGGTGAGTTACCCGGTGCGTGTGCGCTTACAAAGCGCAGATGAACGCCTGCGGGGCGGGATGACATCCACGACGGAAATTGTAGTGCGCGAGGCGACCAATGTGGTGTTAGTGCCCAACTGGGCCATTCGGCGGGAGGCCGGCCAAACCTTTGCCAGTATTTTGCGTAATGGGCAACTAGAGGAAGTGGAAGTGAAGCTGGGCCTGCGCAATGAGAATGTAAGTGAGGTACTGAGCGGCCTCAACGTGGGCGATGTGGTAGGGGTGAGCACGGCGCGTCAACAGTTCAGCCTCTTTGGGGGAGGTAACTAGCATGAGTAATCTGATTGCTTTTCTCCGGGCGCAGTGGGGCTGGGTTGTGGCTGGTGTGGTAGTTCTGGCCGGGGTGGGGGGCTGGGCGCTTTATCAGCAACAGTTGACCGCCCAAGCTCAGGCGGCGCAACTGGCCTCCATCCGCGCGGAAACGCTCCAACGCGGCAATCTCATCACCACCGTCAGCGCCACCGGCTCCCTGCAAGCTAATCGGCAAGCCAACTTGGTATTTTTGGTGCCGGGCACGGTGACGGAAGTGCTGGTGCAGAGTGGAGACCTGGTGAAAGCCGGGCAAGTGTTGGTGCGACTGGATACGGCGGATTTGCAGTTGGCGCTGGTTCAGGCGGAGAGCGCGCTAGAAATTGCCAAACTCCAACGCCAGCAATTGTTGGATGGCCCGTCCGAGGACGATATCAACATCGCCAAAGCCAATCTGCGCGCGGCCAATGCGGCGGCCTATGATTTGCAAAAAGGCGCCGGCGAAGAAGAGGTGAAGATTGCCCAGTTGCAATATGACCAAGCCCAAAGTGATTATCAAAAACAATTGGAACAGTGGGCTAACTTGGTAGAATTTGGCAAAGCTAACCCGCAGTTTGCCCCGCCGCAAGAAACCCTAGACCGATTGAAGGACAGCGCCGATAACTTGTATTACCAAGCCGAGATTGCGCGTCTGCAGTTGGAGCAAGCTCAAAATCCCGGTGATCCCGGCTCGCTGAGCGTGGCCTACGCCCGCATTAAGCAAGCGCAGGCGCAGTTGGACCAATTATTGGCCAAGCCTACACAGGTGCAACTCGATCAGGCTGATTTGAGCGTGGCGCAGGCAGAGTTGGCTGTGGAACAGGCTAAAGAGCGTTTGGCGCGCGCAGAACTGCGCGCCCCGTTTGATGGTTTAGTGGCCGTGGTGAATGCCAAGGTGGGTGAACCCAGCGGCACAGGTGGCGCGCCCGTTTCCTTGATTGATATCAGCCGCTTTCTGCTCGATGTAAATGTGAATGAAGTGGATGTGGCGCAACTGGCCGTAGGCCAAACCGTCAATGTTGTAGTGGATGCTCTACCGTCTGCGGCGCTGACAGGCCGGGTGCAGAGCATCGCGCCCACCAGCATCGTTATTGGCGGGGCGGTAAACTACACCGTGCGCGTGGCGCTGGAGCCAACTGAAGCGCCCCTGCGCACTGGCATGAGCGCTACCGTAGAAGTGACGGTGGCCGAAGCAACCGATGTGGTGCTAGCGCCCAACTGGGCCATTCGCCGTGACCGGCAAACCGGGCAGGCCTTTCTCAGCGTGCGCCGCAATGGAGAAATTTCCGAAGTGCCGATTGAAACCGGCTTACGCGGCGCGGAATACACCGAAGTAGTCAGTGGAGCGCAGGCGGGCGATGAAGCCGCTATCAACTCCAGCGCCGCCCAACCCTTCGGAGGAAATTGACGGTTAATGCCGAATGACCATCGTTGGCCGTCTAGCATTTAGTTGCTATGCTCTTCACTGAAACCCTTCGCATTGCCCTCCGCGCGCTGGCGGCCAATAAGCTCCGCTCCATCCTCACCATGCTTGGCATCATTATTGGCGTGGCGGCTGTGATTGCCCTTATGTCTGTGGGGCGCGGCGTGGAAACGTACGTCACCAGCACTTTTCAAGGCATCGGCTCCAATCTGTTGTTTGTGCTCCCCGGCGGGCCGGATAACGCCGATTTTGGCCCGCCGCGCTTCAATCGTGAAAAGCCGCTGACCACGGCTGACGCCGCTTATTTGGATAATCCAGAACTATTGCCGGCCGTTACCGGCGTGGCCTCTTCCATTGTGGATTTTGCCAATGTGGAATACAGCCGGGAACTGGCTTTTGTGCAAGTGGCCGGCGTCACGCCCAATTACAATGTGGTGTTGAACTACGATGTGGACGAGGGTGAATGGTTTAGTGAAAATGATGAGCGCTCCGCCGCGCGCGTGGCCTTACTTGGCCCCACAGTAGCCAAACGGCTATTTGATGACGAGTACCCGGTTGGGCAAACGGTAAAAATCAATATGGTGCCGTTCAAAGTCATTGGCATCCTAAAATCTAAAGGCGGCAGTTTGTTTGGAGATCAAGATAACCTGGTGATGATTCCGCTTAGCACCGGCCAACAGCGCGTATTCAACGCCCGCACGCCCAACGGTAAATTTTCCGTTACCAGCATTGCTCTGCAAGTACGAGATGCGAACGAACTCAATGCTGTAGCCGAGCAGGTAGCAGAAGCCTTGCGCAACTATCGCAATATCAATTTCCGCTCCGAGGACGATTTTACGGTGGTCACGCAGGAAGATTTGATCTCCTCGTTCGGCCAAATCACAGGCGCACTCACCCTCTTTTTGGGTTTAATTGCGGGCATTTCTCTGTTGGTGGGCGGCATTGGCATTATGAACATCATGCTCGTCTCAGTGACGGAGCGCACCAAGGAAATAGGCCTGCGCAAAGCGCTGGGCGCAAAACGGCGTGATGTGTTAAGCCAGTTTTTAGTGGAAGCTATTACGTTAGCGGGCTTTGGCGGTTTGTTGGGAATTGGCATCGGGGCCAGTATTGGTTTTCTGATTGGCGCCATCCAGCCGGATTTACCCGTGGCTGTGACGTGGGATAGCGTAGCGATGGCCACCGGCGTTTCTTTAGCCATTGGTTTGTTTTTCGGCCTGTACCCTGCCTACCGCGCCGCCAGCTTAAGTCCGATTGATGCGTTGCGATATGAGTGATGCAATGACGCGTTGGGTGATTGGGTCATTTGGTCATTGGGCTTGTCAATGACTAAATGACCCAATGTCTCAATGACCCAATATCACAATGTTTTTAGAAACCATCCGCCTCGGCCTTCGCTCTTTAGCCGCTAACAAATTACGCGCGGCGCTCACCATGCTGGGCATCACCATTGGCGTAGCCGCCGTCATCACGTTAGTCTCGGTGGGCAACTCCGTCTCGCGCTATGTGGCGGATCAATTCTCGGCGCTTGGCTCCAACATTCTGTACATTTTTCCGGGTCAGTTTCAGCAGGGCGGCCCACCGGCGCGCACGGCGAACGCCTTCATCACTGAAGATGATGCGCTGGCTATTGCAGACCCGGCCCGTGTGCCGGATGCGGAAGCCGTTATCCCCGTCATCCGCCGTAACGTGCGCGCCGCACAGGGCGGCAACTTAGCCGAAGTAGGCTTGCGCGGTACAACGCCTAGCAACTTTACGGCGCGGGAGTATGAGGTTTTTGCGGGGCGCTTTTTCACTGCCGATGATTTAGAGCAACAGGCGCGGGTGGCCGTGCTTGGCCAAACCACCCTCAACCGTTTATTCGCGCCGGATGAAGACCCGATTGGGGCCACCATCCGCATTAATGGTCAGCCCTTCCGCGTAATAGGAGTGTATCAGCCGCGCGGCGCTACACCGTTTGGCGATGAAGATGACGCCATTTTTGTGCCCTACACCACCGCCATCCGCACCTTGTTTACCAGTCGCACGCCCAAAGGCGAAGTGGCCCTCAGCATTCTCTTAGTGCAATATGCGGATGCAGACCGCAAAGACGCCCTCATTCAGCAAATTACGGATGTTCTGCGAGAGGAGCACAACATCCAATATCGCGGTGAAGATGACTTCACCATCCTCTCAGGCGAAGATCTGTTGGCGGCCTTTCAGGGCATTACAGCCATTCTCACCGTCTTCCTCGGCGCCATTGCCAGTATCTCACTAATTGTGGGCGGCATTGGCATTATGAACATCATGCTGGTCTCGGTGACGGAACGCACGAAGGAGATTGGCCTGCGCAAAGCGGTGGGGGCCAAACGGCGCGATGTGCTGACGCAATTTTTGATGGAGGCGGTTATCCTTTCCCTGCTAGGCGGCCTGATTGGGATTGGGCTTGGCTCGGTGGGAATTTTGATCGTAAACCAATTGGTGCCTGATTTAGCCCCCACCGTAACAGCAGATAGCGTGGCGCTTTCCACGACCTTTTCCATCGCCGTCGGTTTGTTTTTTGGTATTTATCCCGCCTTCCGCGCCTCCGGCCTCAGCCCCATCGAGGCCCTCCGCTACGAATAAGCCTAACTTATACATACGCGCGTGTGCGTTTTCTCTTTTTGTGCCATTGCCCATATAATAGCCGCACAAATTCATACTTGCTTCAACCTTATAACCCACTTACTCTAAGCAAGAGCCATACACAAGCTGGGATTTTTCACCATTGTAGGCATCAGATAGCCTTATCTGTCTTGTAATGGCGTAAATCCCGCAGGGTTAAATTTGATACAGACGCAACGCCAGAATCGCTTACGAATGTTATCACGGGGGGGAGGGGGGCTGTTGATAACGCTCGGCCTCTTGGTGCTGAGCGGCTGGGCATGGGATATTCCCATCCTGAAAAGCGTCTTCCCCGGTCTGGCCACCATGAAACCGAATACGGCTGTTGCCTTTATGCTCTCAGGCTACGCCTTATGGCTATTAAGCCCTAACCCCCGACCGGGTAGTTGGCAACGCCGGTGGGCCACGCTTCTTGGTTTGGCTGTCTTGCTCATCGGTTTATTAACCCTTAGTCAATATCTCTTGGGTTGGGATTTGGGCATTGATCGGGTGTTGTTTAGCGCGGCGGTGCAATTGGATAGTCAGCCACCGGGCCGAATGTCGCCCGCCTCGGCGCTTAACTTCTTTTTGTTTGGGAGCGCGTTCGTTCTTTTAGACTCACGCCATCGTTTTGCCCAAGTGGGAGCGCAAGTGTGCACACTTGTTGGGGGCATTCTCGCCAGCTTAACTTTGGTGGGCTATGCGTACGGAATTCAGGCTCTCTACAGCTTGGGGTTTGCGAGCACCATTGCTTTACCAACCGCCATCGGCTTTTTCATCTTGGCCCTAAGCATGCTGGGCGCGCGCCCTGAACGTGAGCCGCTCCTAACGGCTACCAGTGATTTAGCCGGCGGGCTTACCATCCGGCGCTTGTGGCCGATAGTCTTTAGTTTGCTGTTATTGCTGGGCTGGCTAGAAGTTTCGGGTGAACAGCTGGGCCTGTACGCCGGTCAGTTTGTTACGGCGTTGTTTACAGTCTCGGCCCTTCTGCTGGTTTCCTTCCTCATCTGGCATAACGCAAGTTTCTTAGAACGTTTGGATGCCGAGCGCCTTCAATCCGAAGTGCGCCTGCGTCAGCAGGCCGAGGAGCTGGAAAAACGGGTGGCAGAAAGGACTGCCTCATTACAAGAGGCGCTTTTTACCACCGAAACGCTCTACCGTGTCATGCGCGCCGTCATTGCGGTTGAGCAATTATCTGAATTGCTCCAGACGGTGGTGGATAGCGCCGCGCAGGCGCTGACGGTGGATCGCGTGACTTTAATCATCTTCGATCAAGAAGAACAACGCGTGACGAGCCTGATTCGGGGAGGGCAGGGTTACAACCAAATTGCGACGGATGTTTCCTATGATGAGCTTCAGGATGGCCTGAGTGGCTGGGTATTGCGGGAGAAGCGCTCGGCGCTCTCACCTAAAAGCCCGCCCGACCCGCGCGAGAGCGCGGCAGTGCAGAAGCGACGGGCCGAAACCAACTGCGGCTCTATTATCGTGGTGCCGGTGCAATATCAGGGCCGTATGTTGGGGACGATGACGGCCATTAACACGCCTGAACAGCCCGATTTTACTGAGACGGAAGTGGCGTTGATGGAGACCATCGCCAATCAGGCGGCGGTTGCCATTAGCCGGGTGATGCTGTTGGAGCAACTCCAAACCACCAATCAGCTTTTAGCCTCCCAACAGGCTCAGTTGCAACAAGAACTAACTTTGCGCTCAACCATCGAAGCCACCCTGCGCCAGAACGAAAATGAGCTTCGGCGCTTGTTTGAGAATGCCCCGGCGATGTATCTTCGGGTTCGGGAGCAAGCCGGAGTGCCGGTGATTGCGGCGGCTAATCAGGCTTTTCTGGAAAAGCTGGGGTACACGCTGGCAGAAGTGTTAGATCAACCGTTAGCCAATTTTTATGCCCCCGAGTCGCGGCGGCAGTTGCTTGCGGGCGGATTTCGTCAAGCCCTGCAAACCAAAATAACGGTTGAGCGACAATTGATCACCCGCTCAGGCGCTATCATTGACACCATCCTCCGCGCCACTCCCGAAATTGACGCCAGGGGTGTAGTGATTGGCTCACTGGCGATGTATGAAGATATCACCCAACGTAAACGCGCTGAAGAAGCGCTGGCCTATGAGCGGGATTTGCTCAATGCCTTACTGGATAACATCCCGGATACGATTTACTTCAAGGATCGAGAGTCGCGTTTTACACGTATTAACCAAGCGCAGGCCAAAATGTTGGGGGTGGCTTCACCTGAGGAGGCGATTGGTAAAACTGATTTTGACTTCTTTGACCCCACACTGGCCAAACAGTTTTTTGCAGAGGAGCAAGCCCTCCTCAGCTCAGGTCAGCCATTAATTGATCGGACGGAGTTCAACCCCACGCGTGACGGCCAACCTCGGTGGCTCTCGGCCTCCAAAGTGCCCATCCGCACGCAAGCTGGCGAGATTGTAGGATTGGTGGGGGTTTCGCGGAATATCACAGAGCGGATTCAGGTTGAAGCCAAACTGCGCCGCCAAAATGAGTTTTTATCACTCCTGCATGAAATCTCGCTGGACTTAATGCGTCGCCCAAATGTGACGGAACTCCTTGAGGCATTGGTTCTGCACGCCTCGCGGTTGTTAGATGCCCCTTACGGTGAGATTATGCTGTTGGAGGGAGAGGAACTAGTGGTGCGCGCCTGTACACCTAATCAAATGATTCTGGTGGGCCAGCGTGTAGGGCGCGCGCAGGCCCAGCTCTCATGGCAAGCGTTGGATACGCGCCAGCCGGCCGTGTTGGAGGATTACGCCACCTGGCCCCATCGGCGCGAAATATATTCCGAGATGGCGTTGCACGCCGTGGCCGATTTCCCGATTGTGGTGAATGAACAAAGTCTAGGCGTGTTGGCTATTGGGCGCAATACCCCCGGTTATGCGTTTGACGCTGACCAAGTTCAATTTGGGGCTTTGTTTGCCCAATTAGTGGCGCTGGTGTTGGATAACGCCCAACTGCGCGAGACCCTGTGGCAACAATCCATCCGTGACCCGCTGACGGATTTGTTCAACCGGCGCTACATGGAAGAAACGCTGGCGCGGCAAATTCACCGGGTTAGCCGGAAACACGCGCCGCTGGGCATCATCATGTTGGATCTGGATCACTTCAAACGTTTCAACGATAACTTCGGCCACCTCGCCGGAGACGCCTTACTGCGCGCCATGGGCCAGCACCTCAAACACCACATCCGGGCCGATGATGTGGCTTGCCGCTACGGCGGGGAGGAATTTACACTTATTTTGCCGGAAGCCTCGCTGGAGGTTACCCGGCAACGGGCCGAACTAATGCGCGCCTCTGCCCACCAATTACAAGTGCATTTTGATGGCCGGCCATTAGGGACCGTAACGCTATCTTTAGGCGTGGCCTGCTTTCCTGAGCATGGCCACACAGCCGAAGCCGTGCTTCATGCCGCCGATGCCGCGCTCTACAAAGCCAAACAAGCCGGCCGCAATTGTGTGATGGTGGCAGAAGTATCAACGGAGGCTTAGGGCCTATTGGTTATAATCCCAGCATGGTTTTTGATCAAACAACAATTTATGTGCGTTCAGGGGATGGCGGTGATGGCGCGGTGCATTTTCGGCGTGAGAAGTTTGTGGCGCGCGGCGGGCCGGATGGCGGCGATGGCGGGCGCGGCGGCGATGTGATTCTGCAAGTAGATGCCAAAATGAATACGCTGGCGAGTTTTGCGCGGCGACGCAAGTTTGTGGCCGAAAACGGTGGGCGCGGCGGGCCAAAAGATATGCGCGGCGCAAATGCCAAGCCCTTGATTGTAAAGGTTGCACCCGGCACAATGGTGCGCAACGCCGATACGGGTGAACTGCTGGGCGATTTAGTGGAAGCTAACCAGACGCTGGTGGTGGCGCGCGGCGGGCGCGGCGGGCGCGGCAACGCGCGATTTGTCAGCTCGCGCAACCAGGTGCCGCATGTGGGTGAGCGCGGCGCGCCGGGTGAAGAATTCAACCTAAAACTAGAACTGAAGCTGATTGCCGATGTGGGTATTGTGGGTGTGCCCAACGCCGGCAAAAGCACCTTCTTGGCCAGCGTTACCGCCGCTAAACCCAAAATTGCGCCGTACCCTTTCACCACCCTTCAGCCCAACTTGGGTGTGGCCTTGTTAGATGAGCGCTCCGGCCAAACGCTGGTGCTGGCCGATATCCCCGGCCTGATTGAGGGCGCGCACAAAGGTGTGGGACTGGGTTTTGATTTTCTGCGGCACGTTCAGCGCACGCGGGTGCTCATCCACCTGCTAGATGGCTTGAGCGAGGATCCCATTGCAGATTTTTCGCAAATCAATTCCGAGTTGGCGTTGTTTGATGACGCGCTGGCCGAGAAGCCGCAGATTGTGGCGCTGAACAAGCTGGATGTGCCAGATGTGCAAGCCAAGTGGCCCGCTGTGAAGAAAGCGCTGAAGAAGAAAGGCTACGAGGCCTTTGCCATTTCGGCGGCGGCGCAAACCAACGTGCGTGAGCTTTTAGGCCGCGCGGCGCAACTGCTGGCCCAAGCGCCCCCGCCGCCTATTTTGGAAGAAATGCCCGTCTATCGCGCCGCCTTTGCGGATGATGATTTCAAAGTCACGCGTGAACCAGATGGCGCATACCGCGTGAGCGGCAAAAAGATTGAGCGCGCCGCCCGCATGACGTACTGGGAATTTGACCAAGCCGTTCTGCGCTTCCAAAAAATCTTAGAAGTTTTAGGCGTGCGCAAAGGCTTGGAGCAGGCGGGCATCCAAGAAGGGGATACCGTGCGGATTGGAGAGTATGAGCTGGAGTGGAAGGATTAGAACAGCTATCTGCTCATAGTTGTTTACTCCCCCAACTCCTCCAACGCCTTTACGGCGGGCGCGTAGTTGGGGTGGGCTTTGAGGGCAGCTTTGAAGCTCTCAATGGCCCACGTGCGCTGGCTAATGCCCACTTGCGCCATGCCCTTCCAATACAACACTTCCTCCAAGCCCGGTTCGCTGGCGGTGGCGAGGGCCGTATCTGCCAAATTAATTACATCACGGTAGCGTCCGGTGTGGTAATACGCCTCATATGGGCCGTGTAAATACCACCAGGTGCGGTACGGGCGCTCCTCCTCCGGCAGAGTGGGGTATAAAGCAAAAGCCTTATCAAACGCCTGCGCCGCTCCGGCATAATCTTGCAAGCCCACCAAACTGCCGCCTAAGTTGTAATACGCAAAAAACTGGTTGCGGCCCGTGAGCGTCGCAATTTCCTGCGTAGCGCGTTCGGCGGCGCGCTGGTAGTTGGCAAACTCATTGGCATCTGGCCCTAACATGGCAAACACCTCAGCCTCGCGCTCCGGCGGATAAACCACCACATATTGATAATTGAAATCACGCCACCAAGCTTCCTCCAACTCGGCGTAAGGGATGGGCAAATCAGGCATAATCAACGCATCCTGCGCCACAAACTTTTGTTTTGCGTCATCATAACCATTCAACAGAACGTAGTGACCTTCCCAGCGCTCATCCGGCAATTGTAGGCCGCGCTCAATAATGATGGGAAAACCCGCCGCCAAAAATTGCTTCAGCAAGGGTAAAGTGCCGTTCACCCGCGTCAGGGCGCGCAGTTGCGTTTGTTCATTCACAAATGCCGCCATCTCCGCCGGGCTGGTGTTTTTATCATCCATCTGTTCAAAGCCGGGCCGCAAAAATTGGCGCGTCACTAGCTGGTCACCCTGCCAGCCCCAAAAAGAAAGGTTCATGGAGAGCGTGGCCGGGCCGCAGTTGTTGAATTTTTGATACTCATGCTTAATACCCGTCAGTGTGACTTTGCCCGGCAGAGGCGTAGGCGCTGGTGTTTCGCTGGGCGGCGCGGTAGGCGTGGCGGTTGGCCCCTCGGTGGGTAGCGGCGTGGCCGGCACGGGCGTAAATGTGGCCAGCACCACGGCTAGCGTGGGCAGTTCTTGCGGCACAAAGACTTGCTGTTCTGGTGGATTCAGGAATTCTCGCACCTGAGCTTGAAAGTTGGCCACGCGCCACGCCAGCCGCTCGTTAATGGGCGGCCAACTGTATAAGCCCACCGCCAGCGCGGCCAGCCCCAGTAAAATCAGTGAGAATACGATAGGATTGAAGCGTCTTGATTTCATACCTTGTGATTGGGAACGCTGACCACGTTGACAGCCGCTGAAACGCAAAGAGAATCGGCGCGCTTAGCGTTCCTCCATTTTAGTTTAGCGTAAGCATTATGCGAATCGGCATCTTTGGCGGCACTTTTGACCCGCCCCACTACGGCCACTTGCGGCTGGCGCACGCCGCCCGCGAACAACTGGCGCTTGACCGCGTGCTTTGGCTCCCAGCCGGCGACCCGCCCCACAAACGCCAACAAAAACTCTCGCCCGTGGAAGACCGTGTGATGCTGGTGGAGGCCGCCATTGCCCAAGAGCCGGCTTTTGCCCTCTCTCGCGTGGATATTGACCGGCCCGGCCCGCACTTCAGCGCGGATACGGTAGCCTTGCTGGCCGAGCAATACCCAACGGATGACCTCATCTTTCTCATGGGAGGTGATTCTCTCCGGGATTTGCCCACTTGGGGCCGCCCCGAAGTGATTTTGCAACATTGTTCATTAGGCGTTTTCCGCCGTCCCGGCGCCGTTTTTGATTTAGATGAGTTGAATACCATGCTTCCCGGCCTAAAGGCCAAAGTGCAATTTGTGGAAGCCCCGCCGTTGGATATGGCTTCGCAAGAGATTCGCCCGCGTGTGCTGAGCGGTCAACCGTTGACCGGCTTAGTGCCAGACGCGGTGGCCCAACTTATTGCGGCGCGCGGTTTGTACCGTGACGAAGCAATTGCCGCGCCGGTTCCCAAAACTGCGCCGGGCCGTGTGCCGGCCGGCTATCGCGAGGTGCTGTACTGGAAGTTGACTGAGAGCCGCCAGCGTTTATTGAGCATCTATTTGCTCACCATCCCACTCACATTGATAGCTATCCCCATCTTTGCTTGGCTGGCGGCGGCGGTAGGCCAAGGTAGCTCACTGGTGAGCGCCGATGTTGGGGGTATTCTGGCCTTGCTGTTAGGCTTTGTTGCCACCTTTAGCCTGCATGAATTGGCCCATGGCCTTACCATGCAAGCCTTGGGGGCTACCCCGCGATACGGCATTAAGTGGGAGGCCGGGGCGCTGTACGCCACTGCGCCGGGCTATGCCTTCACCCGTAATGGATATCTGCTGATTATCTTTGCGCCATTGGTAAGCTTAAGCCTGCTTGCCACGTTCGGGATGGGGTTGTTGGCCGGGAGCGGGTGGGTGGCTATTCTGGCTTGGTGCGGCGTGGCCAATGCTATGGGCGCCTGTGGTGATGTGTATATGGGCTGGCTGGTGGCCCGTTACCCCGCCTCCGCCTACATCATTGATGAAGCTGATGGCCTGCGCGTGTTTCTAAAGCGCGAGGGCTGAAAATGGATGGAACCGAGCCTGCTGGCAAAGATTAGATTCGGTTGGAGCCGAGCGGGCTTGCAATGCAAAGGCGCCAAGGAACGCCAAGAGAAAATGGGGCGGCTTTAAGTGAGAGTGTTGCGAGTATAAAAAGTAACGCAGACTTAAGAGCCTGCGTTACTTGTCATCGAGCAATAGAGGGCTTATTTCTTCTTTTTGGCGGCTTTTTTAGCCGGTTTCTTGGCTGGCTTCTTCGCAACCTTCTTTTTGGCGGGGGCTTTCTTAGCTGTCTTCTTCGGCGCGGCCTTCTTGGCGGGGGCCTTGCGCGCAGGCTTAGGCGTGGGGGCCGGCGCTTCAGCGGCAGGCGCTTCAACCGGGGCAGGCTCTGAGGTGGGAGCAGGCATATCAGACATTGTGATTCCTCCAAATGGAAATAAGTTCATTGCAAAATAGCACTATCTTAAAAGCGGCGCAACTATTCTGCGCCAAATCGCAAAAATTTTAAGATTTGGAATCGCGGCGCGCGGCAATCACAATCCCCAGTAAGATCAAGGCCCCGCCAATTAGTTTCCACATGGTGGGCCTTTCGCCCAATAGCCAATACGCCAGCACAATGGAACCGATTGGCTCACCGAGGACGGTGACGGAGACAAAGGTGGCAGGCAAATACTTAAGCGCCCAGTTGTAAGCCGTATGCCCCATTAACTGTGGCACTAGCGCCAGCAAAACCACACACACGCCCCAGCCCAAGCCGCCGGCCATCAGCGATTGCCCGAATTCGATAGGCGTAAACCCGGCAAACGAACCGCGCAGTAGAAAAACGCTAGCCAACAGGGTAAGCGCGGCAGTGCCATAAGTAAGCAGGATGTAAACGATGAGAGACATGCCTGCCCGCACCGTGCGCCCAATGATGATGTAAGCCGCCACGGTCACAGCGCCGGCTAAAGCCAGCATGTCCCCTAAAAAGCCGTTTCCTTGCAAAAAGGCGCTGAGGGGCGGGCAGTTGCCCTCTGCCGGGCAAGCATCTGCTAAACCCACTAAAATGCTCCCAACCAATGCCAGCCCTAACCCCCAAATAACCCAACGGGTGAGCTTTTCTTTGAGAAATAGGGCGGCAATGAGGGCTACAAACAACGGGGCCGTGGAAACAAAAACGACTGAATTGGCAACCGTAGTGAACTCTAAAGATGAAATCCATGCGCCAAAATGTAAGCCGAGAAAAACGCCGGAAGCCGCCACCCAGCCCCACTCCCTCCCCCGCAAGCGGCGTAAGTCGGCCCAATGCCGCCACAAGGCCACCGGCAGTAACACCAGTGTTGCTAAACTGAGCCGGTAGGCGGCAATCACGAGTGAGGGCGCGCCATCGGCCTGTGCATACCGAATGAAGATGGAAGCACTGGAGACGGCCAATAAGCCTAACAACAAGCCAAGGTAAGGGTGCAGGGTGGGGCGAACAGGTGGGTTATTCAAGAGTGTTCTGGAAATGAATTAAGGCAGTTATGATTGAGCACTGCGCCCCTGACGGCGACCATGACTTATACAACAAGTAAACGCAAGTCATTCGCAACAAAATTGCGCGCATGAGCGCGTATTTTTCTTGACAAAGGGGTATGGCAAGCATACAATCTCACAAGATTGTGATATTTTACTCCATCACCCTTGTCCCAAATTTCAGGAGCAACAATGGCGCACGAACTTCCCTCGCTTCCTTATGCGCATGACGCGCTGGAGCCTCACATTGATACGCAGACGATGCAGATCCATCACGGCAAGCATCACAACACCTACGTCACCAACCTTAACAACGCGCTCAAAGACTATGCCGATTTACAGGATAAATCCGCGGAGGATTTGATCCGGAATCTCGCAGGCGTGCCGGATGGCATCCGCGGCCCAGTCCGCAACAACGCAGGTGGCCATGTGAACCACACATTTTTTTGGAACCTGATGGCCCCCAATGCGGGCGGGGCGCCCTCCGGCGCGTTGGCGGAAGCCATCAATGCGGCCTTTGGCTCGTTTGATGATTTCAAGGCCAAGTTTGAGGCGGCGGGCACGGGCCGTTTTGGCAGTGGTTGGGCCTGGCTAGTGGTTAATGGCGGCAAACTGGAAATTGTCTCCACCGCCAACCAGGATAACCCCATCATGGGCAAGGCTGTGGCCGGCGCCGAAGGCACGCCTATTCTTGGGGTGGATGTCTGGGAGCACGCGTACTATCTCAAATATCAAAACCGCCGCGCAGATTATCTCAAAGCGTGGTGGAACGTTGTTAATTGGGACGCCGTCGCCAAACTTTACGACGCGGCCAAATAATTCGCCACCCATCCTTTTAGGAGAAGACTATGACGCACATTATTACGAGCTTGTGTTTGCGCGATGCGGGTTGTATTGAAGTCTGCCCGGTGGAATGCATTGTGCCTGGAAAACCGGAGAACGAGTGGCCGTGGATGTACATTGACCCGGATACCTGCATTGACTGCGGCGCGTGCGTGCCGGAGTGCCCATGGGAAGCCATCTTCCCTGAAGATGAAGTGCCCAGTGCGCATGAGGCCAAGGAAGGCCAACGCGTGAGCGCCCCGCAAGACCCGAATTTCGCGGGCCGCGCCACCGAACACTATGAAGGGGAGAGCAAGCGCGGGCCGGTGCATCTGGATACGGTGATTACGCTGGCGGCTGGCGAAGTGATTGACTTGACCGCCGATACGCCGAAAAATTACGCTTTCTACAAAGAAGGCCCTGGCTACAGCGCTAATAACGCCTAAGCCTGGTCTTAGTGCTAAAAATCTGGAGGAAGTCCACCTGGGCTTCCTCCTTTTTGTGTCTTTTAAGTGGCGACGAACGCCAAACGGCAGATGAGGGCCGGCAGGGTGGCCGTCGTCGGTCGTCTGGCGTGGGCCGTCAAAAACTATGGCAAACTTCCGAATTGAAAAAGACTCTTTGGGTGAAATTCAGGTGCCGGCCGAGGCTTTATATGGCGTGCAAACACAACGGGCCGTCTTGAACTTTCCCGTCTCCGGCCTGCGCCCATGGCGGGCCTTTATTTGGAGCATGGCTACGATTAAGCGCGCCGCGGCAGAGGTGAATGGCGCGTTGGGCTTGTTTGCTGACCGAGAGGTGGGGGGGCAAAAATATACCGCGCAACAACTGGTAGATGCCATCGTTCAGGCGGCTCAAGAAGTCATTGACGGTCAACACGATGCAATGTTTGTGGTGGACCCTTTCCAGGCGGGCGCGGGCACCAGCCACAACATGAATACTAACGAAGTGATTGCCAATCGCGCCACTGAAATTTTAGGCGGCGTGCGCGGCAAATATATTGTTGGGCCGAACGACCATGTGAATATGGCGCAATCCACCAACGATACGATTCCCACCGCCATCCGGCTAGGGGCATTATGGCGCTTGAATGAATTGCTGACCACGCTGGATACGCTGGCGGCTGAACTGGAAAAGAAAGCGGTGGAGTTTGACGATATTGTGAAATCGGGCCGGACGCACTTACAGGACGCGGTGCCCGTGCGTTTGGGGCAGGAATTTGGCGCGTACGCCAAAGCGGTGCGCCGTGACCGTGACCGCATTGAGCGTTCTGCTGAGGGTCTGCGCCGTTTGGGCATTGGCGGCACGGCCACCGGCACCGGCCTCAACGCCCACCCGGATTATCACGCCGGTATGGTGAAACGCTTGAGCGAGCTGACGGGCCTAAAGCTGTATACCTCGGACAATCTCTTTGAGTCTATGCAAAGCATGGCCGACGCGGCGGATTTTTCGGCCTCCATCCGTACGACGGCCATTACACTCACGCGCATTGCCAATGATTTCCGCTTGCTCTCTTCCGGCCCCACCACCGGCCTGGATGAAATTCGTCTGCCGGCTGTGCAACCCGGTTCTAGCATTATGCCGGGCAAGGTAAACCCAGTGCTGGCCGAGATGCTGAATCAGGCCATGTTCCATGTGCAAGGCTGTGATCACACAGTGGCGCTGGCCGCGCAGGCCGGGCAGTTGGAGTTGAACGTGATGATGCCCATCATCGCCCACAACTTGTTTGAAGAGATGCAGGTGATGATTGGCGCGGTGGGCGCGTTCACCAAGTTCTGCGTGGTGGGGGTGCAGGCGCAACGGGAGAAGGCCGAAGGCTGGCTGGGCAAGAACGCCATTGTGGCCACAGCGCTTAACCCGCTGATTGGCTACATGGTGGCCGGTGAATTGGTGAAGGAAGCCATGAAACGCAACATCACCATTCGTGAGGCGGCGGCTGACCGCATTGCCAGCGGCGGCCTGACGCACAAAGATACCGGCGCGGCCATTACTCTGGCGGATGTGGACGCCGTGTTGAGTGACTTATATAAGCTTACGGAAGGCGGCCTAGGCGGGCCAGCCGGCGGCGGTTAAGCTGAGTTGTAAGCCTCTCAATCAAAATCTATCCGCAACAGAATTCATCGCCTCTCTCATGACCTGGTGAGAGGCAGAAAACGGTCATTCAAGAAACACTGTGATGTGATTGCGGACTGGGCGTTGAGGCGCCGATCTGCATTGGGCGGCCTATCGGCATGGGCGAGGTGTGTGGGCTTATCCTTCAAGCTCCTAATCTGTTTGCCGCTACAGTTGGCTTGTGGATTAAGCCCGCGCCCATCAATAACAGTGTTCATTACCAATTGGCCGGGGGGCGCTTGGCTCGTTGCCGTTTGTGCGCGCCGAGAGCCAGCCCATCCTTGCGTGAGCTTCATGGACGGCGGGCGAGAGTTTCATCTAGCGCGGCGCTCGCGCGTGATTGTGCAACTACCCAGCCCGCGGCAAGCGTGATGGCAACGATGAAAGTAACGATAACGAACGCCAAAATGAATTCCATGGCCAAGACTCCTTGCTAACGAAGAAAATATGGGTCCAACATGCGCACCTCTGTGATCCGGTCCACAGGTAGATGATTGCGTTGCGCGGCTCGGCGTACGGCCTCAGGCGAGGGCGCATCGCAGATGCAGTACATCCGTCTGCGGTCAACCGCCACATAAGAATGAATCCAGGTAACGCCATCTAAGGCATCGTTGCCGAGAATGGTTGCTATCCGCTGAGCGCCTGTTTCGTTGGCCTCAATATCCAACTGCTCGGCCAACGTTTGTTCAACGAGATAACGCGGCATGGTTGTTTATGCCTGACACACTATCTGGCCTTCACTCCACATATTCGCGGAGCCAGTCTGTAATGGCCTCCGTTGTTACAGCCTCACCGGTAACGGTCAGCACCAACAAATCACCGATAAATTGCTCCGTATCTTGGCAAGGGCGTGGCTCTGAGCCGATGAGTTCTCCCTGACCCACCAGTTTGCCAGTGTGCGCGGCGTACACGCTCACCAAGGCCGTTAGTTGGATGCGTTGTAGCACACCGGCCTTATTGCCCTCCAACGTGTACGCACACTCTTCCACCACATACGAATTAGCGCTCACACAGGCCACCAGCGCGGCTTGTTCCAACTCGGCGGCGCGCCATGCTTCAGGGTAATCTTCCGTGCGGATGTAAAAATTCGATAAATCAGTGGAACCGGGGATATTAGAGCGGAATACCACCAACCGATTGGGGCCACTGCCCGGCGCGTAGTTTGCGGCGGCCGCGTTGCCAGCGGTATCACCTGTGCAAAGTTCTTTCAATGGTTTTACTGAATCAAACGAAGCTTGCTGGGTGGCCTCAGCCGGGGCCTGCGCCGCGCCTTGCAAAGCCAAGCCGCCCAGGATGAGGCCACTACACAGCAAAACACCAAAGAGAATGACGGCGGCGATAAGAAGGCGAAACTGGAGAAGTTTTTTCTGATTAGGGTTTTCAACTTGATCGAGAGGATTCTTAATCATGGGTGGGCCTCACTAATGTGAAATCAAAGGTAGATAAATGCGGTAGTTACCCGGCACAGGGATGGTGGCTGTGGTTGTGGCTGTGGCCGGGAAGGGCGCCGTTTTGGTGATGGTAGGTGTGGCGCTTGGCGTACGCGTTAGGGTGGGAGTGTTTGAAGGTGTGGGTGAAGATGTTTTCGTCGGCGTAGCTGAAAGCGTGCCGGTGGGCGTAGCCGTGCATGGCGGGTTATCGGCTGAAGGCGTGCAATTGCGGGTGGGCGTGACGCTGGGTGTAAAAGTTGGCGTGCGGGTTTGAGAGGGCGTGGGTGTAGGTGTAAGAGTGTTAGTATGCATCGGTGACGGCGTTATGGGCGTATGAGTGCGAGTGGCTGTAGCTGTGGGCGTGTGGGTGGCCGCGGCTGTGGCTGTATTGGTGCGCGTTGCGCTTGGTGTGGTAGTAGGGGTAGCCGGGCCTGCCGAATCAAATTCGTAAGCCCCAATATCACACGCGCCGTTGCGAACATAGCCGCGTTGGTCCAGCGTTAGCACAAGGCTGGCATTATCGAGACAGCCGGTTGGGTTACCGGCATTGATAGCGGGGCTTCCGGCCAGCAAAGCATGGGTTTGAGTGGCGCCACCATTATTCGCTAGTGAATTCAGCGTGGCTGATTGCCCGAGAATATTGCTAGAAGTAGCGCCGGTGACCGTACAGCCTGAAGTATTGCTGATTAGGTTGTAACCTAGGCTGGAAATTGTGCCGGCGCAATCCGGCTTAAATGCGCCCGAACTGGTATTGTCGTCATTATCAGAGATGATGGTGTTGGCAATGGTAAGACTACTACCCGTGACGATGTAAACCCCGCCTCCATCCGCAGTGTTATTAACATAGCGGTCAGCTACGTTTGCTGTAAGGGTAACGTTATAAAGTTCGGCTTCCCCAGCATTGTAAAGCCCGCCGCCACTCCCAGCCGCCAAATTCCCACTGATGGTGCTGTTAATCACCGTTAATTGGCCTGTGTTGCCGATGCCGGCGCTTGAGCCAGTGGAGGTGTTGGAACTAATTAAGCTGTTGGTGATAACAACTTCTGCGGAACTATCAATTGATAGGCCCCCTGCAAAAGCACCTGCATTCGAGTCAATGATGCTGTGTGAAACGGAAAGCGTGGTAGCTGAGTCGACGCGAATCCCAGCAACGTTCCCTAAGTTTTCGGTTATCCGAACGCGGTTAAGCGTGAGTGAGCCGCCATCCAGCCATATTCCGCCGCCAAAGGTTGTTTGGGCGTCGCCACCCGTAAGCCGGAGGCTTCTAAGAGAAGAGGTTCCAGCTACGAAATGTAAGACGCGATCTATTCCATTAGCATCAATCATTGTGGAATTATGACCTTCTCCAATAATTGTTAAACTGCCTGTAATATCCAAATCACCTGTGGCAGCGGCGTTCTCACTCATGCCAGCAAGGCTCAAAGTATAGGTGCCAGCGGCTAGGTTAATGATGTCAGCACCGCTTCCGGCTGGGCAGGCATCCACGGCGCTGTCTAAATTTGCGGCCCGAATGGCCTCCCGCAGAGAACAATCACCATCCGCGTTGAGTTCATCGGTGGTGGTGGTAACGATGATGGCGGCGGCGAGAGCGGGTTGAGTGGGCCATACTGTTCCAATTAATCCGGTTAACAGCAGAGTGGCTAAGCCAAGACGAGCTAGCGACGCGATAAAGTTAGTTTTCATAAGGCTGATATTTAACAAAAATTGCGGATAGTCCAGCGCTAACACTGCGCCTGTGGAGGGCTAATGACGCTGAATCAATAGTCCTGTTTGGTTTCAGTCGGGGGGGTGGCTGGGCGGAGGGCATTCCCCAGCGTTAGCATCACATCCTCAGAGGTGCAGTAACGGGTGGCATAAACCCACAGGCTGACGCCAAGGCCAAAACAAACAATTTGCAAGCCGATTCCCAAAAGTTCCGAAATAGACATGAGTTTTCCTTCCTGTGATGGTGACAGGATAGATGAAACCGTCCGTCGAAACATCGGGAGGCGCACCCTATATTGGCGTGAACCGTTCCCTATATTGGCGGGCGGCTCAGGATTTTTACGGATGATTTTTAGGGGTGTTTGTGGGTCAGCAGGCCGCGTTCACGCGCTAACTTAGCGGCGGCTTCGCGGGAGGGCACATCTAATTTGGCCAGCACGGCGCTTACGTGGTGATCTACTGTTTTTGGGGAAAGGTGAAGCTGAGCGGCGATTTCAGCGTTGGTGAGGTCTTCAGCCAACAGAGCCAGAATATCCAACTGGCGGGCGGTGAGACCAAAAGGGTTTTCCCGTGTGGCTGGGCGGGGGCCGCGTGGCACTCTTTGCCCAGCGGCTAACATCCTATCGCGGAGTCGTTCAACCGCGGGTTGCGCTTCTAATTTCTCAAAGAGGCGTAGAGCCGTAAGTTGGGCCTCGGCATCTCCATCGGCCAAAGCCCATGCCTGCTCATATGGGCAACCTAAGCGTTCCCATTCTGCCGCCGCGCCCCGCCAGTCTCCGGCTATGTGCAAGGCGTAGGGCCGCGCTGTCCATTCCGGCAGAGTGACGGATGCCCCAGCCCGCCAAAGCCAAAAGGCCAACTCGCCGATGTACCATGGCTGTTGATGAGTCAGGGCGAGTTCAAAACCGGTTCGCGCTTCTTCTATAACTTTGGCGTGGTCACCGGTTTGCCACGCCGCCTCGGCCCGCGCCGCCCTAATCATCCCCTCGCGTTGACGGAAGCCTTGCTTGAGCAGTATTTCCAGCGCTTCATCTAATGCGGGCAGAGCGTCTGGTTCGCCGCGCCGGGTGCGCAATCTCCCCAATGCTACTAACGCGGTTCCGCGGCCCGGCGAGAGTGGCCCACGCTCAACCGCTTGTTTGGCAATGCGTTCTGCCTCCGCCCATGCGCCGCGCTGTAATTTGTGAACGGCCAGCCAGCCTTCCATGAAGGCCCAAACCGAGATGAGTTCTCGCTCTTGTACGAAGGGCGCTCCAGCGGCAAACAACGCTTCAGCCCGCTCAGACTGATAGAAATCCACATAAATAGAGCTGAGGTTGGCGTACAGGTTGCCAATGCGTATTGTGTGGTCAAGCTTAAGCGCCAGCGCCAGCGCTTGTTCCAAATACTGCATGCCTCGTTCGTGGTTGAGATAGAGCGCGCACAGCCCCGCCACCTCCAGCAAGCGCGGCATTACTTCCTCGTCTTCAAGGCGTTGGGCCAAGGCGAGGCCTTTTTCTGCCATCGCTACCCCACGCTCATTATCCGCGCTAGCTAAACTCAGCCACGCTTCCATGTTGTAGGCCTGCAAAAGAGGCGCGTTGGGGGCCAAAGGTTCAAGCATCTCCAACGCCGCTCGGTTGGCGGCCTCCGCTTCGGCTTTGTGGCCCGTAATTTGCATTAGGAGCGCAAAGCTCGTCAGGCTTTGGCCATAGTTCAACGGTTGATTGGCTTGTGGCCATAACTTCAACGACTGGCGGCGGGCCTCAATCGCTTCGGGGCGGCGATCAAGGGTGTCACACTCGGTGGCGAACTCATCTAGCAATGTGGCATGTTCGCCGGGTGGTAACGCTTCGGCGTAACGCAGGGCCAACTCAAAAAGTTTGACCGCACTACGGTGCGCCTTGGCCTCCCTGGCTTGGCGTGCGGCCAGTGGGGCAAATTCTAAAATTGCGGCGTGGTCAGCCGCGCCTTCGGCATGGTGGGCCAGACGCGTCACATTTGCCGCTAGGTTAGGAGAGGCTTTCAACGCGTCCAGCGTCATGCGGTGGAGGGCCAATCGTTGCGGCGGAGGAATGGTTTCCAAAATAGTTTGCCGGGCCAGCTCATGGCGGAAGGCGAACCCTTCACCCTGCACGATGAGAGCGCCCATGTTCAAACACTCATCAATAGCCGTAGCTTCTGCCCCAGTCACGGCGGCCAGCACGTGGGGTTCAATCCGCAGGCCAATGATGGCCGCGGCGCGCAATACGGCCTGCCCAGAGAGAGAAAGCCGCATTGCCCGCACCAGCACCGCATCCCGCACGGTAGCCGGGATGCCGTTCTCGCCGCTGGCAATGACTTCAGTGATGAAGAATGGGTTGCCGCCCGTTTGCTGATGGAGTGTTTCAGCCTTGGCGCTTCCGCTCATAAGCCTTTGCACCGCGCTAACCGAGAGAGGGAGCAAGGGCAAACGTACCACAGCGCTAACCGTGGCCAAATCGCCCAGCAAGGTGCGTAAGGGGTGCCGCGGGCTAATCTCATCATCGCGATAGGTAAGCAAAATCAGCGCCGAAGTGTGAACGATGCGGCGAGCGAGGTATTTCAGCAGGTCTAGAGTAGCTTCATCCGCCCAGTGAATATCTTCAAAGATGACGATGACTGGCTGGAGTTGTAATTCGCTTAGCAAAGCGGCAAACAACGCGGTGGGAGGCGCGCCAGCGTTAAGGCGCGCCGGCCACTCGCCGCCCAACTGCCCGGCCATATCATGCAGAGGGCCAAGTGGGCGCGGCGTGAAGAGCGCATCACACGCGCCCCAGCGCACGCGCGCGCCGCTGGCCGCGGAACGCAGAAAGGCTTGCACCAGCGCCGTTTTGCCAATGCCAGCCTCGCCGCTGATGAGGGCCACGCGGCCTTGGCCCATTTGGGCCTCTGCCCAAGCCGTTTCCAACTCGCGCAGTGGCTGGTCACGCTCTAATAGTTCCATCGGCTTGGATTTTACAATGTCTCGATGGAAAAGATTGCACGGTAATTTACAAACAAATAACTAATCAAGGTCGCTCAAAGTTTCTAGTTGACACAAACCCTGAAAAGCCCTACACTCTGGCCCAGTTACGGACACCCCACCGCTTAAATTTCACTGAAAGGAGACGCGCGATGGCTAAAACTCAACTTGCCTACACACTCAACGCTTGCTTTAGCGCGTCTCTCCCTGCGTAACTTCACCTAATCATCTGTGATTTTCCTCAGGCCACGGCGCACTTGAGCACCGTGGCCGTTTTGTTTCTCTGGCTTATTGCCAGCAAACGGCCACCCCTTATCCGTTTGTTTAGAACTCAGCTCTCAGCCCATCAACGAGAACCGTCTTGGGTGAGATCGCTCACCACAATAGCTACTTAGAAGCTGGGTTCCTTGAGCTAGAGAAACACAATGTCTCTTCTATCTGACGATTTAGAAACAATTGAATACCAAAACCCCAGCCAGCGCCGTGAGCGGCAACTAAATCCGCATCGCTTTCATAAACCGAAGGTGGATAAGCGGACGGCGCGCGCCCGTTTGCAGGGCACGCCGGAGGGGAGACCGCAAGTGGCCGGTCTGCAACTTTCCAAAGGGCTGGATGCCACTAGCACGGAAAAGGCTTACTTGTTGGAACAACTCAGTTTGTTCTATGACGCTAAGCCCAAAATCATCACCAGCGTACTCCGGCGCGTGAAGGGCGGCAAAGAAGCGAATGTGTATTGTTGCGCCGCCGGGCCTGCCTTACCGGGGCCGTATGTGGCCGCCAAAGTGTATCGGCCCCGTCTCCTGCGTAATCTCAGAAATGACTCTCAATACCGTGAGGGGCGGGCAGTGCTGAACGCCAACGGCGAAGTGCTTGATTTGCGCCATGATTGGCGGCTGAAAAAAGCCATTGAACAGAAGAGCCGCAAAGGGCTGGCCACCACGCAGGCTTCCTGGATTGCCTACGAGTTCCAGACCATGCTCAAACTTCATCAAGCCGGCGCGGATGTGCCCGTACCCATCCGCAACAGTGAGCACGCTATCTTGATGGAATACTTTGGTGATTTGAGCCGCGCCGCTCCTACCTTGAATCTGGTGTCCATTTCCACCGCCGAGGCGCGCCCGTTGTTTGAGCGGCTGGTAGAAAACATCAAGCTGATGCTGGGTCAGCATGTGATTCACGGCGACCTTTCCGCCTACAACGTGCTGTACTGGAACGGCCAAATCAAAATCATAGACCTCCCACAAATTGTGGACCCGCGCACCAATCCCTCGGCGCGGCAGATTTTTTACCGCGATGTGGAACGGATATGTGACTATTTTGCGCGGTATGGCATTCGGAGTCACGCGCGCGGCCTCGCCCGCGAGTTGTGGGAAAGTTATCAACAGACGAGCAAGCCTGAACCTGACCTGGGTGAGGCGAGTGAAGGGTGAAAAGAACCTGTTATGAAAAACTTAATCTCCGCCGAGCGGATTTATTACCTCCTCGGCGCAACTCAATCCCTGGCCTTTGCCACCATGTTCACCACGTACACGGTGTACTACGTGCAAGCGGCCAAGCTGGATGCTTTGCAGTTAGTGCTGGTGGGCACTGTGTTAGAGCTGGCCTACTTCTTGTTTGAGATTCCCACTGGCGTGGTGGCCGATGTGTACAGCCGCCGCCTCTCCATCATCCTCGGCGTGTTTTTTCTGGGCGCTGGCTTTTTGGTAGCGGGCGTATGGCCGGAGTTCTGGGCCATTTTGTTGGGGCAGGTGATTTCGGCCATTGGCTACGCCTGCCTCAGCGGCGCTACTACGGCCTGGTTGGCGGATGAGGTGGGCAAAGATAGCGTTGGCCCGATTCTTATTCGCGCCGGGCAGTTTGACCGCGTGGCGGGTTTAGTAGGCATTGCGCTGAGCGCAGTATTGGCCAGCTTTGGCTTGCAGTGGCCATACATTGCGGGCGCACTCCTCTTGCTGGCGTTGGGCGGCGTGCTGGCCGCCATTATGCCTGAGCATGGCTTTACACCTGTGCCCACCGAGGAGCGCAACACCTTCAAACAAATGTGGCAAGGCTTTAGCGCCGGAGCCAAGGTGATGCGCGCCACGCCGCTGTTGATGATGTTGCTGGGCGTGGAGTTTTTTATGGGCGCATCTGGCGAAGGCTTTGACCGGCTGGGCGACGCGCACTTGCTGGTGAACTTCACCTTCCCCAGCCTCGGCGCGCTTCAGCCGGTGGTGTGGTTTAGCATTATCGGCGTGGCGGGCAGTGTGCTGGGCCTCATCGTCATTGAGCCGCTTCGCAAATGGTTGGAGGCCCTCAGCCGCAATCCTAAGCAAACGGCGTGGGGCTTGCTGGCGTTTGATTTGCTGACGGCGGTGTGTGGCTTAGTGTTTGCGCTGGCCGGAAATTTCCTGCTGGCCGTGGCCGCTCTGCTGGTGCGCGGCTTGGGCTTCGCGCTGGGTGAGCCGCTGTTTCACGCGTGGCTGGTGCAAAACACACGCCCCGAGGTGCGGGCCACCATGCTTTCGATGGTGGGGCAGGCCAATGCGTTGGGGCAAATGCTGGGCGGGCCGGGCCTTGGCTGGCTGGGCCGCGCCTTTGGGTTTCGCTGGGCGCTGGGTGTAGGCGCCCTAATCCTTTTGCCCGCCCTGCCGTTTTATGCCCGCGCGGCCACCATGGCCAAACCAACTGAAGAATCACTGGAGCAACTCCCCAATGAAACTGCCCCCATTGGAAACTGAGCGCCTGCTCATCCGCCCATTTGTGGAAACGGATTTGCCGGCGGTACTCAACATCTTTGAAGCGGCTGACGCGGATGAAAAGCGGCAACAGTGGCTCAGTTGGTGGTTGCACTGGAACTCTATCAACCATCAAGTTTTAGCGCAGTTGTATCAACCGCCCTACGGTGACCGTGCGGTGGAATTGAAAGCTACGGGGGAAGTGGTTGGCGCTTGCGGCCTGGTGCCTTCCTTTGGCCCGTTCGCCCAACTTGAGAGTGGTGAACCCGCGCTCAATTCGCCAGAGATGGGTTTGTTCTACTGGTTTGCGCCGGAAGCGCGTGGGCAAGGCTACGCCACGGAGGCGGCTCGCGCGCTGGTGAACTTTGCGTTTGAAACTTTGCGGCTCAAACGCGTTGTGGCTACCACGGAGTTTGATAATCTCGCTTCGCAAGCCGTTATGCGTAAGTTGGGCATGCGCTTAGCCCGTAACCCACTACCTCAGCCAGAGTGGTTTCAGGTGGTGGGTGTATTAGAGAATGACTAAGTTTATATTTTAACGAGCACGTCATGTAAAATGATGTCCCATTAAAGGTTAATTACACCATGTCTAAACATCTTCCCTTTATTTTTTTCGGTTTAGGGGCTGGCCTCCTCACCGTCATTGTGGTGGGTTTTGGGTGGCCGGCCATTTTCCCCGGCATTATCCGCAACGAACATTACTATGGCGATGGCCCCAGCCTCGCTTTTCTAGTGGGCTTGGTGGCGTTGTTGGTAGCGCCGTTTTCTAGCCTAGGCGGCTTGGTGGGGAGCCGCATTGCAATGGAGGGCGGCGAGGGTGAACAGAAACTGATGGCCGCCATCGGCGGCATTCTCATTGCTGTGCCGCTCACTTGTTTTGGCCTATGGCAGTTCAGCGGGTGGTGAACCATGTGCCGAAGCATCAAAACCCTGCGGAAACTTGAGCATCCCGTAACGCCGGAAGAAATTCAGGCCGCCGCATTGCAGTACGTGCGCAAAATCAGCGGCTACCGCGCGCCCTCCCGCGCCAACCAGGCCGCGTTTGAGAAAGCCGTAACCCAAGTGGCGGAGGCTACCCAAACGCTATTAGCGGAATTGAAATCGAAAACAAGCTAAACTTTTAGAAACTACTGTCAATAACCAAACCCAGAACCCTCTCCCAACGGGAGAGGGTAGGGTGAGGGCGAACTGGCGGCCTTTATCTGGCGCTTCGCCCTTACGGCCTAAACCATCTCCCTCCATCAGTTACAATCCCCCGCATGGAAACGGCCTCAACTGAAAATCCGCCCGCTACTACACGGGGGCTGGCGCGGGATGCTTCAATTATCGCGTTAGGCAACGCCGCTAGCCGCGTCTTGGGCTTCTTCCGTGAACAGGTAAAGGCCAACTTGTTTGGCGCCGGCCCGCAGGTGGATGCACTGAACTTGGCGCTGGCCATCCCCATTCAAGTTTATGATTTGGTGACGGGCGGCATGGTGAACTCCGCCCTGGTGCCCGCCTTTAGCGAATACACGCCCGCAGAACGCCGCACGGAACTGTGGCGCTTGGCCAGCCTCGTTCTCACGCTCACCACCCTCATCGTTTCCTTCATCATCCTCATCCTGTTTGGTTTTGCGCCGCAAGTGGTGGCCGCCTTTGCGTGGATTAGCGCCCTCAATGGCCGCACTGTGCCTGCGCCCACACTGGAGGCCGCCGCCCAACTTCTGCGCGTGACTTTACCTGCCGTAGTGTTTCTGAGTTTATCCGGCGTGCTCACAGGTTTGTTGTACGCGCTCAAACGTTTTACCCTTCCAGCGTTTGTGGGCGCGGTATTCAACGCTAGCATGGTGCTGATGGCGCTGATTTTTTCCGTGCAGTGGGGCGTGCTGGCGATGGCGTGGGGGCTGATGACCGGCGCACTGCTCCAAGTGATTTTGCAATTCCCGGCGCTCCGCGATGCCGCGCTGTGGCCCGCCCTCAACCTGCGGCATCCGGGCCTGCGGCGCATCCTCAAAGCCTACGTGCCCATCACCATCAGCATGTTTATTGCCCAACTTTCCAATTATTTTGGCCTGAGCGTGGCTTTTGGCTACGAGCGCGGCCTCAGCTGGATGGGCTATGCCACCAACTTGTATCAATTTCCATTGGGGCTGGTGGGCGTGGCGGTTTCCTCTGCCATTTTGCCCACGCTGGCGCAACAAGTTACGGCTCCTAAAGAATTTCGCGCTACTCTGGCGCAGGGCTTGAACTTGGTGATGGCGCTGATTGTGCCCGCCACCGTGGGCCTGTTTGTATTGGCTCAGCCGGTGATTGCGTTGGCCTTTCAGCATGGAGAATTTACGGCGCGAGATACGGTGGAGACCGCGCACGTTTTGCAAGTGCTGGTGCTGGGCCTGAGCTTTGCCGCGCTGGATTTAATGCTCATCAACGCTTTTTACGCGCTGGGTGATACGCTGACGCCCTCCAGCGTGGGCGTGTTCAGCGTAGTGGTGTATGTGGCAGTGGCGCTCGGCTTACAGCCTATGTTGGGCTTTTTTAGTTTGATTTTGGCCGATGCCGTCAAACATCTTTCGCACGCGGTGGTTTCTGGGTTTTTGCTGGCGCGGCGGCTGGGCGGCTTTGGCGGCGCGGGCGTGTGGCAAACAAGTGCTAAAGTTCTGCTGGCCGCTGGGCTGATGGGGCTGGGCGCGGCGGGGGCGCTCGCGCTCACTGCTCTGTTGCCCTTACCAACGGGGTGGCTGGCACATCTGGTTCAAGCCGCGTTTCCAGCGGGCGTGGGCGTGCTGTTATATTTTGCGCTGGCTTGGTGGCTCAAAATTTCAGAAGTGCGAAGCGCTTTAGCCAGTGTGCGGCGCAGGTTTTTCTCACGCTAAGCACTTGAAGAAAAACTATGTTTGAGCACTTGAAATTAGAGAACAGCATCCCGGTTGTTCAGCAAGAGTTGATTGTTTTTGCGAATGCGGTGTGGAATGGTAGTGAAAACTGGCTTTATTCGTCAAGCCCATTGTTGCGTGCTGGCGAAGCCCAAAATGCCGTTAGAAATTATCGATGGCTGGGTTCAGTTTTGAATAACTCTGCGGGTGAGTGGATTGATATAAGCCTTGACTCACTTTCTATAGACTCAAATTCAAATTACGTTGTAACTTGGGATTTTGCACGACCTTCTGTGTTAGGTGGGTTTCGTATTTTTACAATGAAGTTTTATGCACATTACGTTCTGTCAGCAAGCGCCACCTATTTTTATCTTATTGAAGTTGGGAGCTGGATTAAACCTACTCAAGACGAATTGCGAACCGGACTGTTTCGGCTCTCCAGGTATTTGGAGCGAAATCCCATCTTACTTCACGAAAAAGACTTGACTGACGATTATAGTAAATCTCTTGAGTCTGGAATTGAATTGAGTATGCGAGTGATTATGCAATATCGCTAAAAGCTTAAACCTCCGCTCTTAGCGTGTTTTGCGAGAGATAAAATATGAAACTTCTCATCCTCGGTGGCACAATTTTTTTAGGGCGGCATATTGTGGAAGTGGCCCTCCAACTTGGGCACACGGTTACGCTGTTTAATCGTGGCCAACGCAACGCGGAACTGTTCCCGCAGTTGGAGAAATTGCGCGGTGACCGGCGTGCTGAAAATGGCTTAGACGCGCTGAAAGGCCGCACTTGGGACGCGGTGGTTGATACGTGTGGCTACATCCCCCGTGAGGTGCGCGCCTCAGCCCGTTTGCTGGCGGATGCTACCGCACACTACACTTTCATCTCCACAGAATCCGTTTACGCAAATTTTCAACAAGCGGGCATTGATGAAACCTACGCTACGGGCACATTGGCCGATGAAACCGTGGAAGAAGTGACGGGCGAGACCTACGGCCCACTCAAAGCTCTGTGCGAGCGCGAAGCTGAAGCCGCACTGCCGGGCCGCACCCTCATCATCCGCCCCGGTTTGATTGTGGGGCCGAATGACCCGACTGACCGTTTTACTTATTGGCCTACCCGTGTGGCGCGCGGCGGGGAAATCCTCGCGCCGCAACACGCTAATTACGCCGTGCAATTTATTGATGTGCGTGATTTGGCGGCGTGGACGGTGAGCATGGTGGAACAGAAGCAAACCGGCATCTTCAACGCCGATGGGCCAACGTTAACGTTAGGCGAAGTGTTACAGACCTGCCAAACCCAAAGCCAAAGCGCGGCCCAATTTATTTGGGTCACGGAAGAATTTCTTGCGCAGAACAATGTTGCGCCGTGGAGCCAACTGCCGCTGTGGATTCCAGAATCAGACGCAGACTCTGCTGGTTTTGCCCATATGAGCATTGAGAAAGCCCGCGCGGCTGGCCTCACCTCGCGCCCGCTAGCTGAAACTGTGCGTGATACGTTGGCGTGGGCGGCCACTCGCCCAGCAGACCATGCGTGGCGGGCTGGTCTCACCCCTGAACGTGAAGCTGAACTGCTAAAACTCTGGCGGGAGAAAATCTAATTGGACACGGAAGAATACAGACGCTTCGCGCACACAGTTTTCTTTTAGCGTCTCTTCGTGTTTCTTGGTGCAACTTCGTGCGCCTTCGTGAAAAAAACTATGCTTTCCAAAATCGCCGGCTGCCTCGCCGGCCTCGCCCTCGGTGATGCACTAGGCACGCCCACTCAGCCCACGCCCGAAGCCACCTGCGCGCGCTATGGCATCATCACCGGCTTTATCACCCCACATGCAGACGACCCGTTTGGCCATGCCGGTTTGCGCGCCGGGCAAATTACAGATGATACGCAGGCCGCGCTGGCGTTGGTGAAGGCTGTTATCCGTGAGCAAAATTTTTCACTGGAAATTGCGGCGCAGGCATTGGTGGGCTGGCTGGATTCTGTTGACGCCGCGCATTCACCCTATGTTGGCCCCAGCACCAAAGCGGCGTACGCGGCCCTCAAACGCGGTGTGCCGCCCACAGAAAGCGGCCTCGGCGGCGCAACCAATGGCGCAGCCATGCGCGTGGCCCCGCTTGGTTTCCTTTCCAACAATTTAGAGCAGGTGGCCCAGTATGCCGCATGGTCAGCCATGCCTACGCACCATACCCCTCTCGGCCTCGCCAGCGCGGCGGCGGTAGCGTACGCGGTTACGGTAGGGGCGGATGGCCATCCGCCCTTACATGATGTGATTTCCTCCGCCGCCCTCGGCGCAGAATGGGGCGCGCGGTTGTACGCTGGCCCGCTTTCGTTTGCGCCCATGCCTAATTTAGCCCGCCGCATTCGTTGGGCGGTGAGTTTGGTGCAAGGCGTTGAGCGGCCCAGCCGTAACCCTTTGGCGTGGCCGGAAAGTGTGTGGCGCAAACTGCGGGAACTATATGATTTGGTTGGCGCAGGCATGGCGGCGCATGAAACCGCGCCAACGGCTTTTGCGCTGGTGGCGTGGGCGGACGGTGATCCGCTGGTGGCCACTTTGTTGGCCGCTAATTTGGGCGGCGATGGTGATACGATTGGCGCAATTGCGGGCGCGGTCTGTGGCGCGCAGGCGGGGATCGAATCTATTTCGCCTGAGCTGTTAAGTGTGCTAGAAAATGTAAACGGCCTAAACTTTTGGAAGTTGGCGGAAGATTATGCCCAAGCTGTAAAACGGATGGAACAGACGTAAATAGATGAAACGGGGTTTTCTGTGTCATCCGTAAAATCCGTGTAAGAAAAAGCCATGAAACCCTTTGTAACCCTCGGTGACTTAGTTGCAGATTTCTACGTGGGCATTGAGCGTTTGCCCGTGCAAGCCGGGCGGCATCAGGATGTTTCTGATCTGGCGCTGGGGCCGGGAGGGGCGGGCAACGCGCTCACCGCCGCCGCGCGGCTGGGCTTGCCGTGCATCGCCCTCGGCGGCCTCGGCCAAGATTGGGTGGGCCAGCGCATTTTCCAACAACTGCAAGCGGAAGGCGTGAACGTTGACCACCTCACATGGATGCCAAACGAGAATACGGCTGTAGCAGTGGTTTTACGGGCTGAGAGGGGCGAGCACGTGTTTTTGGGCTACTATGGCACGCGCGGCCCGCAAACGCTTCCTGCGCACTATTTACCCATTTTGCAAAATGCAGGCGTGTTGATGGTGGATGGCTGGACGTTCCGGCATGATTGGCCCGCGCCCATTTTGGCGGGCATGGAAATTGCCTACCGCGCAGGTGTTAGCACGCTGTTTGACCCCGGCCCGCAGTTAGCTGAACTGGACGTGGGTTGGTTGCGCGCCATGCTCAACGCCACGCGCGTTTTATTAGCCACGCAGGATGAAGCCCGCGTGCTACAACGCAAATTAGGCGCGGTGAGCCTGAATGCTTTGCCGCAGATTGAAACAGCCATCATCAAGCATGGCGCAGGTGGGTGTGTGATTTCCACCCCTCAACGCACCTTTGAGTGCGCAGGGTTTAGCGTGGAAGTGAAAGATTTAACGGCGGCGGGCGATTGTTTTGCGGCGGGTGTGGCGTGGGGCATTTGGCGCGGCTTACCGTGGGAAATGATTGGTGTGCTCGCCAACGCCGTGGGGGCCGCCAAGGTGCAGAAGATCGGCACGGCGCTCTCGGCCCCCACCCGCGCAGAAGTGGCCGCCCTCCTTCACGCCCAGCGGCCCGAGGTGGCCGCTCAACTTAACCTCTAGAAACTCAAAAGCCTCAAGGCATCCTTTATCGGCCCAGCCCACAGCCATTGAAGGGTTGTTTAGCTTGGGAAAAGCGTCCCATTGAGCCGCACCGGCGAACTTTTATGATAATAAAAGATTTCTACTAGGTGCCAAACTTAGGCGGTTTCAGAAGATCGAAACGATCTTAGGCGGCACATTCTGCAACTGAAGATTGCCTATGCCGCGCCAACTCTTCATACCCCGTTGGGGCCTTAGCCTTAGTTTACTCATCAGTGTTTCCCTCACCCAATTGCTTGGCCCCTCTGCCGTGCAGGCCGCCAACTGGCCGTCCGGCTTTATCGCTGAAACCGTTGTCAGTGGCTTAGGCTATCCGGTGTCAATCGCTTTTGCGCCAGATGGCCGGATGTTCATTGCCCAGAAAAATGGCCGGGTGCGGGTGTTCCAAAACGGGTCAATGTTGCCCGAAGATTTCATCAGTTTGACCACGCTCGTCAACAATTATTGGGATCGGGGCCTCATTGGGATTGCCGTTCACCCCAATTTCCCTACCCAACCCTATGTGTACGTATTCTACACATATGACCCGCCCGGTGTTGCTCAGGATGGGACGGGAGGGCGGGTAAGCCGGTTGGTGCGTTACACAGCGGATGCGGCCTATGGGTACAACCGCGCCGTAAGTGGAAGTAGCGTGGTTTTGTTAGGAAACAATAGCACGTTGGCGAACATTGGTAACCCAGCGGACGGCACAGCGGATGACATCGCCTATGCTTCGTGCGCTATAGGCGGTGTCACAGGCGGCGCGCCTATTCAAGATTGTCTGGCTTCGGATGGCCCTTCCCATACAGTTGGCACGCTGATGTTTGGAGCGGATGGGGCGTTATATGTGAGCCACGGCGATGGCGCCAGTTTTACGCTGGCCGACCCACGCGCTTTACGCGCTTTGGATGTAAATAGCCTCAATGGCAAAATCCTGCGCATTAACCCGGCGAATGGGCAAGGCTACTCAAACAACCCGTTTTACGATGGCAATCTCAACAGTAATCGGTCTAAAGTGTGGAGTTATGGCTTTCGTAATCCCTTTCGTTTCACGCTCCATCCTTCAACAGGTGAGGTTTACATTGGCGATGTGGGCTGGTCAAAGTGGGAAGAAATCAATGTGGGAAAAGGCAAAAACTTTGGCTGGCCGTGTTATGAGGGTGGCAACGGCGTAAGTTTGGCCCAGCCGAGTTATGCTTCTAGTTCTGCCACCGAAGATACGTGTAGCGTTTACTACGGTGGCGGCTTCCCATCCGCTTCCACTTTAGATAATTTCAATCGCGCCAACGGAGGGATGGGCAGTCATTGGGGCGCTTCCACCACTGGCTATGCCATATCGTCCAATCAACTCCGCGTAAGCTCCGGGGGAAATGTATTTTGGAAAGCTTCCAGCTTCGGGCCTAATCAGGAAGTATTTGTGAAGCTGGCGAATATGGATAATAGTGCCCAAGAAATAAACTTGTTGCTCAAAGCGCAAAGCTCCAGCGCGTATGATAGCGGGGTGTTGAAGATTCAATATGCTCCGGCCCAGGAAGTGGTTCGGGTGTGGACGTTTACCAATGCTCAAGGCTGGGTACAACGCGGAACCGATATGCCGGTCTCTTTTGATACGGGTGACCGCTTTGGCGCACGAGCCACAGCTGGCGGCTTGGTACAGGTCTTTCGCAACTCCACCTTAGTGGGCAGTGCAGATATAACTGAATGGCCGCTCTACACAGCAGGTGGCTATATTGGCCTGTGGATGATTAATGTGGATAACACTCTTTTAGATGATTTTGGCGGCGGTAATAGTAGCGCCAGCGGCGGGAGTAGTGTGCAGGCCCCGGTTTATGCGTATCAACATGCGGTCATCAATGGTGAGAATCAAGGCTCAGCCGTGCAGGTGGGCGCCTTCTATTCTGGCGCGGTATATCCGGCGCAATACCGGGGTGCGTTGTTCTATCAAGATTACAACAACGACTGGATTAAGTATCTCAAGTTTGATGCGCAAGGTAATGCCGCCAGTTATGATTTTGGCGTGGATGTGTCTCTTTCCAGTGGTGGGCCGGTGCAACTCATTACCGGGCCGGATACCAATTTGTATTACGTGATGTACAACGGCTCCGGTAGTGAAGTGCGCCGCATCCGCTACATTGGCGGCGGCAACACGCCGCCGACTGCCAACGCTACTGCCTCCCCCACGGATGGCCAACCGCCGCTGGCCGTGAACTTCTCCAGCCAAGGCTCTTATGACCCGGATGGTCAGGCCATTACATATCAATGGAACTTTGGCAATGGCGTAACTTCTACGCAGGCCAACCCCAGCTACACCTACAACTCCCCCGGCTTATATACCGCCGTCCTAACCGCCACCGATACGGCAGGCGCGAGTAGCACCGATAGTGTGCTGATAATTGTGGGCAACACCGCGCCAGTGGCCACCATCACTGCGCCCATCTCCGGCACTACTTACAGCGTAGGTGATGTGATTAACTTTAGCGGCTCAGCGAATGATGCGGAAGAGGGTAATCTAGCCGACTCTCGCCTGACGTGGGAAGTGTTACTCCACCACAACGCCCACATTCACTATAACTACTTCACGGCGGCGGGTGCGAGCGGCGCTTTTACCGCGCCTGACCACGGCGACGGCACCTCGATGGAGTTGTGTTTAACGGCCACGGACGTGGGCAACCTAAGCCATACCGTTTGCCGCGCTCTGCTCCCCAAGCAAACGCTATATACCTTCCTCACTAACCCACCCGGCCTAGAATTGGTGTACGCCAGCTCTAGTTTTACGGCGCCCTTCACCGCCACCAGCATTGTGAGTTCAACGCTTCAACTTACGGCCCCGTTTATCCAGAATGGTTTAACTTTTGATTCCTGGTCGGATGGCGGCCCGCGCGACCGCCAACTCATCATTGGCGCCACGCCGCTCACACTCACGGCGAGCTATATCAATCACATGCCAACCCTTTCGCCTTTCGGAGCGCAAACCATTGATGAAGATGGAAGTACAGGCCATTTGGCCTTTACGGTGAATGATAATGAAACCCCATCCGCCAGTTTGGTGCTGACGGCCACCAGCTCCAATCCGGCGTTGGTGTTGCCGAGCGGGCTAGTGTTGAGCGGCTCCGGTGAAAACCGCACCCTGAGGGTAACGCCCAAAGCCAATCAATTTGGCGCCGCCACCATTACCTTGAGTGTGATGGATAGTCGAGGAGGCCTGGCCAGCACCAGTTTCACGCTCACAGTGAATTCAGTGAATGATTTGCCAAGCGCCGGCAACGATCACTTTGTGATGCTTCAGGGTGTGAACCAACAAATTCTGGCCTCAGCCTTGCTGGCGAATGATACCGATGCCGATGTGGGCGATGTGCTTACCATCACAAGCTTGGGGGACACCCTGCCCGGGCATGGCACTGCCACCTTTAACAATGGCATGCTTATTTACACCCCTCATAGTAACTTCACAGGCGTAGATGCCTTCACTTATCAAGTGAGTGATGGGCGTGGCGGCATTGCCACAGGCACTGTGACCATAAACGTAGTGGCGATCACGGACAGAGTGTATTTGCCATTGGTTGCACGCTAGTAGAGGCGCATTATTGAAACTTTACGCCTGAAATAGCGGAATTTTTTGCCCCACGCTAGTTTGCACAGCGCGTTCATACACTGTGGCCGCCGTCAACACATCCCACACACTCAGGCCGTGCGATTCAAACAGCGTGATTTCGCTTTCCGATGTGCGGCCCGACGCTTTGCCGCTCACCACTTCCGCTAATTCCACCACGGCTTCCCAAGCCGTAATTCCTTCCGTGATAGCCGCCGCTAAATCACCGCATTCCTGCTGAGCCTGCTCCAACATATCCACCGCAATCCGGCTAGAGCGGCGCACCGTTTCGCCATCTATCTCGCGCCGCTTGAGGTGATTACTGCCCGCCGCGTTGATGTGCGTGCCCGGCTTGAGCCACGCGCCCTCAAACACTGGCGTGGCGGAATTGGTGATGGTGGCTACCACATCCGCTGACTCAACGGCCTCGCGCGCGCTTTCCACCGCCACAATTTCCGCCGCCACGGTGCCCTGATTTTCTTGCGCAAATTGCTGGCGCTTCTCAACGCTCCGGCTAAAAACCAGCACGCGCTCAATGGGCCGCACCGCGCAAATGGCCTGCATCTGCGTGCGCGCCTGCCCCCCAGAGCCTATCAACCCCAACACTTTCGCCTCGGGCCGGGCTAGATACTTGGTAGCCACGCCGCTGGCCGCGCCCGTGCGCATTTTGCCCAGATAATCGGCTTCAATCAACGCCGCCAGCTTTGCCGTTTCATAGTGATATAAAGGGATTAAAAAATTAGCGCCCATGCTAGTGGCCGGATAAATCTTCAGCCCAAAAATGTTGTGGCTGGGCGCGGCGCTGGCCATGTAATGAAGCAGGCCGTTTTTGATGGGCACGCGGCGGCGGGCATGGTTCGTGGCATTTCCATTGCCCAACTCGCGGAACGCCGTCTCCACCGCTTCCAGCGCCATTTCCATCGTCAGCAAATTTTCAACATCGTGTTCAGTAAGAAGAAGCGTCATGGTGTGCTGTGGTTTGTATTGCAAAATGTGTGCCGGGTAAAACGTGAAACGCAAGCGGCATTTCACGCATTGCGTTTCATGTTTACGAGAGCGCCTCGCATTCGTTCCAGCCCCTCCATCAAAGTGGCGCGCGGACAGCCAAAGTTGAGCCGCACAAAACCTTCGCCGCCGGGGCCAAAGGTTGCACCATCGTTCAGGGCTACCTTGGCCTGCTCTAAAAAGAATTGAAAAGGCGAAGGCTCAAGAGCCAATGCGCGGCAATCGAGCCAAACCATATAGGTTGCGTCTGGTATGGTGGTGCGAACGCCGGGGAGATAATCGCGCACATAGTTCACCACCGCGTCTCGGTTGGCGGTGAGATAGGCCCGGAGCTCGGCCAGCCATTCATCACCGTACAGAAAGGCGGCCTTAGCGGCGGCAATGCCAAAGCTGTTGCTGTGCATAATCAATTGTTCACAAACTTTTTTATAGCGTTCGCGTAAGTCTGGATTGGGGATAACGGCAAAACTGCAGAACAGCCCGGCTAAATTAAAGGTTTTGCTTGGCGCAATTAGGGTGATGGTGCGCTGTTCAATTTCGGAGGCGAGCGTTGCCAGCGGTATGTGTTTGGCCCCACCCAGCAATAGCTCACTGTGAATTTCATCCGAGCAGATGGTGACGTTATGCCGCAAGCAGATTTCCGCCAAGCGCGTTAGCTCGGCGCGATTGTAGATGTGGCCTGTGGGGTTATGCGGATGGCAAAGCAGAAACATTTGGGTGGCTGGCGTGATGGCCGCTTCAAAGGCATCAAAATCAATAGAATAGCGCAAGATAGAGTCTTGCGCTTGGAGGCTGAGCGGCGCATATTGCCGTTGCAAACCAGTGTTTTCATGGACTTGCAAGAAAGGAAAGTAAACGGGCGGTTGCATGAGCACGGCGCTCCCCGGTTCGCATACGGCTCGCGCCGCAATGTTGAAGCCTGCCACAATACCCGGTATCGTAATCACCATTTCCGGCGTAGTGTTCCATCCATATAATTTTTCCATCCGTTCACAAACAAAGCTATACCACTCCGGCTTGGGGAATTCATAACCGAAGATGCCGTGTTCCACCATTTGGCGCAGGCGGGTCAATACCGGCTCCGGCGCGCGGAAATCCATATCGGCCACCCACATTGGCAGAACATCGGGCGGGAACCAATTCCATTTACTACTGTCAGTTGGGCGGCGGTCAATGATTTCGTCAAAGTTATAGGGCATAGCGCAGAGTGAAACGTGAGGCATGAAACGTGAGGTTGGAGTTCATTACGTTTCACGCTCTACGCGTCACAACTTATCTTTCTTGCCACACGGCCTGAGCTGTTTCCGCCAGTACGCGCATTTTGCGGAACTGGTCTGCCGGTGTAATGGCGTTGCCGCCAACTGAGGTGGCGAAGCCACATTGCGGGCTAATGGCCAGCCGCTCTAACGGCACAAAACGGGCGGCCTCGGCGAGGCGGACTTTTAGATATTCCACAGTTTCCGCGCGCGGGCTTTTGGTGGTAACGAGGCCAAGCACCACTGTTTTATCTTCCGGCACAAGGGCAAGAGGGTCGAAATCGCCGGAGCGTTCGTCATCGTACTCCAGCATCAAACGCTGAGCGTGGATGTTTTGAAAGATGGGTTTAGCAATCAAATCGTAGCCACCCTCCACCAGCCAGCGGCTGTGCTGATTGCCTCGGCACAGGTGGAAGCTAAAGGTGACGCCCGGCCAATTGCCCATTACGGCGTTATCCATTTCAATGCCACGCGCCAGCCAGCGGTTAATCTCCCAGCCGCGGCTCTCGTAAAACTTACGTGTTTCTGGGTCAATCAACAGCGGATAGTGCGGCGCATCAAGCTGAATGTAAGTTGCGCCGAGCCGCACCAGCTCCGCCACTTCGTCCCGCAGAATATCCACCACGTCCGCCAGAAAACTGTCTAGGGTAGGATACACATGGGCGGAAAGATGCGGTGACCAGAAGTTGGCGTATAGGCTGGGGCTGGTGAGGGTGATTTTGGGAATGCGGCTGGTGCGGCGGCGCAGATACACAAATTCTTCGGCAGAGAGGTGGCGCTTACGGCGCAGTTTGCTCACCACACCGAGTTGTTGCGGGCGGGCCGTGCTTTTATCACCAATGCGCTCATCGCCTTTCCAATCGCCCCATAAAAAGGCGTTAATATCCCATGCGCCAAAGCCTTCCACGGCCTCCGGCAACTGGCTCTGAAAAGAAAGCCGCCGTTGTTCCCCATCCGTCACCACAGCCAAGCCAGCCTCTTCTTGGGTTTGGATGGCTTCATCCACTGCTTGGTCTTCAATGACCTTAAACTGTGCTGGGGATATTTTCCCCTCAGCGTAATCTGCCCGCGCGGCCAGCAGATAGGGCGGGCGGAGCATGGAGCCAACAACGTCAGTGCGAGCGGTGAGCATAGGGGTGGCTGAAGAATTTTACTCTAGGCGGATGGGGGCGGCTTCCGGCTTGGCGTTTGCAGTAACAGGCTGAAAACCAATGAATAAATAGAAGCTGAAGAGGCCGGCGAGGACGAGCGCAAAGGAAATCATCAGGATGTTGCGCCAGCCTTGCACAAAGGCCAGCTTAACAGCGGCTTGAACCGCTTGCGCCGCGCCGCTCTCCAAAGAGGCCGGGGCCTGCGTGGCGCCAAGGTTATTGGCCTCCGCCGCTAATTGCGTGCGCGCCTCAGCGCTCATTTCAATGGCTTGCGTTTGCTCTATTAATGAATCACGAAAGGTGGTGAGCATTACCATGCCAAAAATTGCCACCGCCAACATTTGCGCGATGCGGCTGACGGCGTTGTTGAGGCCGGAGGCCACGCCGGAGTAGCGGGCAGGCAAGGAACCCAACGCAATAGCAGTGAGCGGCACAAACGTGAGGCCGTTGCCGACGCCAAATAAAAGCAAGGCTGGAAAAAACGTCAACCAATAGTTATCGCCTACGCTGGGGATGAGCAGAACGAGGAAGGCCGTGCTGGCGAGGAGAATGCCAAACGTCATCACGCGTTGTGGGCCGATACGATCTGTGAGGCGGCCAGCGAAGCGGGACATGATGAACAAACAGAGGGGAATGGGGATTTGACGTAGCCCGGCTTCAAATGGCGTGAAACCTTGTACTTGCTGAAAGTTGAGGGTGAGAAAAAAGAAAATACTGCTCAGGCCAAGGTAATGAAAAAGTGAAAGCGCGTTGATGCCGCTAAACGCTCGGTTGCGAAATAGGTGAAGGGGCATCAGCGGTGCAGGCGAACGGGCTTCTATAAAAACAAAGGCCGCGTACTTGCTGAAAGTTGAGGGTGAGAAAAAAGAAAATACTGCTCAGGCCAAGGTAATGAAAAAGTGAAAGCGCGTTGATGCCGCTAAACGCTCGGTTGCGAAATAGGTGAAGGGGCATCAGCGGTGCAGGCGAACGGGCTTCTATAAAAACAAAGGCCGCTAAGCTAATGAGGCCAACGAAAATTGAAATGAGAACGAGCGCATTCACCCAGCCAAGTTGCGGGCCTTCAATCAGGCCGAAGAGCAAGGCGCCGAGGCCGAGCATGAGGGTGAGAACGCCCGGCCAATCGAGAGGGCCGGTGGCAGTTTCATCGCGGCTTTCGGGCACTTTCCGCCATGCCAACCAACAAGCAAGCAGGCCTAGTGGAACGTTGATGAAAAAGATAGCACGCCATGAGAGCGTGGTGGTGAGCCAGCCACCCACCAGCGGGCCAAGCATAACGACGAGCGGCGAGAACGTCCCCCAGATGCCCAGCGTTCGCCCACGTTGCTCCGGCGGTACGGTGGCGTTGATGATGGCGAGGCCGCCGGGCACCAGCAGTGCGCCGCCGACGCCTTGCAAGCCGCGCGCCACAATCAACATCTCTAAATTGGTAGCAAAACCGCACAGCACTGAGGCGATGGTGAAAATCAGCGTGCCAATAATCAACACCCGCACGCGCCCGTAACGGTCACCCAGCGCGCCGCCAATGAGCAGAAGCACCGAGAGAGTGAGGATGTAGATATTGAGGATCCATTGAAACCCAGCTACATCGGCGTTGAGCGACTCTTGAATTTGGGGGATGGCAACATTGAGGGCGGATTGGTCAAGATAAACCATCCCGGTGCTGAGGATGGTAACGGCAAGAACGGCAGTTTCAGTAGAGATGTTTTTCATTTTTTCACGAAGGACACGAAGAAACACGAAGTATTCATGAAAGCGCACGAAGAGATAACTTTCGTGCGCTTTAGATTCTTTTCGTGCGGCTTCGTGGTTAGCTGGCTTTCATTGTACCGGAAGCAATTCGATATTGTTCCAGCGTTTCCCAATTGATCGTCACCCCTAAACCCGGCGTATCCGGCAAATCAATGTAGCCGGGGCCGCTGGGCAAAAGTGGGGCAGGGAGGATGAAATCGCGGCGCTCCGGCGTCCAGTTGGGCGGGTCAAACGGAAATTCCACAAACGGCGCGGTGGAGAGAGCCGCGCATACATGCAAATTCGCCATTAAGACTAAGCCATCACCCCAGGTGTGCGGCGTATAAATGCAACCCTCAGCCTGCGCCTCGCCCGCAATCTGCCGCGCGCGCAGGATGCCTGTGCACCACACTACATCCGGCTGATACACATCAAACGCGCCGTGTTTGAGGTATTGCCGCAAATCGGCATACTCGCGGTTGCCCTCGCCGCCCGCAATGCGCAGTTTGGCGCGCCGCCGCAAATTAGCCAAGCCCTCGTAATCGTGCCGATGCAGAGGCTCCTCCAGCCAAAATACGCCCAGCTCGGCCAGCGCATCGGCCACCCACAGCGCCGTTTTGAAATCCCAAGTAGGTGACGCATCCCACGGCATTTGCCAGCCTTGGTTGGCATCCACCAAAATGTGCATCTCAGGGCCAATCGCTTCCCGCGTGGCGGCCACCACCGCAATATCTTTTTTGATATCGGCATCGTGAAATCGAATCTTGAGGGCGGGATAACCTAACGCTTGCAATTGCTTGGCCGAAGCGGCGCGCTCTGCCGCCGGTTTGCGCTCACCACAGGAAGCGTACAAAGGCACGCGGCTGGTTCGCCCACCGAGCAATTTCCACACCGGCTGTCCGGTGATTTTGCCCATTAAATCCCACAGCGCCACCTCTAGCGGCCAGCACCGCCCATAATGAAACTGCAAGTTATCCAAAATGCGCACATGGCGCTCAATGGCAAACGGGTCTTGGCCAAGAAACAAGTGCTCATGGCCCGTAAAGCCTAGCATGGCGTCACCGGAGCCAACGCCTTCGTACTCGCCTGCCGTCACGCGCACCAGCGTATTTGTAAACGTCTGGCGCGGATTAGGGTCCCACGAGGCTAAAAACGGCGGGTCTAATTTTATGCGGTAGTGGCGGATTTCAATGGAATCTATTTTCATGCGAAAACTTAACCGCGAAGGCGCGAAGACCGCCAAGAAACTTTACGTTCTTTGCATCTGTGCAGTTAAGAAATGTTTGTCTGTTCCAGTAATGTGTCAAGTTGAAGTTCGCGCAGGCAGGTTTGGCTGGGCACACCAGTTTCAGCGTCCCACTGCATTAGTTCATAATAGCGGCGCTTGGCCCACTCAAAGGCTTCTTGTGAAATTTCAACGCCCTTCAAGGGGCCACTTTCAAACGCCCGCATCACGCGCTTAGGGAGTTTATCATCCTCAGCCGTGAAGCCTTCACGCACATTAAACAGTCGGCTGAGCGTTTGCGCGCGCGCGCCTACGGCCAAAATATCCGCCACACTGTACTCTATGCCTGTTACGCCGGAGAGCGCACTGGCCAAATGTTCATAACGATACGGGTAAAAGTGGCAATTGATGGCGCAATCCTGAAAGTGCATCCAGTTGACTTCGACATGGAAGGCGCGCATTTTGTCTTCGTTCAAATCGCTCGGCTTCTGCGGCCCAATCTTCCGCTCCAGCACGGAGTTTACGCGGTTCAGCCCTTCGCCCTCCGAAGCAATATCCGTATCATGCATGTTCATCATGTGGTCTGCGCCTACAGGGGCTACGGCGTAGCCAACGCCCAACGCTTTCTTTAAGCGCGGCTCATGCATGGGCAGTTCCTGTTTTTTCACCGTAATGTTGAAGTCTGCGGTGGCCGGGCCAAAGCGCGCGCTCATCCGCGCCACGCCGTCCGCCAGCACCGCGCCAAAACCCTCGCGCCGCGCTATCATCTCTACGGATTTCACCAACAATTCCCCATCACCCCAGCGGAGCGCCAAGCCGCCGGTATCCTTTTCCGTGATGAGGCCGCGCTCAAAGGCTTCCATCACAAACGCGATGGAACTGCCGGTGGAAATCACATCCAGCCCGTTGGCGTTGCACAGCTCGGCGGCTTTGCACACGGCCACGTTATCGCTTACGCGGCACATCGCGCCCAGCGCGGCCATCCCTTCATATTCCGGCCCACCGTACTCTGGCCGCAGAACTTGGTACGGGTTTTCGCTGGCGTGTTCAAATACTTGTTTGCAAGAGATGGGGCAGGCTTGGCACGTATCGCGGTCTTTGAAGAACATTTCATAGTTGCGTTCGCCGCTCAAATTCGCGCGTTCATCCCACATCGGCACAGAGAAGTTTTGTGTGGGCAGTGCGCCGAGGTGGCCCCACCACGCCAAAGAATCTTGCGTGCCGCGCCCGGGCGCGGTGGCCCATGCGGCTAAAGTTTTGTAATTCTCGCCCAGCCATTTGGAAACTTGAGTGACGCGGGGGCGCGTTGCCACAGGCACATTGGTGGCGCCGCGCACGGCCACCGCTTTGAGATTCTTACTGCCCATCACCGCGCCCAAGCCGTTACGGCCCGCCGCACGGTTTACGTCGTGAATCACGGCGGCGTACAACACGCGGTTTTCACCGGCTGGCCCAATTTGCGCCACGCGGATTTTTTCGTCGCCCATTTCTTGCTTCAGCGCCATTTCGGTGGGCCACGTTTCCTGCCCCCACAAATGCGCCGCCGGGCGGATTTCTACCTGCTGGTCTTTTATCCACACATACACCGGCTTTTCTGCGCGCCCGCGTATCACCAGCGCATCGTAGCCGGTGCGTTTGAATTCATGCCCCCACCAACCGCCGGCCTCGCTGGAACCAAGCGCGCCGGTGAGCGGGCTTTTGCCGCCCACGCCGTGCCGCCCTGCGCCGGGCAAGTTGGTGCCTTGCATGATTCCGGGCGCGAAAATCAGCAAGTTATCAGGGCTGAGCGGGTCAGTGCGCGCGGGCAAATCACGGAGTAAAAGGTAAGCCACCAGCGCGCGGCCGCCCACAAGTAAGCGGTAGAGATTTTCAGGCGGCGTTTCAACGTGAATTTCGCCGTTACTTAGATTGATGTGCAAAATTTTGCCGTGAACTCCGCCGAGCATAGGTGTTTCCTTTTAATTGAGAAAGGGAGCAGGTGTAGGGAGAAAGGGAGTAATACTATTTATCGCGCCCCGGCAGTAACCACGGTTCAGGGCGGTTAATCATGGTGACGCGTTTTCCGATGACGTTGTTATAGGTGCGGTATAGCTCACGCGCTGTTTTTTTTGTCTAAATACTCACATTCAACTGCAAATTCAAGCCAGACTTGAGTTTCAGCGGCTTCTGCTTCGCAGTCATTAAGTTTATGCACAAAAGCCGCTTCATACCGCCGCTTTCTCCCCATTTACCCGCCCACTCTCATAACTTCCCTCGGTAACAAAATCTTAAACCGCTCCCGTATCAGAGCGTCGGTCTCTGCTGAAATAATTTCCGGAAAACTTGTCCTTAGAATCTCGCGCGCTTTCCGTTTGGCTTTTTCGCGCATATCGAGGCCGCCCGCTTCCTCCCAGTTTTGGCGCGTGGCGCGGTCAGCGGTGTGCGGATAGTGATATTCGCTGTTCATCAGCGCAATCGTCTGCTCATGGCCGAGGTAGTGGCCGGGGCCTTCCGTGCAAATGGTGTGTATCACATCCAGTGAAAGCGTTTCTTCCGTCACTTCTAAGCCGCGCACCAGCCGCATCACTTGGCCGCCAATATCATCATCAATCACATAATTTTCGTACGCCACGGAGAGCAAACTTTCCAGCATTCCAGCCGCATGGTGATTGTATTGCGCGCCCGCCAACGCAGTAACGGCGGTGGTTAAGCCCTTCTCAAAACCGGCCTGCACATCCGGTACTTTGCTTTCGGTGATGCCGCAGGAGTTATATAGCGGCAGGCCGTAGAAGTGGCTCATCTGCGCGGCGGCGGCGTTCATCAGCGCCAGCTCGGCGCAACCGCCAATCATTGCGCCCGTGCGCAAATCCGTCACCAGCGGCATACTGCCCATTAGCGTCGGGTGGCCGGGCCGGAGTAGTTGCACGTAGGTGAGGCCCGCCAGCTCTTCGGCAATGGATTGCACCAACGTGCCGATGAGCGAAGCCGGAGCCGTTGCGCCGCTGAGAGGCGCTGATACCAGCGCAATGGGCAAACCGGCGCGCACAGCCGCCGTCACCGTTTCAATGGTTTCCGCCGCAAAACGGAGCGGGCTAATCATGTAACCGAGATTGAGCGAGAAAAAAGGCCGCGCGAGGAAAGCTTCTTCACTGCCGGCTATTAACGCCCCTAACTCTTTCAGCTCCGCCACCTTGCCTGCAAAGTAACAGCCGCCCATCACATGTTTATTCGTTGCCGTGAGCGCGGCGTAAAATGTGTTGACGTCTATTTCGTCGTTAGGCACATCGCGCGCCACCACCGGGCGGATGTAAAAATGGATGTTATCCAACGTATCCACCAGCCGCCCAATATCATAAATGTCACGCAGTTTGCTTTCTCGTGCGCGGCCCGTTTCCAAATCCAGCACCAGCACCGCCGCGCCGCCCGTGCCCAAATGCACGCGCTTGCCGCGCAAGTGCAAATCCGTTTTGCCATCTTTGCTGTACAGCGTTACATCGCGGTTAGCCAGTTTTAGCGCCGCTTCTATCATTTGGCGCGAGAAGTACACGCGGTTATGAATGGCATCCACGCGCGCGCCCGCCGCCGCCAAAATGCTCCGGCACTCCGATTCAACCACCTCCACGCCGGTGCGTTCCAGCACACTCAACGCCGCTTCATGAATCCGATGGACTTCGGATTCGGTCAGCGGTTTATAACGGCCACCTTCTAGGCCGGGCGGGGAGATGTTGGCTTGCTTGCGGGGCGTGCGTTCGCGGCGGCGTTCGCGGGTGCTCATGGATTATGAGATGGAACCAATGCCATACGCGCCATGCAGAACTTTGCCCTCGGCAAAGCGGCTGGGGCTGTATGCTTCAATCGAAACGCGCACCGGTTGGCCGAGCACGGTTTGCGCTAAAGATTCGCCCACGGTGGGCGCCATCTTAAAGCCGTGGCCGCTAAAGCCCACCGCGATAAATAACCCATCGTAGCCCGGCACGGCGCCCAAAATTGGATTCCAATCCGGCGTAATATCATACGGGCCAGTCCAGCCCGCCGTGTACTGCGCGTTTTGGAAAGCGGGCATTCGGTGGGCAATCAGGCCGCTGATGTGCTCCACGTGTTCGATATTCACTTGATTGTCATGGAGCGTATCTGCGTCCTCAATCGGGTCACCATGATCGCCAGTGCCCACTAACACCACGCCGCCGGTTTCAGGGCGGAAGTAAATTTTGTCCGGTGTGGTCAAATCTTTCACCGTCGGCCAATCAATATCGTATGGCTGATTGATTTTGAGCGTGATGACTTTGTGGCGGCTGATTTCGTAGGGAAATGTCACGCCGATTTGTTGTGTGAGCGCGTTCGTCCACGGGCCGGCAATGACTACTAAAGTGGGCGTTTCAAAAATGCCGTGCGGTGTGTGCAAGCGCTTAATGTTTCCGGCAATTTCCACCTTCGTCACCGGGGTGCTGGTGCGGATGTTTACACCTAAATCTTTGGCGCGGCTGATGTAGGTGTGAGTAGTAAGATGCGGGTCACAATATCCCGCGCGTGTGTCATAGCCAATGACTTCAATATCATCTAGGTTGAGCAGGGGGTGAATTTTCTGCGCTTCGGCCCTGCTTAGCACGGCTGTATCAATGCCCAGCGCATTTTGCGCCTTAAACACTTCCAGCATTGGCGTGCGGTGCGCCTCCGGCCCCAGAATGATGTAGCCCGTACGGTGAAAGCCTGCCTGGCCGCCCACAATCTCACCGAAGTTCTCAAAGATTTTCAGGCTTTCTACGGCGTGCACACGGTTGGGTTCAATGGAGTAGTGCGTGCGGCAAATGGCGCATGATTTGGCCGTGCCGCCGGAACACACCTCGTTGCGCTCCAACAGCACCACATTTTTCGCGCCTAAGTTCGCCAGATTATACGCTGTGCTTGCGCCATTAATCCCGCCGCCAATGATGATGATGTCTGCTGTGGTTGTGGTCATTAAGAATTATCCTGAGTGTGGGAACTTTGATTGCGCCAAAATCGCTGATGAACGCTGATTTTTATTATGAGAAAGATTGCTTGTCAGCAAGCACTCTGAGCTTGTCGAAGAGCGGCGGCGCGTAGTCGAAGGGGCGGCCTAAATCAAGAGACACAGCGCTCTAAATTGTAATCCTCGCCAACCGCGCCCCGGTCAATCGCACTAAATCCTGCACCGCTAACTCTAGCCCGGCCATCGGGTCACCGGTGGAGATATTGCACTGGCGCACGGTGCTGAAAAATTCATCCATAACCACCGGCACATTTGCGGGTAAGCCGAGCGGCGCGACTGCGCCTTGCACGTAACCGGTTATAGCGCTGATTTCTTCCGCTGTAGCAAAACTCATGCGTTTCCACTCATCGCCCAGCGCGGCGCGCACGGCTTGCGGGTCTAGCTTGGCGGGGCCGGGCACGCAGGCCATAGCGTATTTTCCGGCGCGGTCTTTCAGCAAGATGGATTTCACCATCTCTTCTTTCACCACGCCGCGTTGCGCCGCCGCCGCTTCCACCGTGAACACCGGCTCCGTATGCGGCAAAAGGCGATAGGTGATGTTGTGCGCGTCAAGTAAATCTGTAATTTTGGTCTTAATCATCATAAAAAGTGGAATGGCTTTGTACTACGGTGCAAGGGCACAAGGTTTGATGGATTGAATTGTGTGCATAAAACAAGCGTAGGGGTGAAGCATTGCCCGGCCCCTATGCAAATACAATCACGCCGCGCGCAATTTCGCCGCTCAGCATATCGGCGTAGGCTTCATTGATTTTCTCTAGCGGGTAGGTGCGGGAAACCAGCCGTTCTAAATCCAGTTGGCCGTTGCGGTAAAACTCGGCGTACAGCGGAAAATCTCGCGCCGGGTTGGCGGAGCCGTAGTAAGAACCAGTCACCGTTTTTTCTTGCCGTGTGATAATGGCGCCGGGCAGGTTGGTGCCACTGCCCATCGGTGAAACGCCCACCAACACCAGCGTGCCGCCTTTGCGCGTCACTTCTAAACTTTGCTCTTGCACAGCGGGCAGGCCGATGGCTTCAAAAACGTAGTCGCCGCCGCGCCCGTGCGTCAGCCGCTTAATTTCCGCGTTGGCCTCCGGCCCGGCCAGCACGCACTCCGTGGCGCCGAATTGTCTGGCAATATCCAGCTTGCCCTCAGCGCGGTCAACGGCGATGATGCGGCTTGCGCCTGCCAGCTTTGCGCCCATGATGGTGCTGAGGCCCACACCGCCCGCGCCAAACACCACCACACTTGCGCCCGGCTTCACTTTGGCCGTGTTGAGCACGGCGCCTACGCCCGTCGTCACCGCACAGCCAATCAACGCCGCAATTTCCAGCGGCACGTCTTTTGGCATTGGCACACAACACTCTTGCGGCACTACGCAATATTCGGCAAAACAGGCGAGCGCGCTAAAGTGGTAGACCGGCTGGCCGTCTTTGCTCAGGCGCGGCGTGCCGTCCATCATCACCCCGTCCCAAATGGGGCCAACGTACGTTTCACATAGGCTGGGGCGGTCGTTCAAACAGTAAAAGCAAGCGCCGCAGGCTGGCGCCCAACTAAGCGCCACATGGTCACCTACTTTGCATTTCGTCACGCCGGGGCCAATCGCTTGCACAACGCCCGCGCCTTCATGACCCGGCACTACGGGAGTGGTATGCTTGGTAGCGCCTGTCATCAAATGCCAATCACTGTGGCACACCCCGGCGGCGGCCACTTTGATGAGCACTTCACCAGCTTTGGGCGGCTCCAGCTCTAAAGTTTCCACGCTAAACGGCTGGCCCGGTTGATAAAAAACAGCGGCTTTAATTTTCATAGAGATCGTGAGTCAGCGGATTGAACGGATGATACGGAGGCTTCCATTCAATCCGTTGAAAAATTAGCTCAATAGTTTAGATTCAAACGGATAAAGTGTAATCACCACCGGCCCCTCCGCCGTAATCCACACTTCATCTTCCAGCTTTACGCCGTCTTGTGCGCCTACTTTGCCGGCGTAACACTCCACGCTCACCACCATGTTTTCTTCAAACACGCCTTCAGTGAGACTAAAGGCCGCCGGGCTTTCGCTGGGAAAGGGGATATTGGGCGGCTCATCATCCGTGCCGATACCATGTACTACCACGCTGTACTGTTGCGGGCGGTACGGCTCCGGCAGAAGCGGCAACTGCTGATAAAACTCGTGGAAGCTCAGGCCGGGTTTGATTTTCTCGATGGCGTTTTGCACATAATCATACGCCACGCGATACGCTTCTTTCTGGGTGGGTGTGGCGGCCTCGCCGCATAAAAACGTGCGCGAGGTGTCACACACGTAGCCGCCCGGCCCAATCATATCGGTATCAATGCCCACCAAATCGCCGGGCCGCACCAGCTTGTGGCCCGCTTCCTGAAACCACGGATTAGTTTTGTAACCGGAGGCTACCAAGCGCGTAAAGCAATGCTCACCGCCCAACGCTAACATCCTGTGCCAGAAAATCGCCAGCAATTCATTCTCGGTGAGGCCGGGTTGGAGAGCGCGTTCTAAATCATTCAACGCGGCTTCGGCTACAGAGGCCGAGAGCCGGAGTAAATCAATTTCGTCCGGCGTTTTGATGATGCGAGCCGCTTCAATGCATAAATCGGCATCCATCAAGCGCAAGTTTTGTTTCTGGAGCGCCGTAAAGCCGTAGAAATCCAACACATCCACACCCACCGCGCTATCTGCCACGCCCCAACTTTTCAGCACATCCTTAATCTCCGCCGCCCATTCTTCGGATTTCACGGGCGCTAGCTCATCTGCAAAACGCGCTTGCCAGTAAATGGCCGGGCGCACATCCTTCCAAAACGGTTTCACGGCGTGGGCGGCTTGGGGGTATTCAAAAATAATTGGCTCGCCGTGCGCGGGCACTAAAACGTAGTGCGCCAAGTTCACGGCGTTCCACAGCGGCATGATGCTCACGCCTGTGCAATAACGGATGTTCATAATATCTGTGAGCACCAATGCGCCAAGGCCGCGCGCCGCCATTTGCTTTTGCACTTTCGCTAACCGTTCGCGGCGCAAGCGTTCAAAATTAATGCCCGGCTCCATTAATGTACCCGCATGGCCGAGTGTGCGTCGGTCAAAATTCATCGCTTATTTCTCGCAAAGACCACAAAGTTCGCTAGGCTTCTTTAGCACCCATCTCTAAATTTATCGAATAGTACCGTTTTCACTGTGAAAACCTATCGAAAAGACAAGTCTGTAGATGGGTTTTTAGAAAGAGGCTCAGTAAATACAAAATGTAGCATCCTGAGCCTGTCACAGGATGCGGGCCTTCTGGGCGCTCAGGGTGCTTGTCACACAACCGTGTGGACGAAGCGTCTGTGTCTAATGCTTAATCGTACAAACTCTTGCCTTCCAGCTCGCGCTCACGGCGGGCTACGTAATCTGCCACGGCTTCGGCGATGGCCGGGTCTAGCGGCGGTTGTTCATAATTCGCCAGCACATCTTTCCACAAAGCGTTGGCCCGTTTGGCCGCATCCCATTCACCTGCCGCCGCCCACGTTTCATAGCCCAGCCTATCCGCCAAAATGGATTCATAGAACTCGGTGGCGAAACGCGCCTGCGTGTGCGGCGTGCCGAAGTGGTGGCCGCCCGGCCCAACTTCTTTAATCATGTCTAACGCCAACGTTTCATCATCAATCACCAAGCCGCCCAGAAAATGCTGGAACATCGCTAAGTTCTCTACATCCATCATGATCTTTTCGTATGAGACGGTGAGGCCGCCTTCCAGCCAACCCACTGAGTGCATGATGAGATTGGTATGGGCCATCACCGCCGGCCAGATGGTCCACAACGTTTCGTACATCGATTCGGCGTCCGCCACCTTGGCGGTGTTGAGCGTGCCGCTACCCCGATAGGGCAGGTTGTAGCGGCGGGCCAACTGCGCGCCTGCAATCATGGCCCAAGCGCCCTCCGGCGTGCCCATGGCCGGGCTACCCGATTTCATGTCCACGTTGGTGGTGAAGCCGCCGTACACCACGGGCGCACCGGGCCGCGCCAATTGCGCCAAGGCAATGCCGGCTAGCGCCTCGGCGTTTTGTTGGGCCAGCGCGGAGGCAATAGTAATGGGGCTCATGGCGCCCGCCAAAATAAAGGGCGTGATGACGTTGACCTGCCCGGCCCGCGCATAGGTGAGCAGGCCACCCAACATGCGGTCATCGTAGCGCAACGGGCTACTGGCGTTAATCACGCCGCCCAGCACCGGATTTGGCCCATCCATGCTTTCGCCAAACACTAGCCGCGCAATGTTTAGCGCATCCGCCGTAATCACACGCCCGTGCGCGGCCTCCAGCAAAGCCTTATCTGTAAGTGTGATGGCGAGCGGCAGGCGTTTGAGATGGCGGATGTTGCCCGGCACTTCGTGCGGCGCAATCACTTGTTCACCGGCAAAGTGTATTACGCCCACCATCTGGTTGATTTTTAGAAAATTCTCGTAATCTTTAAGTGAGCCGCGCCGCCGTCCGTAATCCAAATCTGAGACGTATACTACGCCGCCCTGCGGCATAAAGGCCAAAGCATTGCCGCCGATTGTTACATCATGCGCGGGGTTGCGAGCGCGCCAGGTAAATTCTGCGGGCGCACGGCTGACCAGCTCTAACACTAACCCACGATCGAGTTTCACCAATTGTTGGGCATGGTCAACTTTGGCGCCTGCCTTCTCCCACAGGTCAAGCGTTTCCGCATCCATCATCGCTAAACCTACTTCTTCCAAAATCCGCATGGAAGCTAAATGGATTTTTTCAATTGCTTCGGCGTTCAAAATCTCCATCGGCTTGAGCGGGTTGCGGATAGTGCGGAACGGGATGCGGTACAGCGGAGATTGGCGGCGTTCCTGCCGATGCGCGCGCCGGGCCGCGCGGCGTTCAGTACGGTCAGTATCGGTGGTCATTCAGTCTTCCTTATCAACACGAATTTCACCCATGGCGCAAAACGACTCTGGTGGTTTAGGTAAGCGACGGTTGAATAAAGCCTAAGGAGTGAAATTCGGGCTAATCATGCTTAAGCGCCCAATACAATCACATTTCTCAATGCCTCGCCGCGCTCCATGCTCTCAATGGCTTCATTGATGTCTTCAAATTTATAGCGGCGCGTAATCAGCTCATCCAATTGTAAGCGGCCTTGCTGGTACAGCTCCGCCAAACGTGGAATATCTACGGCAGGGCGCGTGGAGCCGATGTTGCTTCCTAGAAGTTTGTGGCCGTTATACACAAAATCTCCCACGGGCACGCTGGCGGTGGCGCCTGCGCTGGGCATGCCCACAGCCACAATCGTGCCATGCCGCCGCACATAACTCAGAGCTTGTGTTATAGCCGCCGGGTTGCCCACAGTGATAAAGGCATAATCAGCCCCGCGCCCGTGCGTTAACTTCCGAATTTCGGCGTTCAAATCATGCGCTTTGGGATTAAGGCCGTGTGTGGCCCCAAACGTCTTGGCGGCTTCAAGTTTATTTTCTAACACATCCACGGCGATGATGGGATACGCGCCCGAAAGCCGCGCACCCTGAATGGCGTTTAGCCCCACGCCACCGGTGCCCACTACTACTACGCTGGCGCCGGGCGGTACGTGGGCTGTGTTCACCACCGCGCCGAGGCCCGTAATCACGCCGCAAGCCAACAAACAGGCGCTCTCAAGGGGTATCGTTTTAGAAATCTTTACCACCTGCGATTGCTCCACCACCACTTCCTCTGCAAACGCGCCGGTGCTAATACCTTGATTGATGGGCGTACCGTCTTTCTTGTGCAAGCGCGTTTCACCGGCAAGCGCAAAGGCGCCTTCGCACATGAAGGGCGCGCCCTGTGTGCATTGAAAACAACGCCCACATGAGCGCATGAGAGAAACCACTACGTGGTCACCCGGCATTACATGGCTTACACCCGCACCCACAGCCTGCACCACGCCCGCCGCCTCGTGCCCGGCCACCACTGGCACATCTTTAGACCAGCCCTGCCACTCGCCGCGAATGAGATGCACATCACTGTGGCAAATGGCCACGGCGGCCACTTTCACGCGCACTTCCCCGGCGTGCGGCGCATCTAAATTAATGTCTTCAATCACCAACGGTTTTCCGAATTCGTAACAAATGGCGGCTTTCATAGGCTTAGAAAAAAGTTTCTTAAGGTCTCAAAACATTAAAAGGCGCGTTGAGCGCGCCTTTCGATTACGCTCACCTGCCGCTAGGGGGCCGTTGGCTCTGCCTGCGGCACAGGCGCAGGCAGGGCGCTTGTTTCAAGATAAAAATCATTCAGTAATCACTCTTTTAGATGTGGAACACAGGTTTAAAATTGGGGTCCGTGATGGCGGGCCGATTGAGCGTAAACGGCGCGATGGGATATTCCGTGCTTCCATCCAACGCCAGTTGGCTGAGAATCTTGCCGAGCAGGCTGGCAAACTTGTAGGCGTGCCCCGCGCCACAACACACAATAATTTGTGGATGATTAGGCAAAGTATCAATTACAAAATTACGGTCGGGCGGCATATCATACAGGCAGGTTTTGGTGTATAGCTTAGGGCCGAGAAAGTGAGGGATATGCTCGGCCAACCAGGTTTCAATATCTTTTTCCCGTTCAGGGTTTGGCTCAAAGGTGCGCGTATCTGCCGTTACCACATGGCCAGAGGCGTCAATCGCGGCTTTGGTGGCTACTTCGCCATATACTGGGAAGCCGTAAAACACGTTCGCATCATGCCAAATAAAAATAGGGAAACGGCCAATGGCGAACTCGCGCAGGTAGGGCGTGGCGTAATATGTCACTTGCTCTTGCGTTACCGTCACGCGCAATTTCGCGCCCACGCTGGCCAGCACAGTATCTGTCCATGCGCCGGCCGTTATCACCAGTTTTTTGCAGGTAAACACGCCGCGCTCGGTTTTTATATCCACCCCGCCCGCAAATGGATGGAGTTCCAAAACTTTGGTGTGGGGCAGAAACGTTGCGCCATGTAAGCGCGCTGTGGCGATATGGGCCGCGTTACCTTTACCTGCATCGGCCAGGCCAGTATCCACCTGCCATAGCGCATCCACGGGCGCGTTCAGCCTAAATTGTGGGTAACGCTTCATCACTTCATCCGCGTCAATCCGCTCATACGGAATATTGGCGGCGTCCATCGCGCCGGCATAAATTTCAATATCTTTGTTGTACGCGCCGCCCTTTAGCGCCATTTCAATACTGCCTGTTTTGTGCACCACTTGCACGCCAGATTCTTCTTCCAGCGTGGCCCACGCGGTGTAGGTGTGTGGCGTCAGGCGCGTGTAATCGGCGTGGTGGTAGGTGAGGCGGATGATGCGCGAATGGTCTTGTGAGCCGCCGTTGTGGTGGCCAAGCGCGAACTGCTCTATGCCCAGCACCTCCGCCCCGGCGCGGCGCGCCAGCCAATAGGCCGCGCCACTGCCAATACCCCCACAGCCCAGCACAATGTAATCGTAATGTGTTTTCACCGTTGCCTCTCTTTCAATCTTTAGCGCGAAAGCCTAAGAGAGAACTTCGCGGCGACCCGGCCCGCTCTGCATAACAAATTACACACCTTCTCGCGAGGCGTTTTGCTGAGGGCTAAAGGCTCGCCGGCCACGCCAACGTTCAATCACCAGGAGGGCGCTTAACAAAATTAACACGCCGCCTGCCCATTGCCACGCCGAAAGGCTTTCACTGAGAAACAGGACTGACCAGATCACCGTGAGCAAAGTTTCCAGCGGCACGAGCATGGAAACTTGCCCGCCGCCAATCAGCCGCACGGCGGCAAACCAGAGTAGGCGCGATAAATAGGTGCTGACGACGGCCAAAACCAGCACGCCTAGCCAGGCTTGCCAGCCCAGTGCTGGAAATTGCGCGCCTTCTGCGAGCCAATAACCCGCCACTATGATTTGGATGCCGCCCACCATCCATAACGTAACCATAATGCCGCTATACCCTTTGAGATACCATTGCACAAAAACGGATTGGAGGGAGGCGGTCATAATGGAAATTAGCACCAACGCCACCCCCAACCAGTTCACCACGCCTCCGGGGCCGAGCAATAAGTACAGGCCGGTGAGGGCCATCACCAAACGCACGGCTTGCCGAAGCGTAAACTGTTCACCCCGCAGAGCCAGCAGGCCCAACACCACCAATGGGTAGATGGAAAAAATCATTGAAGCGATGGAGGCGGGCAGGAGGGTGATAGACCAGAAATAACACAACATGCTCACCCCAGTGGCAAGGCCAGCCGCCAACGAAAGCCCTGCGCCGCGTCGGTCAAGGTGGCCCCGCCCCTGGCCTGTTAACCACACGGTGCCCGTTAATAGTAAAAGTGTGAGCCAAAAACGGAGGAAGAGCATGTAGGTAGGTGTTAGGCCCAAATCATACAGAGTGCGCGCAATGGGCGGGGCAATGCTAAAACACACTACAGCCAAAATAGCGGCTAGCCAACCTTTCCATGCAGAATGAGTTGAAAGTGGGCTGGCCGGTGCAGTCATGGGGAAGGCAGATTAAGCCGAAACAAACCTAGCTGAATTGATAGATAGGCGGTACGTTGGGATTGGTGTATCGCGCCACACAGCCGGCGTTATCCGTTATAGCGGCCATAATCGTTCCCGCTTCATAACCCAGCCGCGCCATCAGTTTTTTGCGGAGAATTTGGCTCGCCTCGGCTCCTTGCACAAACGCATAAACGCCCAAGCCCGTAAGGCATTGGCCATACGCCGTTACGCCTTCCGCCTTTATCACCTCGAGGGCAGTTTGGGCCTCTGGCGTGGGAGTAAGCGGCGCGCCAGCGGCCTGCAGAGCAGCGGAGTTGTAACCGTGAAGCTCGGCCACCGCGCTGGTGAAAGCTGAAAAGTTATTTTGCTGAACGGCGGGCCAGAGTTGATGTTCTACTAATGCGGCAGTGGCCGGGTTGAGGTGCGGCGCGGCATTCACTAAAGCGGCGCGGCGTTCGGCTTCCCACTCATCGGTGTGCTGGGTAGCGGGACGGGGTAGATATAACACGACGGCCCAGGCATATTTATCCTCATGTTGAATGGGGGCGCGCCGTTGAGCGCCGGACGAAATCGGAGCGCTCAGGTTTACTTGCACTAAACCGCCCCCGGTAAACACCGCGGTTTCAAGCGCGGCTAACGCTTCTAAACCCAACCACTGCGCCAGTGTGGCCGCCGCCGTTTTCATCTGATTCAGCTCACTGAGGGCGTGGGCGGCGCTCAAGGCCAGCAGAGGCTCACCGCCCAGCCCCATCAATAAAGGGATGGCTAGCTCAATTTCCAACTCACCGGGCGGAGCAAGTTTTTGCGCCAGCACTTTCTCGGCGGCGGCTCGCGCCAGCGGGAAGCATGCGCCGGAAACATCTAACGCGGCGGCGGGCAGGGCCTTGAGGTTGATGGGAGGGTGTTGAAGCGCAAGGCCAAGGGCGTGTGTTTGGCCGTTGAAGCGCGCAAGGCCGAGAGGTAAACAGGCGGGCGTGTTAATTTCCAGCGGCATTTAAGCATTATAAGCCAAGTAACTGCGTGGCCGTTCACAACTCTGTGTGCGGCGGCTTGTGTAGCAGGCACAATCTTGTTGCCTGTGCAAGCCGCGCAGTGACCTACGGGCGAATTTTTAGTCTTAGTAAAGGTATAATTTTTTTATGATGATGACGCGCGCGCGTTGGTTGTACTTACTCGCAGGTTTGGCAGGAGTGGCGGCGTTGATCTTGGCGTTGGTTTTGGGGCTGGGGGTGTTCCATTATTTGCGGGCCGGAGATTATCCGGGCGCCATGCAAGTCTCTAATCATGTGGTGTATCGCTTGTTGCCCAACCCCACCATCCGGCGTGAATCTTCTTACCGAACCACGGATTTGTTTCCTAAGGTTTATAACTGGTATTCCAATGGTTTTGCGTTAGGGCCGGAACAACACGCCCAGAGCGCCTGCATTTTGATGGCTAATAGTCAGACGCAGTTTTTGCTGATTAACACGCAGATGAGTGTGACGGTGTGTGAAACCGCTACCGGCCGGATGATGTTTGTGATGCGCTCGGTGACTTTGGATTGGCGGTGAAGGGTAACGTGAAATGGCGGGTGAAAGCGGAGGTTAAGCGGCGCTTTCTATCTCACGCAGAATTTCTTCCAACAATCCCCGATGACTTGGCGAAGGAAATCATTTTTTGCCAGGCCCATTTGTTGTGAAATCAGCGATAAAAAGTAACCAGCTTGGTTTCCATGATCCGCCATTCCAAGTTTTACAAACTCTTCTTTTTATTGCGCTCTAGTGGATTTTGCAACCCTAAAACGCGGTTTAGCTTTACGTTTCCGTTACCCGCGTCTCGCGCACGTCCACAATTTCTTGGTCAGGGATGGATTTCAGCACGGCGAGGAGTTCATCATGGGTGCAGTAGCGCACTTTGAGCATGATGTCCCAATGGTCTGGATTTTTGGGAGAACGCACACTGCCCATCGCCATAATGCCCCAGTCTTTATCCCCAATGGCGCGCACCAGTTTGCGGAGTTCGCCTTTACGGTCTGGCACGCGCATCACCACCCGCCAACCCGAATCAATGGCGCCGAGCAAATTTTGTAATTCAATCAGCAAATCCGTTTCGGTGATGATGCCCACCACAATGCCATCTTCCAGCACGGGCAGGCCGCTGATTTTGTGCCGGATGAGCAAAGCGGCGGCCTCTTCCAACGTGGCCTCCGGTGTGATGGTTTGCAAATCCGGGCCTTTCACCATCACATCGCTTACTTTCAAGTTGGAAAGGTAGCGCGTCACTTCCCACACGTCCAAGCTCCCAAACTGGCTGGGCTGAATGGCCAGCCGCTGGCGCGTGACGAGGCCGAGCAGACGTTTACCATCGCCCACGACCGGCAAGTGCCGGATGTGGTTTTCAGTCATCAACCGTTGCGCTTCATTTAAGGGCTGATGCGGCTCAATCATAATGGGATGGCGGGTCATGGAATCTTTGACGAGCATGGGGTTTATCCTTGATTGAGATACGCAGTTGAAGATGGGAACGCTCTACAATGTCACCCTGAGCGCTAAGGCGAAATTCCTGACTAACCAGATTGTTTTCGCGCGAAGGGTCTGTTTGAGTAACCAGAGATGCTTCGCTTTGCTCAGCATGACATGAACTGCATAACTCCTGCTTTATGCGCGCACCACTGGCTCTAAGCCGTTCAAGATTTCCAGCGGTAGATGGCAGTAAATCCGATGCTCGCCCGTTACAGATAATTCGGGCGGCTCGGTGGTTTCACAGATTTTGCCGCCATCCGGTAAAAGCTGGCGGCGCGGGCACCGCGTATGAAAGCGGCAACCACTGGGCGGGTTGAGGGGGCTGGGCACACTGCCCTCCAGCCGCAGGTGCTTCTGCTCCACTGATGGGTCTGGGATAGGGATGGCGGCTAACAGAGATTCCGTATACGGATGGTAGGGCGGGGCGTAGATGGCGCTGGCCGGGCCAATCTCCACCAGCTTGCCCAAATACATCACCGCCACCACGTCCGCCATAAAGCGCACCACGCTCAAATCATGGGAGATGAACACCATGGTGGTGCCCTGCTCGCGCTGAATCTCCATCAGCAAGTTAAGCACTGCGGCTTGCACAGAAACATCCAGCGCCGAAACTGGCTCATCACACAGCACCAAGTCCGGCTGGCCGGCAAAGGCGCGGGCAATGCCCACCCGCTGTTTCTCGCCGCCGGAGAGCTGGCGCGGCAAGCGGTCATAGTAATGTTCATCCAGCTTGACGGCGCGCAGTAAACGAATAACTTCATCGCGCACCTGCGCCTCCGGCACTACCTTGAAACGCCTCAGCGGGCGCTCAATTTGCTGGCCCACGGAGTAGCTGGGGTTCATGGTGGACTCTGGGTTTTGGAACACCATCTGCAGTTCGCGGATCATGTTCAGATCTCGCTGGTTCACCGTGCGTTTAATATCAAAACCCATAAATTCCGCTTTGCCGCCGGAGGGCGCTTCCAGCCCAATGATGGTTTTGATGAGTGTGCTCTTGCCACAGCCGCTCTCGCCCACTACGCCCAGTGTACGGCCGGTGGGCACCTTCAGGCTTACATCATCCACCGCTTTCACATATTCTTTCTTGCCCAAGCCAATGAGGCTCAGCGGCGAGGAGTTAGGATGGCGATAGTATGTCTTTAGGCCTTCGATGTTCAGGATGGTATCAGACGATTGATGATTGATTGCCGACGACGGTTGGTTGTCTGCTATCTCTCGTCTTTCGTCCGCTGGGGGTTGCCAAGCCTTGGGGTCAATCTCTTCGGAGAACAAACAGCGGGTGAGGTGCGTTGCGCCGAGTTGCCGCAGAGCAGGGCGCTCTTGGCGGCAGGCATCGCGGGCGTAATCGCATCGCGGCTCAAATACACAGCCGGGCGGCAGGTTGGCTGGGGAAGGCACGCGCCCACGAATGGGATACAACACGCTGGCGTCCTTGGTCATGCCCAGGCGCGGCAAACAACGGATGAGGCCCTGTGTGTAGGGGTGGCGCGGGTTAGCAAAAATCTCGTTGACGGGCGCGAGTTCCACCACTTCACCGGCGTACATCACGCCCACATTGTTGCTCACGCGCGCAATTACGCCTAAGTTATGACTGATAAAGAGAATGGCCGTATCAAAGTCACGGCGCAAATCGGCAATTAAATCCAGCACTGCCGCTTCCACAGTCACATCTAGCGCGGTGGTCGGCTCATCCATCACCAGCAAGGCTGGGTTGTTCAGCAAAGCCATGGCAATCACCACGCGCTGTTGCTGACCGCCGGAGATTTGGTGCGGATAGCGCTCCAGCACTTTGGCGGGGTCTGGCATATACACGCGCCTCAGCATTTCAATACAGCGGATGCGCGCTTCTTCCGGCGCCGTGCCCCGGTGTACGGTAAGCACTTCCGTCATCTGCTCACCGATGGTGAGCACCGGATTGAGCGATGTCATTGGGTCTTGGTACACCATCGCCAACTGGTCACCGCGCAGGCGGCGCAGTTCTTCCGGGTCTTTGCCCACCAAGGATTGGCCCAAAAACTTAATATCGCCTTTTACAATTTTGCCGTTGCGGCCCAAGTAGTTCACCAGGCCGTAAGAAACGGTGCTCTTGCCACAGCCGCTTTCACCCACCAGGCCCAACGTTTCGCCGCGATAGATCTCAAACGAAACATCGCGCACGGCGTGCACCAAGCCGTTGCGCGTTTCATACGCAATACCCAAATTTTCAACTTTAACTACCGGCTGATCCATTTTGCCGGGCATAGGTTGCCGATGCATTAGCGATACCTCTGGCTTTCTTCGTTGAGACCGTCCGCTAAGAGATTGAGGCCCACGACGAGCGTGGCGGTAGCCAGTGAACCCCACAACGCGGCCCAGGGATGCCCGGCTTGAATAAAGCGGCGGCCTTCATTGACGATGGAGCCCCAATCGGGCGACGGTGGCGGTAGCCCCAAGCCCAAGAAGCCGAGCGTGCCGATGGCGAACACGGCGTAACCCACGCGCAACATGGCGTCAATGATGATGGGGCCGCTGGCGTTGGGCAGGATTTCTACAAGCATGATGTAAAACGGATTCTCGCCCCGGGTTTGCGCGGCGGCCACATAATCGCGCGTCTTAATATCCAGTGTCAAACTCCGCACCAGCCGCGCAATGCCGGGCGCGCCCGCAATCGTAATGGCCAGCATCACGTTCACCGGCGAGGGGCCAAGCGCGGCGATAATCACCAAGTACAGCAAAATCTGCGGAAAGGCCAGCAGAGCATCTAGCGTACGCATCACGGCTTCATCCACCAAGCCGCCAAAGTAACCGGCAATGAGGCCGAGCATGCCGCCCACCAGCAATGCAATGAGCACGGAAATAGGGGCGAGGGTGAGGATGATGCGTGAGCCATGTGCAAGGCGGGCCCATAAATCCCGGCCCTGCCGGTCAGTGCCGAGCCAATGTTCAGCGGAGGGGCCTTGTAAATTAGCGCCGGAAAATTGCTGAAAGGGCGAATAGCGGGCGAGCCAAGGCGTAGTTTCATCGGTCTCACCGGCCCAGCAAGCCGGCCGAATGACACAATCATCGGCGAAGAGCGCCACCACCACCCAGAACAGCACCAAGCCCAGACCGACCATTGCAATGCGCGAGCGGGTGAGGAGGCCCAACACCGCTTGTAAACGTTGCCAAACTGAAGGCCGCGCCGTGCGGGCCGGTAATGGAGTAGAAGGCGAAGTAGCCGTCATCAGTTTTTCCTTTCTACCATTACGCAAACCGGATACGCGGATTGAGATAGGTGTAGAACAAATCTGCCAGCAGTTGCGTGCCTACGGCAATCACAATTAGCACCATAGCGGCGGCTTCCACGGCAAATACATCTTTGAAGAGCGCGGCTTCCATCACATAGCGGCCCAAACCGGGGAAGCCAAACAAACTTTCCACCACTACAATGCCGCCCACCAGCCAATTGATGTGCAAAATGATGATGGTGATGGGAGCCATAAGCGCGTTTTTGAGCGCATGTTTGAAAATCACCCGCCAGCGCGGCAGGCCTTTGAGTACCGCTGTGCGGATGTAATTGGTGCGCATCACTTCAATCATACTGGCGCGGGTGATGCGGAGCACATACCCCCATTCCAGCACCATCAACGTCATCACCGGCAAAACCAGCATGCTGGGGTTTTCAAATATGGCGGTATCACTGGAAACCACCACCGCGCCGGGGAACAGCCCCAGCCAGGTTGAGAAAATCACAATCAGGAAAATGCCGCTGGCAAATTCGGGCGTAGCCGTGGTCATCAGACCGGCAATCGAAAGAAAGCGGTCTATCCAGCGGCCTTCGTTCATGCCCGCCAACAGGCCGAGGCCAAGAGCTAATGGCATAATGAATACAAAGGCAACGCCGGCCAAAATGCCTGTGTTGAACAGTCGGCGCGGGAGCGTTTCGGCTACGGGGCGGCGGCTTTGAAAGGAAACCCCCGGATCGCCGCGCAGTAACCCGTATTGCAATGGAATGTACTGGCGGGGCGCGCCGGCTTCCGTAGTCCAGGTTGCTTTGGTTAACGTCCATTGCTGTAATTTATCGCCGCGCACCCACATCGCCGCCCGGCCTTCTTTATCAATGCCCCAATAGACGGGGATGCCCTCGGCGTTGTTTTGCCACACTTCGGGGCCAAGCGCCACTTCGGCGGTTGTGCCATCGGTTTGGCGCACTAACTTCATCATTGTCTCGCCATCCGGTGAATAATTTTGGTAATAAGACCCATCCGTGTCCACCACCCACCAATCATAGCGTTGTGTATTTTCATCGTAGATGCGGGTTACAGGGCGGCCAATCAATTGCGCGGCTTGCCAATCACTGCCCAACATCCAGCGGATGTAGCGGGTGAGCGGGGGCTGGTCTAAGCCGTTTTGTGCGTTGAAGGATTTTTCTTGGTCAGGGGTAATGGTGTTGCCCAGCGTGTTAATGGCGATGTTGCCCGGGGCCAATTCCGAGATGGCAAAAACCGCCACGGAAACCGCGAATAAGGTGAGGAGCATAAAAAGCAGACGGCGCAGAAGAAACTTGACCATACAACACCTATCCTGACTAAGTTGTAATGAGCGAGAGAGGACTACGCAAAGAAATTCTAACCCAAGACCGGCCCAAGCGTAGTATTGAGGCCGAGGGAGAGGAGGCGCCGATGAGGCGCCTCCTACATTCACAATCGGACTTTGACGGGTGACTGATTGGCTTTACTGATCAAGCCACACTTCATTCCACAGGTCATACCCAGTGGGGTGACCGTCAAAGTTCTTGACGGATGTGCTGGCAAAGCCCCACACATTCATCCAGTAAGCAATGCCAACGGAACCGCGCTCCATTTGAATGCGTTGCAAGTCTTTCATCACTGCGCGGCGGGCTTCCAAATCCGCCAAACCTTGTGCTTTGGAAAGCAGAGAGCTGAATTCCTCATCCACCCAGCGGCTTTCATTCCACGGCACGGGTTTACCTTCGCTATCGGCAATGTAGGCCAGCGGTAGCACCATCACTGCCAACGGACGGTGCGTCCAGGGTGTCACACCTACAGCGGTTTCTGTCCACAAGTCCCAGTAGGCGTTGTTCGGCATGCTGTCCAACTCAATGTTGATGTTCGCGGCTTTGGCATCTTCCTTCATCGTTTGGATGTAGGAAACGATGTCCGTCCAGCCGGTGCCGACCGAAATCTTCAGGTCAAGCGAGTCGAGGCCGTTCTTGCTTAACAAGGCCTTTGCGCCTTCGGGATCGTAGGCGGGCACATCCATTGGCGCAAACTCCGGATGCACTGGGGAAATGTGCGTATCGTGGCCTTCCACGCCTTGTCCAAAGTAAGCCGTGTTGAGGATCTTCGTGCGGTCTTGGGTCTTTTTCAGCGCAAGGCGGATATCATTGTTATCCCATGGGGCCACATCCACCCGCATGCGAAGCACCCGCACCTGAGAGGTGGGGGTGGGGATGACCTGAAACTTGCTGTCATCCTTGAGCGCCAAGTAGATTTCCGGCGTATTGCTGTGATAGCCCGAAATGGCGTTCACCTGGCCGCTTTGCATAGCGGAGATAAAGGCGGCTGGGTCTTCACCAACATCAATATATTCAATGGCATCCAGATACGGCAAGGGTTGACCATCGGCGCCATTCTGCCAATAGCCCTCCCGGCGCGCCAAACGAGCGCGTTCGCCCACTTTGTATTCCAAGAGGGTGTACGGGCCGGTGCCGGGGTTTTTACCGGTGGTGATATCACCATCAAAACTGGGGTGCATAATCTGCGCCGGATAGTGGAAGAGATTCTCCGGCACATCCAGCTTAGCGCCTTTGAGGTTTAAGCGCAGGGTGTAGTTGTCCACCACTTCCACGTCGTTGATGGTCAAAAAACCTTCCCACAAGCCGAGAATGGAAGAGCCGACATCCGGGTTGAGCCACTCTTTGAAGTTGAAAAGGATGTGGTCTGCCACCAACTCATCGCCATTGCTCCACTTAATGCCCTGGCGTAATTTGAGCGTCCATTGCGTCAATTCAGCGTTGGGTGTCCAACTCTCCAGCAGATAAGGCCGGGTGACGTTATCTCTGCCGGTGATGGTGAGATATTCGTAAGCGTGGCGGCACACATTAGAGTCGGTGACCCATGAGAAACGGGCGGGGTGATCGGCGGCGGGGATTTGTAAGGCAACCTTCAGGGTGCCGCCCCGCTTGACGGTGGTGGCTGGCGCTTGGGTAGCGGTGGCGGCGGGCGTACAACCGGCCAACACTTTGGCGGCGGGTAAGCTCATGCCCACCAACGTTGCTAAGCGTAGAAATTCGCGGCGGCTAATGCGGCCTTTAGCCAGTTGGCCGCGCGCTTCATCTACATAGGGGTGAAGCTTGTCACTCATAGTTTATTTCCTCTCCTGTCCTTGTTTGCTAAGTTTGGAACGGAACGGGTCGGAACAATGTCTCAAGAATTAATTTAAGGGTAATTTAGTTTAATCTCCTTTCGGTAGTTTGCCCGATTGCGTCCCGAAGGATAAACAAAACAATCCACTAGCTCAGGGCAACAAACAAACCCCAGCGCCAGATGGATTGGGCGGGACGGAACGCGGAAAGCAATTTAGAGAAATCCGAGCGGTTATAGCTCAATTTGGTGTTAAGGGTATATTAGTTCACGCAGAAAGTTGTGTCAACGGAATCAACTCTAAAACTTTATAACGCCCATTGTGCGGCGTGCCGTAACGGCCAATGGAACATTAGTGAAAACGAACGAAAGGCACGAAGGCCACCGTACCAACCGAATGCCGCTCGAGTTGTTGGCCGCGCTTCACGAGCTTCCATAAATGCTGTTCGTGGCCGGCGGGGCCAACCGGGATAATGAGGCGGCCCCCCTCGGCTAACTGCTCAATCAGCGCTGGAGGAATGTGCTCCGGTGCGGCTGAAACAATAATGCCGGCATACGGCGCATATTCCGGCCACCCGTGCGCGCCATCTCCCACCTTGAGGTGAACAGCCGTGTAACCCAGTTGTTTGAGCCGCTCGGCGGCTTGGGCGGCCAATTGTGGAATCACCTCCACGCTGTAAACCTCACCCCAACCCAGCGCGGCTAACAAGGCGGTTTGATAGCCAGAGCCCGTGCCAATCTCCAGCACGTTATCGCCGGGATGCAAATCTAACAGCCACAGCATTTGCCGAATGAGTGAGGGCTGAGAGGTGGTTTGGCCCCAGCCAATGGGCAGAGCTTGGTCTTTTTGCGCGTGCGGGGCTACTTCCGGCGGCAGAAATTTAGCGCGCGGCACCGTTTGCAATGCGCGTTGAATGGCCGCGCGGTAACTCTCGTTGGGGTGGGGCATGGTTCACGTTACCGCCGGTTGTTCAGCGGGATATTTTTCATACAGCCGCGTGGTGAGCACATGTTTCAAGCGGCGCACCGTTTCATAAATATCTTCAAAGCGCGTGTAGATGGGCGCGATGCCAAAACGGACGTTATCCGGAAAACGAAAATCAGGAATGACGTGCATATCCTCAATCAAGGCGCGGTCAACGCGCAGGCCATCTGCGTGACCCAATGAAATGTGTGAGCCGCGTTGCGCCGCCTCGCGCGGTGAATTCAAGCTCACGTTCAAGGGTTGCAATTCACTTTCCCATAATTGAATGAAGTATTCCGTTTGTTGAACAGATTTAGCGCGTAAACGCTCCATGCCCGCTTCTAACAAAAGCTCTACGCCCGGCTCAATGGCGGCCAGCGCCAACTGCGGCGGCGTGCCGACCAGAAAACGGTTGAGGCCGGAGGCGGGCGCGTAATTTAATTCCATCGCAAATTGATTTTTTTGCCCAAACCAGCCCCAAATCGGATTGCGGACTTTGTCCTGCCAATCTCGCCGCACGTACAAAAACGCCGGAGCGCCCGGCCCGCCATTGAGATATTTGTAAGTGCAACCCACCGCAAAATCAGCGTTTGCGGCGTTGAGCGCCACCGGCGTTGAGCCAACCGAGTGGCTCAAATCCCACAGCACCAGCGCGCCGCGTTGATGGGCCAGTTCAGTGACGGCTTGCATGTTGTAGCAAAAGCCGCTCTTGAACACGACGTGCGAAAACGTGACGAGCGCGGTATCTGACCCAATCGCTTCGGCCAGTTGCGCCATAGAAATGGTTTGCCCATCGGCAGAGCGCAGAATTTGCACACGGTGGCCTTCACCCAACAATTGGATGATGCCTTGCAGGAGATAAATATCGGAAGGGAAGTTCAAATCATCTGTGATAATGGTGCGGCGGCCCGGGTTGGCTTGTAAAGCGGCAATGACCAGTTTGAAGAAGTTCACCGAAGTGGAATCGGTCACCAGCACTTCATCCGCTTGCGCGCCCACCAACGGCGCAATTTTGCCGCCTAGCCGCTGTGGGGCTGTAAACCAACCCTCTCCCCAACCGCGAATCAGCCTTTCACCCCATTCATGTTCCACGGCTTCCTTCAACCGCGTGATGGCGCGTTTGGGTAGCCGCCCCAGCGAGTTGCCATCCATATAAATTAAGTCTGGCTCAGCTATCACAAACTCATCGCGAAAGCGCCTGAGTTCATCTTGAGCATCCAACTGTTGGGCGTAAGCGCGGGTAAACATGCGTGGATTATAGACTCACTTTGTAGAATGAATTTATCGGCTAACCGTTCGGGCTAAGGCCCTCTCTCACTCCGTGGAAGATTAGCTCCGGAGGGGCTTCTATGAACTCGGTGACGACCTTGGGTAAGATAAATTACTGAACAAGCCGCTCTATCCGTTATAATTCCGGCATCTCTTATTCAGTAATTTGATATGCCAACCACAACTTCCGATGTTTCCCTCGGCGAGCTGGCTCGCCTGACTTTTCCCAAAGGTACCCATTTGCCGCCCGCCAACATGCGGGAAAGCCAAGTGCGGTGGGTGGTGATGGCGGGCAGTGGGGTGACGCCCCAAGCGGGTGATTTGGTGTTGTGCGCTACCGCCCCGAACCGCAAAGAATTACAAGCGTGGTCAGAGGCCGGGGTGGCGGGCCTCGCCATTGTGGGCGGCCCCAAGCCCAGCGCCAAAGATGCGCTTCCCACCGTTGCTCTGCCGGCGTCAGCCTCGCTCCGAGATATTCAACGGTCAGCGCTCGAACTCATCGTCAATCGGCAGGCTTATCTTATTAACCGGGGCGGCGAGATTTATCAGACATTGGCGCGATTAACGGTGGAAGGCGCGGGCTTGGCGGAGTTGGCGCGGGCCATGAGTGAACTCACGGGCAAAACCGTGCTCGTGCAGGATAAGCGCCTCATTCCACTGGCTGAAGCCATAACACCTGCTTTAGCCCCTGTATGGGCGGAAGCCCTCAACGCCCTCACGGCGTGGACGCAACTGCCCGATACTCTGCGGGATAGGCGGCAGGCGGCGGCGGTGGGCGGTTGGCGTGATCAGAGCTTGCCCAACGGCCTCAACCGCTTGGTGTGCCCCATCATTGCCAAAGGCATGGCGCGTGGCTTCCTGAGCATTGTGAGCAAGCCGGGTGAGCTGGATGCGCTTGACCAATTGGTGGTGGAGCACGGCGCGGCGGCGTGCGCGCTGGAGATGGCGAAGGCCAAAGCAGTGAGCGAAGCCGAGAAGCGCGGCCATGGTGATTTTGTGGATGCCGTGCTGGTGGGCAACGTTTCCTTAGATGAACTTCTGCGGTGGGCCAAACGCATTGGCTACGATGTGGAGCCGCCTCATACGGCTTTAGTCTGGCGTTGGGGCGGCAAAGATTCGCCCAGCCTGCGCCGCTTGGAAACGCTGGTCAATCAAAACGTTACCAAACTGGGCCTTAACGCCCTCGTGCGTCCACGGGATAACGAAGTGGTGGTGTTTTGCGCCGTAGCGGATGATGGCCGTCCCAACGTGGCGTTGAAATTAGCCGAGGCCATTCATCGGTCTGCAGTGGAGGAATACCCCGGCACACCGGCCTACGGCGGCATTGGCCGCACGGCGGCAGATTTACAAGATTGGAAGGATGCGTACCGCGAAGCCTCGCAAGCGCTTTCCATGGCCACGCGGCTAAACGAAAAAACGCCGCTGTATTTTGGCGATTTATCCGTCTATCGGTTGCTGTTCCAACTAGAAAACAATGAAGAGCTGGAAGCCTTCTGCCGCGAGGTGCTTGGGCCGCTAATGGATTACGAAGGCGCAGGCGATTTGCTGGAAACGTTGGATGCCTTTTGTGACCGGCTAGGCAACCTCAGCCAAACGGCGGAGAAATTGTTTATCCATCGCAACTCTTTGCTGTATCGCATGGAGCGCATTCAGCAGTTAGCGGGCATTGATATGAACAACCCCGATACGCGCCTTGCCGTGCATCTGGCGTTGAAAATCCGCCGCATGTTGCGGCCTGTACCTCATAAAAAGGCTGCGTTCACCCCATAACCGCATGCTCACCGAAACCATCACCTTTCCTTCCGGCTCAGCGCAACTGCAAGCGTATGTGGCGCGGCCTGATGGCTCAGGCCCATTTCCAGCGTTGGTGCTGATTCACGAAGTGTATGGCTTGAATGAAGATATGCAGAGAGTGGCGCGGCTATACGCCGAGCAAGGTTACGCGGCGATGGCGGTTAATTTGTATTATGGCCGCAATCAACTTCTGTGCATGATGCGTTATTTTGTGAGCATGTTTGCCAACGCGCTTAAGCACAGCGGCATTTTAGATTTGCACGCCGCGCTGGATTGGCTGGCCGCGCAACCTTACGTGGACGGGCAACGTTTGGGCGCGGCGGGCTTTTGCATGGGCGGCGCGTTTGTGGTGGCGTGGGCCTGCACCGATAAACGCCTGCGTGTCATTGCGCCTTATTACGGCGCTGCCAACCCACCAGCCGAAGCGCTGGCGCGCAGTTGCCCCGTCGTCGGCTCTTGGCCTGACCCGGATTTCAGCACGCGGGCTGGCAAACAGCTGGATGCCATGCTGGATATTTACAACATAAAACACGAAATCAAAATTTATCCGGGGGCCACGCACTCCTTTTTCAATGGCCGCTTGGCGGAAAACCCCACCAACACCGCCGCCGCCGAAGACTCACTGCAACGCACCTTAGCCTTCTTCAAGGCGCACGGGTTGTAATTTTCCTCTTTTCCTAAATTTCCCTTTCATGGATTTCACCATCTTCCTGCGCGGCCTTTTACTTGGCCTCAGCATCGCCGCGCCTGTTGGCCCGATTGGCGTTTTGTGCATCCGGCGCACATTGGCGGAGGGGTGGGCTATCGGTTTAGCCTCCGGCTTGGGCGCGGCCACCGCGGATGCGATCTACGGTTTTATTGCCGCCTTTGGCCTCACGGCAATTTCTAGCGCGCTGGTGGGCCAACGATTTTGGCTTGGTTTGCTAGGCGGCCTCTTTCTACTGTATTTGGGTGGGCGCACGTTGTTAGCCAAACCGGCTGAGCAAAGCGCGGCCAGCACCCGCGCTGGGTTGGCCGGCGCGTATCTATCCACGTTGGCGCTCACGCTCACAAACCCCATGACGATTCTCTCGTTTGTGGCCATTTTTGCTGGCCTCGGCCTTGCCAGCCAAACAGATTACGGCGCGGCGGGCGTTTTGGTGTTGGGTGTTTTCTTCGGCTCGGCGTTGTGGTGGCTGGGGTTGAGTGGCGTGGTGGGTTGGCTTCGCGCGCGTTTCAATTCACAAACCCTCATTTGGGTCAATCGCCTCTCTGGCCTCGTGATCCTCGCCTTTGGCATGGTGGCATTGTGGTCGGCGTGGTCAATGTAACCTGTGCTAAAATCACTTCAAGTTTAGTAGGAGCCAATCCGTGACGAACTAATCCCCATACAACTTTTTTGCTCAGCCACATACAATGTGGTTTGGCGTTGTTGGCGATTAGCGCTCGGCTCTTACTGACTTTCACTCTTAACCCTCTGGCCTTTCAGAAGCCGCGCGCCCTCGCCGCGGCTTTATTTTTTTACCGCGAAGCGGTGAAGGGCGCTGAGCATTTCTTGTGTGAGCTTCGCGCCTGAGCGGTTTAATCGCATGTTACGTATTCACAACCTTTCTAAATCTTACGCTGACCGCGAAATCTTGCGAGACATCTCCTTCCTCATCAGCCCGGGTGAGCGCGCGGGGTTGGTGGGGCCGAATGGCGCGGGCAAAACCACGCTCTTCCGCATCATTCTGGGCGAGGAAACGCCCGATAGCGGTTCCGTTCAACTTGCGCCCGGCTTGCGCGTGGGTTATCTCTCGCAAGGCTTAGAATCCCCGCCAAACGCAACGGTAGCCGGCTTGTTGGAAGCCGCGCTGGGTACGGCCCACCAAGTGGAGACGGAACTGGCGCAAGCCGCGGTGGCTTTAGCAGAAACGCCGCACGCCCGGCATGTTCAAGAAAAATATGAAGCGGCTCTCACCCGTTTGCAAAGTTTTGAAGAGAACGCTGACCCAGCGCGCGTGGCATTAATTTTGCGGCGGCTGGGCCTGAGCGATGTGCCGCGCGAACAATTGGCCGCCTCCCTCAGCGGCGGCCAAAAAACGCGGCTTAGTTTGGCGTTGGTTCTGCTGGGCCAACCGCAGTTGCTTCTATTAGATGAACCCACCAACCACCTCGATTTAGAAATGCTAGCGTGGCTGGAAAATTGGCTGGCTGAGTTTCGCGGCGCGGTTCTACTGATTTCCCATGACCGAGCGTTTTTGGATGCCAGCGTGAACCGTATTCTTGAGCTGGACGCGCTCACGCACACCGTAAAAAGCTACGCAGGCAATTATGCCGATTACTTGGAGCAGAAGCAGGCCGAAATTGAACAACAGTGGCAGGCGCACAGTGATTGGCAAACCGAAGTGGCCCGCTTGCGCGATGCCGCGCGGCATTTGCGTGGGCTAACGAAAATGAAAAAAGGCGGCAAGGCGGATGATGGCGATAAGTTCGCCAAAGGCTTTTTTAGTGACCAAACCACGCAGATAGCAAAGAAAGCTAAAAATGTGGAGAAGCGTTTGGAACGGCTGGCAAACGATGAACGCGCTGAAAAACCTAAGCGCCAATGGACGATGAAGCTGGAGTTTGGCTCTGCGCCAGCCAGCGGACGGGATGTGCTTCTGCTGGAAAATGTGAGCGTGGGTTACGCCGCGCCGCTTTTAGAAAACATCCATTTGCAAGTGCGGCACGGTGAGCGCGTGGCGCTGATTGGGCCGAACGGTTCCGGAAAAACTACGTTGGTGCGCGCGCTGATGGGTGAGCTGACGCCGCTGGCAGGCCGCGTGCGGCTAGGGGCCAATGTGCGCCTCGGCTACTTTGCCCAAGAGCATGATGCGCTGAACTCAGAATTGAACGCGCTCACCACGCTTCAGCAATTTTCCAATCTGCCGGAAACGGATTTGCGCGCCTTTTTACACTTCTTCTTGTTTGAAGGGGATGAAGTCTTTACGCCCGTGAGTGAACTGAGCTACGGTGAGCGCGCCCGGCTGGCGTTGGCCACGTTGGTGGTGCGCGGCTGTAATTTTCTGGTGTTGGATGAGCCGCTCAATCACCTAGATATTGCCTCGCGCGAGCGGTTTGAGCAGGCGCTGACGCAGTTTGAAGGCACGGCGCTAGTGATTGCGCATGACCGTTACTTCATTGAGCGCTTTGCCACGCAAGTGTGGCAAGTGGAGCAGGGTACGGTGAAGGCTTACATAGATTTGGCGGAGGCATTGAGCGCAAAAGAGCCGAAAACGCAGACGAATACCAATAAAACGGAATGACACGGGGAAGGTTACGGCTGGCAAATGGAGTGTTCTTCCGGTTTACTGGCGCGGTAGTGGCATAGCACGCGGTTGCCCACGCGCCAGTAAGCGTTTAATTCTGCCTCACCCCAGCCGCACATAGCCGCATGGTAGGCATCATAGCCAAACTCACGCTCTACCTGATAGCCTTCACCGTATTGATAACGCACAAAGTAGCTCGGCCCTTCGCTATCCCACTGAACGCGCACGGCCACAATTTCTGCCTCCGTCACCACCACATCCTCAAAGAATTGAAGTTTAGTGGTTTGGCCGTGCAAGTGATTTAGGATTTGGATGAGCCGGTTACCCTGCACTTTATCTGGCACAGGATGGGGGATGAACAGCAAACGGCGCAAAACTTGCTGAACATCTGCATCTTCCCGCACCAGCCGCCAAACGTGCTCCAACTCTGCCCGGCCGGGTTGGTGGGCCAACGGGAATTCTTGCATCAATTGACGGAAGCGTTGCTCAGTTTCAGGTTTAACCATGTTCATTAAACTGTAAAGTGAGTATAACCCTAGCCCCTTTATAATTCACCCATGCCCCAAACTAATAAACTTATAAAAGTAATGCGCCTGCTCTTGTGTATGGCCGCACTAGCCCTCACAACCCTTGGCCCCGCTCAAGCCGCTGGCCCAATGTACACGGTGTATTTGCCCCTCATCACCAAACAGTATATGTTTTTTGACGGACCGCAAATCCGCTTTGGCTATGGCTGGGGCATTTACAAGTGGCGCAATTACTGGCCCGCCAATCAGCAATATCCCACAACATCTTTTACATGGTTGAAGGTAACAGAGAACCCTGACCCGTGGCAGTTGTGCGGCCCATACCGTTTGCCGTATGCGGTGCTTTTGCAATTGCGCAAAGCGGATGCCAACGCCACGCCGCAACAGGTGGCGGATGATGCGTGGACGTGGGCGCACAACATGGAAACCGCGCCCGGCGTGAACAAATGCGTGGAGGCGTTTGAGATTGGCAACGAGCCAAACCTGAGCGGCTTCTATGGCGGGCCGGTGGACCCTGAGAAATATGCCGACCAATTGTGTGCGGCTTATGATGCGATTAAGGCCACGGACCCCAGCTTCATTGTGGTTTCGGGCGGGTTGGCGGCCACAGGCGGCTTGCCGGATGAAACGGTGGCGATGAAGGACACCACGTTCTTGCGCCGGATGCTTGACCGCATCATTGCGAAGAAGGGCAACGCCGGCGCCTGTTTTGATGTGCTGGCTCATCACCCGTACGGCTTCCGCGTGGATTTTGACCATGACCCCACGGACGCCGCCTGCGCCGAGCGTTCTTGCTTCCGCGGAGTGGAAGAAATTTTTGAAATTTTGTCTGGCGAGTACGGCGTGCAGAAAAGAATCTGGGCTACGGAAATTGGCTGGTTGCGGGATTTTACGGCGGGCGGCTGTGGCGGGGCAGGGTGGGCGTCCGTGTTTGGCGGCTGGCAACGGTCTAATCAAGATCAGGGCGCTCAGTTGGTGGGCGCGTATCAGTATGCTCGCCAGAATTGGCCGTGGATGGGCGCGATGTTCGTCTTCAATTTAGATTTCAACAGCCGCGAGCACGTGGGGCCGTGTGATGATGAGCAGGGCTGGTTTGCCGTAAAGGGCTTCGCGGCGGAAACGATGCTGGAGGGGATGGCGAAGCCGTAAGATTCTGGCGGCTTGGTTTTTTTGAAGCAGGTCGCTTCAGCTCAAGACTACTTTCAAATCAGTGCTTTCTCCATCTCAAGACATTTCATTTCTGAACCATCGCCCAATGTTTGGGTGGCAGGCGCAATGACGCGGTAGCCAGCGGCTTGGTAAAACGCAACAGCGTTGATGGAGGCTTTGAGCGTAGCTGTTGCGCGGCCCTGTTGGGCGAGTTGTTGCTCGGTGAAGGTGAGCAAACATTTACCAATACCTTGCCCAGCAAACGCCGGATGGATATACAGCGCCTTGATGAAGCCATCTGCTAAGGTACTGATGGAGAACCCACACGTTTTGCCCATCTGTTTCGTCACCCAAACCGGTTGTCCATCTGTGCTAATCATGCCCCGCATCCATGCGTAACGGGCTGGAGAGGGCGGCGGCGACCAGGCCGCCAAAACCTTTTGTGGATAAAAGCGCCCTTCAATGTTCTGCACCGCCGCATAATGTAGGTGAATGAGTGACTCGGCGTCACTTTCAGCGGCTAGGCAGATTTCAATGTTGGGGTGACTCATAAACTTCCGGGACTATATTGTAAATCACCTTAACCCTTAAGAACAAAAAAGCGGATGCCATTCCGCACATCCGCTTTTCTTACTAGATTTCTAGAGTGTGACGCTTACGCCCCCACCTCTATTACAACAGCATCCACCTCGGTTTGGCCCAGCGCCTGCGCCACCGAAAGCCGATGGTGGCCATCACGGACGTAGTAGTCTGAGCCGCGCTTCACCAATTCCACGGGCGGCAGGGCTACGCCGCTCTGCCACGCGCGGTACAGGCTCTGCCAACGCTCTTGCGTGTTGCTGTTGAGCGGGCGGAAGTGGCGGTCAAAATCTCCGGCGCGGTTCTCCGTGCCCACAACCCGGCTGAGGGGCACCACGCGGGTTCCGAGGTAGTGGCCTTCACCAGTGCGGCTGGGCAAAACGCGCAGGGCGGTGGGGCGGCCCAGCAACTTGCTGAGTAATTGGCCCCATGTTCCGGCAAACAGTGCGGAGTGAAAGGCGCGTACCGCCGCCATGTCACGGTTCTGTTTGTGCAGGTTGGGGTTGAGGGTGAGTTCGGCAAACATGGCTGGCTCCTTTCTTCAATCTCGCCCTCAGCATAGCGCCCAGCCGTTTCCGGCTCGTTCGGTTGGCCGTTTCGGTAGCGTTTCGGCCAGAATTCAGGCGGCGAAACGCTTGTGGACTATAATCGTCGTGCGCTCACAAACGCCGATGGCCGCTGATTGATGATAAAAATCAGCCTAAATCCGCGTCCAAACTGCATGCCTAAACTCACGCTCAAACTATTCGGGCCACCTCGGGCCGAAATGGATGGCCACCCCCTCGCCACTGACCGGCGCAAGGCGCTGGCCTTGCTGGCGTATTTGGCCATGACCCGGCAGGCGCACCCACGTGAGAAGTTGGCAGTTTTGCTCTGGCCGGAACATGAGGGTGGGCGGGCGTTTGCGTATTTGCGGCGCACGCTGTGGGAAATTAACCAAATGCTGGGGGATGGCTGGGTGGAAGCAGACCGCGAAACGGTGGCGTTGATAGCGGCTGTGGAATTAGACGTGCGCGCCTTTGAGCAAAAAGCGGCGGTAAGCGGTGAGCCGTGCGCCCACCTGCCGCAGTTAACGGAGGCCGCCGCGCTTTACACAGACCACTTTCTGGCGGGCTTTAATCTCAAAGATGCGCCGGAGTTTGATGAGTGGGCGTACTTGCAGGCTGAGAGTTTACGCCGCACGTTGGCCGCCGTGCTAGAAGCGTTAACGAATTGCCATCTGAAAGGTGAAGCTGAAACGGCTCTGCCTTACGCCCACCGCTGGCTGGCGCTGGATTCACTCAACGAGGCCGCCCACCGCGCGCTGATACTGGCTTACGCCCGCTCTGGCCAAACGGCCAACGCCGTGCGGCAATACCAAGAATGTGCCCGCGTGCTGAAAGCGGAACTGGGCATTGAACCCGCCGCCGAAACGCAAGCCCTGTACGAAGACATTAAGCGCGGCGAAGCCGTCCCTCTGCCGCGCGAAAAAATAGCCCGCGCTACCAACCTCCCACCGCCCGCTACGCGTTTTATTGGCCGTGAGAAGCAACTCACCGAAATTGCTGAACTGTTGAGCAAGCCGGATTGCCGTTTGCTCACGCTCACCGGGCCGGGCGGCGTGGGCAAAACACGGCTGGCGCTTAAAGCCGCCGAGGCGCAACTGAGCCGCTTCCGGGCGGGGGTGTTTTTTGTGCCGCTCGCGCCCATCACCACGCCAGACTTCATCGTGCCCGCCATCGCGGAGACGATTGACTTTGAGTTTTTTGGGCAGGGTGGTTTGAGTGATTATCAGCGCCAACTGTTTGGCTATTTGCGCGATAAGCAAATTTTGTTGGTGCTAGATAATTTTGAACATCTGGCGGAAGCCGCTGGCTTGTTGGGGGAATTGCTGAGCGCCGCGCCGGACGTAAAGGTGCTGGCCACCTCGCGGGAGCGGCTGAACTTACAAGAAGAATGGGTGCTGACGTTGGCGGGTATGAGTGTGCCGAGCGAAGACGCCGCCGAAGCGCTTGAGTCTTTTTCATCTGTAAAACTGTTTTTGCAAACGGCGCAACGGGTGAATGTGGCGTTTGAACTGGCCGAGGCGGATAAACCCCATTTGATCCGTTTATGCCGCTTATTGCAGGGCTTGCCGCTAGGCCTTGAGTTGGCGGCGGCGTGGGTGAAATCCCTCTCGCTGGCGGAAATTGTGGCTGAGATTGAGCGCGGGCTGGATATCCTCACTACGCCGCTCCGCAATGTGCAGGAGCGCCACCGCAGTTTGCGCGCCGTGTTTGAATACTCCTGGCGCACGCTCACCGCGCCGGAACAAGCCGCTTTTTCTCAGCTTGCGGTCTTTCATGGCCGTTTTGCCCGCGAGGCCGCGCAAACCGTGACCGGGGCCACGCTGGCTGTGCTTACCGGGTTGGTGGATAAATCTCTGCTGTATCAATCTGACGGTTATTACGATTTGCACATGGCCGTGCGCCAGTTTGCGGCAGAGAAGTTGGAAGCCTCCGCACAGAGGGCCGCGCTGGCCGCGCACAGCGCTTATTATGGACGGTTTATTGAGGAGCGTTTACCCAAACTGCGCGGGCAAGGTCAGCGGCAGGCGTTGGAACAAATTGCGGAGGTGATGGATAACGCGCGGCCCGGCTTTCGCTGGGCGCTGGAACACGGCACAGGGCTAGATGTCAGCCGTTACTTTCATGGGCTGTTCCGGTTCTATGATATCCGCAGCCACTTTCAGGAAGGTGCGGAGGTAGCCGCGCACGCCTTCACCGCTTGGCAAGCGCGCATGGGCGAGACCGCCGCTGACCGAATTCTGTATGCCCGTTTAATGGCATGGCAGGCGTGGTTTCGTTACCGGCTGGGCCGCCGTCTGGTGGAATCGCGGGCGCAAATTCTGCAAGCCGTGAACATTTTGCGCGGCCTTCTGCCGAACGCCGAAGCGCAGAAGACTTTGGCCGATGTTCACTTACAGGCCCTGCTCAGTAATGCCATCATCAACCGCGAAGATGTGGACCAAATGGTGCAATTTAATCTGAAGCACTACGCCGCACAGGATGACCCGTGGGGCCGCGCGCTCCTGCAACCGTATGTGGCTTACAACACTGGCGGCTTTGAAGCGTACCGTCGCGCCGCGCTGGAGAGCAAACAATTGTTCCGGTCACTGGGCGATGATGACTCCGCCATCTTTATTTTGAATGAAGTGGGCGAGGCGGTGCATCATAATGGATACTTTGAAGAAGCGCGCCGCTATTATTCTGAAAGTGCGGAGTTGGCGCGCGGGCTGGGCAACCGTTACGGCCAATCTCTGGCGCTGGATTACGCCGGTTGGGTGGCGCGGCAAATGGGCGATTTTGAGACGGCGCGCCGTGAGCATGAGGCGAGCTTGGCGCTTTCCAAGGAGATTGGAGATCAGCTGGGCATCTCTGGCTCATTGGATAACTTGGGGCGATTGGCGCTTGAGCAAGGAGATTTGGCCGAGGCCGAGCGGCTGTTCACCGAAGCCCTCACCCTCCGGCGCGCCAGTGGGCATGAGTGGTCTATTGCCGTCTCATACACCCACTTGGCGCGGCTGGCTTTAGCGCGGGGTGAGCTGGAGGCTTCGGAGGCGGCCTTGAATGAAGCGGCTAAGTTGTTTGATGATTGGGCGGAGGTTGCAAACCGAAGCGGTGATGTGGCTTTGCGGCGTGGGCAGTGGGCGGCGGCGCATGGCCACTATCAGCGCGGCTTACAACTGGCCAACCGCTGGAATAACCACTGGCTGATGATGGAGGCGGTGGTGGGTTTGAGCGAGGCCTTGGCGCGCTTGGGTAAATCAGCGCAGGCGGTGGAGTTGCTCACCTTCGCCATTCATTACCGCGCCTGTGATGTGGCTACGCGCCAACAAGCGCAGAAGGTTTTGGCCCAAGTGGCCGCCGCCTTGCCGGAGGCTGAACGCGCGGCGGCGGAGGCGTTAGGCCACGCCCGTACGCTTGCATCCCTCCTCAAAGATTTCGCGCCTGCGGAGCGGGTTACCTAAGTTCAGGAGAAACGATTTGAATAAGGTTTTATGGGTGGCGCTGGGCGGGGCCGCTGGCTCAGTGCTCAGGTACTGGCTGAGCGGCTATGTGCAAGAGTGGGCCAAGAACGCCACCTTTCCGTACGGCACACTGGCTGTGAATGTGCTGGGTTGTTTGGTAATTGGCGCTCTCACCCAATTGGCCGAAGCGCGCGGCGCTTTTACACCTGAAACCCGCGCGTTGGTGTTTACGGGGCTGTTGGGCGGCTTCACCACGTTCTCTACGTTTGGCAATGAGGGCGTAAGCCTGTGGCGCAACAACGAGAGTGGTTTAGCACTGGCTTACGTGGGCGGGCACATCATTTTGGGCTTGGGCGCGGTGTGGCTGGGGCGGGCGCTGGCCTTTGCCATTTGGAAATGAATTTCAGCGGCGGAGGTAAAGATGCAACTTCCTGAAGAAGGCTACCTACTTAGAATTTTCATCGGCGAGAGTGACAAATACCATGGCCAGCCGTTGTATGAATGGTTGGTGCTGAGGGCGCGGGAACAGCATCTGGCGGGCGCCACCGTTTTGCGCGGCATCATGGGGTTTGGCGCGCACAGCCGTTTGCACACTTTCAAGATTGAGCGTTTATCTGAGGATTTGCCCTTAATCATTGAAATCGTGGATACGCGCGAAAAACTAGAAGCGTTCTTAGAGCTGATTGATGGCGCAATTGTGGAGGGGCTAGCAACGCTGGAGAAAGCCCAAGTGAAGTTTTACCGCGCGGGCAAACAGTAACCAGTGAAATTTCTTGCCGCCCCTTCACGGTTAAGTTTTTACTCCAACAGCCCCAGAATGGCTGGTAACAATTGTTTCTTGCGGCTCACCAAATCCGGCGCATCCAGCGTGCCATCCGGCAGGCGGTTATAGGGCAAATCATTCAAGCGCTCTGTGCGGCCGGTAAGCACCAACCGGCTAGCTCCGCGCACCACATCCGTCACCATTAACACAGCCAAGCCCAAGCCGCGCGCATTGCACAATGCTTCCATGCCAGCTGAAATTTCGGCCAGGCGCGGGTTCAATTGCATTAGGTTTGCCACTTCCACTTGCGCCACGCCAAACTTCATCCCGCCGCCTTCGTAAATCTTCAAATCGCTATTGAGGATGGATTCAACACTCCGCACGGAAAGGTCGGCCCCGGCGGCGAGGATGGCGTTGCCATATTCCACGTAATCCTTAAACGGCAAACCCTGTTCGCTAAACGCCCACTGGGCTAATTGTTCAGCCGCGCGGCCATCGCGCTCGGTGGTGGTGGGCGAGCGGAGAATGAGTGTATCGGACATTAAGCCGGCCAAAAGCAGACCGGCCAAAGCGGCGGGCGGCGTGAGGCGGGCGGCGACTATGCGTTCACTAATCAATGTTGAAGTGCTCCCCACCGTATCCACCGTAAAGGGAATGGGCTGGCGGGTGGGGGGGTTGCCAAGGCGGTGATGGTCTAGCACTTCAATCACATCCGCTTCATCCAGCGCGCCCAGAGCTTGCGTGGCTTCATTATGATCGACCATCACAATTTGCATGCGCGGCGGGTTGAGCACATCTGGCGAGCGCACAATGCCAAAATAAGTGCCGTCATCATTGGTCACAATAAAATCATCGCGCTCTTCGCGCAAAACTTTAGGGCGGGCATCGCGCACACGCATAGAGCGCGGAAAGTGCGGCACATCTGCGTCCACAGCCTCCCGCGCTGGCACGGCCAAAATCCGCGCGGCCGAAACCAATTCTAAGTCCACGCGGTCATCCATCTGCTTAGAAAGAAATTGAAAGACGCTGGAGCCAGTGACCAAGCCGAGCGGCTTACCGGAAGCCTCCACAATTGGCGCGCCGCCGTGACTGGCGGCGGCCACCGCCCACGCTTCCCGCAAAGGCCGGTCTGGCAAAATGGGCGGGAGGGTGCGTGTAATTCGTTCAAAGCGCGGCGAGGCGTCGGCAATTAATGGCGGCGCTTCTAGCCCGCAGGTTTTGAGCACCCACGCGGTTTGCGGATTGATACCCCCGGCCCGCGCCGCCACTGCATTTACCGCATCTCGTTCACGTAGAAGCCAAGCGTACCCTACGGCGGCGGCAATGGCATCCGTATCTGGATTAAGGTGGCCGATGACGTGGATGGGGTTGAGGTTCATTGCGATTGTAGATTGATTGTGGCTGTCTGCTGTGAAAGGATGATGCCGTAATCTTATCAGTGCGCGTGGGACAGGAAAAGAGGGAAAGTTTATTCGGCCCTGTCGGCCTTACCCTGGCCTGACCTAACGTTTTCTAAACTTCCACTGCCGTCCGCACCCAACTGACCCAAACTTTTCCGTCATAAGTCCTACGGAAAGCCTTTTCCCCCCTCGGCTATACTCACAAACGTGATAGGATTCAGACGGCCTCACCATGGTTGATTGGGATTTAACGCTGGCAAGTTTACTACTCAGCATCGCGGCATATGCTGTGGTGGCGGTGTTATCGTTTCGTCAGTCGGAGCGGCCCGGCTCGCGTTGGCTCACCGTGTATGCCGCTTTGGCCGGCATCTGGAGTTTGTTGCAGTGGGGCTATTGGTTTAATTGGTTCCCCCCTCTGGCGGGCGATATTCAAGCAAATCTTCCCTGGTACGCCGCTTTCACCTTGGCCGGTGTGAATATGCCCCTCATGCGCTCCTTCTTGCGCTTGCCGCGTGTGGATTGGCGTTGGTGGGCGTTGGTGGGCGGCGGCTTTGGCCTAGTGCTGTTGCTGGATTCAGGTTTGCTCGGCTTACCAGAAGTGGCGGGTATTTCCCGCAAGTTGCTGGTGCGCGGCCTGCTCATCCCCGGTTGGGCCGTTCTGCTTGGCCTCACTGCTTGGCTGGATTGGCGAACTTATCAAAGCACCCGCCGCCCCTTGCACCGCAACCGCATTGCATACTGGGCGCCCGTGATTGTGCTTACGGCTATGGGGGATATTGGCCAATTTATTGACCGTTCAGTGGTTGCCACTGTGGCGCATTTGGCCGGGTTAGGCGTGGCCGCGTACGCCGTGCTCACTTACAACCTGCAGGATATTCGGCACAACCTCAGGCAACTGTTGGCCTACATCATCACGCTGGGGTTATCCGCCGGTATTTATGCCCTTCTGCTCAACCTCATCCGCTCTCTACGCACCTCCACTGAAATTGAAGCTGTCTTTGTCAATATCGGCCTGATGTTGCTGGTGGCTATCTTCTTCGCGCCCGTTCTGCGGCAGGTGCAACGGCTGATTGACTCACTCATCTCCCGCGTAACGTATGACCCCGGTAAAGCGGTGCGCGAGTACAGCAGTAACATCAGCAATTTGCTGGATGTGAATCAGTTGGCGCGCACTTCAATTACAACCATTCGAGAAACGCTGGGCGTGCATCATGGCCGAATGTTTTTAGTAGAGCGGCACAACGTCAATGGCCTGCCTAGCTTTTTCTTGCGGAGCGTGGGCGATGAAATCCCGGAAGCCGCGCGCACCATAACCCTTGCGCCGGATAGCCCAGTGGCAGATTATCTATACAAAGAATATCACCCGCTGACGCAGTATGAGATTGACTTGATGCCGCGCTTTTCCAGCCTTGCAATGGAAGAGCGTCAGTGGCTTTCTGATTTAGATATGGATGTGTACGTGCCCATCTATTCCAAAGGGAGCTGGATTGGCCTGTTTGCGCTGGGGCCGAAAGTCTCTCGTGACCGCTACTTTGATGAAGACCTCACGCTGTTGAGCACCCTTGCCGACCAGACCACCGTTGCTTTGGAAAACGCGCGGCTGGTGGAAAACCTGATGCAACTCAACCGCAATCTGCGCGAAGCGTACGGGCAACTGGGTCAGGCCAACAAGCAGTTGGAACAATTAGACCGCGCCAAAACGGATTTTATTGCTGTGCTTTCGCATGAACTACGCACGCCGATGGGCATTTTGCTGGGCTACAGCCAACTACTGGCCGCTGACCCGGTGTTTGCCGGTAACCCGGAAAACCTTCCCATTGTGGATGGGTTGAACAAAGGCGCGCACCGCTTGCAGGAACTCACTGAACTCATGTTGGATATGGCTACCATTGATACGCGCGTGCTCAAGCTGTATCACAAGCCGGTGCCCGTTCAGCCCATTATCAAATCAATTAGTGAGAAATTTGCCACTGCGCTCACGGAGCGTCAGCTTACGCTCAAGCTGGAAGCCAGCCTGGCCACCCTTCAGCCGATTGAAGCAGACATTGAAATACTCGGCAAAGTTTTCTATCACCTGATTGTGAACGCCATTAAGTACACGCCAAATGGCGGCAAAATTACAATTTCCGGCCGGCCTGTGGAAGAAGGCCATGAGCGCCTGCCGCAGGGCGGCATTGAAGTGATGGTGACGGATACCGGCATTGGCATTGACCCACAATTCCATGAAGTGATTTTTGCCAAGTTTTACCGCACCGGTGATGCGGCCTTGCATTCCAGCGGCAAGATTAAGTTCAAGGGTGGAGGGCCGGGCTTGGGTTTGGCTATTGCGCGCGGCGTGGTGGAGGCGCACGGCGGCCAAATTTGGGTGGAAAGCCCCGGTCATGATGAAGTCCGTTGCCCGGGCAGTCAGTTTCATGTGGTGCTCCCCCTCAAAACCAGCCCCGTCAGCCGTCCGGCCATCACCAACGGCACTGGCACTAAACCACCCAGCACTTGGGTGGGTGGGGCTGTGGTGGGACGGTAGTCATCTTCAGTTCCTCCATCCTTTTGCTTTGCCCGCTATTACTCCCCCCTCCTCTCCCGCTTTGTAAGCGCCGATACCATTGTGCCGGAGCCGGGCAATCCGCAGGCGCTGAACCGGTACAGCTATGTTGCCAACTCGCCGCTCAAGTACGTGGACACATCCGGTCACTGTTGGGGGTTTGCCAGCGGGTTGCGGGGCACGCTGCTCTATGGCGCGACCTGCAACAATATCGATATGGCGCTCACGATTATCCAGAGCCCAAATGCTTCAGCCGAGCAGAAACTTCTGGCGGGAGGTTATATCGCGGCCGAAGGTGTAGCCCATGCTGGCCTAGCTGCTGGCGTTGCGGGTTTGGCTTGCGGTGCAGTCGGACCAGCTTGTGTCAAGCCGGTTGAAGCGGTTCTTGGTATTGGCGCGGCGGCCTGTGCCGACGGCGATTGCACCAACGAGATCAATCTATCGGCGAAACTCGGGCAAGACGTTTGGCAGATAGGCCTCAAACTTCGAGGGGAAGCCATCGAAAATGCAATTGGTCGCAGCCCTCAACTCAGCCGGAATTTCCCCACGATTGATCGTTATGAGAATGGGATCGCTACCAGCATCAAGAGCATCGATCTGGCGGCCAAGACTTATCAAAACATCGGAAGACTCACTTCGACGGTGCAAGACTACATCAACCAGCTATACAACTTCAACGGTGCCTCCTTTGCCGGCACTGACATTACAGTAGTTACAGGGCGCCAGTTAATCTTGGCAATCCCACCAAATGCGACTGCCCAGCAACTTGCCGCACTACAGCAACTACAGGCCCAGGCCGCTCAACAAGGCATCAACCTGGTTCTGCAGGTTGTAAAATAGGGTCATGGACATTCGGATAGCTCAAATCATTATTTGGGATGGCAGGGCCTTTGTGCCGTCGAAAGGCCGATATCGCAACGGGATCTTCACAAGCATGGAGCCGGTGCATGTTGTCAGCTCGACGCAGGCGGAACTTGTTCCAATCGTAAGGTCTGTCCTATCCACGGAACCCACCCCATTGCCCGACCCAACCCCTGAGGAAGTAAAGGCCCAGCAGGAGCTACTGCCGAGAATAACTGGTGCTCGAAGCTGGAAACGACTATGTCAGAAGGGGATTTCATATGTCATCGAACTTTCGGCCAAGGGAGTTCGTCTGGAAATTTCCCGCCTAGATAAGAAGGGCCGCTGGGAGTTTGATCCAGACAAACGCAGGCAATTTCCACCAGGCACAGACACCGCTGTTGTGATTCAGGCAGTGCTGGACGATCTCGCTGCCCGCTCTCGATAGACGTCATCGGAGATAACACTTATGGGGCTGTGATTGGCTACCACCGGCCCCATCGCCCCTGCGCGGCCTGCCGCCCGGCAACAACACCGGCGCGCTGTACTTCCTGCACGCGGATCATCTGGGCGGCGTGAGCGTGGTGACGTGCGGCAGCGGGAGCAACACTGAACGATGCTTGGCATTCTGCAAACGATCAAGTTATGTTGATACGAGTGGGTGAGATGTTTGGTAAATGACAAGCGGCTCAAGTGAATAACGTTTCCACTACTCAGCGCACCTCTAACCCCGCCACCTCTAACCACTGCTCCTCCTTCACTTCACACACGCCAAAACCAAAGCGGCCCTCACGCGAGGCCACGGCGTACTGATTATCCATCCACAACACAAAGCCCAGCGGGCCGCGCGGTGGGGCAGGCGCGCGCAAAACTTCCGCACCATCCACGCGGAAAACGGCTTCCTGCTCCAGCCAATCCAATTCATAGTGATGCCACTCTGTGAGCGGAAAATCCAATAATTTTTCATGTGCAGGGGCGGCGCGGCGGGCGGCGGCCATGATGGGCGCGCCGAGGCCGGGAACCCTGGTGAGGGCAATAGCGGCCAGCGCGGCTGGGGCCAGCAAAACCGTTGGATACTTTCCGGCGTGCAGGGTGGCCGCCTTCCAGCCGTAGCCGGGCACGCCCTCGGCTAAAGCCATATTGGAAGGTGGCGAAGCATAAAAAAACCACACGACGTTAGGCGCGGCCAACACGCCGCCCGAAATGGTGAACGGGTCATTCCAGAAACCAAAGCCCAAAGTGCCCACTGGTTGCGCGTGAGAAGCTCTGGCCCGCAGGCTCAATTTTACCGGCGGCTGATGCGGAAACTGCCCGCGCCGCTTGCCGGCGTAATCATCTAATTGTGCATTAGTATATTTGTGCGGCGGCGTTATGGGCGTCACCAATCGCGCGCCTGCGTCACTTACTAAAACACGCCCGCCGTTAATCTCGCTCGGCTCAAGTAGCATGCGCACAGTATAGCAAGATGCTATAATCACATTGAAGGAGCACACATGGAAATTGTTTGGCATGGACATTCTTGTTTCCGCATGATTGAGCGCGGCATGGCCTCGGTGGTCACAGACCCTTATGATGACTCAATCGGATATTCAGCCCTCAAGCTGAAGGCGGATATTGTGACGGTAAGCCACGATGCGCCGGGCCATAACAACTTGGACGCGGTGAAAGGCGGCGAAGTTCATACCATTACCGGCCCGGGCGAGTATGAAATTGGCGGCGTGTTCATCACGGGCCTATCCACCGATACGGATAAGAAAAAGAAGGCGGATGGTAAACGCAACACCTTATATTTGTTTGACTTTGACGGCCTCACCGTGGCGCATTTAGGGGATTTGGATCATGTACCTTCACAAGCCCAAATCGAAGCCCTTGGCTCGGTGGATGTGGCCTTAGTACCGGTGGGTGGTGGCGGCGGGTTGAACGCGGCTCAAGCCGCCGAAGTGGTCTCTTTGTTAGAGCCCTCCGTCGTCATCCCAATGCACTACAAAACCGATGAAGTCGCCCTTAAACTAGACCCGGTGGGTAAATTCCTCAAAGAGATGGGGCTGGGCGCGCTTAAGCCGGAGGCCTCCATCAAACTCACCAAAAGCAGTCTGCCGGATGAAACCAAAGTGGTTTTGTTGGATCACAAAAGCGGCTAGGAAATTATATGAGCGTCAAAATCCTCATGTCATGGGATATCAAGCCGGGGCGTGAACAGGAATACTTCGAGTTTGTAGTGCGTGAATGGGTGCCCGGCATCCAGAAGTTGGGCATTGACCCCACTGATGCCTGGTTTACACAATTTGGCAACGCCCCGCAAATTCTGGCGGGCGGCACAGCGCGAAGCCTAAAGGTGATGCGCCAAATCCTCAACACGGAGGAATGGGCAACCCTCAAAGACCAATTGCTCACTTATGTGGATAATTATGAAGAGCGCGTAGTGCAGGCTAGGGGTAGTTTTCAGATGCTTTAGAACTCATCTCTAAAAACCGTTTGGGGTTTGAAAGCATATCTAAACGGCAAGTTTGTAGATGGGTTCTTAGTTCGAAAAGCGCATAAATAAGAAGCACAACGGGCAACCAAATCTTGGTTGCCCGTTTGCTCTGTAAAAGAAATAAGCCAAGCGGCTTAATTATCCGCTGTGGCCGCTTTAGCCTCCGGCTTAGCCTTTTCCGCCGGCTTACTCTCGGTTTTGGCCTCACTGCCGCCTGCCTCGCCTTCACTCTTCTTGCTTTTGGCGGCGCTACCGGCGCTGGTGGAAGCTTTGCTATCGGTGATATACCAACCCGAACCTTTGAAAACAACGCCAGCCGCTTGCGGCACGCGTCGCACCTTCCCCTTACATTCCGGGCATTTGCTCAGTGGCTTATCCGAGAATTTCTGGAGCCGTTCAAACTCAACACCGCATTTTTCACAGCGGTAAGCATATGTGGGCATAAACTAACCTCTCCAACCAACTAAAATATCTAGCGGAGATTATACGCGAAAGTATATTAGAGCGAAGTATGCGGGTGTTTGCAAAACACACTTGAGCTTTTGAATACTGAGATGGAATAAGTACGCCAGATTTTCTGTCAAGCTTGGTTGATTTAGTGTTTGACGAATGTAAAGTCAATGGTATAATAACCTTTCTGGCGGTTGGCCTTTTGGCCAGCCTTAATTGATTTATCTGGCTTTTAGCCCCCAACCCACACTCAACACTGTAGGAGCCAAACCCCAATGTCCAATACTCTTGGAAGCAAATCCTACGCCCGCATCAAAGACGTTCTCACCCTTCCCTCGTTGATTGAAGTCCAACTGGAATCCTTTGAATGGTTCCGGAAAGAAGGTCTAGCCGAGCTATTTGACGAAGTCTCGCCGATTGAGTCCTTCAGCGGCGGTATGCAATTATGGTTTCCTAGCCCACGTGTAGACCCCAGCTTTAACCTGAAGTATTGGTTTGAAGAGCCGAAGCATAGCCTGGAAGAGTGCGTAGAACGGGATATGACCTATTCTGCGCCGCTGTACGTTTCGGTTTTGTTAACCGGCGCGGAGATTTCCCATCCCATCAAAAATGATATTTTCCTAGGTGACTTTCCCCTCATGACGGAGAAGGGCACTTTCATCATCAACGGCACGGAACGGGTGGTGGTGTCTCAGCTCATTCGTTCCCCGGGCGTATATTTTGAGGGCGAGGAAGATCGCTCTTCTGGCCGTACGCTGGCGATGGCCAAACTCATCCCCGACCGGGGCGCGTGGATGGAATTTGAAACGCGCAAGAGTGATTACATCACGCTTAAATTCAACCGCAAGCGCACCGTGCCGGTGACCATTCTTCTGCGCGCAATGGCGGCGGTGAGTGATGGCTTGCCTAACTCACCGATTAAGACCGGCACTGAGGAAGAAATCCTTGAGTTGTTCAAGGACGTTGACAACAATCCTGAGCATCTGTTCATCCCCACCACCTTCCGCCAAGAGCCCACGTGGGGTGAAGGCCGGGAAAAACGCACGGTGGCGCAGGAAGCGTTGATTGAGTTCTACAAGCGCATGCGGCCCGGCGACCCGCCGACGCTGGATAATGCGCGCGAGTTCTTGTTACAGCAACTATTTGACCCGCGCCGCTATGATTTGGAGCGGGTGGGTCGGTACAAGCTCAATCAAAAGTTGGGCCAAACGGAAGATGTGCCGCTCAGTCATACGACTATCACGCAATTTGACGTGATTAACGTGATCAAGCGCATGATCAATATCAATAATGCGGTGGACCGCACCGATGATATTGACCACTTGGGCAATCGCCGTGTGAAAACCGTGGGCGAGTTAATTCAGAACAAGATGCGCGTGGGCTTGCGCCGCATGGAGCGCGTGGTGAAGGAACGCATGTCCATTCGTGAGAATGATAATGTTTCGCCGCTGACGCTGGTGAATATCCGCCCGATTGTGGCTTCCATTCGTGAGTTCTTCGGCTCCAGCCAACTTTCACAATTCATGGAACAGACTAACCCCTTGGCTGAGCTGACCCATAAGCGCACGCTTTCCGCGTTGGGGCCGGGCGGCTTGCGCCGTGAGCGCGCGGGCTTCGATGTGCGCGACGTGCACCACTCGCACTACGGCCGCATTTGCCCCATTGAAACGCCGGAAGGCCCAAACATCGGCCTGATTGGCCGCTTAGGCTCTTACGCCAAAGTGAATACGTTTGGCTTTATTGAGACCCCCTATCGTAAAGTCATTAAGGAGCTTGCGCCGGATGATAAGCGGGTGGTGGGCCGCAAACTGCGCGAGGATATTGAAGACGCCAAAAACAATAATGAAGTGGTGGCGCATGCGGGCGAGGAAATCACCCGGGAATTGGCCAAGAAGTTGGCCAAATTCGTGGATATGATCCCGATTGTGCCGTTTGTCTCGGATGACATTCACTATCTCTCTGCCGATGCGGAAGATCGCTACACGATTGCGCAGGCCACCACACCGCTGAATGACTCCATGGAGTTTGTGCGCGCGCGGCCTTCCTGCCGCCATGCGGGCAAATTCTTGTTTGCTTTACCGGAGCGCATTGATTATATGGATGTGGCTCCGCGCCAGATCGTGGGCATCAGCGCCGCGCTCATTCCGTTTCTGGAGCATGATGACGCCAACCGCGCCCTGATGGGCTCCAACATGCAACGTCAAGCCGTGCCGCTTTTGCGCCCGGATGTGCCGATCGTTTCCACCGGCATGGAGAAGCAGGCCGCGCTGGATTCCGGCCAAGTGCTAACGGCAGAAGAAGATGGCGAAGTGATCTCGGTGACGGGTAGGGAAGTGATTGTGCAAAGCGGCAATAAGAAGCGCACATACCGCTTGCGCAAGTATCAACGCTCCAACCAGAGTACATGTATTGACCAACGCCCTTCGGTCGTGAAGGGCCAAAAAGTGAAGAAGGGCGACATCATCGCCGATTCTTCATCCACCAATCACGGTGAGATTGCGCTGGGGCATGATGTGTTGGTGGCCTTCCTGTCTTGGGAGGGCGGCAACTACGAAGACGCGATTTTGATTTCTGAACGCATGGTGCGGGAGGATAAGTTCACTTCCATCCACATTGAAAAGCATGAGGTGGAAGCGCGCGATACCCGCTTGGGGCCGGAAGAAATTACATATGATATCCCCAATGTGGGCGAAGAAGCGCTAAAGGATTTGGATGAGCAGGGCATTATCCGCATTGGCGCCGAAGTGGGGCCGAACGATATTCTGGTGGGCAAGATTACGCCGAAAGGCGAAAAAGAGCTGACGCCGGAAGAAAAACTCCTGCGCGCCATCTTTGGTGAAAAGGCGCGGGAAGTGAAGGACTCTTCTCTGCGTTTGCCCCACGGTGAGCGCGGTAAGGTGACGGATGTGCGGGTGTTTACGCGTGATGAGCACCGAGACCTGCCGGCCGGTGTGGAGAAAATGGTGCGCGTTTCGGTAGCGCAACGCCGCAAAATCACCGAAGGGGATAAGATGGCCGGCCGCCACGGTAATAAAGGCGTCATTTCTAAAGTGGTGCCAGTGGCCGATATGCCGTTCCTGCCGGATGGCACGCCGGTGGACATCATCTTGAATCCTTTAGGTGTGCCGGGACGTATGAACATCGGCCAGATTTTGGAGACGCATCTGGGCTTTGCCGCCGAGCGCCTCAGCTTTCGCGCGATTACGCCGGTGTTTGATGGCGCTTCCGAAGATGAAATTGAAGCCGAATTGGCGCGCGCGTGGCTAGTTGATCAGGCCTGGAAGGAAATTTCAGAGCGCGCCTGGGAATGGATTAAGGCGCAGGCCTATGACCCTGAAAGCCTGGAAGATGATAGCGAAGTTCGTCGTCTGTATCTCGCGCACTGGCTCAAAGGCAAGAAATACAGCCAAGACCAGTTAGCCACCAATGAGAAGTATGCCCGTCGGGCCGCCGTCCGTGAGTGGTTGCGTGAAAAAGGCTATGAGCCGGATGATGTGTTAGTGTTTGAAGACTCCACGCTTTCGCCAAGCGATCGCAAACCCAAAGATGAATTGGCGCTGGATGTCTGCTTGCGGCTATGGCTTGAAACGCAAGGCCAGGCCAATCCTGCCCTAAAGGGCGCCAACTTGCGCCACAAAGCCGAACAAGTTTCACTTGAAACGGGTGTGCCTCTGCCGATTTTGGGTAAATATATTCTGCATGATGGTAAGAGCGGCGAACGCTATGACCAGCCGGTGACGGTGGGCGTTATCCATATGCTCAAGTTGGCGCACTTGGTGGAAGATAAGGTGCACGCGCGCTCCACCGGCCCGTACTCCTTAGTTACCCAGCAACCCTTGGGCGGTAAGGCGCAGTTTGGCGGTCAGCGGTTTGGCGAAATGGAAGTTTGGGCCCTGGAGGCTTACGGCGCCGCGCACACGCTTCAGGAAATGCTCACGGTGAAATCCGATGATGTGCAAGGCCGTGTAAAGACTTATGAATCTATCATTAAGGGCGAACCGATTGAGGAGCCGGGCATTCCAGCCTCCTTCCGGGTGTTGGTGAAAGAATTGCAAAGCCTGGGCTTGGTGGTGGAAGCCGTGCAAGAAACGGGCGAAGTGATGCGCTTCGGCAAGGATGAAGAGAAGGCGCGCACGCCCAAGCCGGGTGTGGGGTTGCTAGGAATGTACGAAGAGTAATTTCGGCCTTGCGTTGAATAACAGGCCCTTAAGGTTTTTAGACCTTGAGGGCCTTTTTTATTGTTACCAATCCGTAACAGCCTATTACCTACCCTAAACCATAACCCCTTCAGGCCGAGTTGTATAATCAACTCAGTTTGGAACAAAACGGATGAAGAGTCCGTATTGTTCTTAGGCGCAGATAGCGTTGATCTTCGTGCGCCGCCGTATAGGAACACACTATGAAACCTCTCTCCAAACAACGCGGCTGGGTTGTGTTTGCCGCTCTGTTGGCGCTGGCGCTGGCTTGTGGTTGGTTTGTGCCGGCGCCTACCCCAACACCAGCGCCCACCAATACACCCGTAGCCACTCCGACGCCGTTACCCCCCATCGCGCCGCATGTAATTGACCAAATTCCGGGCCGCGGGGACGAACACAAGGTAAACGCCCCCATCATTATTTATTTTGATACGCCGATGGATCGCGCTTCCACGGAGCGCGCGTTTAGCATGGCGAATGTGACGGGCCAGTTTGCGTGGAGCGAGAACGATACCGTGCTGACCTTTACGCCGAATGAAGCCTTGGAGCGCGCCGATCAATACACGGTTTCCATTAATGTAAATGCCAAGAGCAAGGCCGGTTTATCTTTAGCCGAAGAGGTGAAGTTTGATGTGGAAACGGTGGGCTACCTAGAAGTGACTAACGTTCTCCCCAGCCCGGAAACTGCCAACGCGGCGGTGGATTCAGTGATTACGTTGATGTTTAATCGGCCCGTAGTGCCGCTGACTGACCTTAGCAATCAAGCCGCGTTGCCCAACCCACTCGTCCTGACACCGGCAGTGGAAGGGCAAGGGGAGTGGCTGAACACCAGCATCTATGTTTTTAGGCCCAGCCAACCCTTGGCCGGTGGGCAAACGTACACGGGCCGGGTAGCCTCCGGCTTGGATGATGTGACCGGCGGCACACTGGCGCAAGATTTTGAATGGAGTTTCAGCGTTACTGCACCGAGTGTGGTTTCCAGCGAGCCGGAGTTTGGCGCGCGTAACATTGCTCTCACCACGCCCATTAGCATCACATTCAACCAACCGATGGATCGCGCTTCGGTGGAGGCCAATTTTGCGCTCACGCAACCCGGCCAAACCAAGGCCGGTTCATTCCGTTGGACGGACGATAGCACGCAGGTAGCTTTTCTCCCAGCGGAACAACTCAGCCTTGGTTCTACGTATCAGGTCAAAGTCGGCGCGGCTTCTTTAGCGGCGGGCGGCGGCGCTTCTCTCAATGGGGATTATGTGTTTGAGTTTGAAACGGTACAGCCGCCCGCAATTGTTTCCACTGAGCCGGGCGATGGTTTTGTGGATTGGAACCGTGGCAACGGCTTCCGCATCTATTTTGCCTCGCCCATGGACGTGAGTACGTTAGACCCCAATATTACGATTGTGCCAGAGCCTACGCAGGTTTACACCTATTGGAGCGAATACGATTTTAGTTACTACCTCGGCTGGGATTTAGACCCGTCCACGTCTTATCAGGTGACGCTTGGCCCCGGCTTGCAAGACCCTTACGGTAATGTGGCGCTCACACAGCCACAGACCATTGCTTTTACCACCGCGCCGTTAGAACCGCAGATGTACTTCGCCGCTGGGAATGAAGTGGGCATTTACAGCGCTTACCTGCCCACTGAATTGTTCCTCACCACTGTAAATGTGGGGGCGGTAGACTATGCGCTTTACCCGCTCACCACCGAAGAATTTGCGCGGCTCACCGGTCCCAACCGCTATGATTTCCTGCAAAACTTCACACCCTCGGCTTCTGCCTCTGTGCCCAACGCCTCGGGGCGCTTGGAGGTGGCGGAGGAGTTGAATGAAACAATTTTAACGAAGATTGCCTTGCAACCCGATGGCGGCACGCTTGCGCCCGGCCTATATTATCTGACCGTGAGCGCGCCGGAAATTAGTTTTCCGCTCACTCAGATTGTGGCTGTAAGCAAGAACAACCTGACGCTTAAGACCGGCTTGGAGGAAGCGTTGGTGTGGGCCACAGACCTGAACACCGGCCAGCCCACGCCTAACTTGGCTTTGACGTTGTACGATAAAGACTTCCAGCAAATTGGCTCCGGCCAGACGGGCGCCGATGGCGTTTTACAGACCAGTTTTGCAGAACGTGAGTCTGTGTGGGATGCGGTGTATGCGCTCTCTGCCAACGGCGATTTATTCAGCGTCACCCTCTCCGATTGGAGCAGTGGCCTTGACCCGTGGGAATTCAACCTTCCCTCGCGCTACTACACGGAAGATTACACGGCCTACATTTACACCGACCGGCCCATTTACCGGCCCGGCCAAGTGGTGTTCTTCAAAGGGGTGCTGAGGCAGGAAGATGACGCGCGCTTTAAGTTGCCCGACGTGCAAAGTTTCCCGGTGGTGATTCTCAATGACCGCGGCGAGCAGGTATACCAAACCAACGTCACTTTATCTTCGTATGGCACGTTTAGCGGTGAATTCCAGTTGGCGGAGGAAGCCAGCTTGGGCTTCTACTCTATTTCTGCTAACAATCCTAACCCGGATTTAGCCGCGTTCGGCCAAGTTTCTTTCAGTGTGGCTCAATACCGCGCGCCGGAGTTCCAAGTGAATGTGAGCGTGCCCGAAGATGAAGTGGTGCAGGGTGTGAACATCCCGGCCACCGTGGAGGCTAGCTTCTTCTTTGGCGGGCCGGTGAGCAACGCGCAAGTGCGCTGGACGGTGCTGGCGGCGGAGTCCTTCTTCAATTATCAGCCGAACGGCGGCGCGCCCACTGGCTACTATGATTTCACTGATTTCGATTGGACGTCTGGCAATATCGGCTCTACCTTTGGCACGTTTGGCCGGGTGATTTTGGAAAGAGACGCAGTGACGGACGCGCAAGGCCGCGCCGTGCTAAACATCCCCGCTTCACTGGCTGATAGCCAAACTTCGCAGTTGTTCACCATTGAAGCTACCGTGACGGACATTAACGGCCAGCAAGTTTCTGGCCGCGTGGAAGTGACGGTGCATCAAGGTGACTTCTACATTGGCGCGCGGCCCGATGAGTATGTGGGCAAGGCGGGCGCGCCGTTGGGCGTGGAGTTGGCGGCGGTGAATTGGGATAGCACCCCCAAGCCCAACCAGAGGCTCATCGTTGAGTTTTATGAGCATGAGTGGAACTGTGCGCTTGAGACTGATCAAGAAACCGGCAACGTGGCGTGGACGTGTAACCCGCTGGATACATTGGTGAGCAACGCCGAGGCCACTACAGATGCCAACGGCGTGGCCACGGCTTCGTTCACGCCGGGCGCTGGGGGCACGTACAAAATTGCGGTTTCCAGCGTAGATAGTGGTGGGCGCACCGTGCGCACGGCCACGTACGCGTGGGTGGCCGCCGCCGATGACGCCTATGTGACGTGGCGGCAGAGTAATGATGACCGCTTGACGTTGGTGGCGGATAAACGCAGTTACCGGCCCGGCGAGACCGCACAGATTTTGATTCCATCACCGTTCCAAGGCGAAGCCACAGCGTTGGTGACGTTGGAGCGCGGCGGCATTTTGGAGCATGAGGTAATTACGCTTCGCAACAACTCCACCACTTATGAATTGCCCATTACGGCGGAGTACGCGCCGGATGTGTACGTCTCGGTGGTGATTGTGAAGGGTGTGGATGCAACCAATCCAGCGCCTGCCTTCAAGATGGGTTTGGTGAAACTTTCCGTCAGCCCGGAACAGCAAGAGCTGACGCTCACGCTTACGCCGGATAAAACCAAGGTTGGCCCGCGTGAGACGGTGAACTACACGCTCAAGGCCACCGATTACGCTGGCAGACCGGTTCAAGCTGAGTTCAGTTTGAGCGTGGTGGATTTGGCCGTTCTGCAACTTTCCGGCCCCAACTCCCAACCGATAGATGAATTTTTCTATGGCGAACGCGGCTTGGGCGTGCGCACCGCTTCTGGTCTGACGCTTTCCGTTGACCGCGTGAATGTGGATGTGGCGGAATCTAAGGGCGGCGGTGGCGGCGCGGCGGATGGCTTCAATGAAGTGCGCTCGCGCTTCAACGATACCGCGTTTTGGAGCGCCACCATTACCACGAATGCCAACGGCGAAGCTACTGTGAGCGTGCCGTTGCCGGATAACCTGACGACGTGGCGCTTGGATGCGCGTGGCCTAACGGCGGACACGCTGGTTGGGCAGGGCACAGTGGATATTGTGGCCACCAAAGATTTACTCATTCGGCCCACGGTGCCGCGCTTTTTTGTGGTGGGCGATGAGACCGAATTGGCCGCTGTGATTAACAACAACACGGCGAATGAGATTCAGGCCACCGTCACGTTGGATGCTAAAGCCGGTGTGACGCTCACGAGCGACGCGGCGCAAGCAGTTACCATTCCGGCGAATGGCCGTGTGGAAGTGACGTGGAATGCCATTGTGCAAGATGCGCCAGCGGCAGATTTGACGTTTATGGTGCAGGGCGGCGGTTTAAGTGATGCTTCTAAGCCCACGCTGGCTAAACCGCCGGAGCAATTAGTTCCCATCCTGAAATACTCCGCGCCGGAAACGGTGGGCACGGCGGGTGAGCTGTTGAATGAAATCCCACGCTTGGAGGCCATCAGCCTGCCGCGCCGCTTTGATGTGACGCAAGGCAACCTGCGCGTGGAAATAGCGCCCTCACTGGCGGCGGCCACCACGCCCGCGCTGGAAGCGTTAAAACTCCCTGAATATGATTCCAATGAAGCCATCGTTTCCAGCTTTTTGCCGAATGTGGTTTCACTGCGCGCCTTCAAGAAACTGGGCTTGGCCGATGCCGCGCTGGAAAGCGAATTGCAAGGTTTAGTGAGCGAGGCCACGCAAAAATTGTTGGCCCGCCAGAATGTGGATGGCGGCTGGGGCTGGTGGGGCACGGAGGCGAGCAATCCCTATCTCACCGCGTATGTGTTGTTCGGCCTGAGCCAAGCCAAGCAAAACGGCTTTAGTGTGAATGAGGGAGCCATTAACAGCGCGGTGAATTATCTGCAAGGCCAGTTGGTGAACCCACGCGCCGTGCAGGAAGGCGAGGAATGGTCACTTAACCGGCAGGCCTTCATCTTGTACGTGCTGGGCGATGTAGGCCGGCCAGATATTAGCGCCACAGTGAATTTGTATGAAGTGCGCCAACGGTTGGATGCTTACGCTCAAGCGTACTTGGCGCTCACGCTGGCGCAAGCCGATACCGCTGACCCGCGCATCGGCGATTTGCTGACGGACTTGAACAACGCGGCCATTCTTTCGGCCACCGGCGCGCACTGGGAAGAGCGCCAGCGCGATTGGTGGAACTTGAACACCGATACGCGCTCTACGGCCATTGTGCTGATGGCGTTGGCGCGGCTGGATGCCCAGAACCAACTCAACGCCAATGTGGTGCGCTGGCTGATGACGGCTCGCAAGGCGCAGGTTTGGGAAACATCGCAAGAAACCGTATGGGCCATTATCGCCCTGACGGATTGGATGGATGTGAGCGGCGAACTGAAGGCGAATTACAACTATCGCATCTCGCTTAACGGCAACATCTTATTTGCGGATCAAGCCAGCGCGGAAAACTTGCGCGAAGAGAAATCTACCGAAGTGGCGGTGGCCGAGCTGTTCAAAGACCAAGCCAACCGGCTGGTGTTTGAACGCGGCGCGGGCGAGGGGCGGCTGTATTACACCGCGCACCTGAACATTTTCCTGCCGGTGAGTGAAGTGCGCGCGCTCAATCGCGGCATTATCGTGGGCCGCACCTATTCCATTGTGAGTGATGACTGTGGCAACGCTGACCAACCGGCATGTCCTGCCGTCACTGAGGCCAAAGCGGGTGATGACATCCGCGTGAAGGTGACGCTGATTGCGCCGAATGACTTGTACTACGTGGCGCTGGAAGACCCCATCCCGGCAGGCACGGAACCGGTGGATACTAGCTTGCTCACCACTTCCATCGTAGGCCAGCCGCCGGAGCTGGACCCGCGTGACCCGTTTTACTACGGCTGGGGTTGGTGGTGGTTCAGCAAGACGGAAATCCGCGATAACAAGGTGGTACTGTTTGCCAACTACCTGCCGCGCGGCACGTATGAGTACACCTACACCCTGCACGCCTCGCGGCCCGGCGTGTATCAAGTCATCCCCACCTGGGCGCGGGAAACCTACTTCCCCGAAGTGTTTGGCCGAGGGGATGGAATGGTGTTTACAATTAGAAGGTAATTGATAGAAAGTAACTGCCGGAGTCGACGTTTTAGATGACGCGCTTAGCTCGGATGAGCTAGGCGCGTTTTGTTTGAGATGATGGTGGCGGATCAGCAACTCCTTCGGCTAGAAACTCCGCCGATAACGCCGGATGGACGTTTTATAAACGGCCTCGTTATATTCTTACCCTAACAGAGCAGTCTTTTTTAAGGAGCGAAAATGGATTTCAACCGCCGTTATACCGATTTCCATCCGGGCATAGATAAACCAATGCAACTGCTTTCTCGAATTGATTTTTTCGAGACGAAAGAGGCAAGTTTTTTACAGACTGCCCCTGCCAAGCGTCCAGCTAAAAAAAGATTGGGGTCCCGTATGCTAGGCGTGATGGCGGTGCGGCAGGCCATGGTTTACGTTGAAAGTAACTTGATACAAGACTTAAGCTTGGCGAAGATTGCTGCACAAGTGGGCTTTAGTCCTTTTCACTTCTCACGTCTTTTTAAGCGCTTTGTGGGTTACCCATTGCATCAATATGTAATTGAAAAACGGGTGGAGGTCGCATGCCGACTGATGCATGAAGGACAGTTATCGCTCAAAGCGATTGCGACGCAAGTGGGCTTTGCCGACCAGAGCCATTTCACGCGGCACTTCAGACGGCTGAGGGGTTTAACACCAACTGAATATCTTAGGCGCATAAATCTACTAAATCTGAGCACAATCATACAAGACAATTAATGCTTTGTGGCATTATGCTAGTTAAGCTAACTCGATATAAAGGATTAGCCCCAGCAAGTGTATGTATCCGATTTGGAAGTTAGTACTCTTGTTAAGTTTCAGGGTGGCCGATGATATGTCCTTATTGATATTGATAGCCGACAATGGTTGCTAAACAGCGACAACCACAGAGACAGGCGTGAGCCAGCCTCGGGCAATGGCATGGTTTTTAGCACCCTACATCACAGTCACTGACTGGCGTTTCCCTGACGACACCGGGGCACGTAACCCCAACGTGTATCCACTTGTCCGGCTAGCGAGGGGAGCTTCGCCTTTGTTCGAGCTACGAAGGCAATCCTAGCCGTTCATCATCGCGGCTCGCTTATTTTGAGGAGGCTTGCAATGTTTCGCTCACGTAAGAACCAATTTGGAACAGTTCTCTCTTTTATCACTATTATTGCTCTGGCATTCAGCCCGAATGTTCAGGCTCAGGGCATTAGGGGTGGCGAGGGTTCGGATAACACCACCGTCACCGGTGGAAGTGGAAGAATTGGCGGTGGTGTTCCGATTAGGGGCGGGGTAGTGGAAATAAAAGTTTCGGAGGCCGAACAGGATGCGGCCCTAAACTTTTGGACGCATGAAGCATTGGCGGTGGCGCAACCGCTAGACTTAATGGTGGATATGGGCACTTCCAGCGGTCAGCCTGGAGTTTTGGATGCGCCAATCACGGACGAGGCTACGCCCAAGTCGGGCGGCAATTTGGGTTTTGTCCCGGCTGGCTTACCCGAGGCCGATGCTAACGCGATTGCTCAGGCAGCTTATACCGCTGATTGGGAAGCCATCATTGAGGAAGCCGGGTTAGCCGAAACCAATACCGCCCCAATGGATGAAATAGCTGGCTCAAGTGGTGTCTATACGAGTTATCGAGCCAATTACCTCTCGGCCATGCAAAAGATTTACCCACATATTTGGATAGGGCGGGTAAGCTTCTCTACCGGAGAAGGCACATCATACTGCTCTGGCACAGCGATTAACAACAATGTAATGTTAACTGCTGCACACTGTATTTATGATACGACTAACAACCGCGCCTACAACCGTTGGGTATTTACGCCAGCTTATCGCAACGGCTCGGCCCCGTATGGGTCTTTTGCGGCGAGCACTTGTTGGATCCTCACGGCTTGGGTTAATCTCAGTGGCAATTACTCCATTACCGGTTGGGCGCGGCACGATGTGGCCGTCTGCCGGATGGGGCGTAATTCTGCTGGCCAAACATTAAATGGCGCCGTAGGTTGGGCCGGGCGGCAGTGGAATTTTGGCTATCTTCGGCATTTCCACAATCTGGGTTATCCGTTTTTTGATCATCGGCTTGAGACGTTAACAAACCCGGGTGGTTACTTACGCCTGTGTGCGGCTGAAAGTTTTGTTCTTGCCACAGATACCCGTGGCATGGGCTGTAACTTTGGCCCAGGGATTAGTGGCGGCCCGTGGCTTATTGGCTATGCCCCCGGGGTGGTGCAAGGTTGGGTAGACGGGGTGAACTCAGGCTTGTATATCAATCAAGCTAACTTGTATGGGCCGCGCTTCACTAGCAACAACATCGTTCCATTGTGTAACGCCGCTGGTTGTTGATACGCCTTTCTGCTTAAGTGAGGGTTGGAATTCTGGGCCGAGCGATTTGCTTGGCCCAGTTTTTGGTTATTTATCTTGTGCTATCCTTCCCCTCATGCCTCCATCAGAAATCACTTGGTTCCCCAGCGTAAAAGCCATCACAGAGTGTTTGGTGAGCGTACCCTCTATTAGCCCAAATGTGGAAGGGGAGAATGCGTGTGCATGGGCGATTGCCGAAAGCCTTACAGCTGGCACTGGCCTCCAGCCAGAACTGTGGCCTACCGGCGATGGGCGGCACAACGTGGCGTGTTTGCTGAAAGGGGAGCACCCGCAAGCCAGCGGCAACACAGTGATTTTGCTCTGCCATTACGATACGGTGGGCGTGGAAGAATACCGGACGCTAGACCCGGCGCGCTCCGGCGCTCTGGCCTTCAACCCCGCCGCCGCGCGAGACGCCCTGCAAGCATTTTTCGGCCATGACCCGCGCCATCCCGTAGTGCGTGATTTGCAGACGCGGTGGCAAGCTGATTGGGCGTGGCTGGCTGGGCGCGGCAGTTTGGATATGAAGAGCGGCGTGGCCGCGCACCTCGCCGTACTGCGGCAACTCTGGCAAGAACGAGCGGCGCTAAAGGGCAACGTGCTTTTGCTGGCCACGCCGGACGAAGAAACGGAATCCGTGGGCGTGCTTTCCGCCTTGCGCCAATTGCTCAGTCTGCGTGCCGCGCAGAATCTCAATTATCTGGCGGTGATTAACAGCGATTACACCGCGCCGCGCAGTGATGATGACTCTGAGCGCTATCTTTACACCGGCGCGGTGGGCAAACTGCTCCCGTCCTTCTACGTGTTGGGTGACCCCACGCATGTGGGTGAGCCGTTCCGCGGCGTGGATGCCGCGCAGGTGGCGGCGGAGCTGGTGCGCCGCATCAATTTGAATGTGGATTTGAGCGATGCCTGGACGCGCGCGCTCGGCCTTGAGCCGGAAGTGGCCGTGCCGCCCATGACGCTCCGCCTGCGCGATTTGAAAGAAACCTATAACGTGCAGACCTCCGCTGAGGCGGTGGTGTACGTAAACTGGCTGACGTACAGCCTCTCGCCCGCCGCCGCGCTCTCTAAAATGTTGGCGGTGGCGCAACAAGCCCTTAGCGCCGTGCTGAGCGAGCGCGCCGCGCAGTTTGTGCGCTACAAAGGCCAACAGCCCACGCCCCTCAACTTTGCGCCCACGGTGCTGAGTTTTGCAGAATTGTGCCGCATGGCTTGGGCGCAGTTGGGGCTGGCGGAGGCTGAGGCGCAAGAAGCATGGCTCAGGCAAGAAGTGGAAATTTTGCGGACGACTTTTTCTGAGATGGATGCTGATGCGCGGGAAATAAGCTGGCGGATTGTGGCGCGGCTGGCCCAGCAAGTTGGCTTGCGGCGGCCAGCCATTGTGGTGTTTTTTGCGCCGCCGTTTTATCCGCACAGCCAGCCGCATGATAACGCCGCCACCCACGCGCTGATGAACGTTCTGCACCGCATGAAAGATACGCCGAGCGGCCCACTCGCGCAGAAATTCCAACAAGCCATGCGGCAGTTCCCTAACCCCACGCTCACCTTGCGCGGCTTTTACCCGTACATTGCTGACCATAGTTATTTGCAGTTAGATGAAACGGTGCGCGGGCAGATTGGGGCGCTGGTGGGCAACATGCCGCTGTTTGGGCGCGGCTACACTTTAGATTTTGAAGCGATGGCGCAGTTGGATTGCCCCGTCGTCAACATCGGCCCGTGGGGTAAAGATGCGCATGGTTTGGCCGAGCGCGTGCACATGCCCTATTCCTTTGAAGTGGTGCCACAGTTAATCTATGAAACCGTAGGAGAAATGTTGGGATGATTCTTGTGCATCGAATTTGGCGAAAATTGGACGCAGATTTCGCAGATGAAAGTTCAGTGTTCTCAGCGATGTTTCAGCGGCATCAGCGTTCCTCTTTAGCGCAATTCGTGTAATTCGATGCAAAACTATTCCACAAACTGTAGCGTGGCCCACACCGGCAAATGGTCAGAGCCGGTGGGTTGGCCCACCCCGGCCTCCAACGCCGCCAAGCCCGCTGTGTGCCACACGTAATCAATTCGCTGAATGGGGAACTCGAGCGCTTCAATGGAGAGTGAATGGCCAAAGCCCCAGCCCGCTTCCGCAAAACTATCCGTAGCCGCCCGCGCCAAAATGACGTACGCCTGAGACGTATCCGCCAGATTGCAGTCACACAGTAAGATGGCCGGCTCACTCAACGCGCCTAAACGCTCGGCCAGCCGCTCGGTTTCTGTGGCCCGGAAGGCGTAACGCTCCTGCACCAAATCCACAAACTGCTCCGGTGGATAGTTCAGCATATTGTTGGCGGAAAGATGCGCCACCAATACATGCAAGCGCCGCCCCTCCACATTCACTACGGCGTGTAAGGCAAAATCCAGCGGCGGCAATTCCACCGGCTCCGCGCTTTCAATGGGGTAACGGCTGAACAGCGCTACGCTGGTGATGTACGGATGTGGGCGGTAATATTGATGGGGGTAATCCAGCGCTAACTCCTGCGCCAGCGCGGCGTGATGCTGGTCTGTGAACTCTTGAAAGCCAATCAAATCGGCGTCAGCGGCGCGGATGGCGGCCACTTGCGCGGCGTGGTCTATGTTGCGCCACCACATGTTCAGCGTCATGGCTCTCACTGTTGGCCCACTTAAACCAAAAGCCGCGTTGGGCAGAAAACGCCCGCCAAAAAAATAGAGAAACACGAAGGCGGGCAGGGCGGTGATGATGAGAAGCCATCGCCAGCGGGTGAGAAGCGCCAATGGCAATAACAGCCCTAGCGGCGTAAACAAGTACAGCGCAAAAGTGTTGATGAGGGCCAGCGGCCACCACGTATCAAACCATAAGTTGCGCGCCGCCAGCCATGCCGCCATGAACAGGGTATAGCCAATGCTCAGGGCGGCAATCACCACCTTCCAGCGTGGAACGCGGGATGGCTGAGATAGAGAACCAGTGGCGGATGGCATCGTTCAGAAAACAAAACCGCCGAGCGGGCGGCTCGGCGGTGGTTAGGTAGGGGGTGATTTTATTCTGCGTTTTCAGCCGCTGGCTCTTCGGCGGCTAGGGCTTGCGCGTCTTGCATCGTAATTTGCCCGCGCAAGAAAGCGCCTTCTTCGGAGGCAAACGCCCCGGTGGTTAAGTCACCATAAATCCGGCCAGTAGAGAGAATCTCCACTTTATCTGCCACAATGTTGGCTTTAATCGTGCCAGCCACTTGCACTACCTTGGCGCGCACGGTTTCGGCAGTCACTTTAGCGCCTTCTGCAATAATCAGCGGCCCGCTCAGTTTGATGTTGCCATCAAAGGAGCCTTCAATTCGCAAGCTGCCAGCGCCAGTTAAATCACCCCTCCAGTTGATACCCGGCCCAATTACGCTTTCAACTTTTTTGTGATGGCCGTTTCCGTTTTTAACTGCCACACTGGGTTGCGTGTGGCTTACTCCGCCATTTGCGCTGTGGCCGTTCCCATTCCCGTTCACCCTAACCCCATTCACCCCATTCCCTCCGTTCGCGTTTTTCTGTCCGTTTTTACCGGGCCGAAACGTGAACATATCGCTCTCCTTACTACGTACCAAAACTCGGTTGTCAGTGCTTTGGGTTGCGTGTGAGTCTAGCCAGATATGGCATCTTGTCAAACGCTGGTCAGAAACTATGTTCTAAGATGTTCTAACGGTTTGCTCCAACTGCTGATGGGCCTGTGCTATCGCCAGTTGCTCTTCTTCGCTGAGCATGGCGCCATTGGCGCTGGCCCACATTTTTACGGAGGTGGCGGAGAGTAAGCCGACTTTGTGGGTCAACACAATCCCATCCCCTCGCGCATTGAGGAGCGCGAGCGCAAAACCTGCCCCGCCCGCCGCATCGGCAAAGCGTTCTAGGCCGATGAACTGCACGGTGCGACCCAAAGAAGCCTGCATCAGCGGCACACTCTCTAACACATCGGCCACCCGCTCATCCATTGGCTCCAGGGTTTGTTCCGGCGTCGCCTCGGCTTCGTGGCCCCATGTATTCCATGCCAGCCACAACAGGGCCACAATCACCAACGCCGTGGTGAGCGCCCACAAATAAAAGCCGTAAGAGTTCCAAAATTCCTGCATGGCAAAATTCTAACACGCGCAAGTTTACGGCTCACCCACGGCCACCCAACGGCTAGCAGGCGGCGCGGTAAGTGTTCCATGAAAATTAGGGCAAATTGTAGCTCACCAGTTGCGAGTTGCTTTCACTATCCACTATGCTGATGATGCCAACGCCGCGCGCCAAGACCATCGTGGAATTGATGGTTACGGTTTGACCGGGGCCGGAAAAGCCGCCAATGGTGATTTGGAAGCTATGTGTCCCTGTGCGTGAGATTTGCAACCCATCAAACGTCTGGCCGCCAAACGTTACCGGCTCGGCGTTCACAACCACAGCATTTTCATTGGTGGAAGATTGGGCCGAGCCTTCGCCGCTATCCGGAATGGTGACGGTGAAGGAAGTCTCATAGGCGTTGGCCCAGCTATAACCCACCGTCAGCAAGTTGGCAGGCGGCAACCATACGCCGGAAGCATTGTTCACTTCAAGGTTAACAATCGTCCCTAAGCCAGCGGTGGTGAAACTGCCAAAATCGTAAGAAACTAAGCCGCCGTCCGCCGTGCACGTCCAGCTGTATGTGCTCTGAAAATCAGCCGTCGTAAACTGCATTACCGCATTGGCCGATTGGGCGTCGCCTGTCACGCTTGTAATCGTCCAAGTGCTAGGGCCGTTGGTGGTTTGGTAGCTCCATGTAGCGCCCGGCCGCATGGGGAGGTAGGGATGGTCACACGCTGTTTGGCCCACGCCGCCCGCGCCAGAGCCGCCAGAGGGGGTAGGGGTATCCTCAATTAAGTTGGCGAGTAGCCGGCGCGCAATTTCACCTGCCTCAGGGAAGTTATCAATCCACCCCTGAAGCTCCAGCCGATTTATGCGGCGCACAGCGCCCGGCCCTTGCCCGATACCTAAAATTTCGCTGGCTTCTCCCGCCGTCAGCCGCACGGCATTTTGTGCGCGGTCACGTAATTCGCACTCGCCCTCCAAGCAGGTTACGGCTAACTGGCCGGCGTCTCTATCAAAGGCTACGCTCATTAATGAGCCGCGCACAGTGGCCACACCCGCCGGCGTCTCTACTTCAAAACTTCCAGTCCCCAGCGCCTCGGTTACCTGCACCCACACTTGGCCGGCGTCCAACTGCAAGCGCGTCACCGGGTTTTCGGTTTGCGGGGAAAACTCCAACAGTTGGAACTCTGTATTGGCCCCAATACGGATGAGGGATTTGTCTGAGGTATCAATCCGCACGCGCGATGCATTGCCGGTGCGCACACCGCCGCCGGCGTTAATTTGTTGGCCCTCCGCGGCCACCCCCCAATCAATCGCCGTAGTTTGGCGGGCTTCTACATCATTGTGGAGTTCAGAAATCTGCGCCGTGCGCGTTGAACCCGCCGATGGGGTGGATGTGGAAGATGTTCCCGGTGTGATGAGGTTTTCGCCGTTGTTGCCGGAGTTGTTGTTAGATGAACCGTTGCCTCCACTACAGGCCGTCATCAGCAAACTGGCGGTTAACAACGTTATCAGTAATCGTTGGGTTTTCATCTTAGTCTCCTAAGCGATTTTACTGCTACCCCTTATTCTCTCTCCACTCACGGAGGCCTGCAACTAAAAACTTTATGAACCTTAGCGCACTTACTGAATGCCGCTCTTGTACAAAACCGTTAGGGTCGTAAATTGCCCATCTGTAACGGTGAACGTTTGTTCGGGCGCAGGGGGTAAGTTTAGGCCTTCCAGCGGCTCTGGATGGAGGGTGTAATTGCCGGGCGCTAGTAAAAGACGGAAACGGCCCTGCGCATCTGTGTGCAGGCGGGCAATTTCCTTGCCACTTGCGTCAATCACTGTCAACCGGGCATCGGCATAAGGTCGGTCTGGGCAGGATGCGCCAACTTGCGCCGCTGGGCAAACTGAGCCAAGCCAAGTTTGGCCTTCGATGCCGCTGGTGAGGGGGGTAGCAGTGGCCGCTTGTGGCGCGCCGGGCAAAAACGCACAGCGGGTTAAACTTATGCTAGCTATCAGCCAGAATAAAGCAATTTTTTGGCGCATAGCCATTCTACAAACAAAAGAGAGCAGGAGATCGTCCTGCTCTCTAAAACGTTTTTAGCGGAGGCGATGTTCCGCCTTACTGGGGCGAGGGATTAGTATCCACTGTGGGCGTGATGCCGGGGCCGGGGAGCACAATCGTAGGCGTGGTGCCCTCCGGCGTGAAGATGATTTTATCTGTGGGGTTGAGCGCGGCGGCGTTAGCCTGTGCAATCAAAAAGCGCACATAGGCTGGGTTATTGGTGTACAACTGCGCTAGCGCCACTTGTTGCGCCAAATCCGCTTTGGCCCGCTCAGCGGCGGCGGCGGCCAGCGCCGTGTTGATTTCCAAATCTTGTTGCGCGGCCAGTAGTTCATTGGCTTTTTGCGCTTCAATGATGGCTAATTCCGCCTGCACACGGGCAAGCTCATTGGCCTTTTCCGCTTCAATCACGTCTTGTTGCGCCTGAATTTTCTCTCGCTCCAACTGCGCCAAAATGGTTTGCTGTTTAGTCTCTTCTTGGATACGGCTTTGGGCAATGCGGATTTCGCCTTCTTGTTTAGCTTGTTCGGCCAACGCCTGCGCTTCGGCGCGCAGTTTATCTTGCGCGGCCTTCTCTGTTTCCAGCCGGCTGGCTACAATGGCATCCAGCGCGGCTTGCACTTCCGGCGAGAGCACCACTTCCGGCACTACTACGTTCTCAATTCGCAAGCCGTAAGAATCGGCTAACTCGCTCAGTTCTTCGTCAATGCAGGTGCGTAGTTCATCCCGCGCCGTGCCAATGATGGCGTCGTCAAAGGGGCGCTCGCCCACGCACACCTTCATGGCTTGCTGGGCCAGGCTCTTCACGCGTTCCACTGCCACTTCATCATTCAAGTAAATGGGGCTGTATTGCGCCCAGTTATTTTGCAGTACATCCGCTCGCTCAATGCCGGGCCGGAAGGCATCGCCCGTCACTACCAAACCGATGCGTTGTTTATCTTTGGTGATGATTTCTTCATCGCGCACCGAAAAAGGCAAAGCCTGACTGGAGACTCTTTGCAGTTCCACATACAGGCCAAAATCGCCATACACCCCCGGCCCCACAATGCCCTTAATCCGCCCGCTTTCCAGTTGCACGCCCACTTCTTGCGCATCCACCCGTTCCAAAAAGTAGAAGAAATTGCTCCCAAATGCTAATAACACCGGCACGCCAATGAGCGCCACTACCACTACAACCAGTGTTGTGCGCCAAAAACCAGAAATATTGGGTAAGGATTGTCCGCGCATAAAGGTCTCCGAGGGAAAGAATAGCTAGGGTTGTACCACGTTTATCAACCAGCCGCACGAAAGCAGACTGATTTTTCGCTGACGGACACAAGGGTTTGATGTTAGTTCGCCGCTTGCTTGAAATCTACAAAGCGATAGCCTACGCCGCGCTCGGTGAGGATGTATTTGGGGTTAGCGGGGTCTAGCTCTAATTTCTGCCGCAAGTAGTTGATGTACAGCCGCAAATAATGTGTTTCCTCACGGTATTCATAGCCCCATACTTTCGCCAGTAGCTGATCATGCGGCACCACCCAGCCCGCATTCTGCACCAAATGGTAGAGCAAGCGGAATTCCGTAGGGCGTAGCTTCACTGGCTTGCCTTCCAGCAATACTTCTCGTCGATCGAGGTTAATGCTGAGTCGTTCATCTACGTGGATGGTGGATTTTTCCGCCGGGGCGGGGATTTCGGTGCGGCGCAGAACGGCCCGCACACGGCTCACCAACTCTCGTGGGCTAAAGGGCTTGGTCACATAATCATCCGCGCCTAGTTCTAAGCCACGCACGCGGTCATCTTCCTCGCCGCGCGCCGTGAGCATGATGACGGGGGTATGAGAAATCTCGCGGAGCAGACGGAGCGTTTCAAAGCCATCTAACTCCGGCATGGAAACATCCAGCAAAACTAGGTCAGGTAGGCTGTCTCGCACTTGCTGGAGGGCGGCGAGGCCATCGCCGGCCTCGATGACTTCAAAGCCGTCATGCTCCAAATTCATCCGGATGAACCGGATCATGCGCGGCTCATCGTCCACTACCAAAATGCGATAACGCTCACGAACGCTGGGCATAATTACTCGCGGACAAAGCCCACAATCTTGTCCTCATCGGCTGAGGGCAGGATTTCAATAAAGGTCACCCGGTTAATGGGCCAGACTACTTGCGTCACATTGGCGGCCAGATACCGCAGGTCTTTGTTATCGCGGGCGCGCGGGTTCAGGGCCACAATTAAGGTATCGGTGGGGGAGGGGATTTTTTCCATTTCCGCCAAAATCGGATCTTCATTGGCAATATGAATGAGAACTTGAACTGCCATGTAAAACTCCTCGTGCTGTGAGAACCCATCGCGCATGAATATCTTGGTCACGCAAGCGCGCCGCCTGGCCAAAGATAGATGGGTTTTAGAGATTAAACTTGATTTTCACTGTTAACTTACCGAGCCGGATTTCGTCGCCGTTTTCAAGCCGCACTGGCTCATTGACTGACAGTTGCGCGCCGTTAAGCCAGGTACCGTTAGAACTGCCCAAGTCCATTAGCAGAAGCTGGCGGCGGTCAACGCGCAAAATGGCGTGGCGGCGCGAGACGCCTTTCTCACGCCCGCCGTGTGGCCCCAGGTTCACCTCCGGGATTTCGTTTTCACCGCCTTCCCGGCCCATCACATATTCCGTTTTACCTGTAAGCATGATAACGGCTTGCCCAACCTGCACGGCAATTTGCCCGGCCGCCAGTTCTTGCGTGGCTACTGTTGTCATTAACGGTTTCGAAATATCTCGGAGGACGGACGTGTTGGTAAAACTAATGGTGGGAATGGTTTCACCCGGTGAAGCCCACAAGCGCGCTCCGCAGTTGGAGCAGAATAACTCGCCTTCGTACTCTTGTTGGCTACAGGCCAGACACTTAATCATAACCCATCACTTATTCTGCGGCGGGCGTGGGCATTACCAAAGCGCGCGTGCCATACTTAATGCGCTTCTTGGCGTCTTCGGAAACAGCATGGTTGCCTTCCAGCCGGCGGGCTTCTGTAATCGCCATGCGCGCCAATTCCGGTTGCCCAGAAGCCAGCAGGCGGGTTCCCAAAACCGAGAGGGTGCGGGTAGCGCTCTTGATATCGCCGCTGGCGGCTTGTTGAAAGGCGCGCTCTTGTAATTGGTGATGTGAAAGCTTATTGAGCGCTTCAACCAAAGCAGCGGGCGGTGGCGCGTATTCCGGCTTAGCTTGCACGTTCACGGCCAAATCATGGGTGGCGCGTTCTCCGCGGCGGCCTAACGCCAGCAAATCACCATACAAAGCCAGGCGCGCAATCGGGCGCGCCCCCTCGGGCAAAGGCGGCAGGAGCAATTTTAACAACACCGTCACCGTTTGTTCTCGCGGCAAAATCCCCAACCGTAGGGTCTCTTCCAGCGCAATCGGCATGGGTTCAGGGCTAACTTTGAAAACTTCCAGTAACTTCACTTCCTGATCCAGGATGACGCGCAATTTGAGACGTTCGCCATAGGCGGCGCCCAAGCTCCGCACCTTTTCCCGCATGAATTCGCTCACCTTTTCCGGCGCGTTGATGAAGGCCGTGCCGCCGCCGGTCGCCGTCGTCAGCTCGTCCAAAAACTTGTCGTTCCACTCATCCCCAATGCCCAGCCCGCTGATGGTGACGCCATCTACATTGGCCAACGCCGCCAACAACATACAATCTCCCTCATCGCCATACGTTTGGCCGTCGGTTAAGAGCATCAGATGATTGACCGCGCTCGGCTTAATTGTGGGGTATAACTCCATTAGGCCGCGTTTAAGCCCTTGTAGAATTTCAGTCCCTCCAGCGGCGTAAATGGTGCTTACGCGCGCTTTGGCCAGTGTGCGGTGATCTTGTGTGCCTTGTTGGGCCGTGAAAATAACTTCCGCCTTATCGCTGAAGGTGGTGACGCTGAGCGAGTCATTTTCTCGCAGATCATCAATGAGTTGTGAGACGGCATGTTTGACTTGATCCAGCCGTTCCCCTTGCATAGATGTTGAACGGTCAATCACCAAGGAAAGGTTGACGGGCGGCGCGGGAAGGTTCTGCGCGGCCAGGCCGGGGCGAATATCAATGAGGGCATATATTACTTGCGGCTCAGCAAGCGCCGGCACTCGTTGCCGGCTGAGTAGAGAGCGCATCACCAGCAAGCTGGGGGCGCCTTGTTGTTTTAGGCTTTCATCATAGCGCGCTCGTTGTCCGGGGTCACTTAGGATGCCGTGCGCTTCGGTGATGTATTTGAATTCTTCACTGGCGGCTGGGTCTTTGTTAACATCGGGGTGAAAACGGCGCGCCGCCCCCCGATAGGCTAGTTTGATGTCATCGGCTGAGGCGCTGGGGGGGATGCCAAGCAAGCTATACAGGTTGCCTGAAATCATACTACTCCGGCAGTTGCGCAACAATAACGCTGATGTTATCAGGTCCGCCGGCTTCGTTGGCCGCTTGCACCAGCAAGTCACAGGCTTCCTGTACTGAAGCGGCCTGCCGCAGAATTTGATAAATCAGATGATCAGGCACCAAGCTCCATAGCCCATCCGAGCAGACGATAACAATATCACCCGGCGCAAGGCGACGCTGGATTAAGTCTACTTCTAGACCCTCGCCTTGCCCCACAGCTTTATAGAGCACGCTACGCTGGGGGTGAACAGCCGCTTCATCGTCTGTAATTTGCCCCATCTCTTTGAGCCTTTGCACCAGCGAGTGATCATTGGTGATTTGCTCCATCTTACCGCCGCTAATCACATACACCCGCGTATCGCCTACGTGCGCCACCACCAGCTGGTTGCCAATGATGAGCGCTGAAGTGAGCGTAGTGCCGCCATCTGGCACGGAACGCACGACGGTTCGATTGGCTTCAATCACCGCATCCTCCATTACATCATTGAGGATGGGCCGGTCTACGTTGCTTTGTGGGTCAGCCAGGAGTGAGGGAAGCACGCGCTCTAGAATGGCTTTAGCGACTGCCCGCCCGGCCACGCCGCTTGCGCGCTCACCTAGCGAATGCCCACCCATGCCATCGGCCACCACAAATAAACCCATGTTGGGCATGGTCTCCAGGCCGCCCAATTCACCCGAGAAAATTAATAATACATCTTCGTTGTGATTGCGCACCCGCCCCACATCCTGCCCAAAACCAATGGAGATGCGCCGCCGGGCAGGAACTAATAACTTATCCGCGCCGGCGTCTGACGCGGGCCGTGTCCCCAATTCGGGCAGGGGCACAGTGGCATCTGGGTCGCGCGGCTCTTCCAGGGTGGGCGGAATAGTGTCAAATTCAGCTTTGCGCCCAGAGCCAAACAGGTGCTTGAGGTTGTTGAGAAAGTTGGTAAGGATGTTTGCCACGATGAGGCTCCCGCTCAGGCTGTCAGCGCATACAAATGATGGTCAAATGAGCCGACAAACACCATGTTGTTGGCTACTACGGGTGAAGAGGTGATTGGGCCTTTAGAAGTGAATTTCCATCGGAGTTTGCCGTTGGTTGCATCAAAGGAGTATAAATTGTGATCAACCGAGCCGACGTACACGATGCCGTTTTGAACGGCGGGCGAGGAATTAACTTGGCCTTCGGTTTCATAGTGCCACACTTCTCGACCAGTCCGGATATCAATGGCATAGATGTTGCCATCCGCTGACCCCACAAAAAGATTGTTGCCTTCAATGGCGGGTGAGGAGAGGATGCTTTTATTGGTGCGAAATTGCCAAATACGCCAACCCGACGACGCATCTAACGCGTAAACCATACCATCCATTGAGGCCACATACAGGGTGTTGTTATGAAAGAGCGGAGAGGCCGTAATGGCGCGTTTGGCCCGAAATGACCACTTGCGCTCACCGCGCATGTCCAGAGCATAAAACTCACCGCTTTCGCAACCAAAGAACACACGGTCATTCGTAATCGCAGGGCGGCAACGCACGGCCTCGGAGGCCGGGTAACGCCAAGCGCGGCGGCCTGTGGTTAAGTTAACGGCGTGCAAATGGTTATCATCCGAGCCAATAAAGATATGCCCCTCAGCGATGCGAGGCGATGACCGCACCGGGCCCTCAGTGTAATATGTCCATTGCACGCGCCCCGTCCGCAGAGCAACGGCGTGTAACCGGCGGTCTTCCGAGCCAATGTAGAGCGTATCATGGTGAATGGCGGGCGAGCCGGGCAAGCCGCCGTCCGTGGCGTATTTCCACAATAACTTGCCCTCGTTAGCGGTCACGGCGTACAGGTTATTATCGTATGCGCCGATGTAGACCACATTGTTATGCAAAATGGGGTTGCTCCGTAACTCGTCTTCACATTTGAAGACCCACAACGCGCTGACATTGGTGGGGCCAGTGGATGGTTTGGAAGTGGTCGCGGTGGGGGCGGCGGTTGGGGTGGCCACACCGCTGCTCACGGCTTGTTTTCCATCTGGCAAGCGGCCGGTGCCCAGCGGGCGGCTTAGCAAGCCGGAGCTTTTACGGCGCAACAGCACCAGCGCTTGCTTCATATCCGCCGCGCTGGCAAAACGCTCGGCCGGGTTGTAGCTAAGGGCCGTGCTGATAATGGCCTCCATCTCCATGCTCACTGCCGCGTTGACTTTGCGGATGGGGCGTTCGGAGAAAGAAAAGGGTGGCTCAATGCGTGGGTCTTGCTTGGTAAGCAGATGATGCAAGGTGGCCCCCAGCGCATAAATATCGCCGGCGGGGCTGGCGTCACCGCGGTATTGTTCCGGGGGTGAATAGCCCTCGGTGCCAATCATGGTGCCTTTTTGGCCGGTTTGGTAATTGCGGGCAATACCAAAGTCAATCAGCCGGATAGAACCATGCTGATCCAACATGATGTTGGAGGGTTTGAGGTCACGAAAAATCAACGGGTCGGGCTTGCCATCTTTGTCCTTGTGGTTGTGCAAATATGAAAGCACATCGCACAATTCAATGGCCCAACTCACCACGGTTTCTTCGTCCAAAAAGCCATTGGCGTCGTTCAGGTGCGCTTCTAGGTCTTTGCCGTCAATAAACTCCATCACCAAGAAGGAGCGGTCGCCCTGATTGAAGTAATCATAGATTTTGGGGATGGCCGGGTGGTCTAACGAGGCCAAGGTATTGGCCTCACGCTCAAAGATGCGTACCACCATCTCACGCATGCTGGGGTCGGCAATGTTGATGATTTCCTTAACCGCTACGTACTTGACGACATTCGGAAAGCGCATATCGCGCGCCTGATAGACTGACCCCATGCCACCCACACCCAAAACACGCAAAATCGAATATCGATTTTGCAATAACGCCCCGGGCTTAAGCCCGCTTTCGGGCTGGTTCTGCAAGCGAGAGGTAAGTGAGCGTGTTAGCTTATGCGAGTCAAACACTGTCTGACCAACTCCATTCCTTAGCAAAAGATTATAGCGGTCTCTGAGTATGGTGGCAATTCAGAAATGGGAAGCCGCTATGCTATACTGCTAAACTGTGACGATTGAAAAGCGCAACTTTGTTAAAGGAGTGCTCAATGGTGTAATTTTTACGCTTGCCGAAACGCTCATTGACCCAACCCTTGTCCTTGTTGCTTTCGTCAGTCACCTCACCACGTCCCCCATCCTCATTGGCTTGGTGGCGCCTCTGCGAGATGCGGGCTGGTATTTTCCTCAACTTTGGGTCTCCGGTTACATCCAAAATCAACCTAAAAAACTCATCCTTTATCGGCGGGTAGCCGTCATTCGCGTTATCGCCTGGGCCGCCATGGCCGGGGCCGCGTGGTGGTTCACGGAAGCCAACTGGCTCCTAATCGCTTTCTTTGTAACGTTTGGCACCTATTCTTTGGCCAGCGGTTTTAGCGGCATTGCTTTCATGGAAGTTGTAGGTAAAACTATACCCCCACATCGCCGGGTTGTGTTCTTTGCCTGGCGTTTGTTTTTGGGTGGCTTGGTTGGCTTAGGCGGGGCAGAATTGGTGCGGCAGGCCCTGTCCCCACAATCCCCTTTGGCCTTTCCGCAGAATTTTGGCCTCCTGTTCGCCGTGGGGTGCGTATTTGCCGCTCTGGGCTTATGGGTTTATCAGCTCATTGATGAGCCGCCCGATACCGATATTGCGCCACGCGCTTCCTTTCAGACCCAGCTTCGGCGCGCGTTTACCATGACGCAACACAACCGGCTTTATCGCCGTTTTTTGCTGATGCGAATGTGCCTGATTTTAGCAGGCGCGGCGACGCCGTTTTTTGCTGTTTACGTACAAACGCGTTTACAAGGCGACCTGACTATGCTTGGCCCTTATCTGGCTACCTTCACCGCCGCCAGTATGTTGGCCAATATATTCTTTGGCCGCTTTAGTTTGTTTTTGGGAAATCGGGGTATTTTGTTGATAACGGCGGTTTTAGGGGTGCTGATGATGTTGGCGGTGTTGGCGCTCATGGTCTGGGCCGCCTTCTTTCCCATTTCCGGTTGGGCGGCCTCTGTGTGGTTAATTCCGGTCTTCTTTTTGTCCGGCGTGCGGCAAGCGGGTCTAGAGGTAGCCGGTCAGCCCGCCTTGCTCGAAATTGCGCCCGTGGCTGAGCGTTCGCTCTACCTAGGGTTTACGCACTCAATCTTAGGGGTAACTCAACTCGCCACTGGCCTGAGCGGTCTGATTGTGGCCTCACTTGGTTTTGGAACCCTAGCCGTTCTCTGTCTGATGGGCTACGGGATTGCTCTTTGGCTGGCGTTTCGGCTCCAAAACCCCAATCCAGAATAATCTCGGTAGGTGAGAAGTTGGTAGGAATTTCGGGGGGGATGTATTTCATTCCAACGAAGGCTTAAAATGGTTGGTGTAGAATAGACTGATAATTGAGAAAAGCTAGGTAACCTGTGGCTGTTCGCGAATCACCCCTAACCACAAACTCGGTCGCTTCATCTACGCTTGAAGATGTATCTACAGCTGGTTCCCCAACAGAGCCAATGTCATCGCTAAGTAACTTCCAAGCACTTTGGCGCCGGTTTTTGGGTTTACGCTCACGCATTGTGATCCCTTTTGTGGCGGTTACGCTCCTCAGCGCCGCCGTTGGCCTCTTTGTGATTACGCGGCTAGTCGTTGGTTCGGCGCAAGAACGTTTTTTTAATCAACTGAATGACGCCAGCCGGGTAGTGGCGGACAGCTTGGTTCAACATGAGCAATTACATCTGGATACTTTGCGGCGCTATGCTTTTACGGCGGATGTGGCGCAAGCAATAGTGGATAACAATCGGGAGCTACTCTTAGCCCGCCTCGGCCCGCTGGTCGTGAATGACCGCGTGGATGTGGTGACCATTGTTAACAAGCAAGGAATTGAAATCGTCTCCCTGATTCTTGAAACCCCCGTCGATGGGAGCCGGCCTACGCAATTTGTAGCCACGCCCGGTGGTTTTGATTTCTTGAATGGGCCGACGAGAGAGCCGCTGGTGGAAAAAGTTCTGACCGGCGTGCAGGACGAACAGGGCGACAAGTTCGCTGGGTTGTTCTTCTTGAATAGCGGCAGTTACCTGTTTACGAGTGTCCCCGTCGTGAGTGATACGGGTGAGTTAGTGGGCGTGATGATGTTAGGCACTCAACTCAACCGTTTACTTTTGGAGTTAAAAGCCCAAGCGTTGGCGGATGTCGTTATTCTCAACCCGGATGGGCAGGTGATTTCCGCCTCCACCTTGCCTGAAGCCGCTCAGGGCAAAGATACGTTGAAACTTTCCAGCGCGGAGATTGCGCGGCTCAACGAAGTAAACGGCGCCACCAGCCCAACGGTGGTGAAAGAAGTGACACTTAACAATCGCCCCTATCAAATGTTGTACGCGCCTTTGCTCATTCGGAGTAAAGCGGTGGGTATTCTCACGGTGGCGTTGTCAGGTGAATACATTGTTTCTCAGGAAGCCACCAACCGCAACGCTTTTGTTGCAATATTTACTTTTGTTAGTTTAATTGTGGTCTTGGTGGGGTTGATGCTCTATCAAAACATCGTTACCCCACTCCTGCGCTTGCGGCAAGTCTCACAAGCCGTAGCCTCTGGAGATTTGGAACGTGAGACGCAAATTCGGCGGAGTGATGAAATTGGCGAGCTCGCCGCCTCCTTTGATGTGATGACCGGGCGTTTGCGCGAACGCACGGCTGAAATTAAGCGGCTGTATGAAGAAGCGGTTGACCGAAATACGACGCTGGCCGAAATCAATGCCCGTTTACAAAACACCCAAAATCAACTGGTGCAATCGGAAAAATTGGCGGCGGTGGGCCAATTAACGGCGGGGATTGTGCATGACGTGAAAAACCCCCTGGCCGTGATTAAGGGTCTTGCTGAGATTCTGCAAGAAGAAGAGAACCTGGATGCATTCACGCGTGAACAACTGACCAACATTCGTGATAACGCCAGCCGCGCCAACGCGATTGTGAACGATTTACTGACCTTTGCCCGGCAATCTACACCGGAGATGCAAGTTCGGGATCTGCGGGAAACCATCCGCGCCTCACTTCGGCTAACCGAGTACTTGGTGCGCCGCGCCCGAGTCAATGCCAGTATTGAATTGCCCGCCGAAGCTTTATCGGTGCAGTATGACCCGCAACAGATTGAACAAGTCTTGATTAATCTGATCCAGAATGCCGTGCAGGCCATGCCCAACGGAGGTGACTTGACCTTGATGGCGGTTGAAGAAGCGGGCCATGTACGAATTACGGTGAAGGATACGGGCATGGGCATCCCACCGGAAAACCTGCGCCGCATTTTTGATCCGTTTTTCACCACCAAGGGCGATGAGGGCACCGGCCTTGGTCTATCTGTTAGTTATGGGATAATTGCGCGTCATCACGGTAAGATTGAGGTGGATAGCCAAGTCGGTGAAGGCACCACTTTTACCATTACCTTGCCGATATACCAACCTGCCTCGGAGCAGACGGGAGAACTAACCCATGCCGGGTGAACGTGTACTGGTTGTTGATGATAGCGATGCTTTTCGCAACTTAATGGCCACCCATTTACAGCGGCGCGGCTACGGCGTAGAAGTGGCGGTCGATGGGTTGGATGCAATTCAAGTGCTTAAGACCAAGGGCCCTTTTGCCGTCATGGTCACAGACTTGATGATGCCCAACTTGAGCGGCCTCGATTTAATTCGGGAAGTGCGAAAATCCGATGAGCATTTGCAAATTGTGGTCATCACTGCCGCCGCAACGCTGGAGACTGCCATTTCCGCGATGCGGGCCGAGGGCGCATTTGACTATCTGCTCAAGCCGCTCGAAGTAATCGGGGAACTTTCGGTAGCGGTGGAACGGGCGGCGGCCCATCGCCGCTTAAAACTAGAGCGCGAGGAATTGCGCGCCAAGCTTGCCACCGAAGCCAACCGGTTAATTGCAATTGTGGCCCGCACGGGTGATGCCATCATTGCCGCCGATGATGTGAATAAACTCACGGTGATTAACCCGGCGGCCTTGCGCTTGCTAGGCAAGGATAATTTAATTGGCGAACCCGCCTTAACTGGGCTTCCCAGCGCCTTGCTCACCTTGCTTGAAAATTGGCAAACCGTGGGCGGCAAACAACCCACCACCATTGAAATGCCCTGGGCCGATGGCACTATACAGATGGTAACACTCAACACCCTCCTTCAGAGCGATGGTAAAGATGGCTGGGTGATGATTTTGCGCGATGTGACCCACCTGAAGCGTTTAGATGACATGAAGATGCGCTTGCTTACGGATGCGGCGGCCAAGATTCGCTTTCCGTTGGCGCAAGCTGTTATTGCGTTAGCAGAACTAAGCGACTTGCCAGAAACCAAGATGGGGCGTGTGGGTGAGCTCACTCAACGTTTGGTGCGTTTGTGGGACCGGATTTGGCAGTGGATGGAAGGTTTGTTGGCGCTGGTGCAAATTGAAGCCGGCGTCAATATCCGGCTTGCAGATGTGGATTTGGTGGCTACGTTAGACGAAATGTCTAAAACGCTTTCGGCTGGGCCCCTACATGAAAAAGGTTTGAAGTTGGCTGTAGAGCCGGTAGCCCAACTGCCCAAGGTGCGAGCTGACCCGGATTTATTGCGCCAATTGCTTAACGGCCTCATCGTTCGGGCGGCGGCCCGAAGCACCTCCGGTGATTCAATTCATCTAACGGCCCGTGAGCACAATCAACAAGTGTGGGTGGAAGTGGCCGATCACGGCCCGGCAGTGGCAGAAGCTGACCTGCCGCATATTTTTGAGCGTTCGTTTGTGGATACTGGCGCCAATCCGGAAGGCACAGGCCTTGAATTAGCTTTGGTAAAAGCTATTATTGAGCGCTTGGGCGGACAAGTGTGGGTGGCGCAACAAGGGCGAGCCGGGAGCGCCATTACGGTCTGTTTGCCCACGGTTGGCGCTGAATCGAATTTGGCCCGTGAGCCATTGGTTGCATTAAACGGAGACGGCACGGGGGCCTAAAGCATAATGGCTAGTCAATCAGCGAAGTGGCCCACACGCCATACAAACGGCGAGCACTGGATAACCCAAATACTGTGGTTGTTGCTAGTGCCGGCCCTGATTGCGTTGTGCTTGTGGCTGATTGGATTATTAGCCATCGCATCCCTCACCCCGCCAAACTTGGCTGATCCGCGTTCCCGCTTGCAGGCCAATTATCAGCCTTGGCCAATTGTGGTGATTGCGCCCGTGCGGCCTGATATTGTGGAAGATTTATTGCCCGATGGAAGCGGCTCAATTATCTCTACGGCGGCGCTGTTTGTGTGGCCCACGCCCATTGCTTCCAGCACTTTTACGCCTTCACCCACAGCCACCGCCACCGAAACACCCGTACCGCCCACTGCTGGGCCAACCCAGCCCGGTGTAACGGCTACCGCCACGGCTACTGCCACGCGAACCCGCGTGTTCTTTACGCCCACACCTACATTCACGCCGTTCCCTAGCGCCACACTTACCGCCACCAGCTTCTGGGCGCCAACGAACACGCCCCAGCCGACCGCAACCACACCGCCGACCATTACACCAACGCGGACGCCCACACGCACCCCTACCAATACGCCGTTGCCGCCAACGCCGACCAATACCCATACACCTACGGCCACGCTTACGCCAGTGCCGCCAACGCCGACGAATACCCATACGCCGGTGCCACCGACCAATACCCATACACCGGTGCCGCCGACGAACACCCATACACCGACTCAAACCGGCACGCCGACCAATACGAACACGCCGACTCAGACAAGTACGCCCACTCAGACGCCAACCGAGACACCGGTGCCGCCAACGGACACACCTTCACCAACGCCCTCTTACACGCCGCCGTTTGTTCTGACGGACACACCCACCCCCTCTCCAACACCGTAACAAAAAAACGGCGCTGACCCTCAGCGCCGTTTTTGTTTAAGTTAGATGAAGCGTGCAACTTTCAATTAGGGTTTTGCCGCCGCAACCAGAGTTTTTCTAGTTCCACGGCGATAAAGGCCACACTTCCGGCCATCAAACACACCAACAGATCACTCACCCCGAGGGGGATAATGCCAAAGAACTCATCCAACGCCGGTACAAACAATACACCCAGTTGAAGGGCCACCACGCCTAAGGCGAGGGCGAGCAAGAGGCGATTGCTAAGGAGGCCCACGCTGAATAGCGATTCACGCATTGAGCGGGTAGCAAACGCTTGACCTACCTGTAAAAAGGCTAGGGTGGTAAAAATCATTGTTTGCCATTGCGGTAAGCCGCGTTGGTAATACCACCAGCCTACGCCTAAAGCTACAGCGCCAATGAGCAGACCCACCCACAGCACATGCAGGCCTAACCCTCCACTAAAAATGCCCGCTTTGGGTGAAATGGGCGGGCGGCGCATTACGCTCTTTTCGGCTGGCTCTACGCCTAAGCCCAGCCCCAGCAAACCATCCGTAAGTAGGTTAAGCCACAACAATTGTAAGGGAAGCAGGGCCACGTTGATGCCAATGAGTGGCGCACACAACATGACGGCCACTTTGCCGATGTTGCCCGCAATAGAGAATTTGATGAAGCGGCGCACGTTATCATAAATCACACGCCCTTCTTCTACGGCGGCGATAATGGTGGCGAAGTTATCATCGCGCAGAACCATCTCGGAAGCTTCTTTAGAAACATCGGTGCCGGTGATGCCCATCGCCACGCCAATATCGGCTTTTTTCAAAGCGGGCGCATCGTTCACGCCATCACCGGTCATGGCCACAATTTCACCGCGCTTTTGCAGGGCTTCCACAATGCGGAGTTTGTGCTCCGGTGACACCCGTGCATACACCGAAGTAGTCTCAACTGAACGTTCGATTTCGGCGAGTGACATACGGCTGAGCTGTTGCCCCGTAATCACGTGTTCGTTCTGGGTAATGCCTAAGTCGCGGGCGATAAAACTGGCCGTCAGTGGGTGGTCGCCCGTAATCATGATGGGGCGAATGCCTGCGCTTTGCGCGACTTCCACGGCCTGTTTCACTTCCGGGCGGGGCGGGTCAATCATGCCGAATAGGCCGACGAAAATCATCTCAGACTCAAATGCTTCAGCGGCAGTTAGGCTTTTGATTTCGCGCACGCCTACCCCTAAAACGCGCATCCCATTGCGGGCCATCCGCTCATTCGCATCCGTAATGCGCGCTCGCCATTCTGCTGTGATTGGCTCAATACGTTCATGATTCCAAACATGGGTTGCAATGTCTAACAAGCCATCAGCGGAGCCTTTGGTGATGGCCACATAACGCCATGCCGGCATGGCAGTTTGGAGTTGGGGAATGGGCAGAGGCCGGGCGGCAATTTCATGCACGGTGGTCATGCGCTTGCGCTCAGAATCAAAGGGTAATTCCGCCACCCGGGGTAGGGCGTTCTGCAAAGCATTTTTATCCAAGCCAAGTTGTGCGGCGGCAATGAGAAGAGCGCCTTCGGTGGGGTCGCCCAACGCCGTCCATTGGCCCGCATGTTCGGGGTCTGTGCTCAGGGCGGCATCATTGCACAAAGCTCCCCCGGCCAACACCAACGCCAAAGGCACGCTTTGTTGCGCCAGTTGTTCGGGGTGTTGCTCCGCCGCCTGAAAAATCAGATGCCGGCCACGCACCATTTCACTGAACTCTAAACGGTGGCCGGCCAAATCCACCACCGTCACCGTCATCCGGTTTTGGGTGAGAGTGCCGGTTTTATCTGAACAGATGGTGGTGACGGAGCCGAGGGTTTCTACGGCGGGCAATTTGCGAATGAGGGCGTTGCGGTTGAGCATCCGTTGCGCGCCGAGGGCCAGCGTAAACGTGACCACGGCGGGTAAACCTTCTGGCACCACCGCCACTGCCACGCTAATTGCGGTGAGCAACATCTCTTCTAGCGTTTCACCGCGAAAGAGGCCAATAATGAAAATTAACACGGCTACTATGCCGCCGGCCGCCGCTAATAACCTGCCGACGTTATCCAGCTTCTTTTGTAGGGGCGTCATTTCATTGGCAGTGCCTTGAATCAACGCGGCAATTTTGCCCAACTCGGTGCGCATCCCCGTTTCTACTACCACACCTGCGCCGCGCCCATACGTAACCACTGTGCCCATGTAACCCATATTGCGGCGGTCACCCAGCGGCGCATCCGGCTTGGCGCTGGGCGCAATGTCTTTTTCAACCGGCTCGCTTTCGCCGGTTAGCGCGGCTTCTTGGATACGCAGGTTGATGCTTTCAATTAAGCGCACATCGGCCGGAAGGAGGTTGCCCGTCTCCAGTAGTATCACATCGCCGGGCACTAAGTCTCGGGCGGAGATTTCTTGCGGTACTCCAGCTCGTCGCACGCGCACGTTGGGCACTGCCATTTGCTTGAGGGCGGCAATGGCGCGCTCGGCCCGATATTCTTGAAAAAAGCCCAGCAAACCAAACAACACCACAATGGCAAGAATTGAGGCGGCTTCCGTCCATTTGCCGAGGAGGGCTGAAAGCCCAGCGGCGGCGATAAGGATGAGCACCATCACCGCTGTAAATTGTTCCCATAAAATTCGTAATGGGTTTTTTCCGCCGCGCTCAATCAGCTCATTCGGCCCAAAGTTTGCGCGCCGCTGGGCGGCTGCTTCAGGGCTAAGGCCGCGCTCAGCAGAAGTTTGGAGCGTTTGCAGAAGGGAAGGAATTTCTAGTGTGTGCCAATCAGTCATTGTGGTATCCGTCTTGTGAAAATAAAATAATTTCGTAGCGCGGTTATATCAATAAATGGCTGGGGCGAAATTGCCGCGCGGCTGACGCTTGCCTGACGAGAGGGCGCGGCTGACAAAATCAAGCGACGAAATTAAGCCGTAATTAATTTTGCGCGGCGGGCATAAACATAGAGAGCGATGAGAGTGGCGAGGTAGGGCACCATCCCCGTAAACTGGGCCGGGATATTGTAGCTTTGCAGGAACAAATCTAGGCCGCTGGAGAAGCCGAAGAGCAGGGAAACCAGCGCGATGCCGCCCGGATGGCCGCTGACGAGGATGATAGCGGCGAGCGCGATCCAGCCGCGCCCGGCGGACATATTTTCTGCAAACAGGCGCACGTAACCGAGGGATAAAAACGAACCGGCGAGGCCGCACAGCACGCCGCATAAAAGCAGAGCGGCCACGCGCATCTTCCACGTGGGCACGCCGCTGGCATCCAACGCGGGCGCGTTGTAACCGGCGGCGCGTAATCTTAAGCCGAACGGCGTTCTAAAAATCAAGTAGCCGCAGGCCAGCACGGCTAGCCCGGTGATGTACACTATCAAATTCTGGCCGCTGAGGATTTCACCTAAAAATGGGATTGAACGGATGAATGGAATATCTATGGCAGGGATGGCTTGAATACGCGGCGAGGCTAAACTACCTTTCACATCAAAAATTTGGCGGAGCAGGTAGGTGGTGGCGCCCACGGCAAACAGGTTGAGGGCGATGCCGGTGACGAACTCATCGGTTTTGAGGCCGATGGCGAAGGCGATGAAGACGAGAGCCATGAGTGTACTGCCCAGCACGCCGCATAGCACGCCCACCAACCAACTACCTGAAAAGTATGAGCCGAGCGCGGCGCAAAACGCGGCCACCAGCATCATGCCTTCCATGGCAATGTTGAACATGCCGGCGTAGTACGTAAACGCGCCGCCCAGCGCGGCCAGCAAGATGGGCGTGGCGGCAGAAAGGGAGCCGTTGAGGAGGCCGATGAGGAGACGCATAGCAGAAGGCAGTAGGCAGTAAACGGTAAGCAATGAACGGTGGGTAGAGAATGGAAGGTGAAATGATTATGCGCGGGCTGTTCACGGTTCACTAAGAATTTGGTTTTGTGCTTTTCTTTTTGTTAAATGTATCTCTAGCCACTGACTCAACCGCCCACGGCTGGCTACTACTACTAAAACCACAATGGCTTGGATGACGAGGATGAATTCACTGGGCACGGCGGTGATGAGTTCCATACCAAGGGCGCCGGTTTGCATGGCGGCGAAAAACAGGCCGTAGAGTGCGGTGGCGATTAAGCCGTTGTTGGCCACCACCGCAATCATGATGCCATCCCATGCATAGTTAGCGCCCAGACCGCGGATAAAGCGATGCGGGCCGGCCATTACCACCAAGCCGCCTGCCAGCCCGGCCAGCGCGCCTGTGACTAACATCACCGTCACGTAATTTTCTTCGGTCTTCACACCGCCCAGCCGCGCAAATAAAGAATTTTGGCCGGTGATGCGCCACTCGTAGCCTGCCGTCCAGCGGCTGAACACAAACCAAATCGCCGCAAACGCCAACGCTAAAACAATCAGGCCGGAGCTAAACAGGCCGATTTCAGGCAGTTCGCCGCTGGGCGCAATCCGCGTCGTCATGGGAGAGTTTGCTTCCGGGTCTAACAACGGCCCAGAAATCACCCACACCGTGAACAAATCGGCAATGAAGTTGAGCATGAGGGTGCTGATGAACTCACTCATATGGAAGGCGCGGCGCAGAAACGCGGCCACGCCTGCCCACAGTGCGCCGCCCAACAAAGCTAAAGCTAACAAAAGCGGAATCATGAGCGGCGCGGGCAAATCTAAATATAGGCCGCCCAGCGTGGCAAACAGCGCGCCCATCACCAATTGGCCGGGCTGGCCCAAGTTCACCGGCCCGCTGGCAAACGCCACAGAGGCGGAGAGGCTGGTGAGGATGAGCGGGATGGAATTTTTGAGCGTGGTGGCGATGGAGTCTAAATCACCCAGTGAGAACTCAAACAGCGCGGCGTATGTGGTGAGCGGGTTGTACCCTTGCGTAAGCAAAAGTACTGCGCCAATGAGTAGGGCGATGAGCACGCCGGAGAAGGCGGTGAGGATTTTGGAAGGCATAAAGTGTATTATTGCGCTATTGGGAGTCAAAACCAAAATTTGCCATTATGAATTTCAGAATCAAATTGCTAGTTGTAATCGGAATATCACTGGCCTTACTCATAAATTGTAGCGGCTATCTTGGCCACATTGCCACCGCTGTGTTAGGTTTGCCTAGCTTACCGCCATTGGTTGCAACTGCCCGAGCAAAACTGGCACTCGGAGCCGGTCGTCAGGAAGCGTTGGAGACCTTCTCTGATGCTTGGTTTCACGCTGATTGTACTTGGGCTAATGGCGATGGCGATGATTTGTTCTTTTATGGGCAAAAATCACGTGATAATGTTCAAATACTCCTCGTTCGCTCTGATAAATCTAAAGTAACATTTATTGGTATGGAAGAAAATTACCGACTCGAAATTTATAAACATTGTGTCCCAAATGATGTATTTGAAACGGAATAAAGAATTAAACTTACAATATATGAAACCAGTGATGCACTTAAAAAATCACATCACGAGAAATCTTCTTGAAAACTCTTTGTGTTTCTTCGTGTCAATCTTCGTGTGCCTTAGTGAACTCCTTCCAGCATCCACCTTCCCACTTGCTCTACGCTCGTCTGCTCGGTGGGCACATCAGCCACCAGCGCGCCACGGTGCATTACGGCCAATCTATCCGCCAGCGCAAATAGCTCTTCTAAATCTGCAGAGATGAGCAGGATAGCGCGGCCCTCATCGCGCTCCTGCAAAATGCGCGCGTGGATGTATTCCATTGAACCCACATCCAAGCCGCGCGTGGGCTGGTCTAGCAAAATAAATGGCCGGTCTAGCAAAAGCTCACGGCCCAAAATCACTTTCTGTTGGTTGCCGCCGGAGAGCGAACGAAACGGCGCGTCCGCTGAACTCATGCTCACGGCAAAACGCTCGCGCAACTCATTCAGCCACGTGCGCGCGCGGCCATAGTTCAACAGCAGGCCGTTCCACTGCGTCAGCGCGGGCGTTAGGCGGTGATGCGTCATCAAAGCGTTTTCTAAAATTGGAGCGGTCACGCTCGCGCCCATGGTGCGCCTATCTTGCGAAACAAAAGCGATATGTTTGCGCCGCTCTAAAATATTGGCGTGCGTCAAATCCACGCCACTCACGTTGAAGCGCCCCCCACTTGGGGAGAGCGTCCCCATCAGCACGTTCACCAACTCCAACTGCCCGTTGCCCTCCACGCCCGCTAAGCCCACAATCTCGCCCGCATGAATTTCTAAGTTGATGTTCTTGAGCTTATGGATTTTTTGCGGAGAAACGTAATTCAGGCCAGAAACGCGAGCGGTGGCCGCGCCCCGCGCGTGCGGCTTCTTCTCGCTGGCAAACAGCACCTCCCGCCCCACCATCATTTGCGCCAGTTGCGCCTTAGTCAGCGTCTCAGCCGCCACTGTATTCACCTTGCGGCCCTTGCGCAGAACGGTCACGCGGTCACTCAGCTCCAGCACTTCTTCCAAGTGATGAGAGATAAACAGGATGGTTTTACCGCCGGCGCGCAGGCGGCGCAGTTCTTCAAACAGTTGTGGAATTTCTTGCGGCGTGAGCACGGCCGTTGGCTCATCCAGAATCAGCACCGCTACTTCACGGTAGAGCAGTTTGAGAATTTCCACCTTCTGCCGCGCCGCTACGCTCAGTTCACTCACCAGCGCGTTCGGGTCTAAGTTAAAGCCGAACTCATCAATTTTGGCTTGCACTTTTTGGCGGGCGGCTTGGGCGTCTAGCTTGCCCCAAGGCGTTACTGGCTCAGCGCCCAGCACAATGTTTTCCCACACGGTGTATTCGGGAATGAGCAGAATCTCCTGATGCACCATCCCCAGACCACGCGCAATGGCTTCACCCGGCTCGCGGAAGTGAACCACTTCGCCGTTTAACGCCACTTCGCCGCGTGTGGGCCGCTCCGCGCCGTATAGCACTTTCATCAGCGTGCTTTTGCCCGCGCCGTTTTCGCCCACCACTGCGTGAATTTCCCCGCGCGCAAAACTTACCGTCACCTCTTCTAGCGCGCGCACGTCCGGTGGGAAGATTTTAGTGATGCGGCGCAGTTCAATAAACTCAGGCATTTATGGGTACACAGATAGCTAGGAAAACGCGGATGACACGGATTAATAAAAATCCGTGTCATCCGTCAAATCTGTGTCATCCATGTACTAAAAAAGCTAGGGCGCGTAACGCTCAATCTTGAGTTTGCCATCAATAATATCCTTGCGGATGGCCAGCACGCGGTCAATGCTGGCTTGCGGCAGAACCTTGATTTGCGCCTCAAACACCATATCTACGCCGTTCTGCGCCAAACCGTACTCTAGCACTTGGCCCGGTTTATAAGTGCCGTCTGCAATCGTGGCATAAATCCGTTCAATGGAGTCGCCCACGTTCTTCACCATACTGCCCGCCACAAAGCCCGGCTCAATATCGTTCTGGTTGGTATCCACGCCGATGGCGTACAAGCCGCGCTCTTTGGCCGCCTGCAAAACGCCCATGCCGGAGGCCGCCGCAATTTGAAAGACCACATCCGCTTTTTGGTCGTATAACTGCAAAGCGGCTTCCTTGCCCTTGGCCGGGTCGTCCCACACGCCGCCCAATGATCTCACCTCCACCTGAATATCAGCATCAATGCTCTTGGCGCCGTTTTCATAGGCAAACGTAAAGGCGCTAATTACGGGGTCAATATCACCCGCCACAGCGCCGATTACTTTATCTGCGTTAACATTTTTGATGGAAGTATCGGTGGTGACGAGCGCCGCTGTGACGCCGGCCAGATAGGCGGCTTCTTCTTCGATGTAATCTACAGATGTAATGGTATTGCCGCTATTCTGCACCACTGTATCCAAGTTCACAATGATTTTGTTGGGGTTGGCGTCGGCAATCGCTTTGAGTTGGTCTTCAAAGCCGTAGGAAATCACAAACACCACATCCGCAAATTCCACAGCGGCTTGCAGGCCCGGCTCATACTTGGCGGCGTCAAAGTTGGCTTCAATCACGCGCGTCTCCAGGCCATATTGCTTGGCAATGTTATCCAGCCCCAATTTGCCAGAGTCATAAAAAGCGTTATCACCCAGCGCGCCGTTGATGAGATACACCACCCGCTTGGGCGTTTGAGCGGTGGGGGTGGCGGCGGGTTGGCAAGCGGTCAGTAGAACAGCCAGCGCGGCCAACAGGGAAATCAATTGCGTTTTCATGTAGTCTCTCTCCTTTTTGGAACGTGCCTGGATTTTACCATCGGGCATTTCGTATTTTTGCGGCCCTTGCCAAACACCGCTGGCTGTGTTAAATTGCTGACCCGCTGGTGGGTAACTTCGCCCCCTGCTTTCTGCTCGCGGTAAGTTGAAGACCCGCTTCAACATAAACGGGCTATATCCGTAGAAAGGACAATTAAGATGCGTGAGTATGAAGTGGCGTTTATCGCCCAGCCAGACCTCGATGAGGCCTCGCTGAATGCCCTCATTGAAAAAGCCAAAGGTTGGATTACAGCCGGTAAAGGTGAGGTGGTGAAGGTGGATACATGGGGCCGCCGGAAGTTGGCCTATCCCATTCGCAAACAAAGCGAAGGCCAATACGTCTTCATCACGGCTCATTTGGCCCCCGCCGCCACCCGCGAGATTGAACGCAACATGCGTTTTACCGAGCAAATCTTGCGTTTCCTGGTGACGCGCAACGAAAACTAATCCTGTTGAATTGTCTTTTATAGAGGAGAGTGAGCCATGAGCCGTGGACTAAACAAGGTCATGATCATCGGCAACTTGGGCCGTGACCCGGAAATGCGTTTTACGCCCTCCGGGCGTCCGGTCACTTCTTTCACGGTGGCCACTTCACGCACGTGGAGCTCACCGGATGGTGAGCGGCATGAGGAAACCGAATGGTTCAACGTGGTGGCGTGGGGTAAGTTGGCGGAAACATGCAAGCAGTTTTTGGTGAAGGGTCAACAAGTGTATGTGGAGGGCCGTTTGCAAACCCGTCGCTGGGAAGATCAGGAAGGCCGCAAGCACTTTAGCACGGAAATCGTGGCCGACCGAATGATTATGCTGGGTGAGCGCCGCTCTAACCAACATACCGATAACGGCCCACTGCTGGATACACTCTCTGAAGAAGATGAATTTCCTTTCTAAATTTGAACTAAGGTCTGGAGCCTGACATGGATCAAAATCAAAATTCTGAACCCAGTAATGAAGTTGAAGAGCAAGGCGAGGGCGGTGGGCGGTATCAGCGCGGCCCACGGCCATTCATCAAAATCGTTATTAACGATGCGAAGCTGATTAACCACAAGAACATCGAGTTCTTGCGCCAGTTTGTTTCGGATAGCGGTAAACTGCGCCCTCGCCGCCAAACCGGCATCTCCGCCAGCCAGCAACGGCAAGTGGCTCAGGCCGTAAAGCGCGCCCGCCATTTGGCCCTTCTGCCTTTCAGCCGCACCTTCGAACGCTAATCAACTGCTTGTCGCCTGATTGACCGGCGGGGCATAGAGTCACACATCTCGCCGATGTGCGCGGCTCTGTGCCCCGTTTGTGTAGAGAGAGATTGTGATGAGTCATTCTCCTAATCCACCCACCCGCAAACATCTTTCACGCGCCGCCCGCGAGCGTGAGTTGGAGCGTTACATCCGAATTGGCGCGGTGGTGGTGGCCGTTTTGCTGGCGGGCATTTTGGGCTGGGCGGCGATTGATACGCTGGTGCTCAAACCGCAACAACCGGTGGCCCGTGTGGGAACCGTGACGATTACGCTTGACCAGTTCCAAAAAGCGGTGCGCTACCGCCGTTTTCAACTGCTCAATCAGTATGCGCAATTGAGCGACCCGCAATTTCAACAATTCTTCCAGCAACAACTGCAACAGATTGAGTTGGAGTTAAGCGACTCTAATGTGCTGGGCAAGAATACGTTAGACGAATTGATTGATGCGGAAGTTATTAAACAGGAAGCCATTAAGCGTGGCTTGACGGTGGAAGCGGCAGAACTAACTAAACGGGTGGAAGAATTCTACGGTTACTTCCCCAATGGCACCGAAGTGCCCACCGCCACGCCTTCGCCTCAGCCTACTTACGCGCCGCCCACCCTCAACCCTACTGTTGTGGCGCGTTGGACGCCAACGGCCACACTCACGCCCACAGCGACTCTGACTCCCACAGCCACAGCCACGGCTGGGCCATCTCCCACGCCCCTTCCAACGGCTACTCCGTTCCCAACCGCCACACCGCTCACGGCAGATGGATACGCCACCCGCGTGGCGGATTACACAGGTAATCTCCGACAATTTACCGGCCTTACGGAAGCCGATGTGCGGGGCTTTATTGAGGCGGGTTTGTATCGGGAAAAACTGGAAGCCGTCCTCGGCCCAGAATTGGCCGCCGCCACCGAAGAGCAAGTACATGCGCGGCATATTTTGGTGGCGGAAGAGACTCTTATCAAGGAAATTCAAGACCGTCTGAAGGCGGGTGAGGAGTGGGATGCCCTCGCGGCGGAATATTCCATTGACCCCAGCAATGCAAAGAACGGCGGCGACTTGGGTTGGTTTGGCCCTGGGCGGATGGTGGCCGAGTTTGAGCAAGTAGCCTTTGCCACCGAACCCGGCTCCATTAGCGATCCCGTCAAGACCGAGTTCGGCTGGCACCTCATCCAAGTGCTGGAAAAGGGCGAGCGGGCATTGGACCCGGACACGCTAAGCCAAAAACGGCAACAGGCCCTGGCAGATTGGTTATTGGCTAAACGCGCCGAAACGAACGCCGATGGCACCTTGTTCATTGAGACCTTTGACGTGTGGGTAAACAACGTGCCTGATAAGCCGGACTTTACTAGCTTAAGCAGCGGGCAATAAACTTTCACTAAAATAAAAGCCGAGGCCCAGCGCCTCGGCTTTTTTGTTGAGCTTCTAAAAAGTTGAGTGAGGCAAAAGCGCTTATTCCGTAATAAACCCCACCAACGCCAGAATGTTTTGCATGTTGCGGGTACGGTTGCGAACGAGAGAGGGCATGATGCCATCACTTTGAATCAACACATCACACTGCCGTTCATTGGTCTGCCTAATCTGAATCAGCAGTTCATCAAAATATACTTTGTAGAGATTAAAAAAGAAGTGCCGCCGCGCGCGAAGCAAACCCTGCTCTAAATCAATCTCAATCACATCAGCGCCCAGTCGCCGCAAGGCGTTGTGGCTTTTGCGCGCTAAACGGCGCACATTGCCGCTGAGCACCACGTGCATTTCACAGTAAGCGTGGGTGCGGGCGCCGAGTTTATTGCGCCACAACGCCGCCAGCGCGCGGGCGTACATCCAAAACACGCCGAGATACACGATCAGGATGATGATATCCAGGGCGATGACGAGGGCGCGGAAGGGCCGCCATTGTGGCGGCGGGGCAAGCACAATCTCACTGGTGCGGAATACGGCCAAAAAACCAAACACCGCAAACAGAATCAGCCATAAGCCAATATCAAAAAACTGAATCTGCCGCCGTTGTTTTTGCACGGTCAACGTTTCCGGCTCGTGAGCAAACTTGATAATCGCTACCGTGGCCTCCTTGGTGGAGGCCGCCCGCCGCCGCAGACGCACGCCGAACACGGTGCCCGCTACAGCCAGTGCAATGGGCAGGAGCGTAACAATTAGACTGACAAAGGCTTCCAGTGATTGAATATCCATAATGCAAGCCGAGTATAATCAGTTACGTTCACGAGTTACCCATGCCTTCTACAACCAATAAACCCAAACCCACCTCCACAAATTCTGGCAACAGCCAAAGCTCTGGCAATAGCGGCTCTACGCCAGCGCCCAAGCCTAAACCGCCATCCACTCCGCCGCCTTCTAGGCCTAAAGCGCCGGGTAAGTAGAAGCCAGAAATTGCCACTACCCGTAAACGTTTTTACGCGGAGCAATCATCTCGTTTTTGAGAGCGCCTCACGCTTCGCAATGACATGCTTAGTTCTTCCCCACGCTCTCCAGCGTAAAGGCCGCGCCGTTTTGCGGCTCCACTTTTTCGCCGTCTAGTTTCAGGCTAATCATTTGGCTGGCGGAGTCCGCGCCCATAGTGATGCCATACACCGTTTCGGCCACTTGCACCGTGTTGCGGTTGTGCGTCACCACAATAAACTGCGTGGTCTGTGAAAGCTCTTGAAGCATATCGCGGTAGCGGCCCACGTTGGCCTCATCCAGCATCGCGTCCACTTCATCCAGCACCACAAACGGCGTGTTGGAAACTTTGAGCAAGGCAAATACCAGCGCGCAGGCCGTCAGGCTCCGCTCACCGCCGGAGAGCATACTCAAGCCCTGCGTCTTTTTGCCCGGCAACTTGCATTGAATATCCACGCCGCTCTGCGTCATGTGCTCGGGGTCGGTCAGCACCAGCTTGGCCCAGCCGCCGCCAAACAGCCGCGTAAAGGTCTCACGGAATTCCGCCGCCACCGCATCAAACGTTTTACGGAATTCGCGTTCCATCAGCACATCCATTTCCGTAATCACTTCTTGCAGTTGCGTTTTGGCGCTTTCCAAATCCGCCACTTGGGCGGTGAGGAAATCATGCCGCTCTTTTACTTCGTTGAACTCGCGTTCCGCATCTGGGTTGATGGCCCCCATGCGGCGCAGTTGGCCGCGCTTGCGGGTGAGTTGTTCTTCTAAACCTTCGGGCAGTTCGGCCACCCGTTCCAGTCGCTCTACCACATCGCTCATTGGCAGGGGTTGTGGGCCGGTGATGGTTTCGTTGTAATCAAATTCCACCAAGCCAAAATCTTCTTCAATGCGGCGGCGCAGGCTTTCCAGCTCTTCGTTCTTGCGCGTGGCCTCCAATTGCGCTTGGGAGTGTTTCCGTTCGGCGGCGTGCAGAACGGCGCGCGCGTCAGCGTCGGCCGCTTCAAAACGGGTTTGCTCGGCTTCTAATTTCGCTAACTCATTTTGGGCCGGTTGTAGGCGGGCCTGTAAGTCCGTGATTTGGTCGTAAAAGGCGGCGCTCCGAGCGCGCGAATCGGCAATGGTTTCGGCCACTTGTTGGGCTTCATCTTCCAGCCGGGCAATTTTCGCGCGTCGGTCAGCGATGAGGGACTCTGTGACGGTTTGGGCGCGCGCCAGTTCCTCGGCGCGGATGTGGGCGTCTTGCACGGCGCGGGCCGCAAGTGTAACGGTGGTTTGCCAACGCGCCAACTGCGCCGTCAGCTCTTCTATGGTGAAAGCGGAAACATCTTGCGCGGCGGCCTGAAGCAACGCTTCCGCGCTTTGCTTGTGGTTGGCGAGTTCTTCTAAACGGATTTGCGCGGCTTGCAGTTCTGTATGGATGTGTTCCGCTTCGCGTTCCAACGCGCTCAACTGATCCCGGCGCATGGCTAACTCTTGTGTGGCCCGTTCGGCCTCCAACGCCAGAGCATCACGCGCCACCGTGGCCTGACGCTCCGCCGCTTGCGCCTCTTTCAGTGCGGCCTGTTTCTGAATTAATACCTCACGCGCGGCTTCCACGGTTTGCGCCGCTTGGTTTTGTGCGGCTTCCAGATCGCTCACGCGGGTAACAGCCGCCTCCACCTCCGCCGTTAAGTCCCGCCGCTCCCGCGCTTGCTGAAGCATAGAAGGCGCGGCCTCGCCGCCGCCATATACTAAACCCGAAGCGGTAAACACCTCACCCGCTAAAGTTACTACGGAAGCCTGAGCGGGCAGGGCGCTGGCTAGGCGTTGTGCGGCGGCGCGATGGCGCGCCACTAGCACTTGACCCAGCAATAAATCAATCAGTGGGCGATAGGTCATCTCGGCGCTTACCAATTGCGCGGCGTTGCCTAAACAATCGGCGTCTTGTGGCGCGGGCAACCATTCCGGTACGGCGGCCACATCTTGCGGCAGGAGCGCGGCGCGACCACTGGTTTGGCCTAACGTTTCCAGCGCCGCGTCCACCTCGGCGCGTGAGCTAAGTACCAAGCCTTCCAAGTGTGCGCCCAACGCGGCGCTGATGGCGGCTTCCAGTTCGGCGGGCACGGTGAGCAACTCTGCCAATACGCCGCGCGCCGGAAATTGCCGCTCCAGCAAAACTTTCGCGCCGGAGGTGAAGCCCACTAAGTCCGCGCGGGCTTGCGCTAACACTTCTTGGCGGGCGCGTAAACGTTCAGCTTCGGCGCGGGCAATGGCCGTGCGCTCTAAAGCGGCGGCGCGCTCGGCCTCGGCTTGCCGAATGGCCTCCGTTTGCGCAGACAGTGCGCTTTCGGCTTCTAGGCGGGCCAGTTGTTGGGCGTTCAGGTTTTCGGCGGCTTGCGCTACTTTGGCCCGCGCCTCGGTTTCTGTGTGGGTCAAAGTTTCTAATAGATTTTTCTGCTCGGTCAGTTGGGTTTGCAGGCGCTCGCCGCGCTCAAAGAGTTGCGTCTGGCGCGCGTTTGTTGCCATCACTTCGGCGTCAATTTGGTTGAGCGTTTCGCGGGCGTTGGTTTCTTTTTGGCGTAAAGAGGCGCGCTCGGTCTCGCGATGAGCGAGGGCGGCTTGGGCGGCGGCGGCTTGGGCCTTAGCTTCATCGGCCTCGGCGGCCAGCCGGGTAACTTCGGTTTGAGCGGCAGTGGCGCGGGCGGTCGCCTCCGCCAGTTGCGCCTCTAACCCGGGCAATTCGGCCAGCAAGTTTTCACGTTGTGCGGCCAGTGAACGCAATCGCTCGTCGGCCACGGCTACATCGCGCATCAAGCTCTCGCTAACATCCCGCAATGCGTCGGCCTGTACGCGCCATTCATTGATCTGGGCGCGTTGCGAAGCGAGTTGAGCGCGCAGGGCGGCGAACCGGCGGTCTGTGCTTTCTTGGTTGCTTTGTAGGCCAAAAAGTTCCAGCGCCGTGGCCTCCGCTTGGGCGCGGGCAGTGGCAAGTTCTTCATTCAGCCGGTGCCAATGAAAACCATACCATGTCCTCAACACGCCCTTCAAATCATCACGCACCACGTTGTATTCACGGGCGCGCTGGCTTTGCCGCTCCAGTGAGCGTAGGCGAGGCTTGATTTCGGCCAAAATATCCAACACGCGGTCTAGGTTGCGTTGCGTGGCCTCCAGCTTTTTCAGCGCATCTTCCCGTTTGTGCCGATATAAACCAATGCCCGCCGCTTCTTCAAATAGTGCGCGCCGTTCCTCGGCCTTCAGCGAGAGCGCCGTATCAATCAAGCCTTGCCCAATAATGGTGTAGGTGCGCTCACTGAGGCCGCACTTGGCCAACAACTCATGCAAATCTCGCAAGCGCACCCGCTGGCCGTTGAGCAGGTATTCGTTCTCGCCATCGCGGTAAGCGCGGCGGCTGATGGCCACTTCAGCAAAATCAATCGGGAGCCAGCCATCGGCGTTATCAAATGTCAGCGTCACCTGCGCCATGCCGGCGCGCGCGCGCAGATCACTGCCGCCAAAAATCATATCTTCGGTGCGTTTGCCGCGCAGGAGGTGGTAACTTTGCTCGCCCAATACCCAGCGAATGCCATCCACCACGTTGCTTTTGCCGGAGCCGTTCGGCCCCACAATGGCGGAGACGCCCGCTCCAAATATAAAGTCTGTTTTGGCGGCGAAAGATTTGTAACCGTGAACTTCGAGATGTTTAAGACGTAAAGGCATTAGAAAGATCTGATTTTTAATTCGAGATTTTTGATTGGCACAAAGGGCGAGTATAGCGCGGAGGGGCAAAGTGGGCAACGCGGTAAGCCTTTCGCTCGGCGGCAGAGCCGATTTTTTGCCAGTGCTATAATGCATCTGTAACCCCACTAGGAGTGATGCAATGACCAGTCGGTTAGCTCCCGGCCAACAACCACAAACCCAACGCCCGCCTGCCGCTCAGCCTCAGTATGGAGCGGAGAGTGGTTTTTATCCCACCCCCATCAGCAAAATTGAAGATACCGGCCTCACTCAGTTTTACTTGGCTGAGTTAGCGCTAAAGATTTTGTATAACAGCGGCAACCTGACCGGCTTCAAAATTGCCGAGATGATGGCTTTGCCCTTCACCGGTATTACCGATGTTGTGCTGGACTATCTGAAGCGCGAGAAGTTGACCGAGGTGAAAAGCTCCGGCGGCTTTGGAGAGGGCGCGTACATGTACGGCATCACGGGCGCAGGGATTGAGCGGGCGCGCGAGTCCATGGAGCGCAATCAGTATGCCGGCCCAGCCCCCGTGCCAATTGAGTATTACATGCAGGCTATCCGTAAGCAGGCGGCCAAACGCAAACAAGTAACGCAACGGGTGATGCGCACCGGCCTGGCGCACATGGTAATTGGCGAAAAAGCCTTTGCCCGCATTGGCCCGGCCATGAACTCCGGCACCTCGCTGTTTTTGTATGGCCCACCCGGCAATGGCAAAACTTCCATCGCGCGCGCCATCGGCAAGCTAACGCTGGGTGAGGAAATGTTTGTGCCCTATGCGGTGGATATTGACGGCCAAATCATCAAAGTCTATGACAATGTGAACCATGAGGAAGTGGAGGAGAAAGAAGCGGATACTAACACCGGCCAACTGCGGATGAGCGCCAAACGTGACCCGCGCTGGGTGAAGATTAAGCGCCCGTTTATTGTGGTGGGCGGTGAATTGACTATGGCCGGGCTGGATTTGCAGTTTGATGATGTGCATAAATATTACGAAGCGCCTTTTCAGATGAAGGCCAATGGCGGTATGTTTTTGATTGATGACTTTGGCCGTCAGCAGGTGCGCCCGCAGGATTTGCTTAACCGCTGGATTGTGCCGTTGGAGAACCGCATTGACTTTCTGACACTGGCCAACGGGCGCAAAATTGAAATCCCGTTTGAAGTGCTGGTGGTGTTTTCCACCAACCTGCCGCCTAAAGATTTGGTGGATGAGGCGTTTTTACGCCGAATCCGGCACAAGATTGAAATTGGCAACCCTTCTGCCGAGGAATTCCGCGAGATTTTTAAGCGTGTGGCCGAGGCAAAGAAGGTGGCCTACGATGATCGCGGTCTGGCTTATCTGGTGCAGGAGTGGTACATCAAACGCAACCGGCCTTTGCGCGCCAACCACCCGCGCGATATCTGCGAGCAGATTCTGGATGTGGCTGGCTTTTTAAGCGTTGAGCCGGCGCTTACCAAAGACCTGATTGACCGCGCATGTGAGTCTTATTTTGTAGAGTTGTAGTGGACGACGAACCGCTATCGGTTGTGAGGCCTGACCGTCCTAGTTTGTCAACAACTCAATTGCCTTATCTAGTTGCGGGTCGCGTTGGGCGGCGCGGTCTTCCTCGGTGCGCGCCACTTCCACATCCGGCGTAATGCCCTGTTCGTGAATCCACTCGCCATTGGGCGTAAGCCAGCGGGCGGTGGTGATGCGGACGGCGCCGCCGTTGGTTAAATCGTGTACCACTTGCACGGAACCTTTCCCAAACGAAGTTTCCCCCACCAATTGCCCGCGCCCTCGGTCTTTAATCGCGCCGGCCACAATTTCTGAGGCCGAGGCTGAGCCTTTATCAATCAGCACCACCAACGGAATTTGTGTGGCCAGGCCACCGCCTTCCGCTTCAAACTGGCGCTCCGTGCCATCTCCAAACCGCTCAATCATCACCACGCCGTCCGGGATGAAGTGTGAAACCACATCAATGGCCGTTTGCAAGTAACCGCCCGGGTTGCCGCGCAAATCTAAAATCAGGCCGGTGGGGTTTTGCGCCATCAACTCGCGGAGCGCGGCCCGCATCTCGCTTGCAGTTTTCTCGCCAAAGGAGTTGATTTTGAGATAACCGATATGCTGGTTGAGTAAGCGGCTTTCCACTGAAACTAAATCTATGGTGGCCCGCGTAATGGTTACCGTCAGTAATTCGGCGCGCCCCTCGCGCCGAATCTCCAGCGTCACCTGGCTCCCTGCCGGCCCACGCACTTTACTTACCACAGTGGTGATGTCCTGCCCGGCAATGTCTTCGCCGTTAATAGTAATGATGAGGTCTCCCGGTAACAATCCAGCCGCTTCGGCAGGCGAGCCAGCAATCGGGGCTACAATACGAGTGTAGGTGGTGGCCTCATCCGTCTCCACTGTTGCCCCAATCCCTTCAAAATCCCCGTCCAAATGCGTGCTGTTGATGGCTTTTTCTTCCGGCGTCATATACCCCGTGTAAGGGTCTTCCAAAACATCCAGCATTCCGCGCAACGCGCCCTGCATCAGCAGTTGATCATCTACCGGTTGAACGGCGTAATCCGTGTGAATGATGTCCCAGGCTTCCCAGAATGGCTTGAAAGTGGCCTGAAGCTCGGTGGGGGTGCCGCCCGCCGCGGGAGAGGTGCCGCCGCCCGGCAAAAAGCTGAGGGCGCTGGCGTTAGCTGTGAGCCGCCCGGCCATGAAGCCTGCTAGCACCATCACCATTTGCAGAAGACCTAAAACAAAAACCGTCATTACCCATCGGGCCATACGTTCCATAGTAAAACTCCCATCCAACAGGATGGGAGAATTCTAGCGCCAAGCGCGGCGGATGAGATGAGATTTTCGTAAACAAAAATGTTGGTTTATTTGCGGCGCTTATCGTTCATGGCTAATCGTTATGGGTTTAGCGTGAAAAGTTATTTACGGCGTCACAATGATTTCGCCGACCATGCCCGCCTCGGTGTGGCCGGGGATGGTGCAGTGATACTTAAACGCGCCGGTTTTGTTCGCCGTAAAGGTGATGGTGGTGGTTTCACCCGGCAGGATATTGGCCGCCACATCAAACTCTTCTATCACAAAGTTGTGTTCCAATGCGCCCTCGTTGGTGTAGGTGATGTTGATCGTTTGGCCCTGTTTCGCTTCAAAGTGGGTTACATCAAAGGCGATGTCTTTGGCTTTGAGGATCAGGTTGAGCGGCGCGTCGCTCGAAGCTCCCCCCGCGCACGCCGCTAAACTTGCTAGTAGGCTCACCGTCAGTATGAAAGAACATAGGCGTTTCATCAGAATCTCCTCATGAGAAGTTTTAGAAGTTTGTAGCGCGGCAGAAGATGTTCGTCTTAGACGGAGTTATTATCGGTATGATAATGCCTACGGTTCAGCCGCCCACATCGGGCAAGTAACCTGATAGGGTTGGCCGGGGAAGTAGGTGGCCCATTCTTCGGAGGTGAAGTTGCGGCCAGCGGCTTGGCAGGCCAGCGCTCGCAGAGCTTCCACTTCTAAGCTGATAAAGCGCACATTCTCGTACTCATCCAGCACAAGCCAATGGTGGCCGGCGCTAAAGCGAAGGGCAACGCTATTTTCGGCCAAGCCCAGCGTGGCCGGCGCTTGGTCGGGCGCCATCAAATCCCAAATGCGTAAGCTGTAAAAATCGTTGAAGGCAAGTAAGCGGCTATCCGCAGAAATATCAAATTGATACGCGGGCGGCGAGATGGGGCTACTGAGGCTGAAGCCTTGCAAGGTTTGAGGTGGCGCATCTGGGGTGGAGAGGCGGGTGAGCAACGCTTCCCCAAAAAAGAAGCGCAAGTAGGCGGCGCCATCCGGCGTGAAGGCTTGTCCCTGCACCGGCTCCTCGCTGGGCAATACGGCGTGCAAGCGAGGCGTTTCATCTAAGCGATAAATGTAAGCCAAATTCTGGTTTTCAGCATCCGTGCCGTAAAATCCCAGCCAGCGGCTATCGGCGCTAAAGCCGCCATCTTGCACAAATAAATTTTGTGGGAGCAAGGCCTCCGTGTTAGGCAGGGCGCTTAAGTCACGCACTTCAATGGAAGCATCGGCGCTTGAAAAGGTAAAAAAATCCACCAAAGTCAACCAGCGCCCATTGGGGCTGACGGCAGAAATGCTTTTAGAAGTATTGAGGGGGGTGGGCGACGCAGTGGGCTGGCGCAAATCATACGCTACCGGCGTTGTTAGCTCGCCTTCGCTGAACACGCCTAAAGCCCAGCGGCCATCGGCTGTGAGCTGTTGGAGCAAAAATTCTGCCGGGAACGTAAATGTTGGCTGGAAGCTGGCGGCGCCGTTGGAGGCAAATTGTTCTGCCGCCCATAGTGTGGAACCGGCGCTGGTAGCAAACAACAACCATTGGCCGTTGGCGTTGAATCTTAAGTCGGTCAAAACATCTGGCTCTGCGGACGTAAATGGCCAAATAAAGAGCGGGGCGGCGGTGGGGCGCGGCGCGGCTAAATCCCATAATCGCAATTGTTGGTCGGTGGCATAGGTTACCAGCCAGCGGTTGTTGGGGCTTAGGGCGGCTGACGTTACCCGTGCGCCCATATGTTCAAAAATCAACGGCGCGGGCAGAGTTGGCTGGCTTAAATCCCATACACAGGCGCGGTCACCGCGCAGGGTGACGGCATGGGTATCATCTGCCGCCACAACGGCCAAACGGTGGCCTACGGGCGCATGTTCCATCTCCAACCAGCGTGTATACCCTCCCCAATCGGTGCTAATGAGCGCGCGATTGTTGGCCGCAAAATCAACCTTGAAAAGAATGATATCGTGTCCTGTAATTTTGATGTCTGCCCGCGTGGTTAAGTCATACAGCCACCAAAAATCCCGCTCACCCGAATAAATCAACCATTGCCCATCGGGTGAAAAGCCGCGCGGGCTTCCGGCAATGCGCTGACTTCCGAGGCTAGTGCTTTCAGGTTGGAGTTGGGACAAATCCCATACTTGGCTGTTTTCACCAACATCCAACGCCACCCAACGTCCATCCGGGCTAAAAGTGAAGAACGGGCCAGAGGGGGTAACATCTTTGGGCTCCGAGATGAATAAGGCCCAGTTCCGGGCAAATGGTTGCTCGGCCTGTAAATCATAAATAAATGAACGGGTAGAGTCTTCCGTCAAAATCAGGAAACGCGCGTCCGGGGAGAAGGTGAAGTCAAACCATGGAGCTTGGACGCGCGGCACAAGTTCACCACTTGGCTCCGGCGTCACGATGTTTGTGATGGGTTCGCCGAGAAAGTTGTGGGCGGGGGCGGTCAGTGGGTTCTCAAGCGATAAATCCCAAACTATGGCGGAGGCGGTTTCGGCCCCTACGCCTGTCTCACGGGTGAAGTATGTAATCAACCAGCGTCCATCCGGGCTGAGGCGCCATGTTTGCAGACTATCCACCAGTTGTGGGCCGCTAATTTCTAAAGGCGGTGAACCGGGCCGGGTCGTATCCCACAGGCGTAGAAAACGGCTCTCGCTGTCTAAAGTCACCAGCCAACGCCCCACAGAGCTGAGGGCGCTGATGCGACCGGCATCTTCTGACATGAGGGTTTGGCGCGGGCTAAGGGCCGATAAATCAAAGACGCTCACATTCACGCGGCCTGCGTCGGCATCTCTGAAGGCGAAGGCAATGGTGCGCGCGGCCTCATTCACAGCCAGAAAGCCATCCGTGGTATTTGGTTGGTTGTGCGCCAAGCGCGGCTCAGCTGGGTTGGGCGCGTTCATCGCCCACGCGCGCAGGAGCGCCTCGGTTTGGGTGAAATCGAGGCGTGTTTGTGTGGCGAGGAGCCATTGACTATCAGCGGTGAACTGATAGGTGACGTTGACGGGCGCGTCTTGCAAAATTAGCGGCGCGGCCAGTGGGTCAGCCGCGCTCAAATCAAACAACGTGGGTGGGTCACTCCGTACCAGCAACCATTGGCCGTTGGGGCTGAGGTAGCTCAGTGGGCTATCGTCAGCCTGCGCCGCCGCCGCGCCAAAATCCACCGGTTCAGAAAATTCCCCCGCCGCCTGTCGCCAGCCGGTTAAGCGTATTTCAGTGTCGGTGTTGATTTCGCTGATGAGCCAACCATTATCCGCTGTGAAGGTGAGGTTTTCGCCTACCTGTTGGCCTGCTTCTAGCTTGAGTGTTTGAACGGGCGTGGTGGGTGTTGGGCCATCGGTGCGAAACAGCCGTAGTTGGCTTCCTTCTGCCGCGCTCACCGCCAGCCAGCGTCTGTCGGCGCTGAGCGCGTTGGCCTCGCCTAAGCCCACGGTGTTCATGGCAAACAGCCCACTCTGCAAGGCAGTTTGCGCTTGTGGAACATCCGGCTCGTCCACCCGGCGCGTCACGCTCAAGGCTTCGATTGCCAACAAGACGGCGGTCTGCGGCTGGTTATCCTTCAACACGCTTTGGGCTTGCGCCGCCAATTGGCCGGAGAGGCCAATCCGCGCCAGCCGCGCTTCATCTTCCGCGCGCTGGGCTTCCGTTTCCGCCCGTTGCGCTTCGGCTTCGGCCCGCGCTTGCTCCGTCACGGCAATGGCTTGTTGTGTCAACGCCATATTGCGTTGCATGTTGGCCTCCTCGCGCGCGCTGTTGGCTTGCCCAAACAGCACAAAGGCAATAACGGCCAAAATGCCGGCCACCACACCCACGCCCGTTACCAAACGATTGCGCGTTTGCAATCTCTGCGCGGCCTGTGTGCGTTCCTCGGCGCGTTGTTTTTCGCTCTCGGCCAACTTACGGGCATCTTCTAATTCTTTCTGCCGCCGGGCCTCCTCCTCCAACTTTTCCTTTTGCACCGCCGCGCGGCTGGCCTCCAGCAATTGCCTGGCCTCTTCGGTCAAGGTTATGCCAGAAAGATATGGCTCAATCACGTTCAACCGGTCTGCGTTGAGCAAGGTTTGGTAGCGGCGGAAGGCGCGAATTTCCTGCTCCAACAATTCCTGCGCCGCTTTGCGAGCCTGCACCTCCGGGTCTAAATTAATCTCACCCAGTAGGTAATCGTGGCTTAGCTCATAAGAAACTTCACCGCTTTCACTTTCATGCGGGCGCAAGAGGCGGCTGTTCACCAGTTGGCTCAAAATCACATCCAGCGTTTGGGCGGAGATGCCTTTCGCCGTAAGCTCCGCAACTAACTCTGCATGCGTGCGCACCACGCGTTGTTGTTCAGAGGAGATGAGCGATTCCAGCAAACGCCGGGCGGCGGCGCGTTGTGGGCCGGGCAAATCACGGCTGAGCACGCGCTCGAGGTGGCCGCGCAAAATGCCTGCCGCGCGGCCCTCCCGTTCGTACAACTCTTGGGTGAAAACTTTTTCTTCCGGCTTTAGTTCTTCAAACAGGGCTGAACAGACCAACTGCATCTGCGGCGGCGCAATTTCCTTTTGGCCCAAATCATCCAGAATGTTATCTACCAACCCCGCTTCATACCGTAAACCTACGCGCTCCGCTGGGGCCGTTATCACCACTCGCGCTTCTTCACGCGTTAACCGGTTCAGCCGGAAATCGTTTTCAAATGGGTTTTGGATGCGGGGGCGGAAGTTAGCCAGGTTGCCAAAGTATTCGGTGCGGAGCGCCAAAATCCAGCGCACGTTGAGCGTGGCGTCATCCATGCACTCGGCCAGTTCACGCACAAATTCCTCGCGCTCCGGCGCGCTTAACTGCGTAAAAAATTCTTCAAACTGATCTAGGCAGATAAAGAGATAACGCTTCTCACCCAGCACCTCCGTCACGCGGCGCAGAAAATCGCGGAGCGGGGCGGTGCTGAGTTCCGGCGTCAGGCTGGGGTCTGATATGAAGGCGCGTTTAATGACGTATTGCGGCTCGCTGTTGTACGGCCGCAGATAGAGCGGCAGGTGGGCGTGGGCCAGCAGACGCGGCGCGAGGCCAGCTTGTAAAAGTGAAGTTTTACCTGCGCCCGATTCTGAGTGTAGAACGGTGAGCGTGCCGCGCTCCAACTGTTGCAGAAGTTCCCGGATGGCTTGCTCGCGCCCAAAGAAAAACTCCGCGTCACTCAGGCGATATTCCAGCAAGCCCTTGTAGGGGTTGGTTTCAGTAAAAGCGGCCGTATCACTGGCCCGCGCCTGTAGGCGCGCCGCCACAGCCAGCACACCCTCCGCCAACACTTTGGCTTCGGCGGCCTGCGCCTGCGCGGCTTCTTCCACTGCTGTTTTGGCGCGCTCATAAATTTGGGTGATGTGCTGAACAATCTTGTCGCGGCCCACTACATCGCCGCTTATGGTCAGGTCACCGGTTGCGCTGAGGTTGAGTTGCGGGGCTTCGGGCATAGCGGCCAAACCGGCGCTATCTTACTCTGGCTGAGGTGTGAGCGAAAGGGGAAGGCGTTGTGTGCGCGTATTTTACGGCTGGCGCAACTCGGCGCGCAGGCGCTTAATGGTTTGCCGCACATTGCCCAAACAGCAATCACCTTGAGGATTGCGAATATCGCATGCGCACTGCTTTTTTTGGATGCCCGCCGTAATATGCTCTACTGCATGGCAGACGCCCGTTTCATGCATCTCCTTTCGGAGGCCGCCCACTGAATATTGAAAACAGTAACAAATGAGAGTCTCATCCTCATCGGGATGTTTCTGATAGACTTTTTCGCGTAAGTCCACCTCTGTAAATAGTTGTTTTCCATCGGCGCTGTAATATACCGTGGGGCACTCGGGGTCAAGGCAGAAATAGAAGGCGGGGTGATTGATGTGAGCCAAAGAGACGGACAGCATCGCCTTAAGCGTCAACGTATCTATCGCTTTGCCAATCTTTTGGTTTGTGGGGCAAGCGCTGGGTGCGCTGGGATTACTTGAAGAGATGGACGTCAACAAAGAGTTAGTCATAGCGATATAACTCTGCCGAAGTTGGCTTAGGTGACTGAGAGTATACCAGCGCCTGAGGGGTGTTTGAATGTTGGCAAGGAAGCCGCGCGATGTGAGTTGAACCCACCCAATGGCGGTTTCAACGCTATTATCCGTGACGGGGTGGCCTAAACAGGCGTCGCTTCGTAGCGAATGCCGCCGCTATCTTGGCCGATGGCGAGGAATTGTAATTGCACAGGCCCAAATTCCGCCGCATCCACCGTGTAAACTTGCTCTGGCAAATAGGGGTTGGTGCGCGGGCTGTGAAAAATCAGCGCCAAAGACGCGCTGGTTTTAGGCGCGGCGTTGATGCTGATATGAGTGAGTTCTAACTCTAGCGGCACAGCCCCGTTGGGCCAAACCCGAAATTTTTGATGTAAATGCGGCCAGAGTTCAGCGCGAGTGAGTGTATGTGACATAGCCCATCTCCAGAACGATAGCGCACGCGATGCAGTTGGATTGAAACCGGCGAACTTGTATCAGTAGTTTCACACACTTGTGAATTTGGTTTGGATAGCGTTTGTTAGCCTTAGTTTGAAGTAGCCTAAGCGCAGATTGAGCCGGGTGGGTTGAGATTGCGTTGCAGTTTTGGCTAAGGGCATTACAATACACCGCCAGAACGTTTCCACAATTCACCTGCTTAAGAGAAGATGACTCAAAGCCTCGCTGAGCGCTTAAAAGCCGCGCGGCAACGCCAATTTGTGGGGCGGGCCAGCGAAATAGGTCTCTTGCAAGCCGCACTCACCGCGGAGCAGTGGCCTTTTATTTTGTTGTATGTATTTGGGCCGGGCGGCGTGGGCAAAACGGCGCTTCTCAATCAATATCAACACCTGTGCCAAACAGTCGGCGTTTCTACGTTACTCTTGGATGGCCGTAATTTGGAGGCCACGTCAGAGGCCGTGTTAGGCGCTTTGCGGTTTGCTCTGAACCTTGAGCCATTGGCCGATGTGGCGCAAGCACTGGCAGAGCGCGGGCGGCAGGTGTTGTTATTTGATACCTGTGAAAATTTAGCGTCGCTGGATGCGTGGTTCCGTGAGACGTTCTTACCCAGCCTGCCGGAGAATATGCTCGTAATCATGGCCGGCCGTCAACCGCTGGAAGCCGCGTGGCGCGCCGACCCGGGCTGGCAGGCCTTGGTGCGGGTGGTGCCGCTTCGGAATCTTCATCCTGAGGAAAGCCGGGCCTTCTTAACCGAGCGCGGCCTGCCGCCAGACCAGCTCACCCCAGTGCTTAACTTCACTCATGGGCATCCGCTGGCCCTCTCGTTGGTGGCAGATGTGTTTCAGCAACGCTCCGGCCAACAATTTCAGCCGGAAGCTTCCCCCGATATCGTCAAAACATTAATTGAACGTTTTGTGCAAAAAGTGCCCAGCCCCGCGCATCGCGCCGCGCTGGAGGCGTGCAGTTTGGTGCGCGTGCTGACTGAAAGCCTGCTGGCCACCATGTTAGCCACGCTTGATGCCCATGAGCTATTTGAGTGGTTACGCGGCCTCTCCTTTATTGAAGCCGGGCCGTTTGGCCTCTTCCCGCATGATTTGGCGCGGGAGGCCTTAGCGGCGGACGTGCGCTGGCGCAACCCGGATTGGTACGCCGAACTCCATCGGCGCGCCCGCACCGATTACGTGACGCGGCTTCAGCGCTCCAGCGGCTTGGCCCAGCAACTTGTGTTGTTTGATTTGATTTTTCTTCACCGCGATAACGCCATCATGCGCCCATTCTTTGAGTGGCAAGCCAGTGGTACGCTGGCCGTTGAGCCATTCCGGCCTAACGAGCGCGAGGCGATTTTGGCGATGGTGGCTCAGCATGAGGGTGAAGCCTCGGCCCAGTTGGCGGCGCTGTGGTTGAGCCGCCAGCCGGAGAACGCCTTAATGTTCCGCGATGCCACCGGCAAATTGCTGGGTTTTATGCACCTCATTGCTTTGCACGCGGCCTCGCCGGAGGAACGTAACTCTGACCCAGCTACTCAAGCGGCGTGGCGCTATCTTCAACAAACGGTGCCCCTGCGCCCCGGTGAGGCCGCTACCCACTTCCGCTTTTGGATGGCGCATGACACCTATCAATCCGTCTCCGCCGTTCAGAGCCTTTCCACGGTGATTGCGGTGAATCATTACCTCACCACGCCCGGCCTAGCCTTTCACTTTTTACCCTGCGCCAACCCTGAGTTTTATGCCGGCGTGTTTGCCTATGCGGATTTGGCGCGCTTACCGGAAGCTGATTTTGAAATCGGGGGCCGCCGCTACGGTGTGTTTGGCCATGATTGGCGCGTTACTCCACCGGCGGCTTGGCTCACCCTGTTGGCGGAGCGCGAAATTATGTATGGCGCACCAGAGGCCGCGCCCTCTCCCAAGCCTACCGCCAGCCTGATTGTGTTGAGTGAGACGGATTTTACGGAGGCTGTGCGCGGCGCTTTGCAAGACTATACGCAAGCGGGTTTACTGCGCGCCAACCCTTTGCTCCGCTCGCGGTTGATTTTAGAACGGGTAGGCCACCAAGCCGACGAAGCTGGGCGAGTGGCCATGCTAACCGCCCTGATCAAAGATACGGCCTCCACGCTTTTGGCTTCTCCTAGAGACGCCAAACTGTACCGCGCGCTGGAGGCCACTTACTTTAAGCCGGTGGGCACACAAGAGCAGGTTGCCGAAGCCCTAGACTTACCGTTTAGTACCTACCGCCGCCACCTCAAGGCCGGCCTCACCCGCCTCACAGAATTGTTATGGCAAAAAGAAATAGGGGGTGGATAGTTTTTCGCTAAGAACCCATCTACAAACTTGTCTTTTCGATAAGTTTTCACGGTGAAAACGGTTCTGTTTGATGAGTTTAGAGATAGGTTCTAAACTGAACAGAAAGTGAGCACACTTTGGGCTGGAGTTCAGCCCAATTTTGTTTAATACTCAACCAAGGATTTTCAACCGTGTCTGAAACGCACCTCACCCCCGCTACGCAAGTAAATGCCCATCGGGCCATCGTGCAGAACTTGATTGACGCTTGGAACGCGCATGACCCGGAACGGATTGCGGCCTTTTATGCGCCAGATTATGTGGGCGTAGATATTGGCCAGCCTCAGCCACAAAACGGCCCGCGAGAAATTCGCGCCCTCACGGCCTACTACTTCCGCGCCTTTCCAGATTTGCAGATTAAGCTAGATGATTTGGTGATGGAAGGCGATAAAGCCGTGCTGATTTGGACCTGGACAGGCACGCAGAACGGCACATTTATGAACATTCCCGCTTCTGGCCGGGCGGTGGTAGTGCGCGGCTCAACGGCCCTCACCTTTCAAGACGGCCTCATCCACCGCAGTACCCGCATTTGGGATTTAGCCGGACTTCTGCGCGCCATTGGCCTCTTGCCGGAGTTATAAGTTATGCGCCTCACCCGCTCAACCCGCCCGCAGTTTTCCACCGCGCACTCTATCACCGGCGATTCTGTTTTTGCCTATGTGATGAACTTGATCCTGTACTTTATCAGCTTATTGGCAGGATTGTTCCATCAGTAACCCATCCCACACTGATACAAGCTATTTCGCCGCAAGGTCTCTATGGCTACTAACGATTTTCAATTCATCACCCGCTGGCGCGTTCAGGCCACCCTCGCCGAAATCAATCAAATCCTCGGCGTAGCGAAAGACCTGCCGCGCTGGTGGCCGTCCGTTTACTTGGATGTGCTGGAGTTGGAGCGCGGTGACGCAAATGGCCTGGGCAAAGTGGTGAGCTTGTACACCAAGGGCTGGCTTCCGTACACTTTGCGCTGGCAATTTCAGGTAACAGATGTGCGCACGCCGCACGGCTTTACGCTGGAAGCGTGGGGCGATTTAACCGGGCGCGGCGTTTGGATGTTTGAGCCGGACGGCGCGTATGTGAATATCCTATACGATTGGAAAGTGCGGGGCGATAAACCGTTGTTCCGTTACTTTTCCTTCCTCCTCAAACCGTTGTTTTCCGCCAATCATCATTGGGCCATGCGCATGGGTGAAGTTAGCCTGCAGAGAGAATTAGCCCGCCGCCGCGCGGCCAGTGATGTGGAACGGGCTTTAGTGCCACCGCCGCCTGGCCCTACATTTGCCGCTTTTGTGCAACGTGGACGCGCCTGGCCCACTATTCGTTCCAACGCTCGCGCGTAAGTCATTATTTTGATTGCGGGGATTTAGCAGCCCAACCATAGCCGAAAGCGGATGGGCTTGGCCCTGAACGGATTGAGCAAAAAGTGAGCAGTTTCTGAACTGGCGCATGAACCCCATTTGGATGCACACTCGCTCTAGAACAAAAGGAAAGGCCATGACTGAAGACTTCTGCGTTTTGCCTCTGCCGCTTCCCCTTCACCAATTGATCCAAGCTTGGAACACGCAAGATGCGGCCTTGTTGGCGGCCTGTTTGCATCTGGATTACGAAAGCATTCAACCGCATGATCCTGAGCGCAACTTCTGGGGCCGCGCCGCCGCCGTGCGGAATTGGCAGGCCGTGTTTGACGCCGTGCCCAATTTGCAAGCGGAACTTTTACGGTGGGCGGTAGGCGGGAATGAAGTTTGGACAGAGTGGCGTTGGCATGGAACCTATCAAAGCGGCGCGGCCTTTCGGGCGGGCGGCGTGATGGTGTTTGGCCTCTCCGGCGCGCAAATCGCCTGGGCGCGTGTGTACACCAAAATTGAACAGGTCATTGGCCCGGATTGGGACGCGCTGATCGAAGAAATCCTCAACCATGAAGCGGCGCAGAACTGAAAAACCGAGGCTGGAATTGACGCAACTCTTTCATTCGGCGCAAGCGCAACTTAATTAAGCACTGGCCGCGTTGGCCTGTGGCTAGTAATGCCCAACAACCACAAATTTTCTTTAGGAGCAACCATGTCAAGTAATCTCGCTACCGTGCAGCATATTTATGCCGAGTTTGCCAAGGGGAATGTGGCGCCTCTCTTAGAAGCCTGCGCTGATGATGTGCGCTGGGATGAGTGGGCCGATAACTCCTCGCAAAAAGCCAATGTGCCATGGATGTTGCCGCGCTTCGGCAAAGAAGGCGTGATGGCGTGGCTGAATGTTTTTGCCGCTATGAAACTGAACAATTTCCAGGTGTTATCACTCATGGAGGGCGGCAACCAAGTGGCCTCCGAAATTGTCATTGACGTTGAAGCGGCGCCTGGCGGGCGCTATCGCGATGAGGAAATTATCCTGTGGACGTTCAACGACGCCGGAAAAATTGTGCGTCTGCGCCACTACACAGACACTGCCAAACACATTGCGGCGGCGCGGACATCGGTAAACGCTCTCCCGACGGGTTAAGCCTGAAGCGCTTGACGTTCATTTTAGATTTCGGGCTCAGGATATGATGAAAAAAATCCTCAAAGGTTTGGGTATTGCCCTCGGGGTGTTGGTGGGGCTTGTTGTTATAGCCGCCATGGCCGTGTACGTCCTTACGGAAAACAACCTCTATAGAAAATATCCGGTGAAAGAAATGTCTATTGCCGTGCCTACCGATGCGGCCACCCTGGCGCGCGGTGAGCATCTGGTGCGGTATGTGAGCGTGTGTGTGGATTGCCACGGCGAAGATTTAGGCGGTGGCCTCGTGGTGGATGACCCCGCCATTGGCCGAGTGTATGCGCCCAACATCACCGCCGGCGTCGGCGGGCTTGACTCACAACTCACCGATGCTGATATCGCCCGCCTTTTGCAATACGCCGTGCGCACCGATGGCCGTTCGCTGTGGGTCATGCCCGCTGAAGATTATCAGTACCTCAGCGCAACGGATTTGGCCGCCATTATTGCCTATGTGCGCAGTGTGCCGCCCGTAGATAACGAGCCCCCAGCCATTACGCTTGGCCCCTTAGGCCGGGTGTTGTACCTCACCGGTCAATTGCCCATCAACACGGCGGATAGGATTGACCAAGCCGCTCCTAAGCCTGCTTTGCCTGTGCCGCCTGAGGGCATAACCAGAGAATATGGCAATTACCTTGGCAATATCGCCGGTTGCACCGGTTGCCACGGGCCGGGCCTCAGCGGTGGGCCAATCTTAGGTGCGCCGCCTGATTGGCCGCCCGCCGCCAACATCACCACCGCCGGAGCCATTAACGGTTGGAGTGAAGCAGACTTCATCAGCGCTATCCGTACTGGGGTAGATAAAACCGGCCACCAGATTAATGATGTGATGCCGTGGCAACGTTACGCCAACATGAGCGATGACGAGCTGAAAGCGATCTGGCTCTTCATCTCCACCGCGCCGCCAAAGGAATACGGCAACCGCTAAAAATGAGGACGAGGGAAAAGAGGATGAGCAATTTTTACACGGGCAAAGTAGCGATTGTGACAGGCGGCGCCTCCGGTATTGGCCGGGCTGTGTGTGAAGCGTTGGGCCGCGCTGGGGCGATTGTGGTGGTGGCGGATGTGAACCTGACCGGCGCCCAGCGCGTGGCCGAGGCCATTGGTGCGCAGGCGGTGGGTGTGGACGTGGCCGACGCGGAAGCCGTGGAGCGTTTGGTGCAAGCTACGGTTGCCCAGCACGGACGACTGGACTTCATGTTCAACATCGCCGGCATCTGTGTGGTCGGCGAGCTACAAGACCTGACTGCCGACCACTGGCGGCGCATCATCCAAGTGAATATATTCGGCGTCATCTATGGCGCAACGGCGGCGTATCGCGTCATGCTCAAGCAAGGCTCAGGTCACATCGTCAACATGGCCTCGCTGGCCGGGCTTACCAATTACCCCATCTTCCCTGCCTACAGCACAACCAAAGCCGCCATCGCCATGTTTTCGGATAGCCTGCGGGTTGAGGCCGAAGCTTTTGGGATTCGCGTGACGACGGTCTGCCCGGCCTTTATTCAATCCGGTATCTGGAACAACTCGCAGTACGTCAATGTGAGTCAGGCCGGGGCGCGCGCCATTGTGCCTTTCCCGGAGCTTAAGACGGCCGATGCGGTGGAACGCATCTTGCGCGGCGTCGCCCGCAACGAAGCGCGGCTGGTGTTCCCGGCTTATGCCCATTTGTTGCTGTGGTTCCAGCAATGGTTGCCGCCGGTGAGCCGTTTTTTGCAGGCCGATACCTTGCGTAAATTCCGGCAGGCGCGGCAATCAGCGTAAAGCGGAGCCGCCGACGCAAAAAGGTATGCCAATGTACACCTTCGACCCTGATGGCGTGGCCTACGCCGAAGCCAATGGCTGGCGCGCCTATTACGAGCGCGATTGGTTCAAGCTGTTGCGGCTACTGGTGAAGATGAATCAGGCGCAGTTCCGCATCCCGTTCCCCATGTCATGGCTGGCGGCTTTTCACGTCGTGCGCGCCTCCATCGCCTTCGCGCCCAGAGACCACGATATGGATCGCGTGCGCGCCCTGCTCACCGAGTTCTTCAAACTGGCGCGTGCCCATTCGGGGCTGAGCTTCGACCCGGCGCGCGCCGCTATATTGGAGGCCAAATACTGGGATGTACACCGGCGGCTAGCGATGGCGGGACAGGCGGACAAGACCGAGTTTATTGAGGTCATGATTCAACTCCATGCCGAACTGTTTTATCTGACGCCAGAACAAGCTCGCGAATCCGCCGAATGGCGTGTGATGGCGAACAATGTGGTAGATACCATCACAGCCAAAATTTCCACCGATCCCGAAGCGGATTGGGCGCGTTTGGAAGACTATTTACGGCGATGCTATCGCTCGATTGCGAGTGAGATGAACCGGGCGCGGGTCACGGCATAGTCGCCCTGAGGGCGGATGCAAGCACTGACACTGCCCGGCCAGTACATTCACGCGCAGAGCAATATTGACGGAGTGAGTGAAATGGAAAATATCTCCATCACCCTCAGCAACTTCCTTGCTACCTATGGCCTGCTCGCCATCGGCATTGTTATGCTATTGAAGGAGATCGGTGTGCCGGTGCCCGTGCCGTCGGATCTGATCATGATCACGGCGGGCGTGCAACTGGCGGCGGGCGATTATGGGTTGGCGGAACTGGCGCTGGCGCTGGGCGCGGCCATGCTGCTCGGCGGCTCGGTGCAGTTCTTCCTCGTGCGCGGCGCGGGGCGCGAGTTGATCTACCGACTCGGCGCGCGCATTGGCCTGAGCCGTGAGCGGTTGGACAAAGCTATGAGTTCGCTACAACAACGCGGCCCGTTAGCCGTCTTCCTCGGCCTTAATCTGCCGGGCGCGCGGGCGGGCATCATCCCCGCCGCCGGGTTGGTGGGCATGCCGTATCCCGTGTTCTCGCCCGCTATGCTCTCCGGTAGTGGTGTGTTTTATGCGTGGCACATCGCGCTCGGCTATCTGCTCGGCCCCTCAGCCCTTGCCCTGCTCGAAGGCGCCAACCTGCCGATACTGCTCGTCGCCGCCGCGCTGGCGTTGCTCGGATTGGGCGGCTGGTTGTTACTACGCCGCCGCCGCGCTTCACGTTCTACTATTGAAGAATTACATGAATGGACTCACGCCGCGTGCCCCGCCTGCCTGGCCATCGCCGCCGTAAGCGCTCAATCCCCAATCACCGTGGAAAGAACGGCGTGATTGAGCCGTTAGTTCTGGGCCGCCGCACAGTACAGAGAGTATGAAAAACATCCGCCTTCAATACGCCGCCTGGGAACACCTGCCAGCTGATTTTCAGGCGCTCTTTACACAATGGAACGGAGAAGACCCCGCGCGCGGGCAAGCGTTCTACGAACTCTACTTTTATTGGTTCGATATCCCTCACGAGCTGGCTCACGTCTTGCGTGAACGCTATGGCGCTACTGACCGCCATCGCTGGCGGGACGAAGTAGCCGTCAATACTTTCTCAACTGCCTATTGGCAAGCGCGGGGCGAAGTTGAACGCTTGCAGAAATTACACACGTTCATTAATCAGATTTTGAGCCAACTAGAGGACCCCACGCCGCCGGGCGCAGACCGGGCCGATTACTTTGACCAGAATTACTCCGAACTGGCGCAGAACCCGCCTGCATTCGGGTTTTATCACTTCAGCATGGTGCTGGCCGCACTCAACCAATCTCTGGATTGGCCACAAGCCCTCCGCACCCTCATCACGCCAGAGGTCAAAGACGCCGCCCCGCTCACCCGCGCACCTTACCCCGCAATCACCGTTGACCTCCCGGCCCGGATTGTGAGTGACCTGCGCGCCGATGTGCGCCCGTATGGGTTGGAGCTACCGGAAGTGCAAGTCGTTTGTGAGTTTGCGCCGGAGCTGTTATTTGTGGTCTGGGATTGAAACGGTGCACACTTTCTAAGGACAGAATGACCCCAACAACTCTCACGCTCGATCATCTCTCCATTTTTACTACGCCAGATGCGCCGGAGGCGGCTACGCTAGAAGCGCTCGGCTTACAGCGGCTGGGCGGCGTAACCAAGCACGGCAACTTCGGCACGGCCTCCACTTCGTTTTTCTTCTCCAATGTTTACTTGGAATTGTTTTGGAGCTATAACGCCGAGCAAACGGCGCAGAGTGTTAAGTCGGCGGGCATTGATGTGGAAGCGCGTATGAATTGGCGCAAAACCGGCACTGCTCCCTTTGGCGTAATGTTGCAAGCAGAGGGTGAGCCGCCTTTTGCCACCACGCGCTTACGCGCCGATTGGATGCCGGGCGAGGTGCTTTTGCGTTTTGCGGGCCAAGAGTCCGCTGAGCCATATTACGCCGTTATTCCACAACCACTGTGGTACAGCACTTTTCGCGGCAACTTGCCACAGCCGCAACATCCGCTGGGCCTCAAAACGCTTACATACGCGCACATCACGGTTACGGGTGAAGTGCTTTCCGATAAAGCCCAGCTTCTTAATGCCGCTGGCGTACTAACTATTGAACGTGGCCCTGAGCCGCTGATGACGCTGACATTTGATAACGGCGCGCAAGGCAAGACGGTGGATGTGCGGCCAGCCCTGCCCTTGGTGTTGCAGTTCTAAGGGGGCGCATGTTCCCGGAAAAATTCCAAACGGCTGATGGTTTAACCCTAAAAACCTTTACCGCTCGGCCCGTTTCCAGCTTAGCCCGTGCCAGCGTGATTGTGCTACATGGCCTGGGCGATTATGGCGGCGCTTGGCCTTACCGCAACTTAGCCGAAGCGTTGACGGCGCGTGGCTTGGCTGTGTATGGCTTTGACCAGCGCGGCCACGGACGCTCTGATGGTGAGCGGCTGTATATCCAGGGTTGGCGCGAACTGTTGGCAGATGTAAGCGCGTTTGTGGAATTGGTGCAGAACGTTTCTGAGGCTCGCCCATTATTTTTGCTGGGCCTGAGTTTGGGCGGCCTGCTGGCGCTCAACCATGCTCAACACCATCCGGCTGGATTGAAGGGCCTTGTCGCAGTTGCGCCTGCGCTGGACGCCTCCGGCGTTCCGGCATTCATGCGCGCCTTCATCCCACTCATTGCCCGCCTTGCGCCGCGTCTCTCGCTCAACCTTGGTTTAGACCTGAACCGGATTTCACGCGATGCCACTGCGGCCCGGGTTTATGTGGATGATCCGCTTCTGAACCTTGGCAAAAGCACACCACGCATGGCCGCCGAAGTGTTGAGCGCAATTGCCGAAACGCAGGCCAACGCCGCCAGCCTGCATCTGCCTCTGCTGATTTTGCATGGTTCCGAAGACAAGATCGCGCCGCCTTTCGGGTCGGCGGAGTTCTTCCAAAAGGCCGGCGCGCCAGACAAAGTGCGTAAGGTTTACGAGGGCGCTTACCACAACCTTTTTCTTGAAACAAACCGCGCTGAAGTGTTTGATGACATTGGCGCTTGGCTGGAAGCACGTTTATGAAGCTGACCCGTACCCATTGGCTTTTAGCGGTGCAAACAGTGGTTGTGATTCTCGTTTCTATCAACCGCCTCAGCCCGCTCACGTTAGGCTATGTTGCGCCAAATGAATTTCTGCGCTGGGTGGATTTGAACAATATGCTCAGTTTGCCGCTGATAAGCCTAGCGGCCTTTTATTTGCTCAAAAAAGAACTAGAACAGGCGGGCGGCGGGGCGCTTAATGGGCGGGCGCATCTGGCTCTCAACCTTGCCTTTATTGTTGGCCTCTATTTGCTGGGCGCAAGCTATGGCAACCATGAAGTAACCAATTACTTAAACGCCCGCTTTTGCGCCACAGATAAAACTTCGGATGTGTGCCGTATTATCCGTTTCAATGATGACGAGTTTTCACACTGGGTATTCTTTGCGGGTTTTGTGTTTGTCAATGCGGCGTTGATGCTTTTGCAAGTGCTGTTCCGCCGCACCAGCGCCGTCTCCAATTGGGATAAGGCGTGGCTGGCTTTCAACGGTTTGTTTATTGGTCTGGGTATCTTTGCCAACTTAGCGTTTGAAGTCATTGGCTTGGATTTATACGTGGTGGGCCTGCTGACCGTTCTGGCGCTCTATTTGCTGTGGCGCAATGGCCCGCAACCACTGTTGATCTATTACAGTGTGGCGTTTGCCTTTGGGTTGGCGGCTACTTTTGTTTACAAAACTTTTATGAGTTAGCCGCAAACCGCGTGTGGTTAAAGGCCCACAGCGCCATAAACCCAAACGCGGCGGTGAGGTGCCACAATGCGTGAAAAGCCACAATGCGGTACATCACCTGCGAGTTGGAAGCGGAAGCCAAGAGTGCGCCACACAAGAAAATAGCTGTTTGCGCGTAAAGCAGTGGGCGGGCGCGCGGCGGAATCTGCGCCTGCTGGGCAAAGAGAAGGCCGGTGGCGAGGATTGAGTCAATAATCAGCAAGGTTTCGCCTACACTAAAGCCGCCAAATGTGCCAAAGATGAAAATAGAGCGTCCTGAATTTTGCCCGGCTAAATAAATCCAACTGATGCCGATGAGATTGACCACGCCGGAAAGAATGGCCCAGCCCCAGCGCACGCGTGGGTTGGATTTTTTAGCATCATCCCACAGCGCGGCCACCTGCAAAAGCCAGCCCAACAGCAAATTTGTGCCAATATCTGCTACGCGCGGGATGAATTGCTCCCCGAAACCGTGATACCAAACCGTGGGCAGGCCGGTGAGTACCACAGCCGCATAGACCACTTGCCAACGCGTTGGCTGGCGGCCCATCAACCAACAGAATAACAACGCCAACCCGCCGGAAAAAATCACGGCGAAGCCGCTCACGGCGTTGGCCAATTCCCAAGCAGAAATCGGTTCCGAAATCATTTGGCCTTCCGGCGGCGCACGCGGCGATTCCAGAAATCACGAGACCGGGTGACGAAGCGCCTCCAAACGGAAACTTTGCGCGGCTGGGCCAGTTGCTCTAATTGGGGCAAAGCGGCTTGGGCGGCGGCGCGGCCCTGTTCGTAGGCAAAATTCGTTAGGTCAAACGCAAATAAGCCTACCCGCCCCACCTCAGGCCGCAAAAGCACATCCGGCGGGTTGAGTTGAATGGAATATTCGCTCAAATTGCGCGTCATCACGCTAGCGGTGTGGTAAACCTTGGTGGTTAATTCATTTAGGCCAAATTGTTTGGTGAGCATGGCGGCGTAACGCATCGGGCCGGTCATATCAAACACATGGTCAAACTCTTCTGGGGAGCGGTGGTGTAAAACATCCACCGCCACCACCCGCTGACCTAACTCCCGTGCTACACCAACCGGCAATGTGCTTACCGGCCCGCCGTCCACCAATAATTCGGCTCCACGCTCCACACCTCGGAATAGGCCGGGGATGGCCATAGTAGCCAATAGGGCATCCACCAACGGGCCGGAATTCATGCGCACTGGCCGCTCGGTGTGTAAATCCATCGCCATCGCCACCGCTGGGCGTTTGAGTTGTTCAAACGTCATTTCACCTACCATGGCTTCAAACCGCGCTCGCAGGCGAGCATTGCCAAACAAGGCGCGGCGTTCGGGGTCGCCCTCCCATACATTCACAATATCGGTGTGGGCAAAGTAATCTCGGATGGCGGCGGGTGAGTAACCGGCGCCGTACAGCACAGCCACAATGCCGCCGCCGCTTACACCTACCACCGGGCCAATGGGCAAGCCGGCTTCTTCCAATACGGCCAGTACACCTGCGCAGGAAACGCTTTTTACGCCACCGCCGCCAAAGGCGAGGGTGAGAGGCAGGAGAGAGGAAGCCATAAGAAGTTGTGTATGGTAGCCGATGCGTTATGCATTGTTATCCCCGTATCATATCCTACTACCGCTTAGCCGGGTTTGCTTCTTGAGTTGCTCGCCGCTCGGCTTCCACAATCGCTTGTTCAGAGCTCCAAAAAAAGTTGTGTGGGCCAATTTCTTTAACCAATCCGCCACGTTCTAACATCTGATACACATCTGCGTGCGTACCCGAGAGCATGAGGACGCCGTTTTTGGTATGAAGTTTTTCCAGCAAAGCTAGTATCGCTTGTAACCCGGATGTATCAATCAACGGTACACCGCGCATAGATAAAATTAGGGTTTGCCCATCTTCCACCTGCGCAAATGCTTCATTAAAGTGGCCGGTGGCGGCGAAGAACAACGGGCCGGTGATATAGGCCACCCGGATGTGCTCAGTCGGGCCGCTGATTTCTATGCCGCGTTGTCTTAACTTTTCTCGATCCACTTTTTGCACAGTGATGTCAATATCCGCAATCTGGCTGAGAAAGACCGCGCCCGAAAGAAATACGCCAACCAGGATGGCCAGTGTTAAGTCAAGAATCACTGTTGCCAACATGGTGATCACAAAGGTGATCGTTGCGGTTTTGAGTCGGTGCTTAAAAATGTACTGAATAGCCTCCCACTCGTTCATGCGCAAAGCGGTGATGATGAGCACGCCTGCCAAGGCCGCTAACGGAATACGGCTCATAATGGGCGCCAGAACAAACATCGAAGCTAAGATTGCGAGTGCATGAACAAAACTAACCACCCGTGTCTGCCCACCGGATTTTATATTGACGCTCGTCCGTGCTATGGCCGCTGTCGCCGGCACTCCGCCAAAAAAAGGAATGATTAAATTGCCGACGCCCTGTGCTATTAATTCCTGATTTGCCGCCAGCCGTATACCGGTCATGTTACTTGCCACTGCGCCACACAATAAACTTTCTACTGCTCCCAGCGCCGTGATCGTCAGAACTGGCGCAATAAAATCCTGCCAGTTGCTCCAAGGGATATCAAAGGGGCTGAGACGGTCATCGAGCAACAACGTCTGTGGAATGGCGCCAATGACAGCCACAGGCCATTGTGTTATCGCGGCTGTTATCGTCGCGACGATAATGCCCGCAAGTGAAGCGGGGAAACGGGTATTCCACGATTTGGGCCAAAAAAGCATGGTTACTATCACGATACTGCCAATCAAAAGTGCGCGCCAATCAGGCGTAAAACTGACTTGAAAATAACCAAGCAATTTTTCGGCGGCGGTTTCGTGAGCGGGTGTTTTTACACCAAGGAAATTATCAATCTGACCTATGGCAATAATGAGAGCGATGCCACTGGTAAAGCCAGTAATGACAGGGGCCGGGATAAAGGCAATGAACCGTCCAAGTCTCAATAGCCCAATCACTAACAACAGTAGACCTGAGAATACTCCCGCAATCCAGACGCCCTCCAATCCGTAACGCTGAGCCAAGACGATTAATACTGCGCTCATTGCCCCAGTCGGGCCAGATATTTGATATGGAGCACCACTCAGACCGCCAATGATTAAGCCGGCAAGAACGGCAGTAACAAGACCCGCCGCCGCGGTTGCGCCGGAAGCCACTCCAAATGCTAACGCAAGCGGCAAAGCTACTGCGGCCACAGTAATACCGGCGAGTAAGTCTTGTTGAAATTTGTGTCGAGAGTAGTTCTTGAATTCTGGCTCAAGTACTTGACGAAGTGAACGGTTTGGCATACACGCATCCCTTGCTGGGTTATCGAATGTGCGAGAACAATTTACGATCGAGTTCTCGTATTATAAAAATGTTATTGGGAAAATATAATAATAATCCGTGATGGTGTGTATTCATAATCACTGAGTTACCGTCAGGGTCTTGGAAGGCGTCGCTTTGAGTTGCCATCCCTCTGAACGTATTGCTGAATTAGGCCACTCAACACCGCACTTATGACCTCTATTGGCGCGGCGCGATGGATAAAGCGCCGATGAGCAAGCCGGCCAAAGCGGCGCTCACCAGCCTCGAGGCCGCACCAACAACGAAAGGCAGGGCCATAGCGTCTACAGTAAATTCAACCGGTAAAATGCAAAAAGCGTGGAGACGATTTAGCCTCCACGCTCGACGCATGTTTTTTCAATGCTAAATTAATTAGGGTGGTAATGGCAAACAATTGCCGGTATTCAAAATGACTGAATGATTGGCGTTTGCCACTAGAATACACAAACTTTGGGCCGCGCCGCGAGAGCTGACCTTGAGGGTATTGCCGGTGGTATATGGACTTGGGCCGCCATACAACTCCCATGGCCCGGCGCCAGGCACACCGGCTTGCTCTGGCGCAACCGTATCAAAGAAGAAGTGAACGTGTGGTCCCGGTAGGCCATAAGCGTAACCCGCAACCGTAAAGTCCACTATATACTGGTCGCCGCTCACCCGGATGCCCGTAATCCGAGCGGCTGGGCCGGATGTGGCAGTAGCGGTTGGCGGAGGCGCCGTATTGGTGGGTGGTGGTAACGTGGCTGTGGGGGCAATGGTAGCAGTTGGCGTATTGGGCGGTAATAGGGTGGGCGGCGCGTTGGTCCGGGTGGCGGCGCTCACCGTTAGCGTTGGTGGGATAGTCAGCGTGTGGGTGGGCGTTGCCGTGGGGGCTGGGGAATTTTGTTGTAACAGGTTGAAGCCAATTACACCTATTAGCCCCAACGCGATTACGCCTAACAGGCCGCCGCCTGCCCACATCCAAACAGGCGTGGTGGAAGTTGGGGGGCGGCTAGAACTGGGCGGCGAGGCCGGCGGCGTTGCCACAAGGGTTGGAGCGGCTGGGGGAGTAACCGTGGCCCGCTGGGTGGCTGGTTCTGCGGGCGCGCCTTCAGCAATCAGCGCAGGCGAAGCCTCCGATGTTGCGCCCGCAGTGCGCACCACACTTTCCAACATCGCCGCCATCGCCCGCGCATTGGGGAAACGTTCAGCGCGGTCTTTGGCCATGGCGCGGCTCACAATCGTTTCGCAGGCTGTAGGCAGGCGTGGGTTCGTCTCTAAAATGCGGGGGACTGGCTCAACAATATGCTTAATGGCAATGCCCATAGGCGTATCGGCCTCATAGGGCAATTTGCCCGTCAGCGTTTCAAACAGAATTGCGCCCAGCGCATATAAATCACTGCGCCCGTCAATACTGCGCTCGCCCTTCGCCTGTTCCGGACTCATATAGGCTGGCGTGCCAATAATGGCGCTTCCCGTAAACGTGCCGCTCGCCTCGGTGAGTTTGGCAATCCCAAAATCGGAGAGATAAGGTTCTTCGCGTTGGTCAAAAAGGATATTGCCCGGCTTGAGATCTCGGTGAATGATGCCGCGCGCATGCGCTTCATCCAAGGCCGGAGCTAACCGACTAAAAATACGGGCGGCCTCTTCCAAGGATAGGGGGCCATTTTTGAGCCGGTCATTAAGCGAGCCATTGGGCATCAACCGCATCACGATAAAGGGCTGGCCGTCTTCTTCCCCAAAATCATACACGGGCACAATGGCCGGGTGCTCCAGGCTGGCAATCGTCTGCGCTTCGCGCTCAAAGCGGGCGCGGAAGGCCGGGTCATGTAAAAATTCACGTGGTAAAACCTTAATCGCCACATCACGCCGAAAGCGAGGGTCATAAGCGTGAAATACGGTGGCCATGCCGCCTCGCCCCAGTTCGCCTTTGATTTCGTATCGTCCAAAAAGTGAGGGTGTCATGAGTGAGTAGTATTATAACTAATTTACCGGCCTCCCTACTGCCTTTGTAACAGGAAAAGTAAGGCTTGCGCGTACGCATCTTCGGCGCAGGTGGCGCGGAAGCTCAAGGTGGCATCGGCGCGAATATCCAGCGCGCACTCATAGCCGGAGGGCGCAATGTGCAAGCGTAAAGGCAGGTTGGGAGCGCGCGCTTCCACGGCTTGCCGCAGTTGGCTTTCGGTGGGCATCCACAAGGCTTCATCGGCAAAGATGTAATCCATGGCCCATTCGGCGGCCCCCTCAAACGTAAACACCGGCTGGCCCTGAATTAAGGCCACGTTTGCCGGTAAATCGGTAATGACAAACACGCGCCCGGCTAAGGCTGTGCCGGGCAAAGTGAAGAAATCATGTAAGGCGGGCGTCCATTCCAAACCGGCGGCGCGCAGTTTTTCAGCCAGATCCAGGGCAATCATTAGTATTCCTGTTCGGCTTCTAACAGGCATGCTTCAAACGGCGCTAACTTGATGGTGTTCCCACGTACGCGCCGATGCTCGCCAAAGGCCGTGCTCAGCCGGAGTTGCCAGTGCGGCTGAGGCAAAGCCTCATCTAACTTCAATGTGATTTCCCGGCCAAAAAAGTTGAGGGCAATGAGATAGGTTTGCTCTGGCGCAACCCGTAAGTAAGCTAAACCCTCTACTGGGCGCTTTTGCAAGAATTGGATGGCTCCCCGCCGCAGGGCTGGGGCTTCACGGCGCAGACGAATTAAGCGACGATAGTAAGAGAGCACGGAAAGCGGGTCTTCCGTTTGCTCGGCCACATTGCGACGCCCATAATCTGGGTTGACGCGTAGCCAGGGCTTATGGGTTGAAAAGCCCGCGTGCGGGTCAGAAGTCCACTGCATCGGCGTGCGACTGGGGTCGCGCCCAGAGTAGAGCGGCCAATACCGCAGGCCAACGGGGTCTTGCAGTTCATTCCGCGGGATGGGGGTGGTTTGCATGCCTAATTCTTCACCGTAATATAAGAACGGTGTGCCGCGTTGTGTGAGGAGAAGCGTGGCGGCGACTTTGGCCCGCGCATCGGCGTATGGCCCGCCCCCTAACCGGGAAGCATGACGCGGCGTATCATGGTTACTGAATACATAGCACGGCCAGCCATCGGCGGGAAGTTGCGCTTCGTATCTCTGCACGACGTTTTGGAAATAGCGCGGTAGCCACGGGAGGGTGTTTTTATTTTGAGCGTTGAACTCAAAATTAAACGCCAGATGGAGTTTATCCGCGCCGATGTAACTGATGGCGGATTTCAGATCACTGGTCTCGCCAACGGCCATGCGCTCAGGATATTTGTCCAGCAGGCGCCGGATATCGCGTAAAACGTCCATGATCTCGGGTTGATTGCGGTCATAGAGATGTTGTTGGCGGTCATAGGCGCGCAGGCCAAACCCGGCTAAATCCGGCCGCCAAACGGTGGGGTTGGAGCGGAACTCGGCGTCTTTGTACAACGCTTCAATCACATCCAGCCGGAAACCATCCACGCCGCGCTCCAGCCAGAAGCGCATCATTTGAAACATGCGTTGATACACGGCTGGGTTACGCCAATTCAGGTCTGGTTGTTCTTTGAGGAATTGGTGATAGTAAAACTGGCCACTGACGGCATCATATTCCCACGCACTGCCCCCAAACACCGATTGCCAATTGTTGGGCGGCCCACCATCCGGCGCGGGGTCGCGCCAGATGTACCAATCGCGTTTGCCGCTCTCTCGTCCGGCGCGGCTTTCAATGAACCACGGGTGCAGGTGCGAGGTGTGGTTCATCACCAAATCCATTACCACTCGAATTTTGCGTTTGTGCGCTTCAAGAAGCAGTTGGTCAAAATCGGCTAGTGAGCCAAACAAGGGATCAATGTCTTCATAATCGGAAATATCGTAGCCAAAATCATAGAACGGTGAAGGATAAATGGGCGAAAGCCACACCGCCTCCACGCCGAGCCACGCCAGATAATCCAGCTTGGCGGTTATGCCGGGCAAGTCGCCAATGCCGTCTCCATTGCTATCTTTAAATGACCGGGGATAAATTTGATAAATGACGCCATCGCGCCACCATAAATAATTGGCCATACCATTCTCGCGCCTGTCAGATAAACATGATTGTACTCTGACGCTGGGCAATACCACAACGCCGGGTTGCCCCGCGCCGCGCAAAGCGTTACTATTCAGGCGAAGCCACGGGAGCCATTCTATGCCTATTCAACAAGATAATAAAATGTACGATGAACGCTCCGCCCGCGTGATTGTATTGGAGGATGAACAACCCTCCGATCGGATGCTGGCAATCTTGAGTATGTTGTATTTGCTGGTGATGGTGGGCGTCTTTCTGTGGGGCATGTTTGACGTATGGGTGGGGCGCTATACCGTTGTGCGTTGGCTGGGTTATGGCTCTGAAGTTGAAATGCAACGGCTGGAGGAGCCCATCTTCCGCTTGTTGGCTTATGCCTTCCTTGGCGGCGGGGTGGGCGGGGCCGTAAACGGCATCCGCAGTTTGCTGACGTGGCATGTGGAGTGGGGAGCCTTTCAACAACGTTACATCTGGAAGTACATCACTTGGCCGTGGCTGGGCACGGCGTTGGCGCTGATTGTGTTTGCTTTGGTGCGGAGCGGCTTGGCTGTGGTTGGCGGTGAAATGGCCCCGACCGATTCAGATTTGCGGCAATCGCTTTCCACACTGGTGATAGGAATACTATCCGGCTATGGCGCGCGCGAGGTATTCATCTGGTTGGATATGCAGGTTTCCAATCTGTTCAAAACCAATCCAGCCCAGGCGCGTGAGGTGCCCGATTTGTTTGGCCTGACGCGGGCCGATGCGGAACGAACCTTGCGCGAGGATGATTTAGCCCTCGGCGAGGTAAAGGAAGCTGAAACCGCTGATGATGAGAAGGTGGGCAAGGTCATCAGCCAATTCCCCGAATCAAAGATGAAGCTTCAGCCGGGCAGTCCCGTCAACATCACCCTTGGGTCCCGCATTGAAGGTGAGGGTTACACGGGCTGACGCAACAAGTTGCAATAAGCCGGAGAGGGAATCTTCGTTGCTACAATTTTGTTGAAAGGATTGTAGCATGCACGTTCCCTCCACCCCCGGCTTGGTGGTGTTGTTTGGCTCCGGCGAAACCTCTGCCAGCGGCAGTAAAATCTTTCAGGCTCTGGCCCCGCGCCTTCAGCGCCCGCTGAAGTTTGCCGTGCTAGAAACACCGGCCGGGTTTGAGTTAAACTCGGCGCAAGTGGCCGAACGGGTAGCGGACTTTATCCGCCAGCGTTTGCAGAATGAAAAGCCGACGGTGCAAGTTATCCCGGCCCGCAAGCGTGGTACCGCCTTTAGCCCAGATGCTTCGGAAATTGTGGCTCCCCTTCAAACCGTTAGCGCCATCTTCCTCGGCGCGGGAAGCCCCACGTACGCCGCCCGGCAACTTAAGCATTCTCTGGCGTGGCAAACGTTATTGGCCGCGCACCAGTTAGGGGCGGCAGTGATTCTCGCCAGCGCGGCCACCCTCGCCGCCAGCGCCCACCTCATCCCCGTGTATGAAATTTTCAAAGCGGGTGAAGACGCTCACTGGCGAGATGGCTTAGGCCTGCTGGAAGCCTTTGGCCTGCATGTGATTTTTGTGCCACACTGGAACAACGCCGAAGGCGGCGCAGATTTGGACACCAGCCGTTGTTTTATTGGTCAACGGCGCTTTGAAGATTTGCTCAACCGTTTGCCCGCCGGTCATACGTTGGTGGGCATTGATGAACACACTGCGTTGGTGATGGACTGGACGACGCATCGGTGCGAAGTGATGGGGATTGGCTCGGTCACCATCATCCGCGATGGGGAGGCGGGGCGCACACAAAAAACATGGGCCGCCCGAGAAAATTTTGCGTTCACCGAATTGGGCGCATACCATCTGCCGCAAACGCACCCGGATATTCCCGTCTCCGTTTGGGCGGCAGTGCAGGCCGCCCGCGCCGCCGCCTCAGAAACTGAGCCTGTGCCCGAAGCGGTGCAGAGATTATTAGCAGAACGGCAAACAGCCCGCGCCGCCAAAAACTGGCCCGCCGCTGATGCGGTTCGCGAGAAGCTTTCTGCTCTGGGTTGGCAAGTGAAAGATACGGCGCAAGGCCCGGTGGCTGAACGGATGAAGGTTTGACTATGCGCCATGCTATGGGCTAGGCTCAGTAGCCTGCAAGGCTTTTATGAACTCAGAGAGAGCTTTAGCCCGAACAAACTATGTAGAAGCAGACGCAAAAATCAATGGATATCCGCAAAGAGTGGATAGAACAATAACAACCACTAACCCATGCTCCCCTTCCAACCCTTCAAACTGGAACGTTACTTTGCCAAGTACGAATTTACGGCGCGTTATTTACTGAGTTCATCGGATTGCGAGAGTGTGACACAAGCCGAACTGGTGAACATGGCTGACCCGGCCAGCCGCGCCTTGTGGGAAAACGTTTGGCTGGGCTACACCGAATCGCCCGGCCACCCGGAACTGCGCGCTGAGATTGCCCGAACGTATCAAAATATCCCTGCCGAACAGATTGTAGTGGCCGCGCCGGAAGAATTAATTTTGATTGCCATGCACAGCTTACTGCGCGCTGGAGATCACGTCATCTGTGTGGCTCCGGCGTATCAGTCTTTGTATGAAGTGGCGCGGGCCATTGGCTGTGAAGTGGAATTACAGCACTTGTGCGCCGCTGAAGATCATTGGCGCTTTGATCTGGAAGCCGTGCGGCGCAGCCTCAGGCCCCATACGCGCTTATTGGTGCTGAACTTTCCCCACAACCCCACCGGCCATCTTCTGACTCAGGCTGAGCAAGCCGAGTTGGTGGAGTTGGCGCGCGCGCACAACCTCTACGTTTTTAGTGATGAGATGTACCGTGGGTTGGAGCTAAACCCAAAAGCGCGTTTACCCGCCCTTGCCGATGTTTACGAACGCGCTGTGAGTCTATCCGGCTTATCGAAGGCGCATGGCCTACCCGGTTTACGCATGGGCTGGCTGGCCACGCAACTGCCAGATTTGCCAAATCGCTGGCTGGCGTTGAAGGATTACACCACTATTTGTAATAGCGCGCCCAGCGAGGTGTTGGCCATTATGGCTCTGCGGGCCGCCGAGAAATTGCTTGAGCGAAATCTGGCTATTGTGCGGACTAACTTAGCAGTTGCCGAGCAGTTTTTTGGGCGTTATCCTCAGCAAGTGCGTTGGATTGCGCCGCAAGGCGGTTCCATTGCTTTTCCGCAGTGGTTATCGGCAGAGCCGTTAGAGGTTTTTTGTGAGCGGGCGGTGCAAACGCGCGGCGTGATGATTGTGCCGGGGGCGATGTTTGATTATGCCGGCCCACATTTCCGGGTGGGCTTGGGGCGCAAAAACTTGCCGGAAGTTTTGAAACATTTAGAACCCGTCTACAAAATGGCCGTTTAGATACGTTTTCAAGCCCAAAACGGTTCTATACCGTAGGTTTAGAGATGGGTTCTTAGCGCCGTTGTTGGCCGAACGGGGTTAGGCCGAGCGCGCTTCCGCTCGTAAAAATTGGCGCGCCCGCGCATAAGTCAGTTGACGCAGAAGGGCCACGCGCTCGGTGGCGGGCCGGGTAGTATCCGCCAGCAAAGCCTCAAACTCGCGCGCATATTCCGGCTCTTGCAGTTGATTGAGAAATTGTGCGGCTTGCTTGCGCCATTTGTAGCCGTTTTCCACCGCCGTCTGCGTGAGGAATTCCTTGCCCACGTTATTAACGGTTGACCAACACGAGCGTAAGCATTCTTCAAAAGAGCGCGGCGCGCCCGGCACATCTAACACTAAGGTGGAAAGATTAATCAGCAGGATCTTAAGCAACCCGCCGGCCCGGAGCACGGTTTCATTTTCGGCGCGGCCATCCAGGCTTCCCACATACAACAAATCGGCAATATCCGCATCGTGAAAGGCGCTGGCCAATCGGTCGCCGCGCAACAATTCGGGGCGCGAAATATCCACCAACATACCGGTGGTGATTTCGCGATCTTTGAGGCTGATCTGAAACAGGCGCTCTTTATAGTAACTGCCAAACTGATGCCCGATGATGGCCATGATTAGCCATTCCTGATCCCGCAAACTCAAATCATGAATTTCAAGTTCCGGGTCGGCAATCAATAGGTAAGCGCTTACTAAGTGGTGCGCGGCGTCATACTCCGGCGAGTAACCGTCACGCGGTAAATTCAAACGGCGGCGGATGCCCAGCAAAAATAAATCACTCTGGTTAGGCAGAAATTGCAGTTCACGCAGAAGCGTAATAATGGAGTCTGAGGTTTTAGGGAGCAGGGCGCGCAGTTCTTCGCGCGGAATCCATTTCCCGATATCATGGCTCAACGCGCAGGCATCCAGCAATAAGCTTTCGCGTTGTGTCAGGCCGGGCATGGCATTGGGCGTCAGCCGTTGGGCCTCGCTCAAATAAATCCAGCGCGCGCGTTCGGCCACATGGCGCAAATGGTCGGTTTGCTCTGCGCCATCACTTCGGGGCCGGAGATAGGTTTGCACGCGCGCCTGTAAACGCGCCACTAATGCCGCCAGTTTGGCCTCTTGCTCAGAAAGATTGGGGGAGAGCGGCGAAATCATGCGGCTAACGGCTCCCACGAAGATGGGCCATCCGCGCGCGCGCGGCCCGCACGGCATGCAACGCAATGGAACCCGCCACCGCGGCGTTCATGGATTGCACGTGGCCATACATCGGCATGCGAACGCGAAAATCACAGCGTTCACGCACTAATCGCCGCAAGCCACTGCCTTCATTTCCAATCACGAGTCCGAGCGGTAAATTGAAATCCAGCGCGCTGAAGTCCTGAGCGTCTGGGCTCAACTCTAGCCCGGCCAGCCATAAGCCGCGTTGTTTTAACTTGCGCATAGCGTCCACTAAATTTGTCACCTGAGCAATTTGCAAATGTTCGGTAGCGCCTGCCGCCGTGTTCACCACTGTGGGTGTAATCTCGCAACCGCGCCGTTCCTGCGTCACCACGCCATGCACTCCCATCGCCTCGGCGGTGCGCAAAATCGCGCCCACGTTGCGGGGGTCTTGTAACAAATCCAACACCAGCACAAAGGCCGGCTCAGTACGCCGCTCGGCCTCGTCCAGCACATCTTCTAAATCGGCGTATGCATATTCGCCAACTTCTAAGAGCATATTTTGATGACGTTCGCCATGAGCGGCGACGTTGATGGCTTTGCGGTCTGTGTTCTCAATGCGTAGCTTTAGTCGTTGCGCCTCAGCCAGAATATCTTTGGCGTCGCTAAGGTCGGCATCTTGGGCCACCAATAGCCGAAAGATCTTTCGACGGTTGGCGCGCAAACACTCGCGGATGGCATTGCGCTTAAATAGAATTTCTCGGCTCATTGCTGGCGCGAGTTTAGCAGGTTTATGTCTCTCTGCTTTTCGGTTAGAAAAAGCGCTAACGGAAACTAACGGGCGTTAGCTCAGCCGCGCGCTCGTTCGGCGGGGTAGGGCACGGGAACAGACAGCGCGTGAATTGCTTTTCAACATTATCCTTAAGGAGTGTTAAGAACATGCAAATAAAAACGCAGGCGTTGCGCCTGCGTTTGTGATGTACATTGGGCTTCAGCCTAACCTCCAACTGGTGCCGCTCTTGCCGTCCTCCAGTGTTATCCCAATGGCCTTTAATCGGCCACGGATTTTATCCGAAGCGGCGAAATCTTTACGGGCGCGGGCCTCGGCGCGTAGTTCAATCAACAGCCGAATCAATTCTGCTTCCCGCTCGGCGTTTGCCGCGCTCTGGCCAACGCCCTCGCGCGGCAAAATGCCCAACACTTGCCCGGCCAATTCTTCATATAGCTGATTCACGGCTTCTAAAGCGCCGCGCCCCACCGGCGGCTCAGCGGCCAATAACGTGTTCGTCAGTTTGGCTAAATCAAAAATCACCGAAACGGCCACCGGAATGTTGAAGTCATCATTCATCGCTTCTACAAACCGCGTCTTGATCTCCGTCAATTCGGCAGAGAGGGCCTCCGCGCCGCCTGCCGGCAGGTTGGGCGAGCGTAAGCGTTCTCGCAATGCCACTGCGGGGTTTACAGCCCGCTCCCAACCCTTCGTAGAAGCATCTAAGGCCGCTTCAGAAAAATCAATTGGACTGCGATAGTGGGCCGTGAACGTAAAGAAACGAATGGCCTCCGGCTTATATTTCTGCAAGGCCTCTTTTATGCCCAGCACATTGCCCAGGCTCTTGCTCATCTTCACGCCATCCAGTGTGAGTGAACCGCCCAAAATCCAGTAGTTGGCAAACGGCTTACCGGTGGCCGCCTCACTCTGAGCAATTTCGCATTCGTTGTGCGGGAAGATGTTATCCACGCCGCCGCCGTGAATATCAAACGTTTCGCCTAAATACTTACTGGCCATGGCTGAACACTCAATGTGCCAGCCGGGATAACCCCAACCCCACGGGCTGGGCCACTTGAGGATGTGCTCCGGCGGCGCGAGTTTCCACAGCGCAAAATCTTCGGGATGGCGCTTCTCCTCTCGCACGGCCACGCGGGTGCCTTCCTCCGCTTCTTCCACCCGGCGGCCAGAGAGCTTGCCATACTCTGGGAAGGAGCGCACATCAAAATACACGGAACCATTAACCTCGTAAGCGTGGCCCTTCTCAATTAAGGTTTTGATGATTTCAATTTGCTCGGGAATGTGGGCTGATGCGCGCGGGGAAATATCCGGCCGTTGCACGCCGAGCGCATCCATATCTTCAAAGTAAGAGCGTTGATACCGTTCCACTACTTCCATCGGCTCAATGCGCTCGCGGGCCGCGCCCTTGAGGATCCGGTCTTCGCCCGTATCCAAAATGTGGCCCACATCGGTAATGTTTTGCACATAGCGCACCCGGTAACCCGTGTAACGCAGAAAGCGCACAATCGTATCAAACGAGATGTAATTGCGGGCATGCCCAATGTGAGCATGGTCATACACAGTTGGCCCGCACACATAAATGTGGATGCGGCCCTCCACAAGCGGCTTGAATTCTTCTTTACGGCGTGAAAGGGTGTTGTAGAGCGTCAGAGTCATGGCGTTAGTTACGAGAGCGTTCCGGCGTAGTCACAAGATTTTCGGGTCGCGCAAAAATCATGCGGCCCGCCGTGGTTTGGAAGATCTTGGTGACCACTACGTTCAGCGAGACATTCATATACCGGCGGCCTTCATCTACCACCACCATGGTGCCATCATCCAAATAGCCTACGCCCTGATTCATCTCTTTGCCTTCCTGAATAATTTTCACCGTCAGGCTTTCACCCGGCAGGAGCACGGCCTTCACGGCGTTGGCCAGCTCATTAATGTTCAGCACCGTCACACCCTGAATTTGGGCCACATGGTTGAGATTGTAGTCGTTAGTGATGATGGCGCAATTGAGTTGTTTGGCTAGGCTTACCAGCTTGTCATCCACTTCGCGCACGCTCGGCGCATCCATATCTGTGATCTTAATCGGCACGGTAGCTTCTTTTTGTAATTGGTTCAGCACATCCAGCCCGCGGCGCCCACGGTTGCGCCGAAGCGTATCTGCTGAATCAGCGATGTGTTGCAATTCGTTGAGTACAAATTTTGGCACTAAAATCGTGCCGGAGATAAAGCCAGTCTTTGCAATATCCGCAATGCGGCCGTCAATAATCACGCTGGTATCCAACAGAACACTGCGGCCATCGTTCTGCGCGCCCGCGCCCTCCGCCGCTATGCGGCCCGACAGACGCCCACGAAACAAGGAAAAAATATCCCGCTGGCGGAGCATGAAGATTGAGATGCCCAGCCAAGAGAACACAATGGCCCCTACAAATGGCAGAATTTGCCCAAATGGTTGGGGCAAAAGCGAGAGCGGGTAGGCCAGCAAACTGGCAATGAGCAAGCCCACAATTAGCCCCACCATCCCGGAAACCAACACCGAGGCGGGCAGTTCACCAATACGTTTGCGGATGAAGTTGGCCGGGCGGGTGGTGAAATAGGGGGTGAGGATGAGCCCCATGAGCGCCCCCACTAAAACAAATGCCAGCGCCACCGGCTCGGCAGGAACTTCGGCCAGCCGCGCCCAATTAACGCCGGCGTAAAAACCGCCGATGCTCAGCCCAATCATGCCTAATAATCGGAAAATAAATTCAACGCTCACCGCGCACTCCCAATAAAAAAACAGATGAATAACCGGACGAGTCCGTACTCATCTGTTTGGAGTTCGTCATGACGGGCGTTCAGCGGAGCAAACGCAACGAGGCGAGCTGACTAGCGGTGGGGCGCTGAAGGTGGCATGGGCGAACTGAAAACGAATGAAACAGAATAAATCCGGTGGGATACTGCTCAGGAGAATAATCAATAATAAGTGAGCCGTATCTGCCATAATGCTAGCACAACCCTAAAGTCTGCGTCAATTAGAAAATCTAGAGCATTGCTGGGGAGTGATTGACCGGAGACTTCTAACGGTTGGCTTCAGACGCAGTGCTAGCGGTTGGCCGCATGCTATCGGTGTTAGGCCGGCAAATTACTCAACCTTCGGCACCGAGTCAGGGACGGAGACTCCTTTTTGCCCAAGCAGTAGGCTCAACTGCGCCGCAATTTCCTGCACATGCCGCAGATTGTAGAGCAGTAATTCCACAAAACTAACTTCACCCCAAGCAAACTGGCATCGCCGTTGCGCTGTTTCATCGGTTAATGCCTCAATCGTTGCCTGACATTTCTGACGGCCATATTGGAGATACGCTTGAAGCTCAGCCTTGGTATAAACCCTTTCGGGCAGGTCGTCTTCTTTCATTTCAATCAATGCAAAGGGAGCCGGAGGCATAAATCCCTCCTCGGCCCCCGTCAAATACAAATCCAGCCAGAACAAAGCGTGATAAACCCGATACCAGAACTCGGCGTATTCCGGGCGCGCGGAAGTGTTTTCCCATAATCGTGCGCGCCAAAGCTCATCGGGGCAAGCGGTGAGCATATCATTGAGCGTGTCAATCGCCGCCCCAAACTGGCTCCAGATAATGGGTTTCCACGGGATAGTTATCGCAGTGTGCATAAAGATTTTCACTCCATTAGATCTAGATCAAGCTGGTTATCTGTCTGCGCTGTTACTTGATCAGCACCGCCTCCAACGCCTCGCGCAGGTGGCGGGCTTGCACAATTTCTAGGCCGGGGGGCAGGGCCTCCGCGTTTTTGCGGAAACTGCGCGGCACCACTACCTTGCGGAAGCCGAGTTGCTTTGCCTCGCGCAGGCGTTGCGGCAGTTGGCTCACCGCGCGGAGTTCGCCGCTCAACCCAATTTCGCCCACCAGCGCGCAATCTGCTAGCACAGCCCTATCTTGCGCGGAGGAGGTAATGGCGGCGGCGATGGCCAAATCCGCCGCTGGCTCATCAATGCGCAAGCCGCCCACTACGTTTACAAAAATATCTTGGTCTATCAAGCGCACGCCACATCGCCGCTGAAGTACCGCCGTAATCATCATCACGCGATATAAATCTGCGCCGTTGGGGGTGCGGCGCGGGTTGTTTTGTTGGGTGGAGCTGGTGAGACCTTGTACTTCCACCAGAATGGGCCGTGTGCCCTCCATCGTCACCGCAATTGCAGAGCCGGGCACATTCACCATCCGCTCGGCCAAGAACACTTCAGAAGGGTTGTTCACTTCGCTCATGCCCGCGCCCGTCATTTCAAACACACCTACTTCTGATGTAGCGCCGAAGCGATTTTTAGCCGCGCGGAGGAGCCGATAGGCTTGGTAACGGTCTCCTTCCAGTTGAAGCACGGTATCCACAATGTGCTCTAGCACACGCGGGCCGGCGATGGTGCCTTCTTTGGTGACGTGGCCGATGAGAAAGACGGCGATGCCGGATGTTTTGGCGAGTTCTTGAAGCCGCGCGGCGCATTCGCGCACTTGGCTCACAGAGCCAGCGGTGGACTCTAAGCCTTGCACATGCACCGTTTGAATGGAGTCAATGATGAGCAAGCGCGGCTTGATTTGATGGATGTGTTCCAGGATCACATCCAGGCTAGTTTCGGTGAGCAGGAAGAGTTGTTCGGATTCTAGTGCGCTTGTCAGCGGTGATTTTTCATCGCCCGCTTCTTCCGCCAGCCGCGCGGCCCGCATTTTGATTTGCCGCTCCGACTCTTCACCGGAAACGTACAATACTGGCCCTACGGTGTGGCTCATCAGCATCGCCATCTGAAGCAGGAGGGTGGATTTACCTATGCCCGGGTCACCGCCCACCAGCACCAAAGAGCCGGGCACAATGCCGCCGCCCAGCACGCGCGCAAATTCTTGAATGGGTAAGGGCCAACGCGCATCACTCTCACCTTCAATTTGCTTGAGCGTTTTGGGGGTGGAGCGCACGCCGCCCGTTAGCCCACGCGCTGGAACTTTGCCCGGCTCAGCCACGGTTTCTTCCAGCATGGAGCCGTACGCGCCGCATTGAGGGCACTTGCCAAAGTAGCGCGGCGTCACCCGCGCACAGTTCTGGCAGATGTATTGCGTCTTAGTCTTGGGCATAGCACATCCTTTCTATAGAGATTATAGCAGAGCGGGGAATGGGATTAGAGGCCGTGAATGTGAGGCGGACTTTCACCGCGAAGGAGCACAAAGAAGTGCTTGGCGAGAGATAAATGGTTGTAAAAGCGCGGCGGACTTTAACCGCAAAGTTCGCAAAGGAACGCAAAGTGCGCAAAGATTTATATTTGTCATTGAGTTGATGTCTTATCAAAAGGGTGAGTTTTACAATGTTCAAGCCTAGCCCCTCTCCCAGCGGGAGAGGGCAGGGTGAGGGCGAGTCGGAGGCACTAACACAACCTAAGCACATTAACCTCTAACTGATTTAGAATCCCCAAAATTCTCGCTGGAAGGCATTGATGGCTTATCAAGTTAGTTTTTACATTGCAGATCCATCTTTGTTAGGTAGTAAACTATTCAATCGTTTGAAGGCCATAAAGAGTAATAAGGCTTTACAAACCGATGAAAATGCTACAGGCATTGAATTACAGGTAGAAAGCTCAACTATCAAAATAAGTTTTATGCCGAGCAAAGATGTGCCCGAACATTTGCGAGGCTTTGAAGGTTATGTACAAACTATTGGTTGCGAAAACAATGATAAATTGATTTACACATTGGGTCGTTTGCGCTCCGTGGTGGTGGTTGCTGGTTGTTCAGCTTCCTCGGAGAAAAGCGAGAAAATTGAGCAGTTTTTTATGGATTTGGCCTTTGAATTGCGTTGTGTTTTGTATGATGGCGGTTACGTGATTGATTTTGATGGCGAGATTTTGGTTAATCCAAATCGCAACTAAAGTTCTGAAACTTGCGGACGGGGTAATCTCTTCTTTCATTCCGCGTACAATTCTCCTCATGCAACTTCAGCGTATCTTCCGGCTTCTGGCCCTCAGCGCGGCGGGCGTATGGCTCATGCTCGGTTTAGTGCGCGTGAGCGAGGCGCAATTTACCACGGCGCTAGAAGTCACCGCGCCGCTGGGGCAAGTGGTGACGGATACCATTTACATCTCCAACATCGGCCAGCCCACGCAAACTGCGCGGCTGATTGAAGCGTGGGCCTTGCCCGATGCCGTGCCCAGCGCCGAGCAGGCCGCGCCGCTGAGAGTGCCAGTTCCCGCGCGGCCCGGCCCCCTCACACCGGAATTGCGCGCGCAGTTGGAGCGCGATGGCTCCGCCGAGATGCTGGTGTATTTGGCTGACCAAGCGGATTTGCGCATGGCGGCTTCCATTACAGATTGGAACGAGCGCGGCTGGGCCGTTTACAACACACTCACCGCCCACGCGGCGCAAACGCAAGCGCCGCTCATTTCTGCGCTACAGGCGCGGGGTGTTTCAGTGCAATCTTTTTGGATTGTGAACGTTTTGTGGGTGCGCGGTGATTTGGCATTGGCAGAGTGGTTGGGCGCGCAGGCCGAAGTGGCGCTGGTGACGGAGAATGCGCAATACACATTGGATATTTCTGCGGGGGAAGCGGCAGTCAGCGGCGCGTATGCGTGGGGTGTAGAAAAAATCCGCGCGCCGTTGGCGTGGGAAACGTGGGGCGTGCGTGGGCAAGGAATTGTCGTTGCCAACATTGATTCAGGCGTGATGTTTTCACACACGGCGCTGATTGATACCTACCGTGGCTCCATGCCCGGCGGCGTACAACACGCGTACAACTGGTTTGGCGGCATAGATAGATACCGCGCGACGCCACAAGACTTAAGCGGGCACGGCACGCACACTATGGGCACGTTGGCGGGCCGCAGTGTGGGGGGCGTGCAAATTGGCGTAGCACCGGATGCGCGTTGGGTGGCCGCACTGGCCTGCGATGTGATGACTTGCAGTGATGCCTTACTCTTAGCGGGCGCGCAGTGGATTTTGGCCCCTACCGATTTGAACCTGGAAAATCCGCGCCCTGACTTGCGCCCGCACATTGTGAATAACTCTTGGGGCGGCTCAAGCGCGCAACCGTGGTATGTGGGTTACGTGGAAGCCTGGAACGCCGCCGGAATTTTCGCCGCCTTCGCCAGTGGCAACAGCGCCAGTCTCTTTGGCTGTGCAACCAGCAACCAGCCGGGCAACTACGCCGCCGCGTATGCGGTAGGCGCAACCGATAGCGAAGATTTCATCACCCATTTTTCCTCGCGCGGCCCAACGGCAGATGGCCGCACGAAACCCGATATTTCCGCGCCCGGTTTAAGTGTGCCCTCTGCGTGGCCCAACGGCGGCTTACAACTTCTGAACGGCACTTCTATGGCCACGCCGCATGTGGCGGGCGCGGTGGCGCTGATGTGGTCGGCCAATCCGGCGTTGATTGGGCAGATTGCGGCCACACGCGATTTGCTGGCGGCCAGCGCCCTGCCGCGTTACTCCACCGAATGCGGCGATGCGGCAGACACTCTGCCCAACAACGTTTACGGCTGGGGCCGACTGGATGCGTACAAAGCGGTGCAGATGGCGCGGGTGGAAGTGCCGTGGCTGAGCGCACCGCACACAATTCTTTTGCCCAAGAACAGCATCTACACCCTCACCGTAACTTTAGATGCACGGCAAGCGCCGAGCGTGGGCACATACAACGCGCGGCTGTTGGTGGCGCGTGAGTCCAATCTCACGCCCTATGCCATCACGCTAAACGTGATAACGGCCACGCAGCCGGTGGCGCAATTTTCCGGCCAACTGCAGGATAAGTGGACGGGGCAGGGTGTGTATGGAAATTTGAATGTGGGCGATGGGCCAAGCTTTGAGACGGATGCGGCTGGCATGTTCTCCGTTACCCTGCCCATTAGCAGTTACAACGTGAGTGCTTCAGCCGTGGGCTATGTGCCGGCTAATTTGGCGCTGAACTTAACGGCCAATGCCACGCGCACCATTACGCTTACACTAAATGCGCCGCACCTGCAATACGCCGCGCCGCCCCTCAGCGCCACGTTGCCATTTGCCGCTCAGCAAAATACGCCTGTTACGCTCAACAATCTTGGCCCGCAACCACTCTCAATCACCGTGAGCGTGCCGGCTACGGAGTGGAATGTGAGCGGCCCAATCACCAGCTCAACTCTCATCAATATGAATGCCTTTCCGCCGTTGGCATTGGCGGATGATATGGTGTTCACTACGCCGTTCACGGTAGGGTTTCCCGTGCCCATCTTCGGCCAACTCTATGAACAGATTTACGTCAGCTCTAACGGTTGGGTGAGCGGCCCCAAGCCTGACTCATCTTCGCAGGTGGCGGCGTGCTTGCCCAATCAAAATTTACCGGCGCGCGCGCTGGCCGCACTTTGGGCAGACCTTGACCCAACACATCCCAGCGGCGGCGGCGCTATCCGTGCGGGCAAGGTGGCCAGTGATACGTTTGTGGTGAGCTATGAAAATGTGCCGCCGTGGCAACAAACGCCGCAAGCCAGCCCGCCGCGTTACACGTTTCAGATAATTTTGAGAGCGAACGGGCATGTAGAATTCCGTTACGGCGCGATGGGAGCTTTGCCGTCTAAGTGGGCGGTGGGCGTTGGCGACTCAGCAGAGCGCGGCGTGCACATCGCCTGTTATCTCAAAACGCCCAGCTTGGCGTTAGCCAACCGTCAATGGGCTCTCCGCAATCAGCCGCAACCCAACCTTTGGCTCGCGGCGCAACCTACCACGCTCACCATTCCGCCCAACAGTTCCCACATGCTCACGGCCACCCTGAGTGGTTTAGGGTACGTGCCGTGGAACTTGGGACCGTTTCTGGGCGCGCTTCGCCTAAATACCAATGACCCGCTTCAACCCTTTGTGGATATTCCCGCGCAACTCATTGCCGGGCCGCCTTCGGATTTTGTGTGGTTGCCGGTAGTGAGTAAACAGTAGCCGGAAAGCAGTAAGTAGTGGAAACTGCCTACTGCTCACTGATATTCTGCAAACGTGCTTAAGAACGTGGCCGTAGATTTTTGCAAATCACGTAGTCCTTGCACGGAACACCACTCATCCGGCCCGTGGCTACCGCCCGCCGAGCCAAGCCCGCCCCACACAAACGGCAAACCGAGCACATCCGTGTAAAGAAAATAGGGCGTGGCCGAAGCCTCCATCGGTTGAATAGTTGGCTCAAAGCCTAAAGCGCGGTAGGCCGCAATCATGGCTTGCACCACGGGCGCTTCCAATGGCGTGCGCGCGGCCGGGTAGCCGGAGTCCATGCTCACCTGAATATCTCCAAAGCCGCGCCGCTCTAAATGCGCTTTGATGGCGCTTAACACTTGCTCCACTGTCAGGCCGGGCGGCATGCGGAAATCACAAATCGCGCGCGCATCATTGGGGATGATGGTGTGTGTGCCCTCACCCAAGTAACCGCTTTTGAAGCCATTGATGTTAAGCATGGGCGCAAAGCTGATGTGCTTGAGGAGCTCATACGCTGATAAATCCGTGCGCTTAAAGCGTTGGGTAAACAGCCGCTGGTGCTGGGTGGAGAGGTTAAATTCCTCAGCCATTGCGCGTAAAAGCGCCTCGTCGCTGGGCAGTACACCGCTGAGCTCCGGTAAGCCGTCAATCGTCACTTCCTGATGTTCATTTACCAGTGTGTTGAGCGCCTGCACCAGCCGCCACGCTGGAGAACCCACCCATACACCGGCGCTGGAATGAATCACCTCGCGCGGGCCGCCCCACGCGCCTGCCCGGCTGATGAACTCCAGCCCCAATACGCCCTTGGTGCCGAGGATGATGTGCGGGCGCGCATTGGCTTCATCCTGGCTCCAGAACGGCTCAAAAGCGGCATCGGCTTTTAGCATTTCGGCGTGCGTTTCATAAAACGGTTGGAGGGCCATACTGCCAATTTCTTCTTCGCCCTCAATCGTCCACTTAATGTTTACGGGCAGGCCGGTAGTGTTTTGGAACGCTTCAATGACGTGCAACATGGCCATGAGAGGGCCTTTGCTGTTGCATGCGCCGCGCGCCACAATGCTCTCTCCGCCAGCCGGGTGGTTCCAAATTTCCGCCGCAAAGGGCGGCGTCGTCCAAATCTGGTCATCCACCGGTTGCACGTCATACATGCCATACACCAACAACGTTTTAGGCGCGCCCACGTTCCATTCCGCGTAAATAATGGGATGTGACTCACGGCCAAAAAAGCGCACCCGGCCGCCGCGCTCTTCAATCCAGCCGCGCAAAAGCGCCGCCGTTTCACGCACGCCCCAATTTTGCGCGCTCACGCTAGGCTGGCGTAAAAAAGCTAACGTGCGCGCCAAATGCGCGTTCCAGTGGGTGTGAAGATAATCCAAAGTGGGTTGAGGCAGTTGAGAAGGCATAAGGGTTATGGTTGAACAGGTTCACTCAGCAATTCCGCCGCCAGTTTTTCTAAATCACGCGCCTCGCCTCGTGTGCGGCAGGCGGCGGCCATCTCTGGCGTTACCAACTGGCTGAACTCGGTAAATTGCGCCGTGGCTTCGTTGAGAATTTCTTGATCATTAGCGGCGTGGCGTTGAATGGCGGCCAACAGTTCCAGCGCGCGGGGCGTGTGGCCGCGCCGGTTCAGTAATCCGGCTACCCCAATCAGCACATCAGCCAAAAGGGTGGCTGATTTAAGCTGGCGGCTAATTCTCAGCGCCTCATCGAAATAATCTTTCGCCGATGAAAGTTGGCTAAGCCGCGTGGCCACCGTGCCAAGGCGTTTGAGCGAGAACACTAATGAGCGGCGGTTGCCCGATTGACGCTTGAGTTCAAGGCTTTCCAACAAGCATTTTTCAGCTTCGGCATGTTGGCCGAGTTTGGAGAGCAATTGCCCCAAATTGGTCAGCGCAATTGCCAAAGTTGGGCCGTTATCGTTGGCCCGGCATAACGCAATCCCCTGCTCATAAAATGTCCGCGCTCGGTCAAACTCATCCCGCATCTGTGCGGTGCTTCCTAAATTAATCAAGCACTTGGCCTGTCCAAATGCGTCATCCAGTTGTTGATAGACCGTGAGGCTTTCTTCGTACAGACGATCAGCTTCATGGTAAGCGGCGGATTCATCACACAGAATGTTGGCTAAATTGTTGAGCACTTGGGCCACCCCCAGCCGGTCATCCAATTGTCGGAACAACGCCAGGCTTACCTCCGCGTAGCGGCGGGCTTCGGCGTAGTGGCCTTGATCATATTCCAGCGTGCTCCACAAATCATACGCCCAAGCTAAGGGTGACCATGCGCTTTGTTCGCGCAGGGTGGCGGTGCTGGCCTGCAATAACGTCTGCGCTTGTTCAAAATTGGAGAGCCATAGTTCACACTCGGCTTGGCGGGCTTGTACCCGCGCGATGAGGGTGGCGTCCGGCACAGCTTCCCCGGTGAGGTGGGTGAGGGCGCGCTGGCAGACTTCACTGCCTTCCTGTAGCCAACCGCGCGTCACATAGAAAAAATTCAGGCTATCCAGCATCTGCCCAATGGCGGTGTGGCTATGATGAACCAGCGCATGCTCCCAAGCCGCCCGCACATTACTTATTTCCGCGCCTACTTCTTGCATGATTTGACGCTGGCGGCCCGACATGAGCCAAGCCGTGCGTTGGCCGAGGTATTCGGCGTAGTATTGGCAGTGACCCGCGCCCACTGCTGTTTGGATGGTCGGCCACGCCGCTAATTTTTCAGCGGCGTATTGGCGCAGAAGTGGGTGAATGTGGTAACGCTCACCCTGCCGTTGAAGCAGTGATTTATTTGCTAACTGATTGAGGGCGGCCACATTGACCTCAGCGGCGGCCAGAGCGGCTTCAGCGGTGAACGTTTCGGGGAAAATGGACAGCCGCGCAAAATGTATTTGAGCCTCACCGGACAATCGCCCCCAAGAATGCTCAAACGCGGCGCGCAAACTGCGATGACGTTCCGGGGCGTTGCGGAGGGTTGAAGTGAGCTGATCTAAATTGCCCTCCAGCGTGGCGGCAATTTCAACGCAGGAAGAAGCGGGCACCGAGGCCGCCGCCAATTCTATAGCCAGCGGCGCGCCGCTCATGAGGCGGCAGATGCGAACGATGGCGCGGCTTTCGGTGTTGGAAGGCGCAAAATCATGTTGGACGCGGCGGACGTTGGCGATGAACAATTGTCCGGCGCTATAGGTTTCTGGCGCGATTTCATCACCGGCGGGGACATCCAGCCCGCTCACGTTGAATAATTCCTCTTCTTGCAAATTTAGCCGCTCGCGTGAGGTGACCAGAATCTTCACCATCGGCGCCTGCGTTAACATCTCGGTCAACAAATCTAGGCCCGCGCCATCCTCACCCAGCAAATGCTCAAAGTTATCTAAAATCAACAAAATTTCGCGCTCACGTAAGTAATCTAACAGACGGGTTTTTGGGTCACTCGCGCCGGGCACGGCCAGCGCCTCGGTGAGCGTGGCGGCCAGAAAGTGCGCCGAGTGCAAACCGAGGAGCGGCACAAAACAGAGGCCGTGCAAAAACAGGCCGGGCCGCTGGGCGCTGATTTGGCGGGCCGTTTCAACCGCCAGCCGTGTTTTGCCAATGCCGCCCGGCCCCAAAAGTGTGATGAGGCGGCCAGCCGGGCGGGCTAACCGCGTTGTTAGGGTTTGGCATTCGGCTTCCCGCCCAATAAAGTCCGTCATGGGCGGCGGCAGATTGTGAGTTCCCAATGTTTGGGCGGAGCGAATGCGCGCATACAGGGCCGCTGTTTCCTCGGTGGGCGTCACATCCAGCTCAGCGGCCAAGAGGCGGCGGCAAGTTTCATACTGCGCCAGTGCGGCGGTGCGTTGGCCGGTGCGCGCCTGTAGAAGCATCATGTAGCGGTGGGCTTCCTCGCTGAGTGAATCAAGCTGTAGCAAACGCGCGGCTTGTTCTATACCACGCGCATAATCCGCGCGCTCGAGGCAGTTTTGCACCAAGCGGCGCATCGCTAACACCGCCAGCCGGTGCAGACGTTCACGTTCCAGCGTGGCCCATTCCTCAAAACCCCGGCTTTGCCGCAAGTGAAAGCCCCGTAAAAAATCGCCCTGATAGAGAGCCATGGCGGCCTGCAAATGCCCCAACGCGGCCTCATCATCTGCGCGGCTCGCGGCGAGATGGGCTTCAAATTGTTCAACATCCAATGTGTAAGCGCTCTGGCGATTGAAGGCCAAGTCATCGCGTTCAATGAGCAGGGCGTCATTCAACGTTCGGCGCAAGCTTGGGAGCAGGGTGCGGAGGTTGGCCAGAGCTTGCTCATGCGGGCGGTCATCCCACAGCAAATCCGCCAGCACTTCGCGGGCTACGGCATGCCGGACGCAGGCAAGGTAAATCAACAAGGCCACGGCTTTGCGGCTCGGCAAGCCTGCCAGCGGTTGGCCGTCTCGTTGAAGCGTCACCCCGCCCAGTAACTGAAGCGTCAGTTGGCTCATGCCAAACGGATTATAAGCTGGGGCGGCCTTAAGCGTTTTCTAAACGCTACTTTTGTACGGTAAGGGCAATTATTCATTTTCAGGAGAGATAAAATGGACACATCCTTCCGGCGCTTTTTTCCAGCCCTTGTGCTGGCCATGACCCTGCTCACGTCTCTTGCCTGCGGCGGCTCGGCCAGTGACCAACTGGCCGATGCGGTGGAGACGCCCAATACCGAGACGGGCGCGGCGGATACATCCGATGTTGAGGCCGGCCCCACCGCCACGGCCCGCCCCCAAGCCTCGCCCACGCCCAAACCAGAAGCCATCACCATCGTTCAACAAGGCTTTGGGCAAGATGGAAACAATCTGGGCTTTGCCTTTATCGTTTCCAACCCAAATGAGGGCTTTTCCGTTGAGAGTTCACAATATCAATTAGCGGCTTATGATGCGGCGGGCGCTGTTGTCAAAACCGATTCCGGTTACATTGAATTGCTCTTGCCCGGGCAAACGTTGGGCGTGGGCGGCTCGGTGTATGTGGATGACGGCGTGACTGTGGATAAGGTGGAAGTGCAGATTAGCCCCGGTGATGTGGTGGCGGCGGGGCCTTTGCCCACCTTTAGTGTGGATAAAGCCGTTTACACGCCGGGCGGTTTTTCTTCCCAAGTGACTGGCATCATCACCAGCCCGTATAAACGCGCAATTGAGAACGTCCGGGTATCGGCTGTGTTATACAACACTGCGGGTGATATTGTGGGCGGCGGGTCAACGTTCCTCAACTTTATTGCGGCGGGCGGCACAGCGGGCACGCTGGTGCCCGTGAATGGCTCTAAAGAAGTAGCAAAAGTTGAACTGTACCCCATGATTTCGGCGCTCTCCCTCTTGGCGGGCGACGATGGTTTGCCCAGCGGCGCGACGGAAGCAGCGGTGGTGAAACAAGGCTTTGGGCAGGATGAAACGGCAGTTGGTTACGGCTTTTTGGTGGAGAATCCCAACGCGGCTTTTTCCATTGAAGGCACCCGTTACCACATCACGGCTTATGCAGAAGATGGCACGGTGCTCACGGTGGATCAGGGGTTTGTGGATTTGCTCCTGCCCAAGCAAACCCTCGGCGTGGGCGGTTCACTGTACCTGAACGAGGGCGAAATTGTGGCGCAAGTGGTGGTGCAGTTGCTCCCCGGCGATTTTGCGCCCTCCGAGGTTTTGCCATTCTTTACTGCCGAGAATATCACTTATCAGCCCGGCTCGTTCTCGGATAGCGTCACAGGTGAAATTGTTAGCCCGTATGCCAAAGATATTACCAACGTGCGCGTCTCAGCCATTGCCTATTCGGCGGCGGGTGAAATCATCGGCGGCGGCTTTACCTATGTAGACTTCGCGCCCGCGAATGGGAAGGCGGCGGTGGAAACTTCCCTCACGGTGGCGGGTGAACCGGCCATGCTGGAGTTATACGCGGCCACTTCCACCTTCTCGGATATCAAATAGGCCGAGGGTATGGCGCCACCCCTCTATCATGCCTATCTGCTTCGCCTGTGGCGAGAGAGTGTTCACGATGTTTGGCGCGTGACGCTGGAAGACTCCGCCACAGGCGAACGGCAGGGCTTTGCTAATCTGGAGCGGTTTTTCAGCCATCTGATGAACCAACTCCAGGCTGATGAAGCCGTTGTTGACCCTAAGCGTGAAATGAACCCGATGAAAAAAGAGACGAGCCAGTAAAAGTCACTTCGGCGTTATCATAGGCTTGTTTAGAGGCGTCTCAATGAATGAAAAACTCGTTCAATCCCTTTTGCGAAGTTGCCTATTTCGGCTAATTTTCAGTTTTGCCTTCGCCGCCATCGCTTTTGTAGTCGTCTTTGGTTTTGGCGTCCTCCTCGCCCTCATCCCTGACCGTTACCTTGAACCAGAACTCAAGGCATTTTTGCAAGTCGGCTCTCTGTTGTGTTGCGGAGGGCTGTTGGTGATCGGTGTTTTCGTCTGGGTGTTAACCAACAATTCCCGCATTTACGCTCAATTTGATGCGGCTTTTCTGCCGTTTGGGCTAACGCGCAGTCGCTATTTGCTGGCCGGTTTGCGCTATCAGGGCCAGTATCGCGGGCGGTCTCTCAATGTATATTACTACGTTTCCGGCGGGCGCTATTTGCGCGTGCCCAACTTGCAAATCTATGTTAGCGGCAACTTCCGCACGCGGCTGGCGCTGGGGGATAAAAACGTGCTGACGCAATTGGCCAGCTCGGTGTTTAAGCAAAATCTTATCCAAGTGAATGAACCGGCCTATGAAGGGTTGATCATTAACACCATTGATGAAGCGTGGGCGCGTCAATTGTTGAATGACCCGGCGGCGCGCGACTTAATCCTGCACCTGGTGGGGAAAGAAACGCCCGGGGTGCGCGGCTTGGTCTTTGGCCCTGAGTCTTTGTACTTGAACCTGCGCCACTTCTCGCTGGCCCTCATCACGCCGGAAGCCGTGCGCGGGTGGATTGAAGCGTTGCTGAATTTGGCCGCGCTGGCCGAAGGTTTGCCGCCCCCCACCCAAACCGCCCAAGCTTCGGAATGGGAGCGGGCCGGTCAGTTCAACCGCAATCGGTTTTTGCTCCCGGCCATTCTCATCGTAGCGGCCATCGTTATAGTTGTGGTTGGCATCATGGGAGGCTGTTTACTTCTCCTATTACTAACGGGCCAGTTATGATGGCCGCTTCATCTTTGCTATACTCGCGGGCATACGACCGTTTTAGAAATGGTGAAACCGTATGCCTGATGCTAACCTGCGTTCCCTGAATTGCCCCAACTGCGCCGCGCCGCTCGATTTTCCGGAAGCCCGCACCACCATCCACTGCAAATTTTGCGGCTCAGTGATTGAGCGCACAGCGGATGATGACGCCCCCACACCGGATGATGAGAACCACGCGCTCAAAGTAAATATAGAAGGCGCGCAGATGAAAGTGGAGAAGGTGGGCGATTTCACCCAATCACGCCACTTTGTGATCAAGATGCGTGATGGCCGCCCGATGGTGATTGAGACAAGCCGCTCCAGCATCAGCATTACGCCGGAAAACGTGACGCAGGTCACGGAGCAATTATCTAGGGCCGCACAATCTAAACCGGTGCGCCGCGGCGCGTTTACGTTCGGCGGCTGTTTAGCTACTTTCATCTTCCTCACGGCCTGCGTCATCCCCATTGTGGCTATCGGGAGTTCTATTCCCGGCGTTAGCTCCATTCTTGGCCCCCTCTTCTCTGGCCGCGTAGACGATGCGGTGCAGAACGCCAGCACCCTGGGCACGCGTTACTTTGTGGGCGATGGGGCCGCCTTTGCGCCGCGCGCCGATGATGCGCCGCCGGACATTATTTTATACGCGCAAGTGTACCCGCCCAACACCAGCAACGGAGAAAAGAGCTTGGTGGCCGTGAGCGGCGAGACGCCCCGGTTTTTGTGGCGGAGTGAAAAGTTCTCCGATGACACTTATGAGACGGCTTTACTAGCAAACACAGACTTTGTGTTTGCCAATGACCAAGCGCGGCTGGTGGCCGTGCGGCGCACCGATGGCGCCACAGCTTGGAGCGCCGACTTGGCCGATGAAGTAGAACTAAACATCTGCGCTAACTGCGTGCAGTTGGTAGGTGAAACGGTTGTAACGCTCTCCGCCGATGGCACACTGGAGGCGTTTGAAGCCGCCACCGGCAATTCCCTCTGGCAATTCAAAGCCACGCAAGACTCGCCGCGCGGTCTCTATGTGCTCAACGGTCAGGTGGCCTTTATGGATGAGAGTGATGCCAGCCGCGGCACGCTCCGCGTATTTGATGTGACCAACGGCCAGCAACGCACGGCGCCCATTACTTGCAAGCGCGCCGATGGTAACTTTGAATACGAAGCTAGTTGGACCACGCCGCTGTGGCCCACGCCGGATGGCCAATCCTTCTACGTTGTATTTGAGACGTGTGTTCAAAAGTGGAACGTGGATACGCTTAAGCAAGAGTGGAACGCCAATGCGCCCAGCTCCATGCCCAGCCTGAGCGAGAGTGACCCGAAATTGGTGACCGAAGAGGCGGTGTATCTGAGCGCTTACCAACAACTTTTGCGGGTGGATGCGGCCACGGGCGAGGCAACCATATTGTGGAGCGGCGAAGATTACGCTGTGCGGCCACTGCTGACGCAGGGCGCGGATTTATTGGCGTTGGCGCAGAGGCAACGCGGCTCCACGCGTTATGAGTTGTGGCTGATGGACAGCAAAACCGGTGATTTGCGTTGGAAAGCGGAGATGGGCGAGAAGCCGCCGCTGGGCAACGATGCCTTTAGCTCGTTGGGCGGCATCATCAATGACGATGAAACGGCGTGGACATATCACGGCACAGCAGAGGGCCTGCTCCTCTTGCGCTTTTACGCCGCCGCCGATGATGTTTCACACGCACTCCGCTATGAACTCATCAACTGGAACACGGGCGTGAGCAGCGGTGAAAAGGAAATCAAACTCGGTGTGAATACCATCATCCTCAGTGCGCCGCGCTTTATGCTCTGGCGCGGTGATGTGTTATGGATGGACTTGGAGTCTCAGTTGGTGGCGTTTGATGCGCGCGAAGGGCAGATTACCTACCGCTGGCCATAATAAAGAGAATTGGAAGACTGGATAATTCTCCAATTCTCTATTGAATGAGTAAGGCTATTACGGCGAGTATGTAACCCACCAGCCCCGTTCCCATGCCCACCAACGCCGCTGGGCGTTCATCGGTGGGGGAAAAGGCCGCGCCGAAGCCGAGGCCCAGCGCCGCGCCGCCTAACGCGCTTCCTAATTCCGCTAACACACGCCCCGCCAACGCTCCCGGCTGAAGAAAGCCCGCCACTAACGCAACCGCCGCGCACAAACCTCCCGTAATTCCGGCAACCCGCGCCCAGCGCGCATAAATATCCGTGCGGTTGGTGACTAAGGGCGGAATAAGGGCGAGATTTTCTTCGGTGCTCGTCATCCGTTCTGTGCCGTAGAGCAAGCGGAAAAGGAAAAATTGTTGCACAGCGGAGTAAGCCAGCACAACTTTGACGCCCACCACAATCGCCAATTCCCAGCCATTCATGCCCGTGAGGCGCACAATGGGGTCTGGGCCGGGCAGGGTGAGGGCTGGGTTGAGGGTGGGGATGATGGAGAGCGCGAACAACATACTCGCCGCCGCCAGGAGCGCTGGGTCACCCCACAGCGCCATAAATAGACCAATGGCAATAAAAGGCAAGCCCGCCACCGGGTGCAGTTCCGGTGAGCTAATGCCCACAAACTGCGCCAGTAAGCCAAAAGCAATCAGAATCCAACCCGTGGTTTTTTGCGTCCGCTCATGGCGGCCAACGGCGTCTTGCAAGTGAGGGTCAGTTTTAGGGAGAGTTTTTACTTTGGTTTTTGGCATGGAAAGAGAAGTAGAAGATTGGAGAATTGAGCGGGAGGATTGTATCATTCAGTTAACGCGGACGGATAACTTGAAATGAACATACAAAATCCCGTGTTCTTCCGTCCTTCTCCATACCATCCGTGTTGCAGTTTCCGTATCATCTGTTTCCCAAACGTCACTATGGAAATTATCCAATCCCAAATCTCTAAAGATGAACAATTTGAGTTAAATGCTGCGCATCATCTCGCTCTGGCGGAAGAATGGCGGGCGCGGCTGAAGCAAGTGCGGCAGGGCGGGGGAGAAAAATATCGCCAACGGCACGAGGCGCAGGGCAAACTGTTTGTGCGCGAGCGGATAGATAAACTGCTTGACCCCAACTCTCCCTTCTTGGAATTTTCACCGCTGGCCGCGTGGGAAGTATATGAAGATGAAACGCCGAGCGCCGGTTTGGTTACGGGCATTGGCCGCGTGAGCGGGCGCGAGGTGTTGATTGTGGCGAACGATGCCACCGTCAAGGGCGGCACGTATTTTCCGCTCACCGTCAAAAAACATCTGCGGGCGCAGGAAATTGCCGAAGAAAACCATCTGCCGTGTATTTATCTGGTGGATTCGGGCGGCGCGTTTCTGCCGCTCCAAGCCGAAGTTTTTCCAGACCGTGAGCACTTTGGCCGCATCTTTTACAACCAAGCGCGAATGAGCGCCAAACGCATTCCGCAGATTGCGGCTGTGATGGGCAGTTGCACGGCGGGCGGCGCGTATGTGCCCGCTATGAGCGATGAAACGGTGATTGTGAAAGGCACGGGCACTATCTTTTTAGGTGGCCCGCCGTTGGTGAAGGCCGCCACAGGCGAAGATGTAAGCGCCGAGGACTTGGGCGGCGCATACGTTCACACGCATAAATCCGGCGTGGCGGACCACTTTGCTGAGGATGACGAGCACGCGCTGGAAATTGTGCGGAGCATTGTGGCAACTTTAGGACGGCAGACGACGGACGATGGACGACAACGGTTAATCCTCAGTCGTCCATCGTCTATTGAAGAGCCACTCTATCCCGCCGAAGATATTTATGGCCTTTTGCCCCGCACCTTCCGCGAGACGTACGATGTGCGCGAAATTATTGCGCGGTTGGTGGATGGAAGCCGTTTCCGCGAGTTCAAGGCCAACTACGGCGCTACACTTGTCACGGGCTTTGCCAGCATTGAGGGTTACCCGGTGGGCGTTATCGCCAACAATGGCATTCTGTTCAGCGAAAGTTCACTCAAAGGCGCGCACTTTGTGGAATTGTGTACGGCGCGCCAAATCCCACTGCTGTTCCTGCAGAACATCACCGGTTTTATGATCGGTAAAGACTATGAAAATGCGGGTATTGCGCGTGATGGCGCAAAGTTGGTACATGCTGTAGCCAATGCGGCTGTGCCCAAGCTTACCGTAGTGATTGGCGGCAGTTTTGGCGCAGGCAATTACGGGATGTGTGGCCGGGCCTATCAGCCGCGCTTTTTGTGGATGTGGCCCAACGCCCGCATCAGCGTAATGGGCGGCGAGCAAGCGGCGAATGTTCTGCTAACAGTGAAGCAAGACCAACTGCGGCGTGAAGGCAAAGCGGCGCTCTCACCCGCCGAGGCCGCTGAATTTATGCGGCCCACACTGGAAAAATACGAACACGAAGGAAGCCCCTACTATTCCACCGCCCGTCTGTGGGATGACGGCATCTTAGACCCGGTTGAAACCCGCCGCGTACTCGGCTTGGCGTTGGCCGTCTGCGCTAATGGGCCCCAAGAGGAGACGCGGTTTGGGGTGTTTAGGATGTAGGCTTTAAGTGCACGTTAGCAGGTTACAGGTTTATAAGTTACAAGTTGAGAGAAATGAGATGGCAACTTTTCGTAAATTTGAAGACATTGAGGCTTGGCAATTAGCGCGAGTTTTGACTCAGAAGGTCTATGCCCTCAGTGCTGAGGGGGCATTTGGCAAAGATTTTGAATTGCGCAACCAGATGCGTCGTGCCGTAATCTCGGTCATGTCAAACATTGCCGAAGGTTATGAGCGCGATGGTCGGCGCGAATTTATACAGTTTCTCTCAATTGCGAAAGCCTCTATCGGTGAATTGCGCTCGCAGTGTTACGTCGCTTTGGATGCGGGTTATATCAACCAAGCTCAATTTGATGATTGGCTAACTGATGCGGTGAAAATTTCTGGCAAACTCAGTGGTTTGATGAGTTACTTAAGACAATCTGAGATTCGCGGCTCAAAATTTAGCACCACGAAACCCTAAACCAGCTAACATGTGACCTGTCAACCTGCAACCAGTTGTCCACAACCATGTTCAAAAAACTTCTCATCGCCAATCGGGGTGAAATCGCCATCCGCATCATACGCGCGTGCCGTGAGCTAAGCATCCGTACGGTGGCTGTTTATTCGGAAACGGATGCCAACGCCCGCCATGTGCGCGAAGCGGATGAAGCCCTGCTGATTGGCCCGCCTGCGCCGCGTGACTCATACTTGCGCGTGGATAAATTACTTGAAGCCGCGCGGGCCACAGGCGCGGAAGCCATTCATCCGGGCTACGGCTTCCTTTCTGAGAATGCAGATTTTGCCGATGCTGTGCGCGCCGCTGGATTAATCTTCATTGGGCCAACGGGTGATTCAATCCGCGCCATGGGTAGCAAAACGGGCGCGCGCGCGTTGATGGAACAGGCCGGCGTGCCCGTGGTGCCCGGCTTTCAACTCCCCTCTCCCAGCAGGAGAGTGGCCGAGGGTGAGGGCGAGCTTGTATCTTTTCAACAAGCCGCCGCCCGCCTTGGCTATCCTGTTTTGGTAAAAGCGGCAGGCGGCGGCGGTGGGCGCGGCATGCGCGTGGTGCGCGCGCCTGAAGCATTAGCAGAAGCCCTCGCCAGCGCCCAAGCCGAGGCGCAGAGCGCGTTTGGTGATGGCGCAGTATTTTTAGAAAAATATTTGGAACACGCCAAGCACATTGAGTTTCAGGTGTTTGGGGATGCGCATGGCAACGTTCTGCATTTGTTTGAGCGCGAGTGCTCCGTGCAACGCCGCCACCAAAAGTTGATAGAAGAAGCGCCCTCGCCACTGCTTAATCAACATCCAGCCCTGCGCGCGCAAATGGCCCAAGCCGCCGTGGCCGCCGCCCGCGCGGTGAATTATCAAAACGCGGGCACCATTGAATTCATTGTGGACCCGGCCACGCTCAACTTCTACTTTTTAGAGATGAATACCCGTCTGCAAGTGGAACACCCGGTGACGGAAGCGCTGACGGGCTTGGATTTGGTTCACCTACAACTGCGCATGGCGGCGGGCGAACCGTTGCCGTTTACACAAGAGCAAATTACCGCGCGTGGCCATGCGCTGGAGTGCCGCGTGATTGCCGAAGACCCGGCGCAGAATTTTCTCCCCTCGGTCGGTAAGGTGTTGTTGGCGCGTGAGCCGTTCGGCCCCGGCGTGCGCATAGATTCCGGTTACGGCGCGGGTGACGAAGTTTCCCCACACTATGATTCGCTCATCGCTAAAGTCATCACGCATGCGCCCACCCGCGCCGAGGCCCTTGCGCGCATGCAAACTGCGCTGGCCGGTTATGCTTTGCTGGGCCTCACCACCAACTTGGAATTTCTGCAAGCTGTTTTGAGTGGAGAAGATTTTGTTTCCGGCGCGATGACAACGCGCTTGATTCAGGAAAAATTTGCGAACTGGAAGCCGAACCAAACGGATTCCGCCCTCGCGCTGGCGGCTGTGGCGCTGGCGGAAAGTTTGAGCGCACCGCAAACCCCATCTGCTTCCCTAACCGTCTCCCATGCCGATACCTCTCCATGGGCGCGGTTGGATGGCTTCCGGATTGGCGGTGCGTGAAATCGGTGAAAAATGAACTATCAATTTCAACTCAATGAAGAAACCATTAACCTGCAACTGGAGAAGGCAAGCGCCGGTTATGCGCTGACGCTGAACGGCCAAGCGTACCAAGTTGAAGCGGCCAACCTACATGAGGGTGAATTGCGTTTCATGCTTAACGGCCAACTGCACCGCGCTTTTATCGCCTCAGATGGCTGGCAACGTTGGGTGCACCTCAACGGGCGCGTGTTCAACTTGAGTGTGCCACAAACCGAGAAGAAGCCGCGCCGCGGCCCAGCCGCCGGCCCCAAGCACGATACCCTCACTGCCCAAATGCCGGGTGTGGTGCGGAAAGTTTTAGTGAGCGTGGGTGAGGCAGTTGAAAAGGGCCAAACACTTATAACGTTGGAAGCGATGAAAATGGAAATTAAGGTTGCGGCCCCTCACGCTGGCCGGGTGGAGCAGGTGGCCGTGCGCGAGGGTGAGACCGTACAACGCGGACAGCGCTTGGTCGAGCTAGTTGAGTAGTCTCATGTGACTACTTTTCCCAGGTCGCCACCGGCTCCAACGTCCATGCAACCACATCAATCTCGCGCGCAAAGTGTAAGATGGGCGCGGCCCGAGGCAGTTCCAGCCCGGCGGCCTGCGCCATCGTATTCAACTCAATCTCCGCCTCCGCCAACTGAAGCGGCCACTGTATGTGATGAATCTCGCCGCGCAGAACTTGCCCCTCGCTCACCGTATATAAACAGTAACGCTCCGTGAGCCAATAATCCAGCGCGCCGCGCACGGATTTGTACGGCTGGCCTACAGGCTTGTAGCGACCTTTGAACTCGGCGACGGGCGCACCGGCGTGCGTGCGGCGGCTGGCGTACTCTAGCCAGCCATCCTTAGTTTGCTTCATTCTCATCCCTGCGTTGAAGTATGGCAGTTTGTACCAACTCCGCGCAATGCTCACCGCCAGCGGGTTAGCCGCATCCAAACTAAAGAAGAAGACGCCCGGCTTATCGCCGCGCTTCACATAGGTGCGCACGTTGAGTTCTAAAAAGTAAGAAAGCCACGGCACGGGAAACGTGTTGCGTGGATACACCTTGCTCATGCCAAACGGCACCACGCCCACCCACGCCTGCCCATCATACGTATCCAACTCTAGGCCAGCGGGCAGTAAGCGCTTCATGGCCGCAGGCGGAATGGGCCAGTGGGCAAAGAGCAAGTTGTACCAAGTTTGCCGCATAGCCCACGGCTTTTCTGGCAGTGGGTAAGGGCGGTGGGAAGTTTCAGAGAGGAAGGTGTTCATAATTCCGTAGTATGCGTGCGTAAAACGTGATTAAGGTGTTTTTACAGGTTTACTGTAGTTTGTGAAACTGTACGTTTTCTGCGAAGTAAGATGGCAAATTGTCTTCCAATCTGCCAATAACAAATCACTATTATCAAACCCGCAAGCGTTAATAAACCTAACTTATTTGGGCAAGCGTTCCCAAATCAGGCGCAAGCTGGGACGCTCATTCCAACAAGCCGCCCGTTTCTAACGGATGGCGTACTTCCATTTCATTCTTTATACGCCACTGGCTTCACTTTTTGGCGAAGCGCATTCTCTAATTCTCCAATCTCAGCCTTCACCTTCGCTAGCACCTCACTCACCGCCACCACTTGCGCCTCTTTCGCCGTGCGGGCCTTTAGTTCCACGCCGCCGTTTTTGAGGGAGCGCTCACTCACCGTAATCCGCAGAGGCAGGCCAATAATGTCTGCATCTTTGAACTTTACGCCCGCGCGCTCATCGCGGTCATCCCATAGCACCTCCACACCGCTCCGGTTAAGTTCGGCGTACAGGTTGGCGGCGGCTTCTTCACCGCCGGGCAGGCTCACTAAATGCACATGGTACGGCGCAACACTCACCGGCCAGAGTAAACCATTCTCATCATTGTAATGTTCGGCCACGCAGGCCAACAGCCGCCCCACGCCAATGCCATAAGACCCCATGATGACGGGCTGGTTTTGCCCATCTTTATCCGTGAAGGTGGCGTTGAGGGCCTCGGTGTAGCGTGTGCCCAACTTAAAGATGTTGCCCACCTCCACGCCGCGCTCAGCCCGCATGGGGCTTCCACACCGCGCGCACTCACTACCCGCGTTGGCCGTCACAATATCGGCCACTATGTTTGCGGTGTAGTCTCGGCCATAATTGGTGTTGCGTAAATGATAATGGTCATCATTGGCGCCGGCCACCAAATTTGGCGAGGCCGGGATGGCATCATCCACCACGATGATGACGGAGGGGTTAGCGGGCAAGCCAACGGGCGAGGCATAACCGGGCGCGGCGCCAACGGCGCGGATTTCTTCCTCGCGGGCGGGCCGCAACTCTTTGGCTTTCACGGCGTTAGCCAGTTTGGTTTCGTTCACATCCATATCCCCGCGCACCACGGCAAACACAAATTTCTCCACCGTCTCCTCGCCCTCACTCACGCTTGCTACCATGAACACGGCTTTGGCCGTTTGGCTGGCGGGCACATTCAAAAATTCTGCCAAGCCTTTGATGGTGTTGATATTGGGCGTATGTACTTTTTCAATAGGGAGCGCCGGAGCTTTGCTGGCCGCCGGTTTGCCCACGCGGGCCACTTGGCGGTTGGCAGTATAGCCACAACAATCGCACAAAATCAACGTATCCTCGCCAATCGGCGTGAGATACATGAACTCATGCGCCAACTTGCCGCCCATCATGCCCGTATCGGAGGCCACTGCAATCACCGGCAACCCAACGCGGGCGAAAATGTTGAAGTAAGCCTGATAATGGGCTTTATACTGCTTATCCAGCCCATCCCAATCCGCATCCAGGCTGTAAGAATCTTTCATGCTGAACTCGCGCACGCGGATCAACCCGGCGCGTGGGCGAGGGTCATCCCGCCACTTGGTTTGGATGTGGTACACCAGCATCGGTAATTGCCGGTAACTTTTTACCTCTCGGCGCACCAAGTCTGCCACCACTTCTTCATGCGTCATCGCCAGCACCATATCGCGGCCCACGCGGTCTGTAAAACGGCCCATCTCATCGCCAATTTGGTAATAGCGGCCCGTTTCCTTCCACAGGTCTGCGGGATGAATGACTGGCATAAGCATTTCCTGCCCGCCAATGGCGTTCATTTCCTCACGGATGAGGGCTTCAATTTTGCGGGCGGCGCGGAAGCCGAGCGGCATAAGGCTGTATAAACCGGCCCCTAGTGGGCGGATGAACCCGGCGCGCAAGAGCCAACGGTGGCTGGCGGTTTCGGCCTCGCCGGGCGCTTCACGTAACGTAGTGCTAAAAAGTTGAGAAAGATGCATGAGGTTGATTTCGGAGCTTGAAGATGAAGCTATTTTAGTCAGAAAGGAGGGAAACCCCAAGTTCCAGAAAAGTTTCTTACGGCTGTGGTTATGCGCGGCTTATGGATATTTACTTCTGGCTGGGCGGGAGGATTGGGAAAATCCAGCGCCGGCCCACCGGGGCTCCAAACCGGCGGTGCTCAACGCGCTCCACCCACTATCGCCGCGCCAAGCAACATCAGGCCGCCTATCCAATTGAAACGGAACGTTTCATAACCCCAAGTTATAGCTTTCTGGCCGAAACGCAAACGGAGTGGATAAACCACTCCGCGCATGGCTGGCCGAAAGACTCAGCTTAAGTACAGTTTGGCTGGGGATCGTGGATTCGAACCACGGCATACAGATCCAGAGTCTGCTGTCCTACCACTAGACGAATCCCCAGAGCGGAAGGCATTTTATCATAAGATGCGCCCTTGGCCGGAGAGTTCAATTACTGCGTGGCCGGAGGCTAATTCTTTAGATGAAGGCTGGATGAATGTTGCTTGACGGCCTTTTCGCAATCGTTGTATAGTCATAAGCCTATAAAGGTCGTCTCCATCGGAGCACCGGCGGCTCGTGGCGCTGTGTGCTTTTTAATGTCTGATACTGAAACGAAGGGATTCCATGATTCAGGTTGAAGGTCTTACCAAACGCTATGGTGAACGCACAGCCATCAGTAACCTAACTTTCCACGCCAACAAAGGTGAAATTGTGGGCTTCCTCGGCCCCAATGGCGCCGGCAAAACCACCACCATGCGTATCCTCACCGGCTTTATGCCGCCTTCTGAGGGCATTGGGCGGGTAGCCGGTTTTGATTTATTCACCGAGTCTTTTGAAGTGCGTAAACGGGTGGGCTATCTACCGGAAAGTGTGCCGCTTTATCCAGAGATGACGGTCATTCAATATCTGGATTTTATGGCCGAACTGCGCCAAATCCCTAACCGGCAAGACCGGGTGGACGAGGTGATGGAGCTGGTGCGGATTGACGAGCGGGCTGACTCGTATATCAGCAATCTTTCCAAGGGCTTACGCCAGCGGGTGGGCTTGGCCCAAGCGTTATTGCACAAGCCGGAAGTGCTGATTATGGACGAGCCGATGGACGGCCTTGACCCACAACAGCAACAAGATGTGAAAGCCATTATCCGGGACGTGGGCAAAGACCAAACCGTGATGCTTTCCACGCACATCTTGGCCCATGCCCAAGAACTGTGCAACCGCGTCATCATCATTGCGGGCGGCAAAATTGTGGCCGAAGATACGCCCGAGCGCCTGAGCACGCAGATTGCAGGCGGCGGCCGCATTCACTTGCAAGTGGAGGGTGATGTAGATGGGTTGGCTGAAACCTTGCGAAAACTGCCCGGCATTGTACAGGTGCGAGCCAACAGCGATGGCCGTTTTGATGTGGAAACTGCGCCCGGCACGGATGGCCGCGCCAAAATCGCCCAAGCTGTAGTTAACGGCGGCTGGAGCCTGCTAGAACTCAGCCGTGATAAAGCCAGCCTAGAAGAAATCTTTTTGGAGCTTACCCGGGGTGAAGCTCCTGCCTCGGATACGAAGGCCTAATTATGCGAAACATTTGGACTATCGCGAAACGCGAATTCAATCATTATTTTGTCTCGCCCGTGGCCTATGCTGTGGCCTTTGCATTATTGTTGATTTTGGGCGGCATTTACGCCATCAACTTTACCCAGACGTTGGTCTCTGGCGGCGCGCCGCAAGTGGAGCAGTGGGTGTTTGGCCCGTTCGTCACCCTCGCCATCTTTTTGGTGCCCGGCGTTACTATGCGCCTGCTGGCGGAGGAACAGCGCTCCGGCACTATGGAACTATTGATGACAGCCCCGCTCCGCGAGTGGGAACTGGTAATTGGCAAATGGCTGGCCGCCATGGCCTTCATGGCAGTGATGTTACTCCTCACGCTGGTTTACTTCATCATCACCAATGCTTTTACAACGCCCGGGCTGGATTGGGGCGTCGCCTTCGCCGCTTATGTGGGCTTCATCCTTTTGCTTGGCGCCTTACTGGCAGTTGGCTTGTTCATCTCCAGCTTGTTTACCAACCAAATTGCGGCCTTTTTCTCTACGGCGGCCATCATCTTAATTTTATGGATTATCGGCCTGTTTGTGCAAAACCAAACCGGCCTGCTGGCCGATGTGATTAATTACATTGATTTGTCCGGCCATTTCTACGATAACTTTGTGGACGGCAAAATTGACCTGAGCGATGTCACCTACTTCATTTCAGCCATCGTCCTCTTTCTCTTTCTCGCGGCCCGCGTAGTCGAGTCGCGTCGCTGGCGGTAACTTATGCAGATATCTAAACTCAAACCGTACGCGCCGTGGATGATGTGGCTGGGCCTGGCCGCCCTGGTGGTGGCCGGAGTGCTGGCCTTTATCGTCCGGCAATTTGATACTTCGGTACAGGTAAGCTTAGTGGTGGGCCTACTGGGCTTAGCGTTAGCCGTATTGTTTGATCCGGGTGCGCTCATGCGGTGGGCAGGCGGTCGGCAGGCCAAATATGGCGCCAACACGGCGGTGATGGTGCTGGCGTTGATAGGCATTGTGGTGCTGGTGAACTACTTGGTGCAACAACTGCCCGCCACCGCCCGCTTTTACGATTGGAGTGAAGGCCAAATCAACACCCTTTCGCCGGAAGCTGTGTCCGCCGTTCAGCAATTACCCCAACCGGTGAAAGCCATTGGCTTTTACTCCTCTAGCGCCTCTTTCCGGCTGACGAACGATAAGGAAGTCTTTGACCGCTTTCGCGATGTAGCGCCTGACAAATTTAGCTATGAGTTTGTGGACCCGTTTGCAGACCCGGTGCGGGCGCGCGCCTACGATATTAACACGGATGGCACCGTAATTTTGGAGATGGGTGATCAGCGCCAAGAACTCAGCTTTGTCTCGGATACGGAAGTGGCCAGCGCTTTGGTGCGGCTTTCCAACCCGGTGAGCCGCGCAGTGTATTTTGTCACCGGCCACGGTGAAGCCGATGTGGCCGATACCAGCGAGGCGGGTTTATCTCACGTAGCAAATTTGCTGGAGAACCAGAATTACACCCTGCAACCGCTTAATTTGGAAGTCACCTCCACCATCCCATCTGACGCTCGCGCGATAGTTATTGCCGGGCCGCAGGTGCCGTTGACTGCACAGGCCGTGGAAACACTCAAACAATATCTCGCCAATCATCAAGATGTGGCATTGATTGTCATGCTAGATCCATTGGTGCAAACCGAATATGAAGCCGGCCAAGCCGACCCCTTGACCGAGTATTTGGCCAGTGACTGGGGCGTGGTGATGCGCGATGATGTAATTGTAGATTTGTATAACAGCGCCCTCACGGCTCAGGGCCAAAATGTACTGTGGCCGTTTAACAACGGCTACGAAACCAGCCCCATCACTGCCAAACTGGAAGATATTGGCTCAGTGTTTTTGTTGGCGCGCAGTATTTCCACCACAGTGGGCGCCGGCGCGATTACCCATACCCCCCTGATTAAGACGGATGACCGCGCCTGGGGTGAAACCAATTTAGAAGAGCTTTCCGCCGCCGCCAGCCCCGCCGCTGGCGCTGAAGACACAGCCGGCCCACTTACAATGGCGCTTTCAGCGGAAGACACTGGCCGCCAAACCCGGCTGGTGGTGTTTGGCGACTCTGATTTCGCGCGGAATCAAGTAGCTAACAACGCCTCCACAGCTAACGCCGCGCTGTTTGTGAGTAGCTTGAATTGGGCGCTTAAGGATGAGACGCTTATTAATCTCACGCCGCGTACGCCCACCCAACGCACTTTGCAACCGATTGACGCGCTGACAGGCAACGGCATTTTGTTTGTAACGGTGATCTTAATGCCGGCGTTGGTGCTGGTATTGGGCGGGGTAGTGTGGTTTTTGCGCCGCCGCCACGTTTAGATTTTTACGGATGAACGCAGATTACGGTGATTTATCTGCGTTCATCCACATCTGTAAATATTACTTGAGTTATGAATAGGAATTTGACCATTGGTTTAGTAGTAGTGTTTGTTGCCCTACTCCTCTACGTTCTGCTGGTGCAACGACCGGCGCAGGAAGCCCAAGCCAACGCCACCCCCACACCCTCCACTGCGGCCGCGACTTCCGGCGCGCTGTGGGAGGGCCTGACAGCAGACCAGATTTTGAGCGTGACCGTGACGAGCGCCGATAAGACGGTGGCCTTTGGCCGCGCCAGCGCAAGTGAACCCTGGGCCATTACTGCGCCAGAAAGCCAACCCGCCGACCAGTTGCTGGCCGCGCAAAACGCCGCTACCGTGGCGAACCTGCGCTATACCAACATCATCACCACCGCCACCGATTTAGCGCCGTTCGGCGTGCTTAGCCCAACCTACCAAATCCAAGTATCGTTGATGGACGGCACCTCCCGGAAGCTACTTGTGGGCGACCCCACACCTCTCAATAATGGTTATTATGCCCTGCGTGAATCTGAGACCAATGCGCTTGTATTGGCCTCTACTTCAATAGACACCATTGTAGGCTGGCTGGAAAACCCGCCGGTGTTGGTTCCCACCTCTACACCTGACCCAAATCTAACCTTGACTCCCGTCCTAACGCCCACTCCATAATAAGCACGGCTTTATGTAAGGCCCAGTAGGGAGAAAATCCTGACTGGGCCTATTTTTATGTTGGAAGTGGTAATAAAGTTGCAATTTAGAACAATCAGGGATATTCTCTTATTACTATGGTGAAGAAGCAGATGAAGAAATCTATTAAGCCCGCTCGGCCAGCCGCTAAAACGCGCTCAGCCGCCAAACCCGCTAAATCTGTTCGGATTAAGCCCGCCTCGGCGGCCAAACAATCCCTAAAGTCGGCTGTGCAGTCCACTACACCGGCTAAGATAGCGCCCGTATCACCCACCAATGGCTCCGCTCGGCAAAACAAAATTAAAGCGCCGCGCCCCGCTCGCGATGATCTGTACGAGGCCAATTCCATTCTGGCAGAGCTGACGTTCCGCGAGGATGACAAACTCCCCATCTCTACCCTGGATGAGTTTGGTCAAGAAGAAGAATACACCGCCATTCAGCAATTACTGGACGTAGGCAAACAAAAAGGCTTTGTCACCTATGATGATATTCTGAAATTCTTCCCGGAGGCTGAGCGTGATGTAGAGCAGTTGGATGAAGCCCACGCGGCGTTGCTGGCGGCCCGCATCGAAGTGATTGACAGCGTGGATGTGGATGAGCCGAGTGATGAAGATATTGAAGAAACAGAAGCCGAGCTTGAATCGGATTTGGTGCGCGAGGAAGAAGAAGATGCGTACCTTTCCGCCATTGACGCCGATGACACCATTGGCCTGTACCTGAAGGAAATTGGCCGCGTGCCTCTGCTGACGGCGGCTGAAGAAGTTTCTTTGGCCAAGCGCATTGAAAAGGCCAAGTTTGCGCGGGAACGTCTGGTCAAAGGCAATGTGCTCGTCAAAAAGCGCCGCGAGCTGGATATGATTATCTCAGACGGTATGGCCGCCCGTGAGCACCTCATCACGGCCAACAGCCGCCTGGTGATTAGCGTGGCCAAAAAATATATTGGCCGCGGCGTGCCATTTTTGGATTTGATTCAAGAAGGCAACATCGGCCTCATCCGCGCCGCCAAGAAGTTTGATTACCATCGCGGCCACAAGTTCAGCACGTACGCCACCTGGTGGATTCGGCAGGCCGTCACCCGCGCCATCGCGGATCAGGGCCGCACCATCCGCGTGCCGGTGCACATGGGTGACCAAATTAACAAGATGTTGCGCGTGAGCCACCAACTGACGCAAGAGCTAGGCCGCGAGCCGAGCATTGAAGAGTTGGGCGATGCGTTGAAGGTAACGCCCAAAAAAGTAGAATCCATCATCCAAATTGCGCGCCGCCCGCTCTCGCTGGAGACGCCCACGGATGAGGAAGATGACTCCGTGCTGGGCGATTTTATTGAAGATGAAGACTCCCCCGAGCCGGTGGAGATTGCCACGCACAACCTCCTGCGCGAACAAATTCAAGAAGTGCTGAACGGCCTGCCGCCGCGCGAAGTGCGCATTTTGCAACTGCGCTACGGCCTGTTGGACGGTGAGAGCTACACGCTGGAAGAAGTGGGCAAGAAGATGGGCGTGACGCGGGAGCGCGTGCGCCAAATTGAAGCGCAAGCCCTCAGCCGCCTGCGCCACCCTACCCACCGCCGCAAGTTGAGGGATTATTTGCGGGATTAGGCTGTAAAACCCCAAGTGCTTATGCCTTAGGTGACGGTTACTGGCGGCGAGACTTCTGTTTTACAGAGGCCCCTTGCCAGTGACCGTCATCTTTGTTTGGCAGAGTTGTAAGACAGCTCAGCCACCTGTAAACTGCCCCTATCCACGTTCTACTTTTTACTTTCTAACTCACATGCGCCGACTTGTTTCTGCCAGCCGTTATCTCATCTTCATCCCTGCCCTCGGTTCGTTTATTGCCGCCACTACGCTGATTATTTATGGTGGTGTGGAAATTGTGCAACTTGTGCTGGAGATATTTGAAACAGGCGTGAGCAGTAAAGGAGCGAAAGCCCTCGCCCTGGCGTTTATTGAAGTGGTGGATTTGTTTTTGTTGGGGACGGTTTTCTATATCATTGCGTTGGGTTTGTATGAACTGTTTATTGATGAAAACATTCCTTTGCCCGCGTGGCTTTCTATAAACACTTTAGATGACTTGAAGAACAAGCTGACGGGTGTGGTGATTTTAGTGATGGGGGTGCTGTTCTTGGGTCAAGTGGTGACGTGGGATGGCGAACGCAACTTGCTCCCTTACGGCGGTGCGATTGCGTTGGTGATTGTGGCCCTCACCTATTTTCTTAGCCAACGCACCGGCAAAGACAAAACAAATATGGAGAAATAATGGCCTCACGTCCCACCCCTAAAACCATAGACGAATACATCGCCAATTTCCCGCCGGAGACGCAGGCGCTTTTGCAAAAAGTGCGGCAGACGATAAAGAAAGCCGCCCCCAAGGCAGAGGAGAAAATCAGCTATCAAATCCCGGCCTTCACGCTTCATGGTAGTTATTTGATTTACTTTGCCGGTTACAAAAATCACCTCAGCCTGTACCCTGCGCCGCGCGGCCACAAAGAGTTCAAAGACGTATTAGCGGCTTATGCCGGCGGCAAGGGCACCGTGCAGTTTCCGTTGGATGAACCCATTCCCTTCCGCCTCATCACCCAAATTGTGAAGTTCCGCGCCAAAGAAGCGCTGATTAAGGCTAAGGCAAAAGCAAAGCACAAATAGCAACGAAAGATGTTTTACGCGCACACAGGAGACCACCATGGCTGAACCCAAAACCAAACTCACCACGGCGTCTGTGGCTAAATTTCTCAACGCCCTCCCCGATGAACAGAAGCGGCAGGATTGCTGGGCCATTGTGGAGATGATGCGGGCCGCCACCAGGGCCGAGCCGAAGCTGTGGGGCAGTAACATTGTGGGCTTTGGCGCTTACCAATACGTGTATGCTGACGGCAAAGAAAGGGATTGGCCGTTGGTGGCTTTCTCACCGCGCACACCAAATATTACCCTTTATCTCTCGCCTGATTTTGAGCAATATGATGAATTGCTCGCCAAGTTGGGTAAGCATTCGTGTGGCAAAGTCTGTCTTTATATCAAACGCCTTTCGGATGTGCATGTGCCCACGTTGAAAAAGTTGATAAACGCCTCAGTGAAGCACATGCTTAAGACAAATAAGCCTACGAAACGCCAAAGTGCGCGGGCCGCTCAGTAACGCCGAACGGCGGGCGATGTGGGGGATAGGGCTGTTTCCGATGCTTTTATTAGCGCCGTATCTTTTTAGCTGGCCTACGCCCCTTATTTTCCCCACTGCTGAATTAGGCACCGATTTACCCCGCGAGGTGTGGCCACTGGCCGTGTGGGTAAAAAATGCGTTCACCGTAAGCGGCGAAGCGCCATTATGGCGGCCATACACGCTGAGCGGCGCGCCACTAATTGGCCACCCGGTAGCGCCGTTGTTGTATCCACCTAACTGGTTAGTGTTAATTTTGCCAGTGGCGTTGGCGCTAAATATTTTAGCGGCCCTCCATTTAGCGTGGGCGGCGTTAGGGGTCTATCTTCTTTTGCGTTCTGAGCGGCCCAGCCTGCATCCTTACGTGGCCGCCTTGTGCGCTACGTTGTTTGCTCACACGCCTAAGTGGCTGGCGCATTTGGCCGGTGGGCACTGGCCTACTTTGGCGGCCATTGTGTGGTGGCCGTGGGCGCTGTGGGCGCTGTTGCGTTTTTGGCGCACTGGGCAATGGCGTTGGAGTTGGGTGCTAGCGGTGGCGTTAGCCGCACAAGCCCTCAATCACGGCACCTATTTTATTTTAGGTGGGCTGTGGCTGGGAGCGGTAACTTTGGGCTTGCTATTGCGCCAACGCCAATGGCCGCAACTGATGCGCGTTGGGCTGATGTGGATTGGGGTGGGCGTATTGGCGCTGGGGCTAACGGCAGGCCAACTTTGGCCGCTAGCGGAATTGTTGCCTTTCTCCAACCGCGCCGCCCTCACGCCAGAGGAGGCCGCTTTTGGCAGTTTGCCGCCTATTCTTCTGCTTAACTTATTTTTTCCCTCGGAGTTGCAATTCCCAGAGTGGTTTGTGTATCCGGGCGCGGGCCTTGTGCTCCTCAGCGTGTATGGCTGGGCCACGGGCTGGGCGCGCACAGAACGGCTGTGGGCGGGTGTGGCCTTGCTAGGCTTGCTGATGAGTTTGGGCGTGAACACGCCGCTCTACAACTTGCTGTATCAAGTCGTGCCCGGCCTCAGTTTATTTCGCACGCCTACGCGTTGGTGGTTACTCACTTTACTCGCCCTGGCTGTTTTAGCCGCATACGGTTTTGAGCAGTGGCGCTTAAGCCAAAAATTCCAGTCAACTCGTAAACGGTGGGTGACAGCCGTGCTGGGGATTTTTTACACGTTGGCAGGCGGCGTTAAGTTGCTTATGCCTACATTACTGCCGTTTGCCGTTTGGCCCACTACGCTGATTATTCTTGTGAGCGGTTGGCTTTTACTGCGGCCTGCTTCAGCGCGGCGCGGCGTGGCGTTGGCCGGCTTGTTTTTAGCAGAACTGCTATGGGTGAGCGGCGCGCTTCTGCGCCCCATGCCGGAAGCGGCGCTGTTGGCCTCAGAGAATTTAGTGGCGCCTCTGCGGCAGGCCGCCCTCAACGGCGAGCGCAGTTTAGCGCCATATGGCGGCGTACCTGTAGCCTCACTGGTTGTTGAGAATTTATCGGCCGCTGATGGCTATGATCCCTTCCCAACGGCGGCCTACGCGGATTTTGTGCGGCGGGCCATTGGCTGTGATTACGCAGGGTACGTGGTGGCCGTGCCGCCCACGCAAGCCAGTGCGGAGGCCACACAAGCCTGCCCCGCCGTGCAACCGGAACTCAAACTTCTGCATTTGCTCAATGTGCGTTATCTCATTCTGCCCACAGCTCGCCCATGGCAAAGCGCCGAACCAATCGTCACGGCGGATGAATTACAGATTTATGACTTAGGTCTTGGTGTTGGCCGCGCCTTTGGCGTGGCGCAGTGGCAAACCACCACGCCCGAAAGTTGTTTAACCAATTTGCTTAAGATAGACGTGAAAGTAACGGCGCTGGTAGAAACTGAATTTCCAGCGAGTGAGCTAACGGGAGCGCCGCAGGTTTTTAGCCGCGCGGCAAGTACAAATAGCGAAACTTTTGTAGTAGAAGCCCTACGCCCCGGTTTGCTCATCCGCACCCTGCCGTGGTTGCCCGGTTGGCGCGCAAAAGTGGATGGGCAACCGGTGCAACTTCTGCGCGTGAACTGCGCCCTGCAAGGTGTATGGCTTCCGGCTGGCGCACAAACCGTTGAATTTGAGCATCTGCCGGTGGGCTTTGAGTGGGGGCGCTGGCTGAGCTTGGCTACGGCGCTGTTGGTGGCCGGCGCTCTTTTGGCGCAATTTGGGCCGCGCAGTTGAAACTTAGCGCCGCTGGTGAATCAACATCCCCTCGCTCGCGTAAATATCTGTTGGGATTTTCTCCCATAGCTCGTATGCGGCTAAAAAGTCAGCATCCAGATAAAGGCTTTTGCGCCCATAGATTTCCAGAAAGACGGTGTAATCCGGCTGTTGTTCCATAATCAGGCGCGGGGCCACGGCGTACGCCATGCCCGCATAAGAACTCGCCTCCAACGGGTAGTACGCTGAGGATTGCGGCGAAATCAATCCCACCGTATCCAAAATCCGCGCGTTGGAGTAATAGCCCAGCGCCCCAATATCGCCTGCCGCAATCACCGTCTCTTGTGGCGTTACATTTTCCGCTAACTTGCGCCCCACTTGTTCATACACTAACTCTAAGGCATGCCAAGCCATGCTCGGTGTTGGGCGTTGCGGGCCGTGGTCTGGCGTCAGCGTCCAATCGGAGAGCAGGGTGGAGGCATAGAAAGTGAAAAGTAGAAAGTAAAAGGCGAGGGCCATCTTTCTACTGGCTACTTTTTGACTCAAACGGCTCGTTCCCTGTTCTATGACTTGCGCTAGCCCGGTGAGGATAAAAATAAAGTAAAAAGGCAGGGGCGGGGTGAGATACCAACGGAAGATCAGTGGATTGGCGGCGGCGAAAACAGCAAAGTACAGCCACGGGTAAAGCGCCAACGGCCAAATGCGCGCGTTGCGTTTGAAGGCGAACAGGGCGGCGCTGAGGCACAAAAACAAATAGATAAATACGCCCGCCAATTGCCACCCCGTTCCCAAGACCACATTTTCAAAAAATGGTGTGCTGTAATGTTGCAGTAAGCGGATGAGGGCCGAGCCGTCATCTAACCGGTAAGCCACAGATTTAGCCGCTACGCTGTTAGGGATCGGTGAGCCAAAATAGGCCCACGCAAAGATTGCCCAGGGCAAGGTGACCAGCAGAAAATAGCTTGCTTCCGTAAGAGGTAGTTTTTTATCTTTTCGCCAGCGCTTAATGACTAAATCGAAGATCAAGGGCGCAACCAACAAGATGCCATCTGGCCGGGTAAGGAGGAGCAGGCCGGCTGTAATGGCCGCCGCGCGTGGGCGTTCATATAAATAGAAATCCGCCGTGAGGACGAGGAGCAGGATGAAGACCGAAGTTTCCATGCCGCCAATGGCGAAGGAAACGCTCATGGGAGCAATGGCCCACAGCGCCGCGGCGGCTAGGCCCACTGCGCGCCGGCCGCTTATTTTCTGCCCTACGCGAATAAGCAGAATGCAAGTGACGGAATCCGCTAACGCATTGACGATTAACGCCAGCCACGGAAAATCACGCCAGCCGGTGAGGCCGGCCAAAGTTGCCATCAACAGGGTGTACAGCGGCGTGGTGGTTCCCAGTACACGCTCGCCTGCGTTGTACACAAATCCCAGCCCGTCTAAAATGTTGCGGGCATACCGAAAGGTAATGTAAGCGTCATCAATGGTGCGCGGGGTGGGGATGAGGCGCGCGGCGAAGGCAAGGAAGGCAATACCGATTGGCGCTAATCGGGCGAGCATGCGGGGATTATAGCCAGTGACCCGGGCTTCAAAGGTGAGTCTTGGTTTGCGCCGCTGAGCCCATTCGACCGGGGTATGATGTAAGCGCCATGTTGAATTACTCCCGTGCTTTAGTTTTGATTTTGTTTATTGCGCTGGCGTGGCGCGCCTGGTTGTTGGCCGCAAACGCCGTGCCTTTCAATAGTGATGAAGCCGTAGTGGGGCTGATGGCGCGGCACATTCTGCAGGGCCGCTGGCCGATATTTTTTTATGGGCAAGCATATATGGGGAGTTTAGATGCCACGCTGGTAGCCGGCGTCTTTGCCGTGCTGGGCGAAAGCGTGGCGGCCATCCGTTTGGTTCAGGTGATCTTATACTTACTTTATATTGTTAGTGTGTGGGCGTTGGCGCGAGCCTGGTTTGTTGCTCCCCGCGTTGCGCCACTCGCCGCCGGCCTCGCCGCCCTGCCGCCGGTGCTTATTTCTACCTACACCACCGTCTCGCTGGGCGGTTATGTGGAAAGTATTTTTCTCGGCAACTTGATTCTTTTGTTCGGTTGGCGCTTGATTTTTGGCGGCCAGCAACATCATCGCCCCCTTTGGTTGGGGCTGGGTTTGGTTGGCGGCTTGGCTTTTTGGACATTAGGGGTGGCGGTGATCTACCTTCTGCCGGTGGCCTTTTGGGGTTTATGGCGTTGGCGGCTGAGGTTGTGGCGTGAATATGGCCTGGCGTTGGTGATGTTTTTCATCGCCAGTAGCCCGTGGTGGCTCTCAAATCTGTGGCAGGAAAATGCGGCGCTCCTCACGCTTTTGGGCTGGGCTGAGGGTGGCGCGGGAGAGACCATCACCATTGGGCCGCTGGAACGTGCGCTGGGCTTAGTTGGGCTGGGCTTGCCAGTGCTCTTCGGCTTACGGCCTCCGTGGAGCGCAGAATATTTTTCCTGGCCGATTGTGGCGGGTGGGCTAACGGTATTTTGCGGCGTTATTGCTTGGGGGTTGGTAAGTGTTCGGCGCGGTCAGGCGCTGATGGCCCCCGGCGCTGGAGCGTTATTAAGTGCCTTCTTTATCGTCTTCGTCGGTTTGTTTATTGGCACGCATTTTGGGCGCGATGCCACTGGCCGCTACTTTTTACCGCTGTTCGTTGTTATCATTTTGATGGTGGCCGCGTGGATTGATGCGCTTTGGCGCAGGCGGGCCGCTTTGGGCATAGGCGGGCTGGCGTTGGCGTTGGCCGTTAACGTCAGCGGAACTGTGCTGGCCGCTGAATCACCTGAAAAACTCACCACTCAGTTTGACCCGGTGACGCGCTGGGATAATGCCCATGACGCCGAGCTGATTGATTTTCTGCGGCGCAACAATTTAACGCGTGGTTACAGCAACTATTGGGTGGTCTTTCGCTTGGCTTTCCTCTCACACGAAGAGCTTCAGTACTCCGCCGCCTTGCCCTACAAACCAGACCGGTACACGCCCGCCGATAATCGTTATCCACCCTATCCGCAAGCGGTAGCCCTCAGCCCTCAGGTGGCTTACATCACCACTTTCAACCCCTCGCTTGATGAAGCTCTGCGCCGCAATTTTGCGGCCCTTCGGATTGCTTTTGATGAACAAGTGATTGGCCCATATCGTGTTTTCTTCAACCTTTCACGCCGCGTTGCGCCGGAAGAACTGCCTTTTCCGTTGTTGCCGCAGGTGACGCCCTGAAGCGTCTCTCGGTCTAAGGGCGCAAGGCGGCCAACCAACTAAGACCAACTGGCATGCGATTTTGGTTGAGGGTATTCTTGCCATTGGCCATTTGGGTCTGCATCCCGAGTTCGTTAGCAGGCATACAGCATGGGTTTTGATTGGTTTTTATTTTTCTACCCGGCCCTCCAAGCATTCATCAACGGTCAAAGCCCGTACAGCCTCACGGATTTTGTAACGCCCCCGTGGATGTTGCCCGTATTGGCTCCGTTGGCCTTTATGCCGCCGCTAGGGGGCGCGTTGTTGGTGGATGTGCTGGCGTTCACCGGTTTAGCCGCGCTTTGCCGCAAACACCAAATGTTCTGGGCCGTGCTTCCCTTAGCGTTGTGTTACCCCATGCTCATGTTGCTCTGGAACGCACAACTGGAAGGCTTTGTGTTGTGGGGTTTGGTGGTGGGGCCAACGCCCCTCGGCTTTTTTCTGCTGATGAGTAAACCGCAAGTAGCCGGGCTGGTGGGCCTGATTTGGATGCTAGAAGCCTGGCAAACGGGTAGCTGGCGGCGGGTGTTGTGGCTGGCTGGCCCAACAACCGGGCTAGCCGTTTTATTTGTTGGCCTATATCCAGAATGGCTGGGCGTAATTGGCCAAGCCGCGCAACGCACTTATACTGCCAATGGCTTTCCGTATTCCGTAGCGTTGGGTGTGGCAAGCCTGGTTTTTGCTGTGCGCCATAAACGAGAGGAATGGGCCGCGCTCGCTACCTTGCTCTTGGTGCCGTATGCCAACGTACAATCTTGGATGGCCGCCCTTACCTTGCTCACGGCTCGCTATCGGGTAGAAGGCACCAGTGCCGCGCTGGCCTCTTGGATTTTGGCCTTTTACCTTGAGCCTACGCGTTGGTAACCATGCCCCGCCTTACTCTGCCCCGCCTGGTTACGGTTCTCACCTTCATCGCCATCTTTGCCATGGCCGCCCGCGTTTCCCTAGATACGGATACCTGGTGGCATTTACGCACCGGCCAATGGATTGTGGAACATCAGGCTATCCCTCAAACGGACGTGTTTTCACACACGCGGGCTGGAGAAGTGTGGCGCATCCCCGGTTGGCTTGTGCAAGCGCCGCTGTTTTGGTTGTTTGATAATTGGGGATATGCCGGGCTGAATTTATTTACGGCGCTGGTTGTAACCTTGGCTTTTGCATTGGTCTATCCGCTTTGCGTGGGCCACCCGTTACTGCGCGCTTTTGTGCTTGTGCTGGCCGCTACCGTTTCCAGCGTGTATTGGTCTGCTCGGCCGCAGATTGTTTCCTTCTTATTGGCGGCGGCCTTTGCCTTTGTGTTATATCGCTGGCGCATGGCCAGAGTTCAATCCTCTAACTCTCTAATCTCTAATCCTATCAATCGTTGGCTTCTGCTTTTGCCATTGCTCATGGCTTTGTGGGCCAACGCCCACGGCGGCTTTGCCATTGGCTTCATCTTAATTGCACTCACGCTGGCGGGCGAAGGGTTGAAAATTTTTCTACGCGAGTTGGCGCAGGCTATGGACGATGGACGACAGACCATAAGCGATAACGGGCTGGCGATAATAGATCGGCGCAATCTGCTTCAGGCCATGCTTTACGCTTCACGCTTCGCGCTTCGCGCTCTCTTTCCTCTCCTCCTCACCGCCGCCCTCTGCGCCCTTGCCGTTATGCTCAACCCGGCTGGGCCGGAGATGTTGCTCTATCCTTTCAAGACAGTAGGGATTGGCGCACTGCGTGAGTTTATTCAAGAGTGGCAATCGCCCAACTTTCATAATTTATATGTGCAACCGTTTTTATGGCTGTTGTTCGCCACGTTTGTGGTGGTAGCTTTCTCTCGCCGCGCGCCAGACATGACCGACGTGATTTTAGTCTGCGGCACAGCTTACTTGGGTTTCTTAGCGGGCCGCAATGTGCCTTTACTGGCGTTGGTGGCGCCGCCCCTGCTCACACGGCACGCCGTTTATATTTGGGAAAACGCCCGCCGCCGCGAGACAGACTCCGCCGCCCGCCCGCCCTTTGCTGGCAATATCATCCTTAATTGGGTGTTGCTGGCGGCGCTGACGTTGGTGGCCGCGCTCAAGGTGTTCACCGTTTTGCCTGCCAGTCTGAACGAAAAGGAATTAAAGCGTATGGTGCCGATGGATGCGGCGGCGTACATTTTGCGCGAGCGCCCTGCTGGGCGGCTGTTTAATAGCTATAACTACGGCGCTTACCTGATGTGGGCGCTTTATCCAGATTATCCGGTATACACCGATGGCCGCACAGATTTATACGATGACGCCTTTCTGCGTGAGTATTTGAATGTTGCATTGGGGCGGCCCGGTTGGGAAGAAGTATTTGAAAAATACGGCATCAATCTGGTTGTGGTAGAAGCGGACTCTTTGCTGGGTGACCGTTTACAAGAGAGCGAAACGTGGCGCAAAGTTTATGGCGATGATTTAGCGGCGGTGTATACGCGAAGTGAGGGCGGGCCATGATGGGCCGTGTACGCTGGGGTTATTTGGCCCGCGAGGCGGCGTTGATTTTGTTGTGGGCTTATGTGTTGTTGGTGGCGGGCGGCGTCACGGGCTTGGTCAACTTTCGCTTGCAGGTTTTTTCTGCTGGGCTAATGGCGGCTACAGTGGGAGGGTGGGTGGCCTGGCGTTGGTGGCGCAAACAGCCCGCGCCCCGCACCGGCCTAGAAGTTGGCCTGGCCGTATTCCTGATGGGGCTGTTGGTTGCTACGGCAGTTTCCCAAGATTTGCGCCGTAGCTTGCCGCTTGTCATGCAGGCCATCGGTTACATTCTGATTTTTTATTGTGGGTTTGATTTGACGCGCACAGGTTGGTCTGCCGAATTGACGGAAAAGAGTTTGTTGATTGGAGGGGGAATTCTGGTTGGGTTGGGCCTACTGGATATTTTCCAAACTTGGCTGACGTGGCTGGATGCCACCCTCGGCTTGCCATACGCGCCGGATTTCCGCTACCGCACTTACGCTGTAGTGGGTGACCCCAATTTATTGGCCGCTACGCTCAATGTGATGATGCCGCTTGCGGTTGCGCGGTTAGGGGCGGCCCGTAACCGTTTGCCAAAGGTTCTTCTAAGTTTGTGGCTGGCGGGGGCGTTGGTTGTGGAAGCGTTCACTGGCTCGCGCGGCGGCTTTTTTGGCTTAAGCGCTGGGTTAGGGGCGTTGGGCGTTCTGTGGGTGCTTGTGGTCTCACGCGCGGCGCAGGCTCAAGTTCAAAAATGGTGGCGGCAACGCTGGCCGGCGTTAGGGTTAAGCGTTTTGCTGATGGCCGGCTTTGGTTTCTTAACCTTGCGCATCCTCAACTTGCAGGGGAGCGCAATGCAACCCGGCGCTCTCGAGTCGCGGCAAGGGCTGTGGCAAATCGCCAACGCGGCTTTTTCGCAATCACCGTTGACGGGCAAGGGGCCGGGCACCTTTCCCACCGAATACGCCCGCGCCACTTCCATCCCACCGGCTTGGCCGTTTTTGCACGCGCATAGCGTGGTTTTCAACACCTTAGCGGAAGCGGGCATCATAGGGTTAGCCGCCATGATGTTTGCGGGCGGCGTTATTGGCTTTAGCCTATGGCGGGCGCGGCTGAAAGATAGCGGGCCAAAACGCGCCCGCTGGGCAGGTGTGGCGGCGGCCTGGTTAGGGTTTGCCGTGCACTCACAAGTGGATGACCATACCCGGTATTTAGCTGTGGCGCTCCCCCTCATCATTATGCTGGCCGTGACGTTGGCGGAGGATACGGAGTACGAACAACGGCCTACGTTCTCAACTCATTGGTTTTTATGGCCATTGGCGTTGATAGGCGTGTTTAGCGTTTACTCACTGCGCGCCTACTTTTTCTCAGAGCAGGCAGTGGAAGCTTCTCTCCGCGATGATTGGGCCGCCGCCGCCCGCGCCGCTGATGAAGCCCTGACGGCTGACCCTCTGCTGGCGCACTACGCCTATCAGGCGGGTTTGGCGTATGCGCACTTGGCCGCTCAGGGTGATGAAACGGCAATTCACACCGCCATCACGCGTTTTGAGACGGCCATTCATCGCGATCCAGCCTATTCACTCAGCTACGCTCATTTAGCCGCCTTGCAATGGCAAGCGGGCCAACAGACGAATGCCTTGGAAAACATGCGCCGCGCGGTCCAACTGGCGCCTCTCGCCGCCGATTTTCAAATTAACTTGGGCCTGTACGCCGAAGCTACCGGCAATACTGAAGAAGCGCAGGCCGCTTATACCGCCGCACTCGCTTATAAACCACAACTTGCCAGCGCCTACTTTTTTACCGAAACGTCTTTGCGGCAAGCCATCATTCCTCCGCCTGCTACCATGCCACCGCGCACCGAAGCTGAATGGATAGCGATTTGGCAAGGAAACCGTGAACAACCTGAAATTTATATGGGCTTAGCCGAGGCCGCGCGGGCGCGTGGTGATTTGGAATTGGCGCGGCGTTATTTGGGCGCAGCGTTGTGGGTGCAATCTCTGGCTGACCGCACCACCGCCACACTCATGTTAGCAGATGTGTTGCGGGAGCAGGGTAAAACCGAAGAAGCCATTGCAATTTATCAGGCTGTGCTGAACGCGCACCTCCGGTATAGCTCACTTGGCCCGGGCACAGCCGGACAAAACCAGTATGCGGCTTTTGTGTTTCAGCGCCGCGCCTTTGCCGAAGATATGGCCCCACAATTGCTCCGCTTGGATTTCACGGCGGAACTGGCGCGGCGGTTGTGGCCCTTAGTGCAACTCTATGAACAAACAGGCCAACTAGATCTGGCGGCAGAAGTTTCAGCTCATTTAGTGGCCGCTGATCCCAGTTTAGGCGTTGAACGATGAAATGGCGCGAATTTCTGCCCCCGTTCGGCGTGATGGCGGCGCTGGCGGTTGGGCTGGCCGTTTACTACATCTATCATAAACCGCTCAGTTTGGAGCAGGCCGCTCAACTGTTGGGCGTGTTCACCGATTTAGGTGTAGCGGTGTGGCTGACCGCTCTTGCTGGCGGCCTAGGTTTACGTTTCCTTTCCCAATACCCATTCTCTATTAATTCAACGGGCCTTTCGGCTACGCTAGGTTTTGGCGGGCTAGGTTTGGGGACTTTGTTTCTTGGCTTATTTGGCCTCATCAATGTGTGGCTGATTGCGGGGCTTTTGCTGGCGCTTACGGTGTGGCTGTGGCGAGAGATATGGCATTGGACGCGGGCGGCGGGGTTAGGCTTGGTTCAGCTCAGGCAGGGTGGGGCGTTCAATCAATTCTGCGCCGGGCTGGTGTGGCTGGTATTGGCGCTTGGCCTCGCGCAGGCCCTTGCGCCGCCTTTGCGTTGGGATGCGCTCACTTATCACCTCACCTTGCCCAAATGGTACGCTGAATTGGGCCATTTGCGCGTAGATGCGAATTACATTTTTACCGGTATGCCGCAGATGAACGAAATGTTGTTCACGTTGGCTTTCATTCTGCGGAATGAGCAAGCCGCGCAAACATTGGGCTGGTGTTTTGGCGCCGTGCTGGCGTTGGCGTTAGCCCAATTCACGGCTGAAGCGCTTAAGTCAGAGCATCCGGCCCTCGCACCCGCCATTTTGTTTTCCTCGTTTACCATCGCTGTTTCTCTCGCGTGGGCCTACGCTGAGCTATGGATGATGCTATGTACGGTGGCGTTGTTATCCAGCTTGCGCGAATGGATGCACACCCAAAGTTGGCGTTGGGTGGCCATAGCAGGCGCATGCGCCGGTTTAGCAATGGGCGGAAAATACACCGGCGTCATTGTGCCGCTCGGCGCGGTGGGTTTTTTCCTCGCTCTTCCGTCTTTTCCTTTTCTATCTCGGCTCAAAGCTTTTATTGTTTTCGGCCTAACAACGCTCATCACTTTTTCCCCGTGGCTTATCAAAAATGCGCTGTTTACGGGCAATCCGTTTTATCCTTTAGTTTTTCCCACGGAAACGATGGAAGCCGCGCGGCTGTGGTTTTATAACCGGCCAGACCGCCTCACCCGCGATGTGTTGGCGGCGCTCACCATTTTTCCGCGCGCGGTGTTTTTGGGGGCGCAAAGCCAAAATGAATATGATGCCACGCTTGGCCCACTCTGGGCTTTGTGGCCGTTGTGGTTGGCGGTTGGCTGGCAAAGTCTTACCGTTGAAGCGCGGGGCAGGCTTGGGCCGCTGATTGCATTTTGCGGCGCGGCGTATGCTGGCTGGGTGGCCCTCATGTTTGTTTCACAGTACGCCATTCAAGCGCGGCTGTTTTTTGCGCTGTTTCCCGCCTTGGCGGTGTTGGCCGTGGCAGGGCAGGCGGCTCTGCAAAATTTAGATACGGCCCAATTACGCATTTCATTTATTGCCCGGGCGGCGCTAAGTGGAGTGTTAGTGATAAGCGCGTTAGAAATCACGTTAGCCGCTCTGCGGCTTAATCCGCTTCCTTATTTGTTCGGCGGGCAGAGCGCCAGCGCTTATCGCGAGCAACATTTAGGCGGCTATGAAGTGGTGATGCAGGATATTAATGCTTTACCTGATCATGCGCGGGTGAAATTTTTGTGGGAAACGTGGGCCTTGGGCTGTAAGAATTATGCCCGTTGTGAGCCAGATATGATTATTGACGGCTGGTTTATCACGCGTCACCGCTTTGGCTCTGCCCGTAACATTTTAGCCGAGTGGCGCGGGCAAGGGATTACGCATGTGTTAGTTTTTGAAACGGGCCGGGACTTTGTGTTAGCTGACCGCGATTTTAATGTGTACACCACTGAAGACTGGCAAGCGTTGGATGAGTTGCGCGCCCAACTTACGCTGGTGAAGGAATATGGCGCTGTGTACCGTTTATATGTGATGCCCTAATTCGCGCCGCATGATTCCAAATCGCTTCATGTTCTTTCGTAAACTCTGGCCGCTTTTCTTACTTGCGTTGGTGGTTAACGCCCTCGCCGCCTACCTCAGCGCCTTGCCCAACAGCACAGACGCTTATTATTACTTTGGCGGCGCACTGCAACTGGCGCGCGGGCAGGGTTTTACCGAGCCGTACGTGTGGAACTACTTCGCACCCGTCACCAGCCTGCCGGCGCCTAGCCATTTATATTGGATGCCGCTGACTTCCATGGCGGCCGCGCCGTTTATAGTGCTGGCAGAATGGCTGGCTGGGCCGGGCTTGCCTAACACTACGCTTTTCCGCGCCGCGCAAATCCCTATGGTGTGGGCGGCTTCTTTACTACCACCGCTCACTTATACCCTCGCAGAATCGATTGGCTTGGGCCGCCGCCAATCCCTCTCCGCCGCTTGGCTCACACTCTTTAGCGCCTTTTATTTGCTGTTCTGGACGAACACGGACTCTTTTGCTTGGTTTGCGGTTTGCGTGGTGGGCGCATTCTTGGCCTATGCGCGTGAGAAATGGTTTTTAGCCGGTGTGTTGGCCGGCCTTGCCCACCTTGCCCGCGCCGATGGCGTTTTGGTGCTGGCCTGCCTGTTGGTTTTTCATTTATTGATTCAGCGCCGCAACTTTCCGTCTCCCGCCTTCCGGCTGGTAATTGGCTATGCCCTCATCATGCTTCCGTGGTTTGTGCGCAACGGGCTTGCCATCGGCGCGCCGCTGGCCCCCAACGGCGCCCGCACACTCTGGCTCACGGAATACAACGATTTGTTTGTTCTCAACCCGGCCACACTCACGCTAGAACGTTATTTAGCCAGCCACTGGTGGGCGGGCAAGTGGGAGGCCTTGGTCACCAACTTTCAGCGTTTGGTGGTTGAACAAGCCAACATTTTTGCTTTCCCGTTTGCGGTGGTAGGGTGGTGGAAATTGCGCGCACAGAAATTAATGCAACTGGCCGCGCTGTACGCCGCTGTGCTGTTCGCGGCCATGACGTTCGCCTTCACCTTTCCCGGCCCACGCGGTGGCTACTTTCACTCGGGCGCGGCGTTGGCGCCGTTTATGGCGCTCTCTGCAGTGGTGGGTTTGGAGGCTTGTGTGGATTGGGCTGCGCGTTACCTCAAACACTGGCAACCGGAGCGTTCCAAACCGATTTTTGTAACGTTGTTAATTCTGGGCGCCGTCACGCTCTCTGCTTTGCGATTGGCCAGCGCGGCGGCCGCGCCCCGCACCACGCCTTATACTGAAATTGGAGTGTGGCTTCAACAGCAAGCCTTGCCCGCCGAAATTGTGATGGTGAATGACCCGCCCCGTTTTTATTTTGAAACTGGGTATTCGGCCATTGTGGTGCCGGCTGGCCCGCCCGTTGATGTTTTGCAAGCCATGGATACCTTTGGCGCGCGCTGGCTCGTTTTAGATGCCAACATCGCGCCTGAACTTGACCCGCTGTACAACGCTCCACAGGCGGCCAGTGGCTTGGCCTGGCGGGCTACCTTTCAGCAAAATCAGTCGCCCATATATGTGTTTGAACGCCTACCGTGAAATCCCTTACTTCTCAAATCTCTAATTCTCTGTTGATTGGGCTGAGCGTTAGTTTAGCCGCGCTTTCCATTTTCACTTACCTCGGCTTTAGCTCGGCGGGTGGCTACCTCGGTTTTCCGTTGGATGATGCTTGGATACATCAGACCTACGCCCGCAACTTAGGCCAGCGTGGTGAATTTGCCTTTATGCCGGGCGTGCCCTCCGCCGGCTCCACTTCGCCGTTATGGTCTTACTTCCTCTCAGTGGGCTACGTTTTGCGTCTAGAGCCGCGCTTGTGGACGTACTTCCTGGGCGCGCTGGCGTTGGCCCTCAACGCATACTTGGCTGGAAAGTTGGCGCAGAGCTTGTGGCCGGAGTTCAAAACCGGCGTTATTGCCTTAGTGGCCGCCGCTGTGGCGTTAGAGTGGCATTTATCTTGGGCCGCCGCTTCTGGCATGGAAACCGCGTTATTTGCGGCTTGTGCGCTGGCGGTTTTTACTCTGCCGCCTACGCGCCCCGTTCTGCTTGGCTTGCTGGTGGGCGCCTCCATGCTCCTCCGGCCCGATGGGCTGACGTTGCTTCCATTCGCCTTGGCGCGTGTTTTGCCCGCCCCTCCTTTTTTTCCTGTTCTGAGTTCGCCCAACAATGAAAAAAATGCTTGGTTAAGAGTTTTACTTGGCTTTCTCATGTTCTTTATCCCCTATCTTGGCTTTAATTATTGGCTGGCGGGCGCCATTTGGCCCAACACCTTTTACGCCAAGCAAGCAGAATACGCCATTTTGCGTCAGTTCCCGCTTTGGCAAAACGCTTGGAACGTGCTTCAGCAACCGTTGCTTGGCGCGCAGGCTTTACTTCTACCGGGCTGGCTGGCCCTCGTGTGGCGCGCGGCCCGTGAGCGCCGCTGGGCGCACCTTGTGCCTCTGCTGTGGGTGGGCGCTTATCTGGCCGCGTACATTTTGCGTTTGCCCGTTACCTACCAATATGGAAGATATGTGATGCCCGTGATACCGATTTTGGTGACGCTAGGGGTGGGGGGCCTGGCGGGGCTTGTGCGCCCAGCGGCGGAAAAATTTCTGACGCGCATTTTTAGCCGGGTATGGTTACTGGCGGTGGTTATCCTGTGGTTGGGCTTTTGGGGCTATGGGGCCCTTCTGTACTTACGCGATGTACGCATTATTGAGACTGAGATGGTGGCAACAGCCAAGTGGGTGGCGGCTAACACACCGCCGGGGGCCGTCATCGCCGCGCATGATATCGGCGCTCTGGGCTACTTTGGTGAACGCCGTTTGCTAGATCTGGCCGGCCTCATCTCGCCGGAAGTGATTCCATTTATTCGAGATGAGGCGCGGCTGACGGAGTGGCTGACGACCTCCGGCGCCCAGTACCTCGTCACTTTTCCAGATTGGTATGAGCATCTCGCCGACGGACGGGAAAAATTGTTCGGTACTACTGCGCCGTACAGCCCGGCGGCGGGTGGTACTAACATGGCCGTTTACCGTTGGCCTTAGTAAGCGTCGGGATTGCAAGGCCGCTTTTGTTTGCGCCTGAATCGGCTCTCTGCTATACTCCCTCGCAATTCGGTTTGAATAGAAGGTTCAGGTCAACCGATGGATAAAATCAAGCTTTTAATCGTTGATGATCACCCTTTATTCCGTCAAGGTCTGCGCAATGTATTGAGTGAGCAGGCCGATTTACAGGTGGTGGGTGAGGCGGGTACCGGCCAAGAAGCCATAGATTTGGCGCGCAAATTGCATCCAGATGTGATCATGCTGGATATCAATTTGCCAGAAATGAATGGCTTACAGGTTTTGCGGCAATTCCGCACTGAACATATTGATTCAGCCGTTATTATGCTCACGGCCTATCATGACCTTGAACAGGAACTTCACGCCTTCCGCGCCGGAAGCGCCGCCTACTGCCCGAAAGATGTAACGCCCAAACACCTCATCCAAGTGGTGCGTTGGGTGAAACAAGGGCATTACGTGGTGGAAGGCCGCGTTTATGATGAAGAAGGCCTGAAAGTGTGGTTGGAAGAAGGCGTTGAGAAGGCCGGTCGGCCCTATCTCAATGATGTGCGTGAGGCGTTTTCGCCCCTTTCACCGCGCGAAATGGAGATTTTAGAGTGTGTGACGCGCGGCATGAGCAATAAAGAAATTGCGTATTCGTTGGGCATCAGCCATCAAACCGTGAAGAACCACATGACGGCCATTTTGCAGAAGCTGGATGTGGAAGACCGCACACAGGCCGCTGTGTATGCCCTACGGCATGGTTGGGTGCGCTTGGATGAGTCCGCCACCGGCGCAAACAAATCGTAACCCGCTTACGGATTATGGACTTTCAACCTCAGTCTGAACTCGAAGTCCTCGTTGAAGAAATTCGCGCCGAGTTGGAAAGCGCTCAACGCGAATTGCGCGATATTAAGCTCACCATCACCCAAAGCCGGACTGAGTTGGATAAACTGACGCAACGCAACGCCCAGATAGCGGGCCAGATGCGCCAGATGCAGGCCAACTTGGAAAACATGGCCCGTACGGATATTAAGCAAGCGTATGAGGCCGCGCAAGATGCCCAACAGCGACTGTTTGCGATGCGTGGACAAGTGGAGCGTTTACAAGCCGATCAGGCCAATTTAGAGCGGATGACGACGCTCCTGCAAAGAACCCTAACCGCTATTGAGCCATTGGCGGCCTCCGGCCAAAAAGTTGCCAAACCCTCAGCGGGCGAGAACAAACCGATGATTGCCCGTATTGTGGAAGCGCAAGAGACCGAACGCCAGAAGCTCTCCCGTCAAATTCATGATGGCCCGGCGCAAGCCCTCTCCAACTTTGTGCTTCAATCTGAGATTGCCAACCGCCTGTTTGAGAAGGATACCAATTTGGCGCGGGCCGAGTTGGGCAACCTAAAAACGGCGGCTTCCAGCACGCTCCAAAAAATCCGCGACTTTATTTTTGATTTGCGCCCGATGATGTTGGATGACTTGGGTTTAGCGCCGACTGTCAAGCGCTATGTAGATGCGTTCAAGGATAAAACTGGCTTACCGGCCACCCTTACGGTGACGGGGCAAGAGCGGCGCATTGAATCGGTGCGCGAGGTGATGATTTTCCGCGGCCTGCAGGAGTTGCTGGGCAATGTGCGCGACCATGCGCAAGCCACCGAAGTGCGCATCTCTTTAGATACGGACGATACTCGGGTTCGGGCGGTGGTGGAAGATAACGGCAAAGGCTTTGACCCGGAAGTGGTGTTTGATGGTAAGCAGAAAACAATAGGCTTATCCGCGTTGAAAGAGAAAATTGAACTCTTGGGGGGCGTGGTAGAGATTGATAGCCAACCCGGCTCCGGCACGCGTGTGGTGATGGATGTGCCGGTGGGTGAGCCAGTCTAAATTCACAGATTTGATCAGCCTGCATATATTTTGAGAGTAGGTTGATTAGGAGGCATTTTGTATGCAACAACGACGCTTGCTCATGTTGTTAGGATTAGTTTTGCTGATCCTAACATTACTGGCAGTTGTGGCGGTTTGGTTCTTAAGCGGTGGCTTGGGGGGGAGCACGCCACCCCCGGATGCAACAGCTGACCCGAATGTGGTGGTTGCCACACCGGTGCAAATTGATACGGAAGAGATTGTGGCCGCCGCCGTAAACATTGAGCGCGGGCAAGAAATTACGGCTGAGATGTTGCGGACGATTACTTGGCCCAAAGCCAACCGGCCAGAGGCGGCGGTGAATGATATTGCCCGGTTGGTAGGTCAGCGCGCCCGGTACACCATTCTGAGCGGGCAACCCATCTTCACCAACATGGTGGTGGAAAGCTTGGATCAACTGCCGCCCTTCGGCTCGGACGCCGCAGTGCGCATCAACAAAGGCTTCGTGGCGATTTCGCTTCCCTACGATATGCGCAACGGCGTGGCGCAAGGCATTGAAGATGGCGACGCGGTGAATGTCATCGTATCTTGGGCGTTGTTGGATATCGATGAAGATTTCCAGAGCGTCTTGCCAAACCTATCGGCGGCGGTGGTTCCCCCGAACACGCCGCTCACCTTCCAGCAAACCGCCGATGGCCAAAGTGGGCAAAGTGTGAACACCACCAATTCACTTTCAACGGTGATTTTGGGCACCGGCCCGGAAACCAGCGCCATAGGCCGAGAAGAGGCGCCCGTGCTCAATCAACCTGTATATGTGGTGCCGCAAGAGCCTCAGCGCGCGCGCCTTGTTTCTCAGAGCATCATCCAAAATGCCTTGGTCTTACGAGTAGGCCAATTCAAGGAAGAAATCTCGGCTACGCCTGTGCCCACTGCGGGCGCGCCGGTGGAAGCGCCGCCCGGCAGTACGCCCACCCCGCCGCCGCCGCCCACGCCTACACCTTTGCCGCCAGACATCATTACCATCATTGTCTCGCCGCAAGAAGCGTTGGTGATTGACTGGGTAAATCGCATGAAACAACGCTATCCGGATGCAGTGAACATCACACTGGTGCTTCGCGCGGCGGGTGATACCACCACCGTGGAAACGCAAAGCGTAACCCTGCAATACATGTTTGAGCAATACAACATTTCTCTGCCGTCCAAGCTTACTTATGGATTGGATACTAAGCCGCTTCCAACTGCTACGCCGCGCTTGGTTACACCTTAAGTTGCGCGCCGCGCGCCCGTAAACCGCTTGTTAGACCTGTCCAACTCCCAAAAAGTTGGGCAGGTCTTCTGCACTTCTAAAACCAGACTAAGAAGGACACTCTTGGCATGGCTGGTGATCATAAAATCAAAGTTCTAATTGTGGATGACATCGCCGAAACGCGTGAGAACATCCGTAAGTTATTGCAGTTTGAGCCGGATATTGATGTGGTGGCGATGGCCCGCACGGGCCGTGAGGCCTTGCAGTTGGCTAAAGAAACCAAGCCCAACGTCATCCTTATGGACATTAATATGCCAGACATGGATGGCATTCAGGCTACGCGGCTGATTGTGCGCGATTTGCCCTCGGCCCAGATCGTCATGGTCTCAGTTCAGCAGGATACGGATTATCTGCGGCAGGCCATGTTGGCGGGTGCGCGTGACTTTCTTTCCAAACCGCCCTCCGCCGATGAATTGATTAACACCATCCGCCGCTTAGGCGAAATTAGCCGCGATAACGAACGCAAACAGGCGGCGGTGGCCGTGGAGGCGGTTTCCACCACGGGCGGCAAGCGCACCGGCGTGGATGGCAAAATCATTACCGTATTCAGCCCCAAAGGCGGCGCGGGTTGCACTACTTTAGCTACCAACCTGGCCATTGCTCTGCAGAATGAAAATACCAAGGTGGTGTTGGTGGATGCCAACATCCAATTTGGGAGCATTAACGTCTTTCTGAGCCTTAAGAGCAAATACAGTCTGGTGAACATCGGCTCACAGGCCGAAGATTTGGATGAGAATTTTGTGCAGAGCATGCTGACCGCGCACGCCTCGGGCATTAAGGTGCTATTAGGCCCACCCACGCCGGAGGAAGCGGAACTGGTGGTGGGGGCGCAACTCCGCAAATTGTTAGAAGAGTTGCGGCGGCAGTTTAATTTCGTGATTGTGGACTTGGCCTCCGTTTTGCGTGAACAAGAGCTGACGGCGCTGGAAGTGGCCGACCGGGTAGTGCTGATTGCCACACCAGAAATCCCCTCGTTGGCCAATACCAAGAAGTTTTTTGATTTGAGCGAAAAGCTAGAATATCCTAAGGAAAAGGTGTTATTGATTCTCAACCGGATGGATAAACGCTGGGGCATCACGCCGCAAAGCATTGAAGATTCGCTCAAACACCCGATTAAGGCGCAAATCCCATTTGACGATAAAACAGTGGTGACTTCCATCAATAACGGACAGCCCTTTATCAGTACAGCGCGCAACTCGCCGCTTGCGCAAGGCGTTCTGGATTTAGCGCAAAAGCTCCGAGATGAATTTGCGCCTAAAGAAACCCAGCAGGAAAAGAAAGCCCCAACAAAACCACGCTCTTTATTTGACCGCCGGTAGGTATATAATCAAGCTGGAACTCAGGTCGGCTAAAGGAAGGTAAATTATGTCGCTTCTAAAACGCATTGAAAATCGCTCCGGCCAAACCGGTGGTCCTTCTGGGCCGGGTAACACTGCCGCTCAATCTCCCTCTCAAGGTGGTGGTGACAATCAACTCTCCAAACTGGCTGTCTTGCGTGAGCGAACGCCCAGCGGCAACAACCCTGCTGGAAGCCTGAACGCCGGTCTGCTTGACCTGAAGCAACGCGTTCAGAACAAGCTGTTATCGGAAATGGACCCGAACATGGACGTTTCCCAAACAGCTGAAGTGCGCAAGACGATTGAAGACCTGTATGAAAATATCCTCAATGAAGAAAACATCGTGCTTTCTCGCACGGAAAAGAAGCGCCTGTTTGATCAGATTGTTTCCGAGATTTTAGGGCTTGGCCCGCTGGAATCCTTACTCTCGGATGAAACCATTACGGAAGTGATGGTGAATGGCCCTAAGAACATCTTTGTGGAGCGGCGCGGCAAAATTGAGCGCGCGCCCATTACGTTTGAAAGCAACGAACATGTGATGCGGATTATTGACCGCATCATGTCGCCGCTTGGCCGCCGCATTGACGAATCGCACCCGTACGAAGATGCGCGTTTGGCGGACGGCTCCCGTGTGAATGCCATTGTGCCGCCTATTGCGTTGTGCGGCCCTACACTGACCATCCGTAAATTTTTCAAGAAACCGCTAACGATCGAAAAACTGATTGAATACGGCTCGGTGACGGCGGAGGCCGTAGAATTTTTGCGCGCCTGCGTGATTGCGGCGGGCAATGTGGTGGTGGCCGGCGGCACCGGTTCTGGCAAAACCACATTTCTGAACATCATCTCTAGCTTTATCCCTTCGGATGAGCGCATCATCACCATTGAAAACGCCGCCGAACTGCAACTTCGGCAAGAACACGTCGTAGGCTTAGAGTCGCGCCCGCCGAATATCGAAGGCCGGGGCGAAGTGACCATCCGCGATTTGGTGGTGAACTCCTTACGTATGCGGCCAGACCGCATCGTGGTGGGCGAAATCCGGGATGGCGCCGCGCTGGACATGTTGCAAGCCATGAACACTGGCCACGAAGGTTCCATGACGACTTGCCACGCCAACAGCGCCCGCGATACTTTGGCCCGGCTGGAAACCATGTGCCTGATGGCCGGCATGGATTTGCCCGTACGCGCCATCCGTGAGCAAATCTCGTCGGCCATTAACATCATCGTACACTTAGGCCGTTTGTCGGATGGGTCGCGGCGCGTTCTGCAAATCGCGGAAGTGCAGGGCATGGAAGGCGATGTCGTCACCATGTCAGATATTTTCATCTTTGAGCAAACCGGTTTTGAGAAGAATAAAGTTATTGGCCGGTTGCGGCCGACCGGCCTGCGCCCGCGTATGATGGATCGCATTGAAGAAGCCGGCGTCCATCTGCCGCCCACGGTTTTTGGCGTGGGTGAGCGCATGCGCTACTAAATCTGCAAACAGGAGCCACTGGCATGAATCCCCTCATCATTGGCGGCGCGGTTGTGTTGATTTTGGTTTGGGTTGGTTTTATTGCCTTCGCCGCCGTCTCTTTTCGTCGCCAGTCTACGGTAGAAGAACGGTTGGGTGAATTTACACGGGGCGAAGTGGTCGCCGCGCCGAAAGAAACCCAACCCCGGCAAGGCGGTTTTATTGTTGAGGGCCTCAACCGGGCCGTTCGCGGTCGGGGTTTTGCCGAACGCATCTCCCGAAGCTTGGCGCGAGCTGACTTAAAAATTACAGTTGGTGAATACCTTGCCTTACATCCCATCCTCTTTATTGGTGTGGGCGCAGTAGCGGCCTTTTTACGGCAAGATTTGCTGGCCGGCCTGATTGCGGGTGGCTTAAGCCTGTTTGCACCCAATGCCTATGTAAGCTGGCAACAAGGTCAACGCCTTGTGAAGTTTGACTCGCAACTGGCCGATATGCTCAACTTAGTAGTTAATGGCCTACGCGCCGGCTATAGCGTCAATCAGGCGCTTGAGTCCGTAAGCCGGGAAATGCCGCCTCCGATCTCCGTTGAATTCAAACGGGTGGTGCAGGAGATGCAACTCGGCGTAACCCCGGATACGGCCCTCTCTAACCTCACCCGCCGTATTCCCAGCCAGGACTTGGACTTTGTGGTGACGGCCATGAATGTTCAACGTGAAGTGGGCGGCAACCTTTCGGAAATCTTGGACACCATCAGCCACACCATCCGGGAACGGGTGCGTATCAAGGGCGAAATTCAAACCCTGACCGCGCAAGGTATGGCTACCGGCTATGTAATTTCCGGCTTGCCGATTGCGTTAGGTTTGTTCCTCTACTTCATCAACCCCAAGTACATGGGCCAGTTCTTTATGAATGATAAGTTCTGGCTGTGTGGTTACGGCGCTGTCTGTCTCATCATTGTGCTAATTGTGGTAGGCTTCAGTATCGTGATGAAGATCGTTGATATCGAAGTCTAAGCCCACAGGAGTTTTACAATGCAGTGGATTATCATTGCTATTGGCGCTGTCCTAATTATCGCTATTGCGGTGGTGCTGGTTGCGCGCCGAACGCAACAGAGTGGCGACCCGCTTCAAGCCCGCTTAGCCGAATATTCTACGCGCGAAAAGCCGATGACGCTCGAAGAAATCGAGATGTCACAACCGTTCACCGAGCGCATCATCCGGCCTATTTTGCAAAAGCTCGGCGAATTTGCCGTCAAGTTCACGCCTGAGTCCTCGCTTCGCTCCATCCAGCATCAATTAGATTTGGCGGGCAATCCACGAGGTTTAGACCGCAATACATTTTACGCCGCCCGCATCATTGCCGCTGTGGGCGGGGCTGGTTTATTTATTATCCTCGGCTTTGTCAACGCCGATAAAACTTCTTGGTTCTCGTTTGACTCCGGCGTGCCCAAGGTGTTGGCTACCGCCGCAGGGGCTGGCGCGCTCGGCTTCTACATCCCCACCATGCTTCTGCAAAGCCGCATTCGCCGCCGCCAAGAGGCGGTGATTAAGGCCATGCCAGATGCGCTGGATTTGTTGACAGTGTGCGTGGAGGCCGGTTTGGGCTTTGATCAGGCGCTTCAGCGGGTAAGCGAAAAGTGGGACAACGTGCTTTCGGAAGCCTTTCAACGGTGTGTGCAGGAAATTCGGTTCGGCAAAACGCGGCGCGAGGCCTTGCGTGATATGGCCGACCGGATTGAAGTGCCGGACTTAACCAGCTTTGCCGCCGCCATTATTCAGGCTGACCAATTGGGCGTAAGTATGGCCCGGGTGCTCCGGATTCAATCGGAGCAAATGCGTATTCGCCGCCGTCAACGCGCAGAAAAGAAAGCGCACGAAGCACCAATCAAGATGCTCATTCCCATGGCCTTCTTGATTTTCCCGTCCATCTACATTGTGTTGCTTGGCCCAGCCGCTTTGCAGGTAGCGCGGCAATTCTTCGGCGACCCGGCCCCCTAACAACATAGGTTGGTGGGTGGCGTCGTCACCGGTTAAGTGGGAATATCAAGCCCGCCGAGTATGGTGGGCGATGGTGGATTTGATTTTTCCGCCGCGGTGCGCTGGTTGCCGTAGCCCCAGCCAGCGGTTTTGTGCGGCATGCCAAGCCTCGATTGAATTGATTGAGGAGCCTATTTGTGAACGGTGTGGCTACCCCAAACCTCACGGCGGCGATTGCCAACAATGCCGCAACCATCCCTATGATGCTCTGGATGAAATACGCTCCGTTGCCTTTTTTGATGGCACCCTGCAAAACGCCTTACACCAACTTAAATATCGGCGTGACGTAGCGCTGGCAGATACTTTGGCGCAACTGATGAAAAAGCATTTTATGGCGCTTGCAATAGAAGCAACGGCTCTAGTGCCGGTGCCGCTTTCGGCGCGCCGCCTGCGTGAACGGGGATACAACCAAGCCGCGTTATTGGCGCGCGGCCTGGCCGATCTCACCGGCGCACCCTATCAACCGCACCTACTTCGTCGCACACGGCACACCGTTTCACAAGTCGGCCTCACCGCCTCCGAGCGACGCGATAATGTGCAGGGAGCCTTTGAGGCCTCGCGCCAAGCGGCGCAACGACATGTTCTACTCATTGATGATGTGTGTACTACCGGCTCGACGTTGGAGGCGTGCGCCCAAGCGCTCAAGCGGGCAGGGGCCAAAAGCGTGAAGGCGTTGACTCTGGGCCGCGCACGCTAAAATTATTTGCAACTTTTTCCTCACAGGAGGCTTGTATGACCGTCACTGTAACTATTCATGGCCGTGATTTGGAAGTGAAATCTCGTTTGCAAGAATATGTAGAAAAAAAGGTAAGTAAGCTTGACCGCTATTTGACTGCCATTCAGGAAGCGCGCATGGACTTAACCGAACTGAAAAATGCCCGTTCGTCGGCAGACCGCTATGTGGCCCAGCTTACCATTCCGGTGAAGGGCGCGGTCTTACGCGCCGAAGAACGCCACAGCGATTTATTTGCCGCGGTAGATGCAGTGCTGGATAAAATGAATCGGCAGATTGAACGTTATAAAGGCAAACACCGGCGCGGGCGGGGGGATGGGGCTACAGTGGCGGAAGTGGCGCCCGACCCCGAAGAAGTGGCTATCGAAGCCGAAGCAGAGGAAACACCACTTCAAATTGTGCGCCGCAAGCGCTTTGCCTTGCCGCCGATGTCTGAGATTGAAGCCATTGAACAGATGCACCTCGTGGCGCACGATAACTTCTTTGTGTTTTATAACGTGGATACAAGCCGCGTCAATATCCTCTATCGCCGCCGCGATGGCCAATTGGGGTTGATTGACCCGGTCGTTGGGTAATCCGTAGGGGTGCAATCCTGTTGCACCCCTACCATACATGCCCCTCAACACTTTTATTTTCATCGGCCCAGAAGGCCCCAGCCCGCTGGAACAGTGGGTGCTGGGCGCACGCCTCGCGGCCACGGCAGATTTAGTAGCCCAACTCAGCGCTTGCTCAGAAGTTGCAAAGATTATTATTGCCACGCCTTTACCAGAGCTTAAGGCGCGCTATGCGGATTGGCCGGTGACGTGGGACTTTGACTCTGAAAGTGAGACCTTTCACTTTGGCGGACGGCTGGCTCAGCTTACGGCGGCTTACATCTCGCCAGCTTTTGCTTACTTTGGGGCCGGGTGCGCGCCGTTGTTAGCCCAAACGCAAATTCAACCCGCCCTTGCGGAAACCTTAGCTACTAAAGCGCCGTTCTCCATCACCAACAATTTGCTCTCCTCCGATTGGCTCATCTCCAACTGCGCGGCAGAAATTCAGGCCCGCATAGAGCGTTTGGGGCGGGATAACATGCTGGCCCCCGTGCTGAAGTACGAAGCCAATTTAGACGTGCGCGCCTTGCCCGCCAGCGCCGCCACACGGGCGGATATTGATACGCCGGCTGATTTGTTCGCGCTGGCGCACCATCCACATTTGCCGCAACATTTACGCGCTTACTTGGATGAAAACCCCGCGCCGGAAAAGATGCAGGCTAATTGGCAGGCCGCGCGGCGTTTGCTGGCCATGCCGGGAAGCCGCATCACGCTCATTGGCCGCGTCTCCGCCGCCGCGCTAAGTTTTTTAGAAGCGCGCACCCGCTGTTGGACGCGCGTGTTTTCTGAGGAGCGGGGAATGACGGCCAGCGGGCGGCAAGCGCAGGGCAACGTTCACTCACTGGTAGCGCGGCACTTGCGGAACATTGGCCCAACTAATTTTTTTGCTGAGTTGGCCGAGATGACGGACTTGGTGATTTTTGATACGCGGGTGATTTTGGCCAGCATGAATCTGTGGCCATCCGCCGCTGACCGTTACGCCTCCGACGCAGGCCAGCCGGAGCTGATTGCGGATGAATTTCTGCGCGCGCTGACGCAAGCGGCCATGAATGCGCCTATGCCCGTTTTACTAGGCGGCCACGGCGTGGTAACGGGGGATGTATATGCTTTGCTGGAAGCGGGCTTGAAACGGGCGAACGGATGACGGATGGGCAGTATCTATTTGCAATTATCCGTTGATCATTATCTCTTTGCCATTCAACTCCAACTCAACCCGTACACCGTATTCAACGCCGGAAATAAATGGCGCGAGCACTTCAATCAGTGATGGATTTTGGAAGTGCCGGATTTTGGTTTCTGGGTGAGGGTAGTAAACCCAACCGGTATAAAGTTGCTCACGGAAAATTATGCGGCAGGCAGAGAAAGAAAAGTCTTCCGGCGGGTGAAGCGGCGTCCACGCCACTTTTCTAAACGTGTATTCCGGCTGAGTGAGCTGAAAAGTGCGGGGCGCAATGGAAACGTTGAGCGTGCCGAGATAACAACCGCTCAAATCTAACCCTAGCGCCTTGAAGAAAGGAAACTGGATTTGCAGGGTTCCGCTGGGGTACGGGTTATTTGCCCCCAAGCCAGAGGCCACTTGATGGCCCGCCTGCACTACGCCGCTAATTCTTTGCCACATGGTTTTATCGGTTACAGCCATCTGAGACTGAGACTCAAATGATAAGTTTCTGCATCAAGTGGCCGTTACCTTAATTTGATTTTTCCGCCACTCAGCATACAACAACTCCGCCAACAGAGCGGCGGGCAAAACCCACGCCAGCCGCATGGCTTCATCTTGCCAGAGGGGGTAGGCCAGCACCCACGCAAACGAGAGCGGCAACGCCCACCAGCGGTTCCGAAAAATCAGAAAGACGAGGTAAGAATATACGCCTATGAACGGCGTGGCGAGCGGCGTGATGAGCAAGGCCGCTTCAATTTTTGTGCGCCGTTCACGGATGAAGAACGGCGCAATCAGCAAGGGCCAACCAAACTTCCACATATCCAATGCGGCCAACCGCCACACATGCACAGGCAATTCTCGCTGGGCAAAAGCCAGCCACTCCAGCGGCCAGTTGGGGCCGTACACAATCAGGCTCAGGGCAAAAGCCGCCAGCGGCGCGGTTAGCAATTTTAGCCAGTTCTGGCGCGGCTCACTGATGAGCAAATAGAAAATAGCGATGCCCGCTACCTGCGGCTTGGTGAGCGCCAGCGCCACGCCTACGCCGCGCGCATACGGGCTAGGGGCCAATACCATCAGCGCTAAGCCTATGCATAGCACCACATCCACTTGCCCCAACCAAATTTGCCCAATGGCCGGAAAGCTCAACAGCAGAAGCGCCGGGTTAGCCCCCGTAAAGCGGCACACAGCTAACAGACCAATCAATGTGAGCGCCGTCCAAAACGGCCACGCCCACGGGTAATTCAGCCAGCCAGCCGGCCACAAGCTCCATTGGGCCGGGTAGGGCACATAGCCGCACGGCAAACACCCCTGCGCAAACGGCACATAGAATTGATACAAATCATTGGCCCCGTTGAGGAAAAAGGTGGCGAGAAACAGCACCAGCGCCACTTCGGCGCTGATAACCCAACTCAGGCGCGGCCAATTGTAACGGCGCAAGCGCGCCCCATTCAGTTGTAGTTCAGGCACGCGGGTTTTACCAGCCGTCTAAATACTTGCGCCAGATTTCGTTTTCTTTCAGGTGGCGCTCAAAGAGATACTGCGCCGTGGCCGCTGGTTCAGCTGGGCGGCGGCGGAGGGGCATGTTGGCGTCATGCGGCGTGCGGCCACCCTTGCGCCGGTTACAGGCGGGGCAGGCCGCCACCAAATTATCCCAACGGTGGCCGCCGCCACGGTGGCGCGGCACCACGTGGTCAATGGTCAGGTGATGCGTCTCGCGGCCACAATATTGGCAGGTGTAGTTATCGCGCCGGAAAATCTCGCGCTTAGAAAGCTTCACGCGTGGCCGGGGGCGGCGCACCATGCCTTCTAGTTTGATGACGGAGGGTTTGGGGTAACGGCTTCGGGCCGTATGAAGCCACCCGCGCCCGTCTTCCAACATGCGCGCTTTCCCGCTCATTAGCAGGCTCACAGCGCGTTGGATGTTGCAGACGTTTAGCGGTTCATAGTTGGCGTTAAGAACCAAAACTGGCTCGTGCATGCCTTTCTACCCGTTAGCTTCAGAACCGAAACTTACGCAAAATTCTAGCATTGAGCCGCTTAGTGAGCAAACAGGCCGAAATTCCCAAGTTCAATGGCCCTTAATCCGCCTTGCTAAAGACTCCCCGCGGATTTTACTGGGGCGTTTGTAAACTTTTCAGAAGCCGATATTTTTCTAGCTCAAAGCGGCTCATCAGCAGGCTGAGGCGCAGGCCGTGCCAGCCATCTTTCCAGCCGCGCAGGGTGAAGAAGCGCCACCAAAATTGCCGCAGGGGCATGGTGAGGAGTTGCCGCGCGCGGAATTTGATCCCTTCCCGTTGAAGTCGGTCGGCGTCATAGCGCGCGTAGTAGGTTTGCTTGCGGATAAATTCTTCCACCGTTTCGTAATTTAAGTGAATGAGCGGATTTTGCAGGTAGCCTTCTGCGCCGTTCAGCTCCACCAACTCGTGCACCACGCGGTCTGGCGCGTAACGGGCGTGGGCGCGGCGCAGAAGCCGGAGCTGATAATCCGGGAACCAACCAGCGTATTTGGTGAGTTTGCCAAAGATGTAATTGTGGCGCGGCGCCCACCAACCGGCTTGTGGTTGGGCCAGTTTGCATTTAATTTCGGCGGCCAGCTCCGGTGTGGCGCGTTCGTCCGCATCCACAAAAAATACCCATTCAGCAGAGGTACTTTTCAACGCGGCGTTGCGTTGCCCGGCGTAGTGATCAAACTGGCGCTGAAGCACCCTAGCCCCAGCCGCCCGCGCAATTTCTACCGTGCCATCCGTGCTGAAGGAATCAAAGACGATGATTTCATCCGCCCATGCCAATGATTTTAAGCAATCCGGCAGGTGCTTTTCTTCGTTGAGGGTGAGGACGATAGCAGAAAGGAGTGTCAAAGTGTCACAGTGCCGGGTGTCAGTCTATGCGGAGGGTACTCCGGCACTTTGACACCCGACACCCCACGTTTCACGCTTCACGTTTTACGCTTGGTCTGCGGCTCCACACCGCGATCACTTCGTTGAGCATGGCATTGAGTTCAGCGCGGCGGTCTGGGGGCAGTTGGCCGTTTTGGCTGGCGCGATGGTTGGCGCGGATACGTTGGCGCATGGCGGCTTGTACCAGCCCGGCTACTAGGGCGTTTACCAGCGGGCCGTGGTAACGCCGATACAGTTTGCGGCGGCTTGTCCATAGGTTTACAAAGGAGCGCGAAGCCACTTGCGAAGAACTGCGCCCGCCGAGGTGAATCACTTCCGCGCTGGGCACCAACCACGTTTCCCAGCCCTGCGCGCGCAAACGCCACTGCGCGTCAATTTCCTCACAGTACATGAAGAAGCTCTCATCAAATAGCTCGCCGTTGGGGATGGCTTCGGCGCGCACGGCTAACGCGGCTCCCAATGCAAAATCCACGCGGAAAGGCGAGGCGGCGTACCGGCTGGCCGGATAGCGCCCGTTGAGGGGAGAATCGATTAGCCGCCATAAACGCGGCGGCGGGGGGAATAAATCCAGCGCGGCTTGGATGACGCCCGGAAAACGAAAGCCGGAGTGTTGCAAAGTGCCATCGGCGTTCACTAGCTTGGGCGCGGCTATGGCCGCCTTGGGGTTGGCGCGTAAAAAGTCTACTAAGGCGCGAAGCGCGCCGGGGCGGATAAGCGTATCTGGGTTGAGAATGAGGAAAAAAGACGGCAGACCGCTGACGATTGTGGGCAGGGATTGGCCGTTCTTCGTCTGTCGTCCATCATCAGACCTGAGCGCTTTTAGCCCCAAATTGTTGCCGGCGCCCATGCCGCGATTTTCAGATTCAATAAGTTGCGTGTGGGGGAATTGTGTGCGCACCAACTCGGCGGAGCCATCTCGAGAGTCGTTATCCACGACGCACACGCGGGCGCGCAGGTTGCTGGCCGCCAAGTCCACATACACTGAGTCTAGGCAGGCCGCAAGCAACTCCCGCACATTCCAACTGACGATGACGATGCCTAAATCAACTGCCACCCGATTTTATATGGCCTTCTTGCGCAGATAGGAACTGATGTAATCCATGGCCATTACTACCACTGCAATGGCCAGCATTTGCGTGGCGGCGGCGCGGTAGTTGAGGACATTGATGTTTTGTTGAAGCAGGAAACCAATGCCGCCTCCGCCCGCAAAGCCGATGATGGTGGACATGCGCACGTTGATATCCCACCGATACATGGTGTAAGAAATAAAGGGCGGGATGATTTGCGGGATGACGGCGTACACAATGGTTTGCAGACGGGTAGCCCCCGTAGCGCGAATAGCTTCCAAAGGCCCGGCCATAATGCTTTCAATTTGTTCCGAGTAGAGCTTGGCCAGCGAGGCGATGGTGTGTAAGGCCAGCGCCAACACCCCGGCAAACGGCCCAATGCCCACCCAGACCGCAAAAACAATCACCATCACCAAAGACTCAATGGAGCGCAGGACATTGAAGATGGTGCGGGCGATGTTGTAAACCACGAGACCAATTGGCAAGGGCGCCTGGGCCGGCAGACGGAGCGCCAGCAGAAAGCCAAGCACCGCGCCAATCAGCCCCGGCCACAACAAGGTAATTTGGGTATTCCCGATTTGGTACAACCAATCCAGCGCGGCCCCAATGCCGGCGAACAAGACTGCGCCAGCCAAAACGGCCAGCAGAAGGCTCAGGAGCCGATTTGCAACCGTTGATAAGCGCTCTACGGCGGTTTGGCCGAGGCGGCCGGCGGCGCTCACTAAAACCCCGCCGCCGGCTACCGCCGCCACTAAAGTAAGGCTACTTTGCACAATATCGCCCAAGTCATTAATGAAGGTTCCAAGGAAGCCGGCTGTTCCCAGTTGTGGCGTTCCCCAATCACCCACAACGCGTAAAACGCCGCCCAAACTAAAAACGCTTACCGCGCCGAGGATGGCCGCGAGGAGCAACCCCAACAGCCGCAGAAAACGCACACTCAGGTTGGGCGTTGACTGTTCCACCGGCGGCAAGGCCCAACGGGTGATGGCCCAGATCAGCATGGGGCCAATCAGCATCACAGCCACGCTTCCCCAAACGTTGCTAATCCATTGGCCTGCCAACTGGGTGATGGCATTTGCCGCCCATGCACCCAAGGCCACGCCAAACGGCAGGGCCAAGATCGTCAACGCTACACTGATGAGAGGGCTGGTCACATCTTCCATGAGGTTGCGCGCGGCCAGGAAACTGGCAGGGATGGAAAAAACTGTGCCGAGGGTGGTGGCCAGCAGAGCCAGAAAGACTGTCTCAACAATTTTGTCCCATGTATCAATGGCTGATTGACTAAAGTGGGGGCTACCCACATTGCGCCGGGTAACGGCTCGGATAAATTGTGTTTCTTCGCTTTCGCGGCGCGGTAGCCTGGCTGTGAGCGTGAAATACCCGTTCGCATCGGTTTCAATGCGGCCCATTTGGAGGGAGACGCCACTAGGGGGAATGAAGTTGAGCGGGCCGGCTGTGTTCGGCTCAAAGTTGAAGCCTTCAACCGTAATTTCCGCGCCGGGGTCGGCGCAGGGCGGGGTAAGGACGAGATATGGCCCGTTGGCGGCGGGCGCTTCGGGGGCCGGAGCGTTTGTCACGCACGGCACCTGAATCGGAGCGTTAACAACGAATTCTTCGGTATCGTATTCCAGAATATCCGGCTGGGCCAACGCCCGCAAAATACGCACGAGTTGTTCTTGGCGGCGCGGTTCACGGGCCTCATCTAGGTTGATTTGGGTCACTTCAAAACCATACGCATAAATCACCACGGCCAATACAATACACGCGCCAACGGCGAGCGAACGAAGCATCGGGGGCCAATGATTCCAGTTCACAGACACCTCATCCTACACGTTCGGCCTCTTGGCCGTAAATATCCTTGAAGCGCCTATCGTCAATTTCTTGGGGTGAGCCGTCAAACACCATTTGCCCGCCGTTGAGGGCGATAACGCGATCTGCATAACGATGGACTAGGTCTAAAAAGTGCAGGCTACACAGCACCGTTACTCCGTCTTGTTTATTGATCTGTTCAAGATATTGCATGATGCTGTGAGCTAGCACGGGGTCTAGGCTGGCCACCGGCTCATCAGCCAGAATTAAGTCTGGGTTTTGCATCAGGGCGCGGGCAATGCCCACCCGTTGTTGTTGCCCACCGGAGAGGGCGTCGGCGCGGTTGGAAGCCTTATCTGCCAGGCCCACCCGGGCCAGTTGTTGTTGGGCGTGCGCCACATCCTCCGCCGGGAAGCGGTTGAGCAAGCTCCAGGCGGGGTTGATATAGCCCAACCGCCCGGCCAACACATTGGTAAGCACGCTTGAGCGATGCACCAAATTGAAATGCTGAAAAACCATGCCAATGCGGCGGCGGAGACGGCGCAATTCGGTCTCGTTGGCGGCAGTTACGTCTTCACCATCCAGCACCACGCGCCCGCTGGTGGGTTCAATGAGGCGGTTAATGCACCGGAGTAGGGTGGATTTGCCTGAGCCGCTTAATCCAATCACCGCCACAAACTGGCCGCGCGGCACAGCAAAAGACACATCCTTCAACGCCTGCGTGCCGGTGGCGTAGGTTTTGGTGAGGCGCTCAATAGTCAGCATCGGCTTGTTGTAAGTGTGAAGCGTGAAACGTGAGTGTTGCTTCGCTTAGTCACGTTTCACGCTTCATGTTTTAGTAAGGGTTACTGGCCCAAATCTTCCAGGGTGAGGCCAGCGGCTTCCACCATTTGACGCACAATGTCATACTCGGCGTCTTCAGCGGTGTTGATGCCCGTCCAGCCGTAGAAATCCTGACTCCCGATGGAGTTATTCCACTCCTCGGTCTTGGCAAACTCTACCAGGGCGGACTCAATCGTTGCGCGCAGTTCCGCCGGGAAGTCCGGCCCAAACGAAAGGGTATCGTTGGGGATGGCATCTGAGACGGTGAGGATGCGAACTTTCTGAATCACATCCGGGGCTTCAGTCCGAAGCCCGGCGCGAGCATCCAGCACACGCCAACCACTGCACAACAAGCGGCTTCCATCTTCGTTTGGCCCACAGGTCTCAATCAACTCTTCCGGAATCTCCGGGTCATCGCCAATGGCCCACGGCGTCTCGCCTTCGGGTTTCAGCGGCGGGCTGAAGAACGTGGTCGCAAAATCAGCTTCGCCGTTATAGACTGCCCGCACAGCGCCGGTGTGGCCGCCGGCTTCTAGCGTCTCACCCGGCTCAACACCGGCCTCGGCAAAGAGCGGCAGAATCGCCAGATAGCCGGAAGTGGAACCGGCATCCGGGTAGGCCCATTTCTTACCATCGAGATCCGATAGTTCGTCAATGTCACTGTCGCGTGGTACCAACACTTGCGCCCAGTACACATCAAACCCAAACCGCACAGCTTTGAAGGCAACATCTACGCCGCATAGCTGATTAGCCAGCACATAACCTAGGCCGGGGATAAAGCCCATCGTGTCGGTGGGCGAGGCGCACATCTCCTCGATAGTAGCCGCATAGGAGGTGGGGACGCTCACTTCAAATTTCAGGCCAGTGGCGCTTTCAAGCGCGGCGGCCATCACCTCGCCACCCGCCGTAATCACTTGCGCATCCACTGAAGGAACAAAGAGCACTTTGATGGGGTGCGCTTCTGTGCCAATTTCTGCAACCGCCGTGGCGGTAGCATCGGGGGTAGGTTCAGGGGTGTTGGTTGGCGCAACGGTAGGTGGAACGGGCGTCGGCGGCACTGTGGTGGGCGTGGGGGCCACCGTTGTGGCAGGCGCACAAGCCGCCAGCACTACACTTAGTCCGGTCACCAGGGAAAGGGCCCGGAAAATAAAAGGCGTTTTCATGTTTCTTCTTCTCCTACATAGATAACAGATTGGCTAACCATTTAGAAGCATAACATTGATAAACAAGTTTTAGGCAATGAGGGTAATCACCTCCTTTGGCCCTTCGCCAAAAAATTTGGGTGCTCACAGCGTGGGGAGCGTGGATGAATTGATAGTGTTCGCCCATTAGGGCTAAACTGCGCGGTGATTATAGCACGCGTTTTTTTACGGTTCTTCAATAGTTATTAATTGTAAGTCGGCGCCATTGTTGAGAATGCGCACATCTTCGTGAATTAATCCGGCCCAAAAGTATTGCGGGTTGCGGCGCGTGATGATTTCATCCAGCACAATACCGCCCGTGATGGTGGCGCGCTGGCCGGGCATGAGGTACAGGTGTGGGCGACCGTTGGCGTCTGGCAAGGTGGTGAGCGTTTCCGGCGTGCCCAACGCCCACCGCCACGGAAAATCGTTCATGCAGGTATCGCACATCAGCCCAATGCGGAACGCGCCGGATTCTTGATAATAGCCGGTGGCGGCGTAATTCTGACTCATGGAGTCATACACATGGCCGGAAAAGGGGCCAGTGGTGCGAATGGGGGAAAGCCCGTAGTTTTGCACCGTCACGGTGAAGTACAACGTATCCCCCAACACAACCACATTGGATGAGAAATCCACTTGGCCCTGCACAATTTCTGCTTGCGGTAAGCCGCCGCCTTGAATGGTGAGTTGCGTGGTGAGCGCCGTTTTTTGGCCAAGAGCATCTTCGGCTTCGGCGCGTACAGTGTATTCACCATCGGGCGGGGGGATTTCGCTAAACTCTACGCCGCCGTCGTAATCATAGGTATGGGTGCCGGCCTCCCCCGGCTTGCGAGGTGTGTTATTGCTTTCGCCAATTACAATTGGAGTATTGTCCGGCCCGATGAGATATAGCCGCAAGTTGTTGGCAGGCACAGTTTTGGCTAAATCTAAGTTAAAGGCCACGCGGTCATCCAAGCCATCCTGATTAGGCGTGAACAGGCTGGGCGCAACGGTAAGGTTGCTGAGCAAGGGCAGGGCGGTATCTGCGTCTTGAATAGTGAGCGGGCCGCTGAAGGCATTATTTTGTCCGGCCTCATCACGCGCTTCCACTGTCCACGTGTAAGCGCCGTTCTGCAAAACCCGCGCCAAAATCTCTGCTTCAAATTGCTCGCCGGGCAGGGCGTACGGCTCCACCACACCGCCAAAATCTACCACATTCTCGCCCGCAGAGCGCGGCTTCTCGCGGCGGAAGTAGAAACGTTCACCCGCCGCATTGGTGAAGTAAATGGAAACGGTGGCCGGGCGGCGCAAAGTGTAGATGAAGCGCGTCACTTCGGCTTGCCGGTCAGCGTTCGGCGTGATGGTTTCTAGCGAGATGGATGCACTGGCCAGCGGCGGGCCGCTGGGGTTAAGCAACAGTGCGGCGGCGGCTAACGCTAAAGCGGTAGCGGCCACGGCAACAATTAAAGTCAACCAAATGGGGGTACGCATAAATGTATTTAACAATGGATTGGGTTTCGGATAAACGGGTATGAGTGGATGGTTAGCATCCGTTACCCTTTATTTATCCGTTCCAGCACCCGTTGCCCGCCGTACTCTAACAGAAAGGATAGTTTGTTTCAAATTAGCCACCCTCAGACTTGAAAGTTAATGAGTCTGGCCTGACTGATTTAGAAATTGCCTCTTGAAAAAGTATGAATTGGGTTTATTATGCTTATAATAACAATAAGGAGGCTCCTAGAAACACCCGTTCACTCACTCACTCGCATAGCCTTGGTAGTAGCTTTAGTTCCGCCGAGTTTGGGAGCTAACCAAGTGGCGGCTACTTCCCCAACTCCTACCCCGCCGCCCACACCTATTCCTTCTAATCTGAACAACTCTGATACTGTGAAAACTGATGATGGCTCAGAAGCCCCAAGTCAACGCCGCAACGGCCCATCGGCCATTTATGGGAACCAAATGGCTCTGCCGCCACTTGATTCTAACTGTGCCGATGGTGAGTGCGTGTTTGCCGTAAGCAGTGCTGGCGGGTAGTATGCTGAGTTTTGTGTAAAAGGAGCGGGAGCCGGTATCCTTGGTGGTGACCCAACCAAACCGAGGACCCCATGCCCCCCACTCCTGCACCCCAAGCTAATGCACCCACCCGGCTGAGTCAAGCAGAGTTTCGCGAGCTGCTGCACGAGAATCTGCGGTCCGCCATTTGGCTGACGCTGGCCACCATCCTGGAAGAAGAAGTCACGACCTTGATTGGCGCGCCGCGCTATGGCCGGACCCCGACCCGGCGCGATCAGCGCAATGGCTGCTACACCCGGGACCTGGTGACCACCGCCGGGGTGGC